>OCTA010005960.1_pt1 | contig 10478 bp, 10 predicted proteins | sample 1538991 | NCBI WGS metagenome assembly OCTA01 (sample SAMEA3539302, study PRJEB22396) | soil metagenome | biome: tundra; feature: field; material: soil | place: USA | collected 2010-05 | depth 0.15 m | reverse complement strand
GCGCCTTCGAAAATCCGCTCGATTTTGCCGTTCTTCACCAACACTCCGCCGGATTCGATTACGCGGCCGTCCCCGATGAAGATGCGCGCGTTCCGGATCAGCAGCGAGCGGCTGCGCTGCAGGTCGCGGTTCAACAAACGCGCCTTCACTACACTGTCCTTGCTGTATGCCTGATACACTCCGAGAATTAGAAAGGGCGCCAACACAGCCAGCAGCCAAAGTTTCGCAGTGCCCCGGATTTTCTCTTCCTTCTCCCAGCGAAACAGCTTGACGCCAATGAACGTCGCCAGCACTAAGGTCACCAGCAGTGCCCCCGCCTCGGACGCATTCTGAGCCAGGCTCTCGTTGCGCGCCAAGATAGCTTGCATGCCCGTCATCAGATGCGTGGCGGGAATAAACTGTGCGAGAATCTGCACCCAGTTGGGGAGGATGCTGAGCGGAATAGTGGTGCCGCTCAGAAACAGCATCGGAAAATATATCAGTTGAATCACGATCTGGCTCTCTTGCATGGAATTGACCACGGAAGCGATCACCAATCCTAGAGAGCGGAATGCCAACGAGCCGATGGACACAAAGATGAGCAGCGAAAACCAGCGCTCTGGCAGCTCCATCCCATACATGAAGTGCGATAGCAGCACCAGCATCAGCGCGGACGGTAGAAAGTTCAGCAGCCCGGTAACCAGCGAGGCCACCAGGATCGGCGCGGCTGAAATTGGCGCCACTTTGAAGCGGCGCAGAATATTCGCCTCGCGTTCCTGCACCGCGCGAATGCCGGCGCCGAAAAATCCGCTACCCAGAATTCCAATGTTCAGCACCATGGTGAGCACCTGGATGATGGCGCCGCCCTGCTCGGCATGGAATAGCTGCGCAAAGATAAAGAAGAAAACTAGCGGGAACAGGTAATTAAAAAAGATCACCGTCCGGTCGCGGAATGTCAGTTTAAGATTGATGGCGGCCATCGCCAGGTAACTGTTCGTCATTCGCGCAGCCTCCTGCCCGTAAGCTCGATGAACACGTCTTCGAGCGTCGGCCGCTTCAAATGGATATCGGCCAGCTCGATGCCATGCTGGTCGATCCATTTCACCAGCTCGACGATGGCTTTGGCGGGCTGAGTGGAATGAACGGTCAGCGATTTCCGGTCCTCGGAAAACGCATGCTTCTCCGTGGCGAAGAATGAATCAAGTTCGGCGGCGGGAAGCGGCTGTTCGCAGAGGATTTCGATACGGCTTTGTCCAAGTGTTCGCTGCTGGATCTCGCGCGGCGTACCAATTTCGATAATCTGGCCTTCATCGATGATGGCCACGCGGTCGCACAGCCGCTCCGCTTCCTCGATGTAGTGCGTGGTAAGCAGAATGGACCGCTGGGCGTCGCGCAGCTCCTGGATCAATCCGTGGATCTCGAGGCGCACTTGCGGGTCCAGTCCCGTGGTGGGCTCATCCAGAAAAAGCAATTGCGGTTCGTTGACCAGAGCCAGCGCCAGAGCCACCCGCTGCTTCTGTCCTCCCGACAGTTTCGAGTAATATTCGTTGCGTTTATCGCCCAGTTGCAGACGTTCCAGCAACTTCTCGCGATCTGTGTTGCGCGAGTAGAACGCCGCGAACAGCGCGAGCGCCTCGTGCACCTTGATCTTGTCGGGTAGATTGGTGGCCTGCAGACAGACGCCGATACGATCCTTGATCGCGCGCGTTTCAAGACCCGGATCGTAGCCGAGGACAATAGTTTCTCCCGAGCTTCTCTGCCGCAAACCCTCCAGAATTTCGACGGTGGTGGTTTTGCCGGCGCCGTTCGGACCCAGCAATCCGAACACCTCGCCCGCATGAACCTCGAAGCTGATGCCTCGCACCGCTTCGAAAGTTCCGTAACTCTTTCGGAGACCGCGAACCGAAATGACGGAATCCGTGCCGTTCAAGAAGCCAGCACCGGTTGTTCCACCAGGACGTTGATAGCGGCCCGGCAGAAGGCCGGCAGATCCTCCGGCTTGCGCGAGGTGACCAGATTGCGATCCACCACCACCTCAGCATCTTCGTAATTCGCGCCGGCATTCACCACATCGTCTTTGATGGCGAAAAAGCAGGTGGCGTGCCGGCCCTTGAGTATCCCCGCCGAACACAGCACCCAAGGGCCATGACAAATGGAAGCCACCAACTTGCCTTGCGCGTCCATCTCCTTCACGAAGTGATTCGCTTTCGCGTGGCGGCGAATGTGGTCGGGTGCATAGCCGCCTGGAATCACGACGCCGTCGAATCCGTCCGCACTCACGGCATCGTAGGAGAGCTGCGCAGTCGCGGGATAACCAACTTTGCTCGAGTACACCTTGCCGGCTTCTGCTCCGACAAACACACACTCCGCGCCCGCTTCCTGAAAGCGGTAGTACGGATACCAGACCTCCATTTCCTGGTATGCCGTGTCGATTAGAATTGCGATTCTTTTACCTCGGAGTTCCATAACAATACAAGAGTACAGGAGTTCGCGTCAGAACTCGCACGCCAAGCGCTCGCGCACGGCGTTGTATTCGCACCCAATTAACGAGATCACGGCGCCCAGATACATCCACACCAGCAGCGCGATGACCGCACCGATGCTACCGTACAGCACGTTGTAATTGGCAATGTTCCGCACATACCAGGCGAAGCCCGACGTTACCAGCAACCACAAGAACGTGGCAACGAATGCCCCCGGCAACACGCTCCGAAGTTTGAGCGGCCGGTTGGGCGCCACGCAGTACAGCAGCGCCGTTACCAGCACTGTTGCGCCCAACGCGACCACATAGCGCAACAGGCCACCCAGCAAGCTCACCCAGGTCTTGATGTCGATGTCCGGCGCCACGCCGAACCATCCCAGCATGGATCTTTCGCTCCGTGCGCCGAACAGAATTAACGCTGACGAACCGATGGCAGGCAAGGCCACGGTAAAAACCAAAAGGATCGCAACGCCGCGCTCTTTGAGGAAAGTACGCCCGGATGGCAGCCGGTACGCTGCCGCGTATCCTTCCATCAAGCTGACGATGGCGCCGGATGCCGCCCATACTGAAAACGCCGCAGCCGCCAGAATCAACCAGACCGGCCGTTGTCCTTTTACCGCGAACTGGTTTGAGACCAACTCCTCGGTGCCCGGCGGCACCACTTCGAACAGGAACCTGGAGAATACGTGCGCTACGGATTCGGCGTTCACCTTCGCTAAAATCGCCGCGATGGATGCCAGCACCGGAAAGAATGCCAGCAATCCGGAATAAGCGACGCCCTTGGCGATTCCAAAACAATTGTCTTCGTAACCCGCGACCCAGGCTTGGCGAAAGAGCCCCCAGAAACGCTGCAAAGGCCCCGATCGTTCGAGATACAAGCTAGGCGCTGAAGCGGACATTTACCACCTTCGATCGTAGCGCACGCGTTGGCAGGCGGAAGCGCCTGCCCCACCCAAGGCATCGACGTTTGGGCGCCAAAGTGGGACAGACGCTTTCGTCTGCCAACCGATTTTTTCAGGCCTTGTTTCTGCGGACGGCCATTAACGTCACGTCGTCCATCGCGGTGGAATGTCCCCGGAACGCAGCCAGGTCCGCCACGCAGGCATCCACCAGGGAGCGCGGATCGTGGTTGAAGCAGCGCCGCAGTACCTCTTCCACACGCTGGCAACCGTAATCATCATCTTCTCCATTGTGGGTTTCCGTGACTCCGTCGGTGTAGAGAACCAGTGTATCGCCCGCGTCAAGCTGGTGGCGCTCAACTTCGTACTCAACGCCGGTGAACATGCCGAGTGGAAGACTGGCGGTTTCGATCCGCTTGATGGCGGACTCGCGCGCCACGAGCGGCGTGCAGTGGCCGGCGTTCGCAACCTCCAGCAATCCGGTGGGGCTGACGCGGGCGACCACCAGGGTGGCGAACGAGCGTCCTGAATTTCCCTCGCAAAGGATGCGATTGGCGCGCTCCATCAATTCCTTCAAAGAAATGTTGCAGTGGATCAAACTGCGAAACATAGCATGCAACTGCGTCATGAGCAGCGACGCGGCTACGCCTTTTCCCGAGGCGTCTCCCACCAGGAGAAATAACTCGCCGGCGGGGCATGCAATTACGTCGCAATAATCGCCGCTGACCGGACCCATGGGTTGGTAATGATGGGCGATCTCCCAATCGCCGAAGCGCTGTTCGCGCGGCGGCAACATTCCGGATTGCATGGTCGCCGCCAGCACCAGATCCTGCTCCAGCGCGCTGCGTTCCTCACGGCTCAAATGATCGATACAGAAACGGATCAGAGGATCGCACGCCAGACGATCCGACTCGATGGAGTCGTGGCAGTATTCGCATATGCCGAAAGAGCCCATCTCGACGCGTTCGAGTGCAGCGTCCACCTGGTCCAATAGGGCCGCGAGATGCGGATTGGCCCGCGTGTGAGTGAGAACCGAAGTGAGCTTTTGGCGCCGATCGAGTAGTTGTTCGCGGGCGTAAGTGGTTTCTGCCATGACCGATTCCTGCATTGTATTGGGCAAGCCGGAGGCTTACCCTACACAGATGCTGCGCCCCGCGCGAAGGATGCTAAACCCGAAAGGTATCCGCCCGCCAGTTAACGATGGACTTCTTGATGTCGGCCGCCGACAGCCGGCTATTGAGTGATTTGTCCACCAATCCAGGCAGCTCGGCGTCCGAACAGAATCGAAGGGCGATCAGTTGCGGCTCTGTCAGCTCGCCGATTCGGGACTTGAGAGGCTCATTGAGAATCGAAGCTAGGCGCATACGCTCTTCGAGGCGGATCACGCGATCCTGAGCCTTGAGTGCGTTGATGCGGATGAGCGGCGCGGCCACCGTGGCTGCCAGTGCCAACAAAACCAAAGCCCAGGGCCCGAGCGAGTCGTAATGCCGAACCACATTGATGATCGCCAGAATCAATGCCGTGGCAGTGACGGGCAGAACGAAGAAGTGGAAAGGTGGTTGGAAGCGAACGTGGTTCGCCAGAGTTTGCGGAAGTTTTTCAGCCATAGTGGTCTCCTTGTGGTCGAAGGTGTATTCTACTAAGAGGGGGAAAGCGGCGTCTCGCAGTACGCCAAACCCCAAGAAAATCTGCGATTCCCGCCTTGTATTCATCGCATCAACTATGTTAGGGTAACGGTTTTGGGACGGTGGTTTCAGGCGGCTTTGCTCTGGATAATCACGCCTTCTCAGATTCGCTAAGTTCCCTCGAAAAACTGAATGGGCCAAACCTTACAGGCGCTAGGTGGAATACTGCTGCAGGCCGTACCGACTATTTGCCTGCTGCTGATTGTGCATTTTTATTTGAAGTGGATGTTCTTCCGTCCGATGCGCGAAGTGCTGGACAAACGGCGGGAGGCCACCGAAGGCGCCCGCGAATCGGCCGCTCGAATGTTGAAGCAGGCCGAGGAGAAGGCCGCTACTCTGGAAGCGGCACTGCGCAAGGCGCGGAATGAGATCTATCAGGAGAACGAAGAAACGCGGCGGGGCTGGATCTCAGAACAGGCCACACGACTGGACGAAGCGCGGCGCGAATCGCGCGAGCTGATTCATAAGGCCAAGCAGGAATTGGAAGCGGAAGCCGCCGTTGCTAAACGATCGTTGGCGGCGACGGCGGAAAATCTGGCGGAAGAGATCACGCGGTCGTTGTTGGGAGGGAGAGCGTCGTGAGGAGGCTGCGGAATTTTCTAGGCGTTCCCATGAGTGGGAACGCGGGATGCATGAGTGCTTGGGCCACGAGGGTGCTTGGGCTGGGGATTGTTTTTGCGGCATCTTTACTCGCGCAAGGCGGGCAGGAAGTTGAGACCGGCGATCCGTGGCTGGTATGGAAGTGGGCGAACTTCTTGATCCTCGCGGCCGGGTTGGGCTACCTGATTCGCAAGCATGCTCCCGCTTTTTTCCAGCAGCGATCTCAAGAGATACAGCAAGGGATTTCGGATGCCACAAAGACGAAGCAGGAGGCTGAAGCACGTGCGGTCGCGATTGAACGGCGTCTGGCTGGCCTCGAAACCGAGATTCAAAGCTTGCGTGCCAGCGCGCACGAGGAGATCGGGGCCGAAGGTGGGCGCATCAGCCGCGAGACGATGCATCGCCTGCAAAGAATCCAGACACAGTCCGCGCAGGAAATCGAGCTCATGTCGCGCGCCGCCAGCGCCGAACTGCGGAAGTATTCCGCGGAGCTCGCATTGGATCTTGCCCAGCAACGCATCCGGTCGCGCATGACCCAGGATACGCAGAATTCGCTGGCGGACCGATTTCTACAGGATTTGCGTTACCAGGTAACGCCCGGCGAGAGGAACTGACGCATGGCTTCCGCTTTGGCCCACCGCTACGCCAGCGCCCTGGTGGATATTGTCCTAAAGCCGGGCTCCACGCTCAACCCTGAGGAAGCGGTTGCCCAACTACGCGCTGCCGCGCAAATGGTGGCGCAATCGGCTGAGTTGCGAACTGCGCTGCTGACACCAGCCATTCCGACCTCGCGCAAGCACGCGGTGATGGCGACGCTCCTGGACGAGCTAGCGGTGGCGCCTTACATCCGGAATTTCATATACGTGGTGATTAACCACCGGCGCATCGGAATGCTGGACGAGATGCGCGACGCTTTCGAGGTCGCGCTGGACGAGCGAATGGGATTCGCGCGCGCGGAGGTGACGTCGGCGGCTACGCTCGATGAGAAGCGCAGCGCTCAATTGGAATCGGATTTATCGCGGTTGACGGGAAAACGGATGCGCTTGCGCTTTGCAGTGGATCCGGAGCTGTTGGGTGGCGTGACGGCGCGTATCGGATCAACGCTGTATGACGGATCGCTGCGCGGCCAACTGCAACATCTGCGGCGTGAGTTGACCGAGGAATCGGGGGAATAGGGGTAGGGATTTAATATATGGCTCAAATCCAAGCTGATGAAATCGCGCGCGTGTTGCGTAGCGAAATTGAGCATTACGAAAAAGCAGTAAATGTATCCGAAACCGGATCGGTGATCTCGGTGGGCGACGGAATCGCCCGCGTTTACGGCCTGGAGCGCGTGATGGCCGGCGAGATGGTGGAGTTTCCGCACGGCGTAACAGGCATCGCGCTCAACCTGGAAGAGGACCAGGTGGGAACCGTGCTGCTGGGCGAATACCAGGAGATCAAGGAAGGCGACGAAGTCCGCCGCACGGGAAAGATTATGTCGGTTCCGGTGGGCGAAGCGATGGTGGGCCGGGTTGTGAACGCGCTGGGGCAGCCCATCGACGGAAAAGGTCCGGTGGTCACCAAGGAGACGCGTCCCATTGAAGCCATCGCTCCCGGTGTAGTAGACCGCCGGCCGGTGAAGGAGCCGCTGCAGACCGGTCTCAAGGCCATCGACTCCATGATTCCGATCGGCCGCGGCCAGCGCGAGCTGATCATCGGCGACCGGCAGACGGGCAAAACCGCGGTGGCCATCGACACCATCATCAATCAGAAGGGCGGCGATGTAATTTGCATCTATGTCGCTATCGGCCAGAAACGTTCCACGGTCGCGCAGGTGGTGAAGACGCTGGAAGACAACGGCGCCATGGAGTACAGCGTGGTGGTGGCCGCGACAGCTTCCGATCCAGCGCCCATGCAATACATCGCGCCTTATTCCGGCTGCGCGATCGGCGAGTACTTCCGCGACAGCAGCCGGCACGCGCTGCTTATTTACGACGATCTTTCGAAACACGCCGCGGCGTATCGCGAGATTTCGTTGCTGCTGCGCCGTCCGCCGGGGCGCGAAGCATATCCGGGCGACGTGTTCTATCTTCATAGCCGATTGCTGGAACGCGCCGCGAAATTGAACGACGCCAAAGGCGGTGGATCGCTGACGGCGCTTCCGATCATCGAGACGCAGGCCGGCGATATCTCGGCCTACATTCCGACCAACGTGATTTCCATTACCGACGGCCAGATCTTCCTGCTGGCGGATTTGTTCAACTCGAATGTCCGCCCGGCAATCGACGTAGGTCTCTCCGTGAGCCGCGTGGGAGGCAGCGCGCAGATCAAAGCCATGCGCCAAGTAGCGGGTTCGCTGCGCTTGGATCTGGCCCAATTCCGGGAACTGGCCGCTTTCGCGCTGTTTGGCTCCGAGCTGGACAAGACGTCTCAGGCGCAGCTCAATCGCGGCAGGCACCTGGTGGAAGTGCTTAAGCAGCCCCAGTATTCTCCGTTGCCGGTAGAAAAGCAGATCCTGATTATTTATGCCGGCACCAGCGGGTTGCTGGACGATCTGCCGGTGGAACAGGTCCGAGCGTTTGAGACGGACCTATATCGCTATCTCGATTCGGCGCATCCAGCGCTGCTTCAGACCATTCGCGAGAAGAAGGCGATGGATGACGCGCTGAAGGCCGAAGTCAACACGGTGCTGAAGGAGTTTAAGGACCGGTTTGTGGCGCAGCATGCTCCGGCGGCCGCAACGGTTTAACTTCCATGCCCAGCCTGATCGATCTGCGCCGGCGAATTCGCTCGGTCAAGAACACGCAACAGATCACCAAGGCCATGAAAGTGGTCTCGGCGGCGAAATTGCGGCGCGCGCAGGATCGTGTGCTGGCGGCGCGTCCTTACGCCCAAAGCATCCGGCGGATGTTGGCCAATGTCATCCAAGCTGTGGGCGAAGGCCACGAAGCTGAGGGTCTTGAATTTCTTGTCAAGAGGCCGGAGAAGCGCGTTCAACTGCTGGTGATCACGGCCGATCGCGGCCTGGCGGGAGCCTTCAATTCCAATGTAATTCGAACCGCTCAGAAGTTCATTCAGGATAATTCAGGCGCGGAAGTGCAACTGGAATTGATTGGGCGCAAGGGCCGCGACTTCTTCCGCAAACGGCACCGGCATATCACCGGCGACTATTCCACCATTTTCCAAAAGGTGGTGCGCTACGAGGATGCGCTCGAAATCGCACAAAAGGTGACCGAGCGGTTCAAGAAGGGTGAAATCGACGCCGTTTACATAGTGTTGAACAATTTCAAAAGCCTGATGGCATCGCGCCTGGTGGTATCGCGCCTGTTGCCGTTGGAACCACCCGAGAAACAGGAACAGATCGATTACATTTACGAACAGCCGCCGGGCGTGCTGCTGGAACGCCTGCTGCCGCGCTACATCGAAGCGCAGATTTACCGCGCGCTGCTGGAATCCGCCGCGGCTGAACATGCTGCGCGAATGACCTCCATGGAAGCTGCCAGCTCGAACGCGGCGGAAGTGATCGACTCATTGACGTTGAAGATGAATCGCGTACGGCAGGCCAGTATTACCAGAGAAATTATCGAAATTGTGAGCGGCGCGGCCGCGTTGGATTAGCGTAGGACAAGCCTCCGGCTTGTCAGGAATGAGAGATATGGCAATCACATCCGCATTAGTAGAAGGCAAAGTAATCCAGGTGGCTGGACCGGCCATCGACATTCAGTTCCCGGAACACCAGATCCCGGTGATCTACACGGCGGTGCATATCACGAGCGAAGGCTTCACCACCCCAATACCCATCGACGTGATGACCGAAGTTGCGCAGCACATCGGCGAAGGCCGGGTGCGCGCCATCGCGCTGCAGCCCACCGACGGCATGGTGCGCGGAATGAAGGCCGTGAGCCTGGGGCATCCCGTTGAAGTGCCGGTGGGTAATCAGACGTTAGGACGCGTGATGAACGTGATCGGGCAGCCGGTGGATAACATGGGGCCCATCGATACGCCGCAGAAGTGGTCCATCCATCGTCCCGCGCCGGCTTTCGAGGAGCAGGCCACCGAACTGCAGATGTTCGAGACCGGCATCAAAGTGGTGGATCTGCTGGAACCGTATTTGCGAGGCGGCAAGATCGGACTGTTCGGGGGCGCGGGTGTCGGCAAAACGGTTGTGATCATGGAACTGATCAATAACATCGCTTTGAAGCACGGCGGCGTTTCGGTTTTCTCGGGCGTTGGTGAACGTACCAGGGAAGGCAACGATCTGTGGCTGGAGATGCAGGAATCTGGCGTTCTGGATCCGCACGATTATAAAAAATCCAAAGTGGCGCTCATTTATGGCCAGATGACGGAGCCGCCGGGCGCACGCTTACGTGTTGGCCTTTCCGGACTCACGGTGGCCGAGTTCTTCCGCGATGAAGAAGGCCAAGACGTGCTGCTGTTCATCGACAACATTTTCCGCTTCACGCAAGCCGGCTCGGAAGTTTCGGCACTGCTGGGCCGCATGCCTTCGGCGGTGGGCTATCAACCGAATCTGGCGACAGAGATGGGTGAATTGCAGGAGCGCATCACGTCCACCAAGAAAGGTTCCATCACGTCCGTGCAGGCCATTTACGTGCCTGCCGACGACTACACGGATCCGGCGCCCGCCACCACCTTCGCCCACCTGGATGCCACTACCAATTTGACACGGAGTCTGGTTGAACAGGGGATTTACCCCGCGGTGGATCCGCTGGCGTCCACGTCGCGAATTCTGGACCCGCGCATCGTGGGTGAGGAGCATTACAACGTCGCCCAGCAAGTGAAGCAGGTTCTGCAACGCTATAAGGATCTGCAAGATATTATCGCGATTCTCGG
>OCTA010005959.1_pt1 | contig 10479 bp, 9 predicted proteins | sample 1538991 | NCBI WGS metagenome assembly OCTA01 (sample SAMEA3539302, study PRJEB22396) | soil metagenome | biome: tundra; feature: field; material: soil | place: USA | collected 2010-05 | depth 0.15 m | reverse complement strand
GCGGACGCGGCTTGATGATCGGAGTCGAGATCGTCACCGACAAGAAAGCCAAGACGCAAGGCGCCGCGGAACGTGATCGCATCGTCGAACTCGCCTTCGAGCGCGGTGTGCTGTTTCTGGGATGCGGGCCGAACAGCATCCGCATCGCTCCTCCGCTCATCGTGACCAGCGAGCAAGCCGACATCGCAATGGATGTGCTGGAAGAATGCATTACGATTGCCGGTAAGTTGCGACACAGCTAGGACAGTTCCGAGCATTGAAGGGACACGGCTTTCAGTCGTGCCCCTTCAATGCGTGACTGGCACTATCCATGCACGCCTTTCTCCCGGCTTGCGATTCTCTTCGCAGAAGAACTACACTGCCTTGCGCGCCACCCGCCGCTGCGTAAGATAGAAATGTTGTTTGATCGAGGTCTGCTGTGCCTGAATTACGCAAAGATCCAATCATTGGAAGATGGGTAATCATTTCTACCGATCGCGCCAAACGCCCCAACGACTTCAGCCGTGAGCCGGTGAAATTAAAGGGCGGCTTTTGCCCGTTCTGCTACGGCAATGAAAGCAAGACACCGCCCGAGGTGCTGGCGTATCGCCCCAACGGAGCTGCGCGCGACACTTCGGACTGGACGGTACGCGTGGTGCCCAACAAGTTTCCCGCCCTCGGAATCGAAGGCAGCCTCAACCGCCAGGCCGAAGGCATGTTCGACAAGATGAACGGGATTGGAGCGCATGAGGTCATCATCGAAACGCCCGACCACAACGCCACCTTGGCTACCATGCCGGAGAAGCGAATTGAAGACGTTTTGTGGGCGTACCGCGATCGCATCGTCGATCTGAAGAAGGACCGCCGCTTCAAGTACATCCTGATCTTCAAGAATCATGGGACAGCGGCGGGAGCGACCCTGGAGCATTCCCACGGGCAACTGATCGCCCTGCCCATTGTTCCCAAGCACGTCATTGAGGAACTCGAAGGCTCGAAGCAATATTACATTTACAAAGAGCGCTGCGTTTTTTGCGACATCCTCCGGCAGGAGACCGAGTCCGGAGTGCGCGTCATTGCCGACAGCGACAGCTTCTTGACCGTCGCTCCCTACGCGCCGCGTTTCCCCTTCGAAACCTGGATCGTGCCCAAACGGCACGAATCTGCTTTTGAGAATTCGTCGTCGCACGTTTATGAGGGATTGGCCAAGGCCTTGAAGAACCTCCTGGTGCGCGCTGACCAGGTGCTCGACAATCCAGCCTATAACCTGGTGGTCCACACCGCCCCTATCCAGGAGCCGGCCATGGACCATTACCACTGGCACGTCGAGTTCATGCCGAGGCTCACCAAGACGGCGGGCTTCGAGCGGGGAACAGGCTTCTACCAGAACCCCACGCCTCCCGAGGAAGCTGCCAAGTATCTGCGCGAAGCAAAAGTTGAAACTCCGCCACCGGCAGCTGCGGAGAGCAAATAGGTCTGGGCCGGACCCACACGGTGTATCCAGTGGAGGACTCCGCATGAATACCAGCCAGCCTGGAGTCGCCGCCCCTGCCAAGCAGCGGCCTTGGATCCTCGATCTCACCGCGGCAGAGCGCAGCACTTTGGTCGCAACCTTCGGCGGCTGGGCGCTCGACGGCATGGACGTGATGGTCTATAGCTTCGTCATTCCCACGCTCATCGCAGCCTGGCACATCAGCAAAGGACAAGCAGGCTTGCTGGGCACGGCCGCTCTGCTGATTTCGGCGGTTGGCGGCTGGCTGGCCGGATTGCTGGCGGACCGCTTCGGCCGCGTACGGGTCCTGCAGATCACCATCCTGTGGTTTGCGTTCTTCACATTCTTGAGCGGATTCACCAACTCCTTCTGGCAATTGCTGATGACGCGCGGACTGCAAGGCCTGGGGTTCGGCGGGGAGTGGGCGGTGGGCTCTGTGCTGATGGGTGAAGCTATCCGCGCGCAGCACCGCGGCAAGGCGGTCGGCACCGTGCAAGGTGGATGGGCCATCGGATGGGGCATCGCGGCCATCTGCTATACCGTGCTCTTCTCCGTGCTGCCTGCCGCAACTGCGTGGCGTGCCATGTTCTGGATTGGCATTCTTCCCGCGTTGCTGGTCTTCTACATCCGGCGCAACGTTCCCGAGCCGGAAGTCTTCAGCCAGACCCGGGCGCGCGCCGGCGAAGGCAGTCATTTCCTGGAAATCTTCAGCCCCGCGCTGTTGAAAACCACCTTCCTCACCGCGCTGCTGGCCACCGGCGCACAGGGCGGGTATTACGCCATCACCACCTGGTTGCCCACGTTCCTGAAGACCAGCCGCGGCCTTTCGGTGCTCAACACTGGCGGTTATCTGTTCGTCGTGATTGTGGGCTCGTTCGTCGGCTACATGATCAGCGCCTGGCTGGCCGATCGCCTGGGCCGCAAGCGGACGCTGATACTTTTTGCCGTCTGCTCTTTCCTGACGGTGACGGCCTACACTTTTCTGCCCATCAGCAACTCGCTGATGCTGGTGCTGGGATTCCCGCTCGGTTTCTTCGCGTCCGGATCGTTCAGTCCGATGGGCGCATTCTTTACCGAACTGTTTCCCAGCCGGTTGCGCGGCTCTGGCCAGGGATTTTCCTACAATTATGGACGCGCCGTCGGCGCGCTGTTTCCGACATCGGTCGGCTACCTCAGCGCGCGCATCAGCCTGGGACACGCCATCTCGGCATTTGCCGTGACCGCCTACCTGATCATGATCCTGGCCGTACTCCTGCTGCCCGAGACCAGAGGGAAAGAACTCCAGGTGTATGAGTGAGTGCTGAGCGCCGCCTCTGCCGGGTGCCCCGGGTCTCGGCGGGTGGCCCGCCCTTTCCATGCGACTACTAACTTCGGGTGCCCCACCCTTCTCGCCCGCTTTTGGCGAGAGGGTGGGTGCCCTATGGTCGCAAACAATCTCAGCCTTGTTTTTGTGCCGGGTGTCCCACTCAAGCCGCCTTTGCTTGGGCCTGCCCTGAGCTTGCCGAAGGGTGGGTGTTTCCGCTCAACAGGAAATCAGCGACTCACTACACTAGAATTGCCTTATGAGGATCCTGCTGTTCAGCGGCAAGGGCGGCGTGGGCAAGACCAGCCTGGCTGCCGCGACGGGCCTAAAACTGGCGCAACTGAAGTACCGCACCCTGGTGATGAGCATCGATCCGGCGCACAGCCTGGCCGATGCTTTCGATCTCGACACCGACCTCTTCCATGTTCAAACCGCCGATCCCATGCCGATCAACGATCGGCTTTCGATCCAGGAGCTGAACATCCAGCGGGAGATCAAGCGCCACTGGCAGGAAATCTCCTCCTATGTAAGCTCCGTGCTGCGCACCACGGGCATCAGCGGTGTAGAGGCGGAAGAACTGGCCATTCTGCCCGGCATGGAAGAGCTGAGCGCCATGATGTACATCAATCAGTACCGGCGGGAGAAGCGTTACGACGTCATCGTGCTCGACGCCGCTCCCACCGCGGAGTCCATGCGCTTCATCAGCATGCCGACAACGCTCGACTGGTACATGAAGCACATCTTCCCCTTCCAGCGTAATCTCCTCAAGGCGGTGCGGCCCATCGCCAACCGGGTGGCGCCGTTCGAGCTGCCGCCCGACGCCTACTTTGGCAACATCCGGGACCTGTTCGGCAAACTGGAGGGTGTGGACGAGATCATGGAAGACCCGCAGATCACCAGCGTGCGGCTGATCACCAATCCGGAGAAGATGGTGCTGCGGGAGACGCAACGGGCATTCGTGTACTTCTCACTGCATGGCCTCACGGTGGACGCAGTCATCGTGAACCGTGTGCTGCCAACCGAAGTGATGGATGCCTGGTTCAATGAGTGGCATACCTCGCAGAACACGATGGTGCACGAAATCGAGGAATATTTTGCGCCCGTGCCGGTCAAGAAAGTGCCGCTGTTCGCGCATGAGGTCCTGGGCAAGCAGCGCCTGGAGGATCTGGCGCGCGTGCTGTATGCTGAGCGCGAAGATCCGTCAGCCGTGACCCGAACGGAGAAACCCTATACTTTCGGGAAACAGAACGGCGTTTATGAGATTCGTGTTCTTCTGCCTTTCGCCACCAAGGGCGAGGTCGAACTATTCAAGAAAGGCGACGAACTCGTGGTGCAGATCGGCACGTTTCGCCGTCATATCGGGCTGCCGCGATCGATGGCAGCCCTGTTGCCATCCCGGGCGAAGCTGGAAAGCAAAGTCCTCACGGTCGAGATGAAGGAGATACCATGAAACAGCCACCGAAGAACCAGTCACAGACGAGTGAACATGCCGTTTACGAGACTTGCCCATGCCGCGAGCTCGTGGACACCGTACGACAATTCCTGGGGGTTTCGCCTGCTGTCCGGCAGCACTTGGCAAACTCACGCGTCGAGTTCCTCAAGGCGATCCGGGAAGTCCTCAACGAGCGTATTGAGCACTTGTCCAGCCAGGGCCAGAAGGGTACGAAGGTAGCGGTTGAGTAAGCCCCAACCCGGCAGGCGCAAGAGGGATGTGAGTGTGCCGGCTGGGCCGGGACCAGAAATTCTCCGTCTGCAGCAGGATGTGGAAACGACGGGCGGGCCGGCGGTGCAGCGCAAAAACGAAGGGGACGCTTGCGCGCCCCCCGGTTAAGGTCCAAGAAGAGTTAGTGCTTCTTCTTCTTTGCGGCCTTCTTCTTTGCAGCCTTTTTTGTTGCCATGGTTTTCTATTCTCCCTTCCATTTGTCATGGAACATTGCGATTCAAACTTTCATCGCAATTTGTTAGTTGTATAGAGTTAATGAAAAAAATAGTCAAGCAAAAAACGCACACCACTGTGCAGAACTCGGCTCCGCGTGAAGGCGCTCACCGGCTCCGCTTCCCCCAGCGACTCTCACACTGACGCCTTCGCACTCGCATCAACAACTTTGCATACGCTTGGAAGGCGCATAAACACTGACTGTTTCAGCATCTGCAAAATGGCTCCGCTGAACGCAGCGGGCCCGGCGTGCGCCATCATTCCCGGACAACGGCGTTTTCGCCGCCACGCCAGGAGCCCAAAGAATAATTGAAAATTTTCGATCAGCAGGGTGCGAAGATGCCTTCATGGCCGCGCAACGCATCGAACACGGAGCCGAGAGCGGCACGACATTCACTGGCGCAATCGGGCAGGGCGATGGCAATGCGGTGGGGCTGGCAGTGGAACGATAGCCGCTCCGCCGTTACAAAACGTTACCAAAATCAGGGAGCCAACGCGCTCCCTTTTTCGTATCAGTGAGTGAGTGCGAACGTGCGCGCGCTTTGCGCCGGGACGTGCCGTAGTAGCATCGAATCGAATACAGATGAATTCCTCTCCAGTCCTTCAGACAGCGCCAGCGGTACGGACCTCCAACGTCTGTCGTTATTACCCGATGGGCAGCGGCATCATTCGCGCGGTGGACGGTATTTCCCTCACCGTCAAAAGCGGCGAGTTTGTAGCGCTGCTTGGCCAATCAGGATCAGGTAAATCGACCCTGCTGAACTTGCTGGCGGGACTTGACCGTCCCAGCTCCGGCTCGGTGCTTGTGCAAGGCCGTGACTTGGCCAAGATGTCGTCGGAAGAGTTGGCCGCGTATCGCCGCAATGATGTGGGCATGGTCTTCCAGGCGTTTCACCTCATTCCGTCCATGACCATTACCGAAAATGTTGAGCTGCCCATGCGTTTTGCGGAGGTGGACCGTGCCGAACGGGGGCAGCGCGTGCGCGAATCGCTGGAGCAGGTTGGACTGGGTAATCGCCTGCAACATCGGCCTTCGGAGCTGTCAGGCGGCGAGCAGCAGCGGGTTTCGCTGGCGCGTGCGCTGGCTAATCGTCCGTCCCTCCTGTTGGCTGATGAGCCAACCGGAAATCTCGACAGCCGCACGGGCGAAGACATCCTGAACCTGATTCGCGATCTGAGCCTTTCGCTGGGAATGACGGTCGTCATGGTTACACACGAGCGCGCACTGGCCGAGCGATTTGCGCAGCGGCTGGTTTTTCTCGGTGATGGCAAGCTGCTATCGCAGGAGGCTCTGGCGTGAAGGGCTACGACCTGTTCGAACTCGCCGTGCGCAACTTGCGGCAATCCAAATTGCGCAACGGGTTAACGACCGTCGGAATTTCCGTCGGAGTGGCTTCACTCGTGGCCATGCTGTCGCTGGGCGTGGGCTTGCAGCAACTGGCGACCCGGCGTCTGGCGGGCTCAGGGATGTTCGACACCGTGTTCGTGACTTCCAAGCAGGACTTCCGCGGCTTCGATCGGGAGGACGACCAGAAGACCGAGCATCCGGAAAATGCGCCCGTGCTGGACGAACCGGCACGCGGTGCGATGACGCATCTGCAGTACGTCACCGAAGTCGAACCCGAGATTCGCGTGATGGGGGAAATTGTCTCGGGTGGGCAGGCGCACCTCGGGTTCGTGACGGGCTTGCCCATGTCGGCGCGCGAGAACGAGGCGTTCGACAACCTGCAAGGCAAGTTTTTCTCCGGCCCATCGGCGGAGGAAGTCATCCTGCTGAACGATTTTGCGAAGGAGATTGATCCGAAGGACCCCAAGGGGCTCATCGGGCAGGAAGTGACCCTGCGGTATGGAGAACGCCAGGCGCTTGCGCCGGATTCAGAGTCGGCTGGCCGGCCGCAGCTTTCGGGCGGTCCGTCCGGTGGAAACAACCCAACATCGGGCGATGACTTCGGCTTCTCCGTGGTGCGCAAGACCCAGAAGCTGAAAGTGGTAGGCATCATCGAAGAAGAGCCCTATGGCGGCATGAGGACGGTTTCCCGTGGGCGTATTTTCCTGCCGGTCGATCTCACCGAGAAGCTGAACATGGCGCAGTTCACCGACATGCGCAGCTCGTTGCGCGGCGGTGGCGGCAAGACCTACATGACGCTGACGGTCCGCGTGAAAGACCCTGGCAAGGTCGCGCAGGTGCAGGACGCCATTAACAAGCTGGGCTTTCGCACGTTCTCGGTGCTGGATGCTACCAAGAGCTTGCGCCGATTCTTCACCGTGCTCGATCTCTTCCTCGGGATATTTGGCTCGCTGGCGCTGGCCGTGGCAACGTTAGCGATTATCAATACGCTGGTGATGGCGGTGCTGGAACGGCGGCGCGAAATTGGCGTGATGAAGGCGATCGGCGCCAGCGACCGGGACGTGAAGCGTCTGTTCTTTGCCGAAGCTGGCGCCATGGGCTTCTTCGGCGGCCTGCTGGGCATTGCCCTGGGATTTGCCATCGGCAAAGCCATTAATGTGGGCACAGGAATCTACCTGCACCGGCATCAACTGCCAGCGGAGGCAGTATGGATTCTGCCGCCATGGCTGATCGGCGCTGCCATCGCGTTCTCGATTGTGGTGAGCCTGCTCGCGGGTTTGTATCCGGCCAGCCGCGCCGCCAAACTCGATCCGGTGCAGACGCTGAAATATGAATAGAGATTAGAGCAAGGGCAGAGGGCTACAATTTGCCAGTAAGTCTATGGCATAATGTAGGCGAGGTGATCCATGTCAGTGCTCCATCAGCAAATTGGCGAATGGCTGGGCGTTCCGGTTCCTAAGACGGACCAGCAGATGCTGGACATCGTGGAGCGTCAGCTCCCAACCTCCGCCATCAAGCGCCTAGTCGCGCTGGGTATCACCCGACCGGAGATCGACAGTCTGGTGATTCCGTTGCGGACTCTACAACACCGCCGGTCGCGTCGCGAGAAGCTTACCGTGGAGGAGTCCGATCGCGTGCTGCGTGTCGCTCGTCTGCTGTCGCAGGCGAAATCGGTGTACGGGTCGCGCGAGCGGGCGTTGGCCTGGCTTCGTCGGCCCCATCCTCGCCTCCGCCGTCGCACGCCTTTGGAAACGCTAAAGACCGACACTGGCAGTCGCCTTGTGGAAGAACTGCTCGTCCAGATCGATGAAGGTATGTTCGTTTGATGATGCTCTGGCGCGTTAGCCAGCATCGTGACTTGGCCGGCGCGGGTGGATTGCGCGCTCCCGGTCGCTGGCACGAGCGCGGCATGCCGGTCGTCTATCTGGCAGAAAGCCCGGCGGGGGCTTTGCTGGAGGCCTGCGTCCACACCAGCGCCAACGATGTTCCTCCCAACTACACTTTGCTGGGCGTAGAAGCTGACGCTCGGGTTTCGCTGGAACATCTGGACGTGGGCACTCTTTCAGCGGACTGGATCAAGCGGTTGGAGGTCACTCGTCAAATCGGCGGCGCGTGGCTTCGTGAAGGGCGCTCCTGCTTGTTGCGCATTCCCAGTGCTCTTGTTCCTGCAACTTTCAACGTCATGCTTAACCCGCTTCACGCCGATGCCTCGCGGCTTCGCATCAAATCTGTCGTTAAGTATCCCTTCGACCCGAGAATCAAGAAATGAAACTGTTATTGTCCCGCGGCTCGGCCCTGAAATCGAAGCAACCTGCTTTCTTGATTCACGTAGCGATTCTGCTGCTCGCCCTCTGCCTTGCTCCGCTGCTGCACGCGCAGGGTCGCGCCGAGTGCTCGGTCATCAAATCAAGCATCCTCGACCGGCCGGTGCGCTACTGCGCGTTTTTGCCGGACAGTTTCGATCAGGACAAGACGCGTCAGTATCCGGTGCTCTATTACCTGCACGGGCTCGGCGACAACGAGCAATCGTTGCTGAATTTCGGCGGATGGGACGTGATCGGCGAACTCCGGCGCCAAGGCAAGGTTGGAGCCTTCATCGTGCTCGCCCCCAGCGGCGGGCACACATTTTATCTCAACTCCGAGAACGGCAAGGCCCGCTACGAGGACTTCTTCATCAAGGAGTTCATTCCGCAGATGGAGAAAAAGTACCGCGCAGAGAGCACACGCGCCACACGTGGCATTACCGGAGTTTCGATGGGCGGCTATGGAGCGTTGCGTTTGGCCTTCAAGTATCCGGACGAGTTTGCCGCGGTGAGTGCGCAGATGCCGGCGCTAATTGCCGATCTGCCGAAGGACTTTGCCGCTGGCGGGCCGGGCTCTCCCGGGTCCCTGATGGGCGATGTCTTCGGTTCGCCCTTTAGTCGCGCGTACTTCGAGCGGAATAATGTCTTCTACTTTGCGCGAAACGACAGCGCCGCAAGCCTGAAGCGGATGAAAGTCTATTTTAATGTCGGCAACAACGACGACTATGGCTTCGAACAGGGAGCGCAGCGGTTGGACCAACTGCTGAATTCGCGGAGCGCTCCCCACGAGTTCCATATCTATCCCGGAGGACACAGCCCCCAGTTCGTAGTACGCCACTTCGGCGACGTGATCGAATGGCAATGGAAGACTATCGGGACGAAGAAGTAGGGGTTGACGGCGGCATGCTAGTGTCCAGCGCTACGGAACATCTACCGCTCCTGGCGTCTTCAGCATGCGATCGATCGCGACGGCCAGTCCGAAGTAGAAGAACATGATCATCACCAGCGGATCGTCGCCCAGGCAATACTGCACCGCTGAGGGAACCAGATAGCCGACAAAAGCGGCCAACACGCCTGCAACCACGCCGGTCGCAAAGCGGCTATGTTCGCGCGTCCGCCGCAGCAGGCGAACCAGGAAGGCAAGATACGCGACCACGAACCACAGCCACGCTGCCAGGGTGAGCAGGCCGCGCTCCACAGCGATCTGGATGTAGTCAGAGTGGAAGTGATAGATCACGCGATACAGGGCGAAGCCGCGAATGTTCCACTCCTGCCAGTGATTGAAGATGGTATCCATCCCAACCCCGAACCACGGATGTTGCCGGACCAGGCGCACTCCGTCTTCCCACATCAACACCCGAAAATGCGTTCCCGGGTCTGCCGTGCCGACCCAGCCCAACCTTCGGGTGTGGTGGATCCACAACGTCGCCAGCAGCAGCAGCACAACCAGGCCAGCGAATGCCCAGATGCGGGCCTGCTTCCTGCCCAGCAGCCAGAGCGCGACCACGCAACCGGCTGCCAGTCCCGCGATGTCGGCCCGCGTTTGCGTAGCCATCAGCGTTGCCGTTAACGCCAGGAACACTATGGCGCAGAACGTCCGGATGCCCCATTTTCGCGGTTGCGCACTCAGCAACATGGCCCATGCCAGGCAGCCAAGTTGCATGAGCATCTCGGCGAAGACGATGTAGTGTCCCAGGGTGCCTTGCGCACGGCCGGGCTTGCCACGGGCCAATTGCAGGTACGGAGTACCCAATCCGCTCCTCACAAATTGTTCGCGAGTGAGAAATGTTTCTCGTTTGTGGAACGGTTCTCCTTGCAGATACTTGACGCGAAGCATGTCTCCCGTCCGGCTCTGCATCACCACCTTGCTCAGTTGCTCCGGACTATGCACAGAACGGCCGTTGACATGGGTAATGATGTCGCCAGCGTGAATCCTTGCGCGATACAAGTCCGCGGTCGGCGCGAGGTACTTCACCTGCACGCCCACGCCGTAGGTGTATTGCCAAGCCGTAAATCCTGCTGCCGCCAGCCCTGAAAGCAGTAACAACCACACCAGGATGCGCACCTGCGAGAGCCGTTGCAGGTTCTGCGCGACCACGGTCCCGGCCAGCACCAGGCACA
>OCTA010005956.1_pt1 | contig 10482 bp, 7 predicted proteins | sample 1538991 | NCBI WGS metagenome assembly OCTA01 (sample SAMEA3539302, study PRJEB22396) | soil metagenome | biome: tundra; feature: field; material: soil | place: USA | collected 2010-05 | depth 0.15 m | reverse complement strand
GCCAGCCGCCAAGCAGCGTGGCGTCGTAATAGCCGAAGGGCTTCTCCTTGGTGCCCGCGGCACGATGGGGCGCATTGTAGGGCCACTGGAACATACCGGATTGCTTCGTGCCGTCATACCATCCGCCGGCCTCCAGCATGCAGACCTTGGCGCCTGCCAGCGACAGGACATGAGCCGCGACGCCGCCGCCCGCGCCGGAGCCGACCACGATTACGTCGTATGTTTTGGGAGTTGCCTTCGCCTGCGCCATTCCGACTATTTTACGCCTCGCCGGGTGGCACAGGCTTCGGCTTGAAGAAGGGCAGCGCCGCGGCTGGGAGACTTTCGTCGAAGCCGAGCGTGTCGTTACCACGAACACCACGCTGGTTTTGTCGCCATATTCGGCAGGCGCGCCCGTGGATGAACTGCTTTTGGCGATGAGCGGACATTGCATTTTCCGCCATAGCTATCTATCCTGCGATTATGGCCTCTCCCGCGAAACGGGCGTTCTTGCCGATAGCCCTGGTTGCGGTATTGGCGGCAGTGCTGGTGCTTCTGGCCGTGCTGCAGTATCGCTGGAGCCTGGAGATCAGCCGCGCCGAACGTACGCGGATCGAAGCCAGCCTGAACACTTCGGTCAGCCAGTTCCGGCAGGAGTTCTATCGGGAGCTGACGCAGGTTTCCACCGCGTTTCACAGCGACCCCACGGCCGAACCGGACGACTTTTGGTCGAGCTACGCGGAGCGCTATCAGGCGTGGGCGCGCACCGCCACGCATCCCGATCTGGTGGCCAACGTTTTTGTTTGGCAGGCCGGCACCACCGGGGATTCGCGGCTGCTGCAGCTTCGTCCAGCGGACGGCCAGTTTGAAGCGGTTGACTGGCCCGCCTCACTGGCGGGCTTGCGTGCGGGCATGGAACGCATGGAAGAGGAAGCGCGGCAGACTCCCGGACCGGGCCCCGAGGGCGCCCCACCCGAGCTGCGATCCTTTGCATGGACTCTGGAAGAGCGCATCCCCGCGCTGGTGCGTCCCATCTACAACTTCTCGGGGCCCCGGCGGCGGCCCGGGACTGGTCCGCCGGGCCCACGGGGCACGCTGCCACCGCGCGTGGTTCTGGGGTTCGCAATCGTGGAACTGAACCGCGCGGCGATCGACCGGCTGCTCGGGGAGTTGGCGCAACGTTATTTCGCCGGGCCGGACGGCTTCATTTACAACGTCATGGTGGTGAGCGGTGCGCCGGACCGCAACGTCATCTATCGTTCCGATCCGCAACTCACGGCCGTGTCTCTGAATCCGCCGGATGCCCGCGCCGCGCTGGTGCCCGCCACACCCGCTGAAAACCGCGCCATCGAAGGGATGCCGCCGCGGGATGCTGCCGCTCGGACGCGGGGTGGACGCGGCGGCAGGAGTGGCGGCAATCGCGGGGCGTTCATAGCGCGCGCGCGGGGCGCCCTCATTCTGCCGTCGGTGGCCGAGGCGCCGTGGCAGTTGTTGGCGCGGCATACGGGCGGCTCGCTCGAAGCCGTGGTGGCCGCCGACCGCCGCCGCAACCTGCTGCTGAGTTTCGGCGTGCTGTCCCTGCTTGCCGTCAGCATGGCGCTGATCATCGTCTCCACGCAGCGTGCGCGGCGTCTGGCGCGGCTGCAGATGGAGTTCGTGGCGGGAGTTTCGCACGAGCTGCGCACGCCCGTGGCGGTGATCTGTTCGGCGGCCGATAACCTGGCGGAAGGCTTTGTGGGCGCCAAGGACCAGGTGAAGGAATACGGCGCCTTGATCCGCAACGAAGGGCGCAGGCTAGCGGGCATGATCGAACAGATCCTGCGCTTCGCCGCCGGGCAATCGCGGCCGGTGAGCTACGACCTGGGGCCGGTGCCGGTGCCGGAGGCGGTTGCGCGCGTGCTGGCGAATATCTCGGCGCTGCCGGAAGCGGAAGGCTTCACGGTGGAGCGCGAAATCGGCCCGGATCTGCCTCCCGTGCAGGCGGATGCCGCGGCGCTGACCCACTGCCTGGAGAACCTGATCTTGAACGCATTGAAGTATGGGGGGGAGCAACGCTGGGCGCGCGTCCGCGCCGGGAGGACGGACGGCGGGTCGCGCGTGCGCATCGCCGTGGAGGATCGCGGGGAGGGAATCGATCCGGCGGACTTGCCGCACATTTTCGAGCCTTTCTACCGCGGCAAATCCGCGCAGGCGGCGCAGATCCACGGAGCCGGCCTGGGGCTGAGCCTGGCGCGCGACATCGCCGAAGGCATGGGCGGGCGTCTGGATGTATCGAGCGAGCGCGGGCGAGGCAGCACGTTCACGCTGGAGCTGCCCGCGGCCGGGCCCCAGTTGCGCCCCGCCGAGGAAGCTTTGCCGCGCACTGCATAGGCATGGAGCATGATGGAGCGCCGCATCCTGTTGGTGGAAGACGAGCCGGGTCTGGTGATGACGCTGGGCGACCGGTTGCGCAGCGAAGGGCATCGCGTGGAATCGGCGGCGGACGGCCAAACGGGGCTGGACATGGCCTGCGACGCGGCCTTCGATCTGATCATCCTGGACATCATGCTGCCGCGCAAGAACGGCATGGACGTATGCCGCGATCTGCGGCAGCGGGGCGTCTCCACGCCCATCCTGATGCTGACGGCGCGCGGGCAAACGGTGGATAAGGTGGTGGGGCTGAAGATCGGGGCCGACGACTACATGACCAAGCCGTTCGAGATGATGGAGCTGCTGGCGCGCATGGAGGCGCTGCTGCGGCGCGCGCCGGGGTTGGGGGCGGTTGGTGACGTGTACCAGTTCGGCGCCATTCGCCTGGACGTGCGGCGCACCGAAGTGACGCGGCACGGAAAGCCGGTGACGCTTTCCGCCAAAGAGTTTCAGTTGCTGCGCTACCTGACGGAACACCAGGGGACCACGGTGTCGCGCGAGACGCTGCTGAGCGAGGTTTGGGAGTACGGGGGCGTGACGTCGAGCCGGACGGTGGATGTGCACATCGCGTGGCTGCGGCAGAAGCTGGAGGAAGATCCGCGGCAGCCGCAATGGATACTGACGGTGCATGGGATGGGGTACCGGCTGGCGGGGTGAGGGTTGTGCAGGATTGGGCGGAATTGTGCATCGAATGGCTGGGAAGCACTTTCCACCGATTAAAGCCATATCTAAGTAAGTCTATTATTTACAGCTTGTTAGACTGTGGACTTGTTCGGTGGCCGTTTGCGGCGGGTCTGGCGCTCTTGGTGTGCGTGCGGGGGCGTTTTGGGGACCGGCTTATTGCGCGACGGTGGGGTCTTTATGTGGGTCGGCCGGGACGGTACCGGTAGCGAGAACTGAGCAAACGAAGCCAATGTCGGACAGGTGTTTTGGTCTTAGGCTTATAGATTGGATTTTCAAAGAGCTTCGGCAATGGACGGGTGGCCATAACGGTACACACGCCTCATTTGTCCCGATCTCACAGTAGCACGGCGGCGGAAATCGGGTGGGGCGCTGCTGGTGCTCTGGCGTTTGTTTTCAGTGTGTTCGGGGGATATGTGGACGCGTGATCGACGGTTTAGCGGGTCCGTATCTCAGGCAGCTTTGCCGGGGCGGGCCAAGTTAGCCTCTGGATATATGGACCTTGCCGCCTACAGTTGGTAGGGTAGCGGGATGGTCACCTACTTCGCGCACAGCCAGAACACCCGAGGCGCGTGTAATCCCTTGCCGGTGCATTTGAAAGGGGTCGCTGACCGGGCGCGGCGCTTCGCAGATGTGTTTGGGGCTGGGGACGCCGCCTACCTAGCCGGCCTTCTCCACGATCTAGGCAAGTACGGCGATCTATTTCAGGAGCGGCTTAAAGGGAAAGAGAAGGGGCTCGATCACTGGTCGATGGGTGCGAGCGTGTGTTTGGACCGGTACAGGAATGCGGAAACCGCACTGTGCATACAGGGACACCACCTCGGCTTGCAGTGGTGGGAGAGGGAGGAATTGCGGAACCTGCTACCCGCGGAACTGGACAAACACATTCCCGAGGGGCGGCGGCTCACGGAAGCTGATAGGAGTGTCCTGCTTGGGCGTCTTCAGGCTGATGAGATTACGCTGCCGGAAGGGGCCTTGGGGGCGCTTTCGGATACGAAGTCGGCTGCGGCGATGCTCGATTTGCGGATGTTGTTTTCCGCCCTAACGGATGCGGATTATCTGGCAACGGAGGGGCATTTCGATCCGGAAGCATCCGCAATGCGAGAGCCGGCGGCCGATCTCCGGCCGGGCGAGGCGGCAGGCGTGTTGGATCGACACTTGGAGGGGCTAGCGTCGAGTGTGGATTCGTCGCCTACGGTTGCAGGGATTCGCCGGGACCTTCTGGTTGCGTGCTGCGCAGCGAGCCAGATGTCGCCGGGTCTGTTCACTCTGACGGCTCCCACCGGATCTGGAAAAACTCTTAGCACTCTGGCGTTCGCGCTTCGGCACGCCGAGCGAAATAGCTTCCGGCGCATTGTAGTTGTGATGCCGTATCTGAGCATTATCGATCAAACGGTGGGTGTCTACCGGGAAGCGCTGGCGGATCTGCCGGGCGGGGTGACTGAGCGGTACCTCTTGGAGCATCATTCGTTGGCGGCGGAGGCAGCCGGAGGCGATAGCGATAGTGCGCGCCTGCGGGGAATGCTTGCTCAGAACTGGGACGTGCCCATCGTGATCACAACGAGCGTGCAACTACTCGAGTCCTTGTTTTCGAATTCGCCGGCGGCATGCCGGAAGTTGCACCGGCTGGCGCGATCAGTGATCGTCCTTGACGAGGTTCAGACGCTGCCATTGAAGGTCGTTGTCCCGACGCTGGCCACGCTGTCGCACTTGGCCACGCGTTACGGAAGCTCGGTTGTGTTCTCGACTGCGACGCAACCGGCGTTCCGGCACCTCGACGCCCAGGTGCGGCAGTACTGCGCCACGGGTTGGCAGCCGCGCGAGATAGTGCAAGGCGAGCTGCGGCTGTTCGAGCGGGGGCGTCGCGTTCGCGTGGATTGGCCCCGTCGGGAAGAACGGGTCAGTTGGGAGCAACTCGCGGGGTTGTTCGACAATCTACGTCAGGTCCTATGCATCGTCAATCTGAAGAGGCATGCCCGTGGTCTTTTCCGCTTGCTTGAGCCGGAGTGGGGCGACGATGCGTTTCACCTCTCCACCGCGATGTGCCCTAAGCACCGCGGCGCGGTCCTGGAAAAGGTGCGAGCGCGATTGAGGGCGGGCGAGCGGTGCGCGCTGGTGGCGACACAGTGCGTGGAGGCAGGCGTGGACCTGGACTTCCCAGCGGCGTATCGGGCTCTGGGTCCATTGGATTCGATTGCGCAGGCCGCGGGACGGTGCAATCGGAACGGCAAATTGGAGTCCGGGTTCCTGCGGGTTTTTGTGCCCGAGGACGCTGCTTATCCAAGGGGAGTATATGAGCAAGCAGCCAGCTTGACGGCTGCCCTGCTCAATGGAGCGGGCGGGCTTTCGATCGACGATCCGGCCGGCTTCGACAAATACTTTCGGGATCTCTATTCCATTACGGCCCTCGAAGATCGAGACTTGCGGGGAGCGATCCAGACAAGGCATTTTCCCGATGTGCGGAAGCATTACCACATCATTGAGCAGGACAGCGTAAACGTGCTGGTGGCCTATGACCGTGACCGTTACGAAGAGCTTGCGGCGGAAGTGCGCGCGGATGGTTTAAGCCGGGACTGGGTTCTGCGCGCGCGATCGTATGCCGTGAGTTGCTACCGCGCTGAAGCCGAGGTTATGGAGCCAGTTCCTTTGAAGGACCGGACACCATCCGGCGATTGGTTCCTGTACGACAGGAACTACGAATCTGCGACCGGACTACAGGTCCCCAAGGAGTTGGAGTTCTTGGGTATATAGGCGTAAGCTGGTTACGATGTTTGTCGCCGCCCGCCCGGGCGGCGTGGATTGAAGCGTTTTTGCTATCGCGGTTAAGAATATTCGTTTTAGCTATTGCGGTACTTGCCTCCCTGTGATATGCTCACAGTGGAGGTTGTATGAATCCGCATATGCAGGAAGTCATGGTCTGGGGCGACTTCGCCTGTTATTCCAGACCTGAATTGAAGGTGGAGCGATTTTCGTATCCTCTACCGCCGCCCTCCGCCGTAAGGGGCGTGTTCGAGGCGATCTACGCTAAGCCCAAGGAATTTCGCTGGCAGGTGGAACGCGTCGAGTTGCTGTCTGTGCCTTCCTACATCGCGCTCAGGCGCAATGAAGTGAAGGAAAAGATCAGCGTAGCGGCTGTTGAGCAGTGGGCGAAGGGCCAGAAAATGCCGGAGCCGATCTGGGCCGATGGCGACCGCGATCTTCTGGGATCTGACGAGAAGGGCCGGACTCAGCGGCAGACAATGGCGTTGAAGAACGTCCGGTACCGACTGTATGCCACGATTCGGCCGTGGCCCGGGTTTGAGAGGCAGATCGCCGCGTTCGAGGCCCAATTTCAGCGGCGAGCCCAATCCGGGAAATGCTTTTACCAGCCTTATCTAGGGTGCCGCGAGTTCGCGGCATACTTCGAACTTCCGGACGCCCCCGCGGCCAGCCGCGCTCCTGAGCCGTGGAGTGCGGATCTGGGGCTGATGCTATACGACGTCTTCGATCTGTCGCGGCCCGGCAAGGGCGACGACGCTCCGGCGATCAGCCTCTTCCGCGCCAAGGTCGAGAACGGCGTGATGCGCGTGCCTCCCTATGAGGATGCAGCCGTCATCAAGCTCGCGGGAGGGGCAGTCTGATGCTACAGGCGGTCGTGGAGTATGCCCGAAAGCAGGAGTTGGCAGCGGAGCCCGGATTCGCTCCGAAGGCGGCGCGGTGGGCCATTCTATGCAGCGGCCTCGGGGAATACCTGGGCGTTGTGGAGCTTGGCGACGCTAGCTTGAAAAAGAATCCAGGCAAGCATTTCCTGAAGGCGCCCGACCTGAGCCAACCGGAGATGAAGGCGGGCGGAGTTACCAAGAGTCATTTCTTAATCGACACGGCGGGCGTAGTTGCCGGTTACGGCAAGGATGCACCAGAGGAAAAAGGGCGGTACTTCGTGGGACTTCTGGAGCAGGCAAAGGCTGCGATGCCCGTGCTTGCCGCGGCCGCTACGATGCTGCGGAACGATAAGGACCGCGCCAAGCTGCTGGCCGATCTGGAGGCGCGCAAGGCGAAGGCGACGGACAAGGTCACGCTTCGGATCGACGGCGAGTTCCCGGTGGAATCGGACGTATGGCATGACTGGTGGCGTGAATTCCGCAGGGGATTGCAGACGAGCAGGGAGCGTGATCGCAAAGCAGAGAGCGGGAAGATGCTCTGCTTCCTCACCGGAGAGGCCGTGGAGCCGGCGGCGACGCATCCCAAAATCACAGGCCTCACGCGGGTCGGCGGTCTGGCGATGGGGGACGTTCTGGTCGGCTTCAAGCAGGAGTCGTTCCGATCATATGGGCTGGAACAATCTGCGAACGCTGCGATGTCGGAGATGGCAGCTAAGGCATATCAGGCTGGGTTGAACGACCTGATTGCAAACCACAGCGTATTGCTGGCCGGAACGCTGGTGACGCACTGGTTCCGCGCTCGCATCGCGCTGGAAGACGACCCGATGGACTTGATCATGGGGCCGAGCGAGGCCGACGACGTTAACGCGCAGGTCCGGGCACGGAAGCTAATCGAGAGTATTCGGTCCGGCGAGCGGTCCGATCTCGCCAATAACACCTACTACGCGCTAACGATTTCCAGTAATGGCGGACGCGTTGTTATCCGCGACTGGATGGAGGGAGATTTCAAGGACCTGGTCGAGAATGTGAACTGGTGGTTTTCAGACCTGGAAATTGTGCACCGGGACGGTGGAGGCAGCGCCAAGCCGCCAAAGTTCGGCGCGGTGCTGGCGGGTCTGGTCCGCGAACTGAAGGATGTGGCGCCGCCTATGGCAGTTAAGCTCTATCGCGTGGCTGCGGGGGGAGAGCCGATTCCTCTTGCGGCGATGGCACAGGCTTTGGCTCGCGTGCGAGTGGACGTGATTCAAGGCGAACGGCCGAACCACGCGCGCATGGGATTGATCAAGGCGTATCACTTGAGGAAATGGAGAAAGGAACGAAGGGTCATGGAAGGACAATTGAAGCCGGAAGTAAGCAAAGATTTGCAGAATCGGGCCTATCATTGCGGCCGCTTAATGGCCGTTTTGGCCGGGATCCAGGCTGAGGCGCTGCCGGGTGTCAAGGCCGGTGTGATTCAGCGGTATTACGCGGCGGCGAGCACGACGCCAGCCCTTGTGTTTGGTCGGCTGGTTCGGGGAGCGCAACCGCATCTGAAGCTTATTAGCGACCAGAAGGAGTGGCTGAAGGACTGGTTCGAGCGGCAGATGAGCGAGATCTGCGCCGAGATCGGCACGTCGATGCCGAAGACATTAAGCCTGGAGGATCAGAGCATGTTTGCACTGGGCTACTATCAGCAACTGGCGGCTCGTTGGAGCGGTAAGGATGCGGACAAGGACAAGAAGGGAGACGAATAACATGAGCCATACGATCGAGAACCGGTACGAATTCATTTTCCTGTTCGATTGCCAGAACGGGAATCCAAATGGCGATCCCGATGCCGCCAATGCGCCACGCATCGACCCGGAGGATATGCACGGGTTGGTCTCCGATGTCGCTATAAAACGGCGGGTCCGCAATTACGTCCAACTCGCCAAAGGCAACCAGATGCCCTACGCCATCTTCATCGAGCATGCAACCAATCTAAACCGGCCAATCGCTCAAGCGCACGAAAGTACCGAAGGAGGCATCGCTGAAAGCGACAAAGGCGCGGCAAAGAAGAAAGTCAGTCTTGCCCGCGATTGGATGTGCGAGAAGTTTTACGACGTCCGGGCGTTCGGGGCGGTGATGAGCACGGGGCTTAACGCCGGTCAGGTCAGAGGGCCGGTACAGGTGACATTCGCGCGCTCGGTGGATGCGATTCTTCCTCTAGATGTTTCGATCACGCGAATGGCAGTTGCCGAAGACGTCAAAGGCGCGAAGACGGTGGCGGACCTGTTGGCGTGGGAGGAGAAGCAGCCGGAGGAGAAGCTGCGCACCATGGGACGCAAGAGCCTGATACCCTACGGGCTGTATGTGGGTAAGGGTTTTATCAGCGCGAACCTTGCGGAACAGACGGGCTTCAACGACGCGGATTTGAAGCTACTGTGGCAGGCGATACTCAATATGTACGAGCATGATCGTTCGGCCAGCAAGGGGATCATGACGGTGCACCCCGAATACGCATTCTGTTTCCGGCATGTCGGCAAGGATACCGACCTGGAGCAGCGTAAGCGAGAGGCTAAGCTGGGCTGCGCACAGGCGCATCGACTGTTCTCGCTGGTCACTGGTGGCATACACCGCAAGGACGGAGTGGAGACAGCACGGTCGATCAACGATTACGAATTGCCCTCTTTGGAGACTATCCGCGCAGCGTGTCCGGCGGGTGTGGAGGCGCACCGCGTGGCTGACTTGGTTTGACTATGTACTCTGAAGACGACCTGCTGCCGCTTTCCGGGCTGCAACACTTAGTGTTCTGCGAGCGGCAGTGGGCGCTGATACATATCGAGCAGCCGTGCTGGAATGCCCAGTCGCCGCCCTCGCGGGCGGCGTGGATTGAAACAGTTTGCGGGAGTCCTTAAACCGGGAAAGCAGGGTGTCGCCGCCCTCGCGGGCGGCGTGGATTGAAACTGCGATGAGATTGTGTGTCCCGCCTCGGGCGTCTGTCGCCGCCCTCGCGGGCGGCGTGGATTGAAACGCCGCCCACTGGTTAATCAGGCGATAGGCCATCACGTCGCCGCCCTCGCGGGCGGCGTGGATTGAAACTTTTTGCCGTGGACGGTGGACGCCAACCGCAGTGTCGCCGCCCTCGCGGGCGGCGTGGATTGAAACTCGCAGCCCGGAGCCGCGCGGCGCGCGGTGAGGTCGCCGCCCTCGCGGGCGGCGTGGATTGAAACACGGCCGGCGAATCGTTGGGCGTCAGAAACACGTGTCGCCGCCCTCGCGGGCGGCGTGGATTGAAACTTGCTAGGAGAGAGTGCGGCAAACAGGCCAACCAGTCGCCGCCCTCGCGGGCGGCGTGGAAGAAAAGAAACAGCAAGTCATCGCGTTGGAGCGGTTGGGCTGGTCGCTGCGGCGAATCCAGAGGAATACCGGCGATCGTCGCGGGACGGCAGCCGCCGCCAAAAACCGCCAATCAGTCGACCACCGATCCGCGCCACGAGGCCTTATTGCGCGCGTTTCACAAATGGGAAGCGCGAGCGCACGGCCAGCACCAAATCGTGCGGCTCGCCATCCTTGGAGCCGCCGTAAAACCCCACGGTGGCGTTCAGGCGGATAAAGTATGCATCGCCCGCCTTGGCTGGATACCGGCCCTCGTTGCCATCGGCGCCCCCGCCGGCCACCATGTCGCCCTTGCCGCGGAGAATATAATAGATCTCTTCCTCCATCTCGTGGTGATGGGGGATGTTAGTGCCCCCTGGTGCGAAGTCCATGATGAACAGGCTCACCATCTGGCTGGCTGCCGCCAACTTGTCGC
>OCTA010005954.1_pt1 | contig 10486 bp, 8 predicted proteins | sample 1538991 | NCBI WGS metagenome assembly OCTA01 (sample SAMEA3539302, study PRJEB22396) | soil metagenome | biome: tundra; feature: field; material: soil | place: USA | collected 2010-05 | depth 0.15 m | reverse complement strand
AGTCTGGTTTAAGGCTGCCAACAAGAACACCGTCTACTACAACCCGGCCGTGTTCAAGGCTGCGGGCATCACCGCGCCGCCGACCTCGTGGTCGCAGTTGCTGACGGACGAGACGACGATTGCCAACGGCGGTACCTACGCTCCAGTCTCCCTGTGCACGGACATCGGATGGCCCGTTGCCGACCTCTTCCAGAACCTGTTCTTGAAGTTGAACGGAGCTGCTGCCTATAACCAACTCGCCACGCACACGATGAAGTGGTCGAGTCCCGACGTGACCAGTACGTTCGCCGAAATGGCTCAATTGGTCGGTGCCGGCGGGGCAAACCTGCTCGGTGGCATGAAGGGCGCTCTGGCCGACGGCTCGTGGCCGGCCTGCACCACCAGCGTATTCCCGGCCTCGGGTTCGCCGACGGCCGCGATGGTGTTCGAGGCCGACTTCCTCACGAGTAACGTTCCGTCAAATTACTCGCCAGGTAACGGCAGTTCGTGCACGTTGAGCGCGACGGCCTCACCGTGCTACGACACATTCAACTTCCCGGCGCCTTCCGGTAGTGCCTTCGCGGGCGACATCCAGGGCTCGGGCGACGTGGCGATGTTGCTGACGTCGACTCCTCAATCAAAGGCGCTGATCAAGTACTTGGCCTCGCCGGGCGCGGCAGACATCTGGGCCAACCTCGGAGGATTCGCCTCGGCCAACAACAAGGTGCCCCTAAGTTCATACCCGGACACTGTTGCCAAGGCCGACGCCAAGGCCCTGACCTCCGCCAAGGCTTTCGTGTTCAGTCTCGACGACTTACAGGTTGGTTGGGAGCCGCAGTTGTGGGCTGACATGCTCAACGTCTTGCAGAACCCCGCAGCGTCCAACGTCACGACCGTTGAGGCACTCATGGACCAGCAAGCGACCACGGCACTCGGCCACTAGCCCAACAAGAGTCGGAACTCGAAGGGTTATCGTGAACGTGAGAGACTCGCCCGCTGCGCAGCACCGCTCCACCCCTGACTTCAATCAGGGGTGGAGCGGTGCTCCGCGCAAGGGGCTGACGTTGTGACGTCGATAACCGCCGAAGGCCCGAGACTCGCCACGGCGAAGGCCTCGCGCCAACGCGGCTGGTGGCGCAGGAACTGGGTCTCCCTGGCGTTCATCGCGCCGGGAATCATTTGGCTTCTGGCGATCGTGGTCTACCCGACGATCGCGACGATCAGGTTCAGCCTCTACGACGAGTCGGCGACGAAATTCGTTGGGCTTCACAACTATGCGTCGGTCTTTTCGACTGACTCGATTCTGACCGCGTTCAAGAACAACATCATCTGGGTGTTGGTCTTCCCGTTCTTCGTCACCTTCATCGGCCTAATGGTCGCCGTGCTCACCGAGCGCATTCGCTGGGCCACGGCCTTCAAGGCCATCATCGTGATGCCGATCGTCTTCAGCACCACCGCCTCGGCGCTGGTCTGGCGCACTATTTTCGACCTCGATCCCCATGTTGGAGTCGTTAACGCCATCGAGCAAACGGTGAGCGACTGGTTCTCGACGCCAGGGGCGTATCCACTCAATTCAGCAATCGGCCAAACGGCTGCTTCGCTGGCTGCATTCAACGCGACGGGAGGTACGGCGGGCACGGTGGTCAGCAAGTCCGCGGTTCAACCGGGCGGTACGGTGATGATGGGCCTGACCAGAATCAGTTCCGCCACACTGCAAACACTGGGAGCGCAGACGCCGGTGGCGCCGCAGATAATGGCCGGTGGGATCGCCGGACTGGTGTGGAACGACTTCTCGCCGTCGCAGACGTCCAATACGACGACGATCGTGTCGGACGAGCACGGGCTGCCAAATTTGCGACTTTCTCTCGTCAATTCGACTGGATCCAGCGTCGCCTCAACCGTGACCAACTCGAGCGGCGACTTCAGCTTCTCGCACGTCGCACCGGGCAGTTATCACGTGGAGATACTGGCCTCAAACTTTCAGACCTCATTCGTGGGCACATTTTGGCTCGGACCGCAGTCGATTACGCCGACCAGCGGCCTCAATCAGACTGCCCAGTCGTTGCTGAGCGTTCCCTTGATCGACCTTGCGATGATCATCTCCTACATCTGGATCTGGGCTGGATTCGCCATGGTCTTGATTGGCGCCGGACTCGCCGCGCTCAACCGTGAAGTCCTGGAGGCCGCGGAGATCGATGGCGCCACCGAGTGGCAGACGTTGCGACGAGTGACGATTCCGATGCTCGCGCCGGTGTTGACGGTGGTATTCGTCACCATGGTCATCAACGTGTTGAAAGTCTTCGACATCATCTTGAACATGGCTCCGGGGTCTTCCCAAGGTCCGGCCACCACGCTGGCTCTTTCGATCTACAACGATGGCTTCACCGGGGGCATCCACTCGGGTATTGCGAGCGCCATCGCGGTGATTCTGTTCATTCTGGTCGTCCCGGCCATGTTGTGGAATCTGAAGAAGATCAAGGGGGGAAACTCGTGACCATCGAAGCCCCAGTCAAGGAGAGGAGAGTTGTAGGCCTGACGAAGCGACTACGTCTCTCGAAAGCCGTGGTGAATGTAATCCTCGCACTGGTGGCCATCTTCTGGTTAGTTCCCACGATCTCGCTCCTCGTTATCTCCCTGCGCCCGGAGGCGCTCTTTGGTGTCTCGGGCTGGTGGAAGGTCTTCACCGCTCCTTCGCAACTCACCTTTGGCAACTACTCCACGATCTTTTCCCAAGGGTTCGCCACGGGTGGCGTTTTGGACTCCCTACTCACCTCGCTCGAGATCACGATTCCCGCGACGCTGCTGGTCACCATGATTTCGAGCCTGGCGGCGTACAGCCTCGTGTTCGGCTCGTGGCGGGGTCGAGACATGATCTTCTTGGGAATCGTGGGACTGATGGTTGTGCCACTCCAAGTGGCGCTGATTCCCGTCGTTCAGCTTTACCGGGAGATGGGCAATCTCTTCGGGCTCAATCCCTATGGGACGATTCCCGGCGTCATAATCTTCCACGTCGCCTTTGGTCTGCCGTTCGGCATCTTTCTCATGCGCAACTTCCTCACCGGCATCCCCAGAGACCTCCTCGAAGCGGGGCGCATCGAGGGCGCGGGGGAGTGGAAGATCTTCTACCGCATCGTGTTGCCCCTCGCCCTCCCCGCGATCGCGTCGCTGGCGATATTCCAGTTCATCTGGGTGTGGAACGACCTGTTGGTCGCGCTGGTGTTCCTCGGCGGCAACGTGCACACGCCGCTCACGATCTTCCTGTACGACCAGACCCGGTCGTTGGCGGCGAACTACTGGATCGTGTCCACCGGTGCCGTAGTGTCCATCTTCGTGCCGCTGATCGTCTTCTTCTCCTTCCAGCGTTACTTCGTCCGTGGCGTCCTAGCGGGTGCCGTCAAATGAGTGAGGCCCAATGTCCAGTGTCACCTTGAGGGAATTGACCAAGCAGTACAGCGGCAACGCCGCGCTCTCTCTCGACTCGGTGAACCTCGACGTGGCCCACGGCGAGTTCGTCTGCCTCGTGGGTCCGTCGGGCTGTGGCAAGACGACCGCGCTGCGCATGATTGCGGGACTCGAGTCGGTGACCAGTGGCGAGATCGAGATTGGTGATCGAGTGGTCAATGATCTATCGCCCCGTGATCGCGACATCGCTCTCGTGTTCCAGAGTTATGCGCTCTACCCGCACATGACCGTCTTCGACAACATGAGTTTTGGTCTCAAACTCCGCAAAGTCCCCAAAGACGAGATCAATGCGGCCGTCACGGACGCGGCGCGCATACTCGACCTCGAGCAGTATCTCGATCGCAAGCCCGCCCAGCTGTCGGGCGGACAGCGCCAGCGCGTCGCCTTGGGTCGCGCGATCGTACGAAACCCCGCCGCCTTCTTGATGGACGAGCCTTTATCAAATCTCGACGCCAAACTGCGAGTACAAACACGCGCCGAGATCGCTCGGTTGCACCACCGCTTGGGCGCGACGATGATCTACGTGACCCACGACCAAGTCGAGGCAATGACGATGGCCGATCGAATTGCCGTCATCAACTTGGGCAAGCTCGAACAGGTAGGTTCACCGCGAGAGCTCTACGAACGGCCGGCGAACCAGTTCGTCGCGGGCTTCATCGGTTCGCCATCGATGAACTTCGTGCCGATGCACGTTGAGTCGGTTGACGGAGGAATTCGCGTGGTCAGTGCCGGAGGCGATATGGACGTTATTCTCGACGACGTCGAGTCGGCCATGATCCGTAGCGCCGGTGTGAGCGACGTCGTCCTTGGCGTCCGCCCGGAGCATATCGATAACCAGCCGAGAAGTGACCGCGGAATGCAATTGAGAGCCTCCGTCGAGGTCATCGAATTTCTCGGTAACGACGAACACGTCCACCTCTCGTCCGGCAGCCATGAGCTCGTTGCTATCGTCGACGCTCGTACGCCGTTGACCATTGGGGACTCACTGACACTGAGCGCTTCAAGCGAGGCGATTCACCTCTTTCACCCTGAGACGGGCGTGACGTTGAAGTAGTCGCTGTAGCGATTCGCGAAAGGGAAGATAATGCAGAATTGGAAACTGATGCACTCCAGTCCCAGGCAGTGCTTACAAATAAGACTCACGGAGCTTTGCCGCCCATAGCAGTCGACCATCGACCAAGTTCCGGTTGTGGCAGCGCCACCAACCGCACATTCCCTCCAGCGCCGGTCACCTCAACCGCCGGCGCTGGAGGTTTTTAAAACTACCAAAAGGAGACGCCGAAAAGTTGGCCTCCCAAGTGCTGTTGTTCGTGGCGTCTTTGACTCGAGAGTGTCACTGCTCAAGGTTTAGTGGGCTGCTTCAGGCCGGATGACGAGGTCAGATTCGCAGTCCGTCCGGTCCGCGTACCAAACAGTGGCGGCTCCTCGAGCCAACGGAGCACTTTCACCGGAGCACCCCAAATCATTATGAGTTGGAACCGTCTGCTCGATTGGGTTGTGAGCATGGATCATCTTAGGAAGTGGCTTGGCAAGACTTCACGGAATCTCCCGACCAATCAAAGTTTGCAACCGAATCTGCACCTCCCATGAGAGATTAGAACCGAGTGAATCATTGCGAGTGTTCAGGGTTCCAAGCTAACTGGCAACAAGTCAAGGGGGATTCTGCGTTGGATCGATTCGGATCTCAGCGGCTCCCGGCGCTCGCGCGGTTGATAGAACATTCAGAGCGCATTGGGCGCTTCTATGTGCTGCGGTGGCCCTGAATGTCACCTCCCGAGGCTTCGCGATAACTCTTCAGTAACAATGCCTCAGAACGCCAGAGAGCGGAGGCATGACGGCCTAATCATTCTCAACTACCCTGAGTTCAATGTGTGCATCCCTGTACATAATCGCCGATTCTGGACAATGAGCGATCACATTACTGGAGTCTTCGACGAGCTCCTTCAGCGCCAACATCTCCAGCCGGCCTTTCAACCCATCATCGATCTCACGACCATGGTGACCGTTGCCGTCGAAGCGCTGGCCCGATGGCCCCGCCTTGACGTAACCCCGGACGTCGCGTTCCAACAGGCGAAAGAACTCGGTCGGTTGGTCGAACTCGATTCTGCCTGTCGAAACGCTGCGGTCGACGATGCGCTTGAACATGGTCTCCCCGACCGTTTCGCGCTGTTTGTGAACCTTGAGCCTTCAACGATCTCCGCTGAATCGGCTCGCCAACTCGTTGCGCGCACGAAGGGACAGCTCACCATCGTTGCCGAGATCACTGAGCGTGCGCTCACAACGCGACCGGCTGAACTTCTCGATGCGGTGCGCGAACTCCGTGATGCCAACTGCGCAATCGCCCTTGACGACGTTGGTGCAGTCCCCGAGTCCTTGGCGCTTCTTCCTTTTATCTCACCCTCGGTGGTGAAGCTCGACATCTCTCTCATTCAGCGTTGGCCCGAAGTGGAGCAGGGGGCGATCATCACGGCGGTCTTGGCCTACGCCGAACGAACGGGCGCGCGGATACTCGCTGAGGGTGTGGAAACCGAACAACACCTGGAACAAGCGTTAGCCCTAGGGGCAACGCTGGGTCAGGGCTGGTACTTTGCGCGTCCGGGTCCCCTTGAAGACTTCGCGTCACCCAACGAACCTCTCTTCAAACCTCGACTGATGCGTACCGTTCCGCGCTCCCCTTTTGCTGGCGTGGATACTTCCAAGACACGCATTGGCAAGAAAGGCCTTCTTCTCGCCATTTCTCGACACCTGGAAAGCCAGGGCTTGTATTTGGAAACGCCTCCCGTCGTGGTGAGTGCCTTTCAGAGTGCTGAGCGGTTTACTCCGGATACCGCCAAGCGATACTCACGTCTCGCAGAACGATGTCCATTGGTTGCGGCATTGGGCGTCGGTCTTGGTCAAGAACCAGCGCCAGGGGTTCGAGGCGTGGAACTTTCCCCAGACGATCCGGTCCGTGGTGAATGGGTGGTCGCCGTTGTAGGAACTCACTACCTCGGAGCCTTGATCGCGAAGGATCTCGGGGATGACGAATCATTTACTGATCGAGAGCGACGTTATTCGTTCATCGTGACGCACGATCACGAGACGGTGTTGGCCGCGGCTCGGAGCCTTCTTGGGAGAGTGGCTCCATTCGATGTTTCGGACCTAAACCGTCCTTAGAGTCCTTCCGCCAGCACCCCTAGTGGCTAACACTTCGAACTCTGTGACTCAATGGCTCGAAGGCATTGTTAAATTGATCCGTGACTCAAGGACACCTTGAAATCCTCCGAATGCCAACTAGTGAGAGACCGTGGACTCGGACGCACGACGTAGACGGTGTCGAATCATCCGATTGAACACAATTCGGTGAAATGGTCCGAGCAACTTCCAATAGACGAAACCTGGCACACCACGGGGACGAAAGGCCGCAACTTGCTTAAGGGAACCCTCGTGGATGCTGTAACCCAACCACGCATCTCCTGGAAACCACCCGTCGCTTCGCAACACCAGTCGAGTTTCACTAACCTGGGCGATCCGCCACCAGTCGACTAGGGCACCGGGGACCAACGCCTCGGGACGTTGTGGGCGAAGTCTCTCACCCGCAAGACGCCCTAGGGCTAGTCGAAGTGCCCAGCCGGGTGCGGCGCCGTACCAACTGAGTTTTCCGCCAATGGTCTCTAAGTCGCGTCGGAGTGGTTCTTCAAGACCCTCTGGAATGGCGAGTGAGACGACGTCGGTGTGTACACCGTCACGTTGACCCGGGCGTCGCGTAAACATCGAAATGGCCACGTCACTATCTTGCTCATCAAGCGCTGTCATCAGAGCGCGCTCGACGCCCATGGGCACGACGGAGAAGGCCTGTTGCGTTCGCGCCCCGTTGACCACTACGACTTCCGTCACCAGGCTCTCGATCAACGCGTGACTCACGGACCGATCTACCGGTGTGACCAGATCGACCCAATACGATGACAAATGTGGCGTGAGCCAGGGTATGTCAACAACGAAGCGTGGGTGCAGGCCACGGACGCGCGCGTACTCAGAGATCATCTCGCGATAAGTGGTCACCTCCGCGCCGCCAATTTCGTAGATGTCAGGCGCAACGAAAGGTGACTGCTCGAGGTAGTCCAAAAGGTCGACAAGCGCAATCGGTTGAATTCGGGTACGCACCCAGCGAGGACACACCATTGCGGGAAGGCGTTCGGTGAGGTACCGCAGCATCTCGAACGATATGCTCCCAGCGCCAAAGACCACCGCAGCACGAAGCTCCACGACGTCAACACCGGAACTTCGAAGGGCCGCGCCGACTTCGTGACGGCTGGAAAGGTGAGCAGTACTGGGAGCGTCACCGAGCGCCCCGACGTAGATGATTCGACTGATCCCCGCTTGTGATGCGGCGCGGCCAAACGCGGTCGCGAGGCGGAGGTCGAGGTCTCGAAATTTACTGCCGCCGGCCATCGAGTGGATGAGGTAGAAGGCGACATCAACGTTGGTCAGAGCATGAGCTGTGGCAGCGACGTCGCCCAGGTCGACCACCACGGATCTCTCACTCGCCACCGGAGTTTTTGCCGACCGGTGTAGCGCCAGAACGTCGTGATTGCTTTCAAGTAGTCGAACGGTGAGCGCGCGTCCTACGAATCCTGATGCCCCAGCGATTGCCATGGTCATCAGGAGCCTTCCAACGAGGAATTACCATTCTCCCACGGTCGGACTGATATTCGTTTCGTACGTTGCGATAACCATGCACTTGGTGCTTGATGACGTCAGGTAAAAGTTGCCCAAAAAGCAATTCGCGACTTCATTCGTCGACTGGGAGTAGATCTTGGGCATTGAATGGGCATTTCCCGCTCTATTTCCTTTAATGGCACTTTCGGCGGATTGCGTCCTGGGCAGAAATTTATCCTCACGAGGAATCACGAAGCACCCCAAAGCAATTTGAGTTGGAACCAACTTCTCAAATGGGTATTGGGCATGGATCAACTTAGAAGCTGGCTCGGGGACAAGTAACTGGTTGGCCCGAGAGGACTGGGCATCAGTCAATCCTGCAACTCCCTTATGTGATTAGAACCAGGTGGCGGGTTGAGTATTTGGCTGGTTTAACTTTTCAAACTATCCAATTCCATCAGATGCGCCGAATGGGACAGTGTCGCCCTGAACGTGAGTCAGGACTTCACAAGGCGTCGTACGTGGCTTCTAGCAGGGCCTTGTTGCGAGGATCCTGCCACCGGAGTCCAAAACGATTCATGCAGTAGCCGAACGCAAGTCTTGCGTCAGGATCGGCCATTCCGAGAGATCCTCCGGCTCCATAGTGTCCAAAGCTGGCTCGTCCGGGACCGAGCGGTCGCTCGGGCATGGTTAGTTGGAATCCAAAACCAAAGCGCGATTTGCGGTCAAGGATTCGATCATGTCCTATCGCGAGTTCTGACGTTGCAGTGGTCAGAGTCGTGGCGTCGAGCAATCGAACCCCATCGAGACCTCCACCCTCCGCGAGTAATCCGTAGATCCTCGCTATCGCTCGGGCATTTGAATGGCCATTGGTCGAAGGGTGGACCGCCGAACGCCAACGTCCGGTGTTGACAACCCCGATCCCTGACGCCCCGGGGGGATTCCCGTAGACGAAGAAGAGGTCGTTCCCACTCTGATCGAGGGTCAGAGAACTTGCTTCCGATGGGAAAAGAAAATCCGCGACCCGCGCGTAGTCGGATGACTCCAGGCCGAAATGGAAGTCGGCCTGGAGTGGTGAGGATATCTCACGTTCAAAGAACATTGTGAATGGTTGGCCGCTCACTCTTCGAACTATCTCTCCTCCCAAGAATCCGAGGGTGTTGACGTGATAGCCAAGCGCAGTGCCAGGTTCCCACCATGGTGTTTCCGCGGCGAGGGTGCTGGTCATCAGTTCCCAGTCATACAGAGTCTCGGGAGTGAGTGAGTGGCGGATTCCCGGCAGTCCCGCCTGGTGGCTAAGTAGTTGGGCGACTGTGACTGAAGCCTTTCCCTCGGCGGCGAACTCTGGCCAGTGCCGAGAAACCGGATCGTCGAAATCAAGTTGGCCGCGCTCAATCAGCACGAGAAGTGAAAGTGCGACCATAGCTTTCCCAACCGAGAAGATATCGACGATGGTGTCTCTTTCCCATGGCCGGCCATATAGGTCCGCCTCACCCGCCCAGAGATCGACCACCGACTGGCCTTCAACGTTGATGGCGACGCAAGCACCGATCTCACGGTTTTCAGAAAAGTTGGCGGCGAACGCATCCCGAACCCCACGGAATGCTGTATCACAATGCCCGAAAATCGTAGGAGTCAACACTTAGGCACTCTAGAACCAACTTTGTCTATGGCTTGCCCCGACATAGTGCCAAATGTGGGGCCGGTTGGAGCGACGAATTGCATTTCCAGCCGATTGGGGTTCACCTCAAGAAGCACACCTTCTGTCCAATACTTCGAACTCGACGATTCAGTGGCTTGAAAGGCTTGTTCGAATGATCCGAGCTTCAAGTAAACGTTAATTATCACTGCATTTTTCAGGCGAATGAATATTCACGGTGATGCCATAAGTGAGTAGAACGCTTGCTCCACTTCTTCAATGATCGAAGAGCGAAGCCGTTTCGATCCGTTTGACACCATTGGAAGCAACCTTTGCGTCTGATGTCGCTATCTCGACTGAACGATTCCTTCGATTCCGTCAAGAATGAGATCAAGCCCAAACTCAAAGTCACCTATTTCTTCGGAGTCTGACTCCTTCAAGTGTTCGAGCAGGTGTTCGCCTAAGAACGGGTAGCTCGCGTAATCGAACTGACGAATGAACGTACCGAGAAGTTCGCCGGATGAGTCGTCCGGGATTGTGTGACCGAGTTCCCAAAGAGTGAAACCGAGAATATGACTGTCGATCGCGTGATATCCGCGCGAGGCCGCGGAGGGCGAAAATCCAGCAGCACGAAGTCGAGCCAGAATCGACTCGATATAAAGCATCCGTGACGGAATGGCCCTGAGATTCGGCGATAGAACAAGTCCGCACGTCCACGGGTGCCGCAACAGGGCTTCGTGTGCCGAAATTGCGCTCGCGCGCAATGAC
>OCTA010005952.1_pt1 | contig 10487 bp, 3 predicted proteins | sample 1538991 | NCBI WGS metagenome assembly OCTA01 (sample SAMEA3539302, study PRJEB22396) | soil metagenome | biome: tundra; feature: field; material: soil | place: USA | collected 2010-05 | depth 0.15 m | reverse complement strand
GCGTTAAACGCACGGCACATTTCGCGGCCCACCGTGCCCGACGACAACCAGGCAAATGCTTGAACCTTATTTGGATTGGTCCCCAAACAACCTTTCGAGCATGCTGATGCCGGATCAGTACTTTGATTCACGCGCAAAGGCCTTTTTAAGAGCGGGCGCCTATTGGGGTGAATTTCGTCGTGGCAATACGTATGATTAGCAAATAGATGTCTGCAAATTGATCAACATGTCAGTAAGGCTGTCAAAACCTGGCCCGCTTCGCGAAGGATTCGAGTTTCAGGATCTCTACGGGGTGCACCTCGCTCTTTCGTGGCTTGAACACCCGTCAGATTACCGGTGGCTTCGTTTCGAAGCGCAGGAATTTGGATGGCTTGACGACGTGGCCGCTCTAACGACTGATGGCGATTTGATCCTCATTCAGATTAAACACGTCACCGAGCGCCCAGATCGGCCCGAGTTCACTCTTGACGATTTCATCAATGCCGAAGGGGCAAAGAAATCTCTGTTTCAAAAGTGGTTCATTTCCTGGATAGAGGCGGTCCGGAATCCAGAGTTTCGATCGGTGAGGCCGTCCCTCTATACGAATCGGCCAACGGCTGCTGATTTGAGGTCAATCTGCATCGGACCAGACCCCCTCCATATCGATCCCGGTACCCTGCGCGGAAAATATCTCGAGGCGTACCGCCGCATGCTAGAACAGGCTGGAACGGATCCGGCGAAATTGAACGAATTCCTCACTGTTTTTTCCTTCCAGTTCGATCGAGCGGACATCGAACCTTCGGAACAGGCGCTCACTAGTCGCGCGGAAGCACTGAACATCTCTAGAGAAGGGTTCTCTTCGTTACGCGATCAGGTATGGCACTGGGCAACGAAGCGGGGCCCGGATGGGGAGACCATTCAGATTGGAATTGACGACCTTAAGCGTGCCTGTGGATGGCGAAAGCTCGAAGCACTCAACGAAGACTTTCCTATCGCTGAAGATTATGTTCCCCTCGGTGGCAATCTAGTCGAGACGTTTGCTCGAATCATTTTCGAGGGCGACGCAGCAGATTTCGTGCTGGCGGACGTGCCAGGTGCGGGCAAGAGTACGTTCCTCGCAAAGCTTGCTCAACATTTCCTTGAACACAAAATTCCCTGCGTCCGGCACCACTATTACCTCGGAGTCAGTGATCGCTCGATGTATGAGCGGGTGAGATCAGGCCGAACCGCAGACGCGCTCATGGCGGAGCTTGCGGCGTATTCTACAGCGACTGTTAACCCTTCCCAGGAGAAATTACGCCAGATTCTGACCACCACCGCCAGAGATCTTGAGGCCAAAGGACTTCGGCTGGTTGTCATTCTCGATGGTCTGGATCACGTTTTGCGCACAGAAGATGCAGATGAGCTGGGCACAGTTCTTAAGCAACTCTTACCCCCGCCTGACAACTGCTCGATCGTGCTAGGCACGAGACTGATTCCGATACCGGCAGTGAGCGCTCTTCTGAGCCACATCCCGCCGCAGCGGCGTCTGACCGTTCCGAGACTGATTCACGAGGACGGCGTGGCGATGATGAGGAGTCATCGGAACTTGCAGATCTCAGAGCACGACACCAACTCCCTTGCCGCGCGTCTGCTGAGAATCACTGAGGGGCTACCTCTTCATGCTCACTACAGCCTGGTTCAACTAGAAATCTTGGGCGAAGGGCGGTATCTTCGCGACACAGTGTTTGATCAGCTCATCCCATATTGGGGTGATCTTGAAACCTACTACGACGCCATTTGGGTTCCCCTTACGGCTGAGACCAAAGTCCTGGCTGTACTATTTGCAATCGCTGATTTTGCAATACCCAGGGGAGCGCTGAGCGAACTGTTCCATGGGTCTGCTCCTGAGCTTCAGCGGGGATACGAACAGCTCAGACCATTTATCAATGAATCCGACCGTGGAATTTCGCTCTTTCATGCGAGTTTCCAAGAGTTCATTTCCGCCCACAGAGACGCCGAGATTTACAGGATAACCAGCCTGCAAAGGCTAATCTCGTGGCTCAGCGGGCCGTCCGCACCACTCGATCTGCGCTGGCGCTGGCTAGACGTGAAGAAATACGAGGCGGGTGACTCTGAGCCACTGATTCAAGGAACCACTCGCGACTGGGCAGTGGCTTCCATTCTGGACGGACAGGACCCCGATGAAGTACAGACGCTGCTTCGTCTTGCAGCCCACGCCGCTATGGAAAAGGACGACTATCCGTGGGCACTCGAACGCGCCATGCTTGCCGATTACATCGAGAACGGATGCCGGTTCCACGACGACTTGTGGGCGGAGATTGTCTCTCTTGTCCGGCTGTTTCAGCTCGATGGAGCGCGACAAGGTGCGCACCAACCTTTGGACGTGATTTCCGAGACAGATGCGGTCTTGCTCGAAGAGGCAAAACACGCTGACGGAGAATCGCTAGCCGAGATAGGCGGTGAGTTCTATGAGCGGCTTAGAGGAGTCGTCCGAGAACGGGAACTGCATGATTACAAAAACGAGGTGGAGACTGCTGCCGAACATTACATTTCCGTGCTGGCTATCGCTCGCACACCGGCCAAAGAAGTTTTGGAGCTTTTGGGAAGGTTCTCTTCCGATCTGCGAAGTTCACTTTATGAGCATTATGTAGGCGCCCTTGTCGAGACGACACAGCCTTTCAACGCATTATCTGTGGTCAATGCAAGTGACATCAGTGCGAGCGCAAAACCGCGACTGCTAGAAAAGGTTGCCCGGTCACTGGTTCTCGCAGCCCCAGCCAATACCTATGTTGGCCTTGGACCTGGTCCCTGGGCACAGATGTATCGGTATTTGATTCAGAAAGAGGCAATCAATATCCACTGTGAGTGGCCCTCAGCTGATGATTTTCCAGACACGATTCCGCATTTCAGTGATGAACAACAGGCTCGGCTCAGTGAGGTGTATGTATGCACATGGCTCCTGGGCTGCCTGGCGGGCGTTACGAGACAGCGGACAAGCTTAGACAACTGGTTATCCGGCCTGCCGACTCACTGCTGGACAGTGAGAACAGCTCGCGTTGTGTCGGAATTTGGATGGCTTTCTGGGAGCGACCTTCTTGGGGATGGACTTGATGTTTGCGCACATTGTGCACACCTATCCGAAGTCGAAGAAATCACTCCTGGAGATCCGTCTTGGGATGACTGGGAACTCTGGAAATCATACAAAGCTGCATTGCAGACGATCCTGATCGACCTTTTATCCCTGCGGGCGACCTATCAGAAACGGCGACTGGACGATGCAGCCTTCGCAGCTCTTCAACAGATCCGAGCACTGACTGAATACGATTTGTATCGCCTGCTTCTGGCTTGCCGGTCGGATTTGCTTGAAAGGATTCCGTTAGAAAACTTTGTGAATTACCGTCTCCAGGGCTTGAAGACTCGTTTAGATACATTCCCTGAGAGAGCACAAGCTTACATGGAAGTCGCTCAGCTAACCAGACGAGGTGGTGCCACGCAACTCAGCCGGAGAGCCCTCGCGGGTGCGGTATCGAATGCGCTCGGCTACGGTTATCACAAAGACATGTTCTTGTACGAAGTCATCCACGCCATGATCTATGCCGCGCCGCATCACCTTGTTGGAGCCGAGTCTTTGATCGACCGGATCGCACCGATAGCCAACGTCATCGATCGTGTCACTGATAAAGACGAAACGGGTAATCTCCTGGAAGACTTTGCAGAACTTTGCACCCAAAGAGGACGGACTGCATCTGTGGCGGCTATCTATTCTTCGGTTTTTCGAGACGAACGGTATTATTTGGCCGAAGACGTATTTTCAACGATCGCCAAAAGCGGTGATCTCGATTCCATCTGGACCCGATCTCTTGTGAGCACGGTCATTGACCGGCGATCACGATCTCAACTCAAAAAGCGGGGTCAAAAGGAACCTTTAGCAGAGGAGGTGGTCGAGCGGTTGAGAGGCACGGACCACGATCCGTTGTTCTCTCCTGCCGACGATACCAAAACGGAGGCAAAACCGGAATCCGGACCAATTCTGGAGTCGCTGAACGAACGACTATGGGAAGTGCATCCTCCGGACCAAATACCTCCTGAACAATTCATCGCGTTCATCGATGCGCACAAAGGCGATTTCAGGCTGGATGAATTCTGCAAACGGTGGTGGGCCCACTGGAAACAGCAGGACCGGTCGCGCGCTTACGAGGCCTTGCACCAAGTGCTAGACCGCGCAAATATTCGACTATTCGGCGGCGATCTACAACTGGATATCCTTCCCGATGTACTGGAAAGAGAGGACCCGGCGCAAGCTTTTGACTTCTTGGTTCGCGCCGCCCGCGGGCTGCATGTATGGAACAGCTTCTATACCCAACCAGAGAAGGTGGAACGAGTGTTTTCAGTTCTCCTGCAACATTTTCCAGATCGGCTCAATGAATTCCTTGGCAAAACGGTAGAATCGGCCGGATACCGGAAGCAAATGTCTGCGCTTCCTGTTCGCCGCGGTGTCGAGTTGCTTGTGACGGCGAGACGCTATGAATCTGCTCGGGAACTACTGGAAGCCGCCGTACGAATGCTCGAAACTCTCATGGCAGATCTTCAAATGCCGCTGGTTGATTGGCCGGCGTCCGAAGATAAGATCATTGATTGCCTTTTCACCCGGCTGCTTCATGTCCACCCCGAGATTCGTTCTCGGGCTGCGAGCGAGATTGGTCGTTTACTGACGGACGCGGTGTCGCAAGATCGTACCCGCCGTGAAATCACGGAACGCCTTGCAAAATGTGAGCTCGAATCCGAGGCGCTGGTGCTTCTATATCCAATCGCGTGGGCTCGACAGCGAGGCATTGAATGGTCCATCGAGAATCTGAAGACCAACCTGACTTTGAGGTCTTCAGCAATCGATCTCATGCTTGAGGGGATGGGATCATGACAGAGCAAAATGGGAAACCGTCAGGAGGCTATTCGGAGGTGTTTGCGTGCCCTGCTGATTATGTGCCTACTCGTTTCTTTCAGAAGTACAACATCGGATTCGTTCCTCCGGTTTATCGGGATTCCTTGATCGCGATTGGGCGATCCACCAGGGTTAATGTTGTTCAATTGTGGGGATGGACGTTTGACGGACTTTCTGAGCGCGTCGGGATCGGAACAGACACGCGGTCATTCAGCAGATACACCCAAGACCATCGCGATGGAAACATCATGTGCGCCTCGTCGCGGGTCAGTGAGGTATTCAAATCCTCTTATCTGCGGGTTCTTGAAGCACTTGAGCACGCGCGACTGATCGATCGTGCGGTGCTTCGTTCTTTCGCGGCAAATGTCTGTCCGATTGATTTGAGCTTCTGGAAGATCGGGTTCTCAGAGCGCCCGGGGTGGTGGCCTGCCGCGAGTCAACAAAGCAAAACTGTCAGCTCCATTGAGGGGTGGGCGAGTACGGGATCCCTGGCGCTCAGAATCATTGAGGGCGGTCAACTTCTCTTTATGCAGGGACCCTTCATCAGACTTGAGGAGGATCCGCTGCAGGAGTCAACATTTCAGCTGATTCCGTTCGCGTATCAGGTCTCAGGCCCGGCTATTCCAGACGCTACGCAGGTTGCGAGGAGATTGATGAGAGCGAGCTGGGCGATTAATCCGGCGGAGAAATCGGCGCTTTCGGCCTTCGATGTGCCTCTGGCTCAATGGACAGCAGAGGATCAGCACGCATTTCAGATCGGGGACCTCACTGTGGTGCCGCTCCTCGGCAAGGTGAACGGCATAAACATCAACTGTTGGCAATGCGAGCGAGGGCTCCATCGCCCTGTATTTCCCTCTGCGTATTTGCTTGGTGAAGGTCGCGCTTCATACGACGAGAGGTCGTGGAAATATGTCGAGAATGAAGAGACACCGTTTGTCGGCAGAGATTGGGTTGCGGGCCCAATAAATCGAATGGGGAAAACAGAAGTCGTGCAGCACGGTCAATTCGCCGCGATTGACCGCAAGTGGCTCGGCCGAATTTTGTCAGAAAACAGTTTCGGACTCGCATTCGTTCAGGAACATACTTACTGGACAAGGAAGAACGACTACACAAACCCAGAAAGGTCTCAGTTCTTCGATTATCTGAATCTTTTGCAAATAATTACTTAGGGTGCTCTGGCCCCGTCATATTAGTAGCGGAGCGCACCTACGGCACACTGAAATGGAAATTCACTGAAGCGAGAGGCACCATGCCAACTCAGGTCTGCTAATGGCCAGTCAGCCTACTCCAGGGCCTGTCACAGATTCTTGGGGGGAACATACACTGGTCCCACCGCGAGATGTGTGCTCCCTCATATTCGCACTGACTCTGCGGTTATTTGCCCAGAGCTGAGCGAATATTTTCAGCACAATCAACAGGGTAGCGGTAGATTTGCGGGCCGAGGAATCGCAGCACCTGCCAGCCCTCAATCTGAAGCTGGTTTGACTGGCGCGAATCGTGGATGCGTTGGCGCAGTGCAGAGTGGAATTCTAACCCGTCAGCGTAGATCAAGATCGGTCTCGGGGTCGTATAGGCGAAGTCCGATCTTGTCATCAGGCGACCTCGCGAACTGTAGACTTCGTGCTGCTTAAGCGGCTCGGGCAACCCCGCGGCTCGAATTGCCTTGAGAAGGCGCAGTTCCAGCGGCGACTCACAACCTTCTCTTCGCGCTTCGTCCCACGCTGGCCCCTCTCCCGACGTTGAATAGGCGCCTTGCGCCTGCGGTTCCAACTCACTCGCTGCCGCCGCTTGCAGGTAAGGCATCGCAATCCTCCAGTTGAGGATGTTGTGTACCCTTTGATTTCGATAATTGCGCAGACAGCGGTAGCAGGACGCCGGGCAGTCGTGCCCATCCAAGTGCCGGGCCGCGGCTCCTGCCACTTGCTGGAACTCTCGGACCATTGCCTCGATGATTCCTGAGCCTCCAAGAATCTTGTCAACCCACAGGATCTCCAGTGCGCGACCTTCGCCATCCCCATCACGGGCCGTTTGCACCAACACGTCGAGGTCGTCATCATCCAGTTCGAAGTGCTTGCGCGCACCTTCAAGCATCGCCGTGCCGATCGACCACGCCCACGCCACGCCATCCTCACCCTGCTGCTCAAGGCCGTTCACGATGAGCCGTAGCGTGTCGGCCTTGGTCTGTTGACCGAGTGAGACTGTTCTTGGTTCGCCAGTACAAACCCTGGCGTGTGGGTCCTGGTCGGCGCGCGGATCGCGAGCTGGTGTGCGACTCCGGCGCCGTAATTCAGGGGTCGGCGGCTGAATGATCTGCCGGACCATCTCGCCACAATTGGGGCACATGCGGAAACCCGTAGGGCGCACTGTAGCCCCTGAGCCATCGCCGTCGGAGGGCAGGCCCTGCGGACCGTGGTTGATCCACCAAATTTGTTCTTGCTGGCGAAGTTCCAAGCGCCAGTCGCCCATCGTCCATGCGGTTGCAGGGACGTCACGTTGCGGATGTGGCCGCACATCATAGCTGCCCTGCTGCCGTTCCTCTTCGCTATCGGGTTCGACCTCTTCCAGCGAAGCCTGAAACGCGGCGGCATCCCAAGCTTCGTGGCTCCCAGCTGACAGTTCCGCATTGCAACGCCGGCAATTATTGTTTGACGCTTGCGCCAAGCCGCAATTTGGGCATTCGGTATAACCAAATTTCTCGGGTCCACGCCCAGTTCCCAAGGCTCCAGGGCGATGCAGAGCTAGGCCCCGAACCGACCAACGATGGCCCCGGGCATACACGATTTGACCGGGACAGAACTCACGCTGCGACTGGAGTCGGCCGGCAAAGACAACATCTGGATCCAGTCCCAGAGACAAGGAGCCCGGGTCACCAGGAAATGCATACCCAGGTAGCAATCCGGCTTCTGCCAATACGCTGGGCAAGTAAGCATATCTGTGGTCGCTGCGCAGTTTCTGTGCGAGCCTCCTATAAGACGACTCGGTGAACTCCTCTGCGCGATTCAAACCGACACGCTGTCCCAAATCGCTCATTCGGCGCACTGCATCGGCAACGAGCGCGCCCCTCTGAGCGAGAGCTGCATGCACTCTTTGAGGGAACGTCGTAGTCACAGCCTGAAGCCAATCCGCCTGAACCCCCCTGATGTTGCCGAAGATCATAAGAGCCCGAGCGTTGGCCCCTAGGGCCGCATCGCTTAACTTCTTTACCAGTTCAGCTACATTTGCCTCGATCAAATCCCCGCGCTCGGTGAGAAAAGGCTCCAGACTGTTTGCATAATCCAGCGCTGCTTCCTCCAGCACAAGGCTGTTCACGTGCCTTTCGATGGCCGCGAGATTCTCAAGATTCAGCCTAGGCGGGGGAATTGCACCCGAAATAATTTCATCGGGATGATCGAAGAAATAGCCGTCGTGCGGTGTGCCCCGGGCGAAGCCAGCGACGACACCGGTCCGTGTCTCTCGTCCAGTGCGGCCAGCCCGCTGTGCATAGTTGGCTGGGCTGGGCGGTATGTTCCGCATCGCCACGCCCTCCAGATCCCCTATGTTCACGCCGAGTTCGAGCGTCGGTGTGCATACGAGGACGTTTGGGCGCGGCGGGGACTGTTTGAAACCCTCTTCGACTTTTAAGCGATCCTCGTCGGGGACGGCTGCCGAATGTTCCCCCGGAAAGAGAGTTGGCGCGGAAGACGAAGCGATCAGTCGAGCGTTCAGGTTGTGGTCGGCAACCGGTCCGATGTACGCACGCATCGATCCAGAACATCTCGCCCGAGCACAGCCAGAATTTACGGTTCCGTTTGCTTCGATCCTGCCGCAGACTTCACACCGAGTAAAAGTATGCGCAATGCGCGCCTCGATCGCGTCCTGCCTGAGCAGAATCCCTTCAGCCTCGTTTGCATCCCTTCCAACCCGGCCACGAACCAAGAATCGCCCGCCGTCTAACTTCCACTGAATCGCAGCTTCGAGAGACTGTTCGGTCGCATTGTCCTGTAGTGTTTGCCGCCAGAGGCTTTGTGGACCCGCTGGCATTCCGGTTCGATTCCAACAGCTGAACAGCTTGTAGGTCTTCTTTTGATCGGAGGTCTGGCCCACATCGCGATAGGCCACAGGAATACCAACCTCCCGACCTGGAGTGATGTTGTAGGCGCGAGCGACCGGGTCATTTCCGCGCAAATACCGCTGCATCGCTTCGTGTGCCACTGCTCGCCTAGTCCTGAATAGATCCAACAGTCGCTTCACACCAAGGCTAGCCCGATCAAAGTCGAGGTTGTGATCGCGCACAAGGCGTTCGAAGTCCTCGCCCTGCAGCTCCTCTTCAAGTTGGGAATAACGAATCTCAACGAGGCCCAGGCGTTCCATGCTTTGGCGGACATTAGGGGCAATCACAAACTCGTGGAGCAGCGCGCCCTGCAAGGTCCGTCTCCGCCGCTCCCTTTCGTCATTCGAGCATCTTGACTTTAGATCCCCCGACTCTACATATTGCCGGTGGAGCTGTTCTTCAAGCCAATGGAAGTCGTGGGGCGTGGGCGAGCCGGTCAGTGCGGAATGGATGTACCGCCTCAGGCGCAACAAGCGCTCAGCGCCTTCGATGAACCGCGCCTGATGGGCCGCGTCCTGGCGGCTGTCAGTGAAGACCAGGAGCTTGCGGCGCTCGACAGGAAGTTCACGGAGCAGTGTCCTGGAGACATGTGTCAACGCAGAGGAATTCCCCAGGCTGACAGGCGTGATCACGTCGAAGCGACCATATCGGCTCCGGCAAACAGGGCAATTTGTCCCCCGGCCATTGAGGAGACGCACAGGGCGCAGAACTGCTTCGCAACCACAGAAACGAGCTGCGCGGTCCACCGTCAGGCTCAAGCATTGGGGACACAACCAGTGCGTAGCATCGACAGGAGTTGCGGCGACCGGTTCATCAACAGTGTCGCCATTCGATTCTGTGTCCTCTGGCTCTTCGCCTTCGTCGGGCGAGTCTTCGGGGTCGACTTGCACGACAGTCCCCGGCGGGTCGTATACGAAAACCGTTTTGGGGGTAGACCGGCGACCGAGCCACGGCACTACTCTCGCGCCTGACTTGTCGGGATGGCGGCCCACAAAGAAATCCCATCCACATGTGCGGCAGAGGGCAAGAGGCAGTGAGCTGCAACCGCAGGCATCGCAAACTTCCACTCCGGAATCCAGCAACTTCCCACATTCTTTGTTTGTGCAGCGCCAGAATCGCGCCAGCCCCCGTAGAAATCGATGCACGCGCGGGCGAAGCCGCAGAGGATGCTTCTCCTCCAGGCAGGGTCCGATCAGCAGTGCCATCTGTACCTCGCGAGCGAGAGCCTCCAGTGGTACGCCCGCTCGTTCGGGCCGCTCGGACAGCCTCTGCACTACCCCGGAGACAGGCAGAGGGTCCTTAACAGCCCGTGGTGCAAGCAGCTGAATTCCGGGTGAGGCAAAATCCTGGTCTTACCGAGCGGGAGGGGCCGGAAGGGGCGAGGATCGGGGCGTTGCTGGATTGTCGCGATCCCCTTAACACGTAGAATATTGCCCCTTTATTATCAATAGCTTATACAAGATAGTGCCTCAGCTT
>OCTA010005951.1_pt1 | contig 10488 bp, 9 predicted proteins | sample 1538991 | NCBI WGS metagenome assembly OCTA01 (sample SAMEA3539302, study PRJEB22396) | soil metagenome | biome: tundra; feature: field; material: soil | place: USA | collected 2010-05 | depth 0.15 m | reverse complement strand
AAGGAGGCGCTGCGGCTGCTCGCGGCCCGCGGCTTGTCGCCCGTCAGTGTCAGCGAGGCGGCCGCCACCAACGGGAAACATCCGGCCGAGGCGCCCAAGAAGCCGGGGCTGGCGGACGTACTCACGAGATCCACCGCCCGGTCGTCCCGGTCGCCGGCGGCGATTTCCCGGAATCAACGACTGCCGTTCCTGCAGGCGCTTTCCGATCTCACCGGAAGCGGATTGTCCGCCGGCGAAGCCGTGCGGCTGCTCAGTCAACGGCTCCAGGAGCCCGCGTTGCGCGCGCTTTGCCAGGGTTTGTGGGAACGTCTGAGCGAGGGCCAGCCGCTCTCCCGGGCGATGGAGGAGTATGCCGGCGTGTTCGACACTTCGACGGTGAGCCTGATCCAGGCCGGCGAGGCCACGGGCAGCCTCAACGATGTCCTGCAGCGCCTCATCCAGCATTTCACCGAGCAGCGGGAGGTGCGGCAGAAGCTGGTCACCGCCATGGCCTACCCGGTGTTCATCTGCGTCATGGCGATCGGCGTGATCATCTTCTTCTTCTTTGTCCTGCTTCCCAAGATCGAGTCGCTGCTCACGGCCCTGGGCGGCAAGCTGCCCCTCGCCACGCGGCTGCTCATCGAGCTGTCCCATTTCTTCATCAGCTACGGGGTGTTTGCGATCCTAGCCTTGGGGCTCGCCGCCGTCTCGTTCTGGCGCTGGCGGCAAAGCGAGCCGGGCCGGGTGCGCACCGATGAATGGGTGCTGCGCCTGCCGTTTGCCGGCACGTTCGTCACCACCACGACCGTCATGAATTTCAGCCAGACGCTTGCGGTGCTGATTGAGAACGGCGTCACGACCGCCGAAGCGCTCCGGATGACCGAGCGGGTCATCAACAACCGCACGCACCGGCGGGCCTTCTCGGAGGCGACCGGCCGGGTGCTGGAAGGCGAAAGCCTTTCGCTGGCGCTCGCCCGCACCGGCTGTTTTCCGAACCTGGTGCTCGACCGGCTGGCGGTGGGGGAAAATACCGGCAACGTGGTGCCCAGCCTCAAGGAGATCGCCCGCACCTACCAGAAGGATCTCAGCCGCCGCCTGCAGGCCTTCACCACGATTGTTTCCACCGGCGTGCTGCTCTTCGCCTTCACGTTCGTCGGCTTCCTCGGCTACGCGATCTTCTCCGCGGTGTTTTCACTCAGCGCCAGCTTCAAGTTCTGAGGAATTCGCCGGTGGGAACCGGCGAATTCCTAGCGGTTGATTTCGACCGAGGAGACGCGCATCACGGCGTTGAGCAGCGCGGGATTGCTCGGATTGACCGTCAGGGAGAACTGTTCGAGCCCGATGTAGGGGGCGCGTTTGTCGAGTGCGTCGTAAAAGCTGAGCAGCGACGGCAGGTCGGCGTTGCGGACCGCCACCTGCACCGTGTTTACCGCGAACTGGTTCGTGAGTTCCGTCCCCAGAATCTCGCTCGACGTGTTGTTCCGGACGCCGACCTGATCCGCGATCGTGCTCAATTCGCCCAGCAAGCGCGGGCTGCTGAACGTCCGGGCGGGATCGAGATGCGCGATCGTCCGGGTCGCGGAGGCTTCGATGTTGGCGCGGTTGTCCAGCCACTGCTGCTGCGTCGCCAACACGACGGCGTTCGCGCGCCACTCGGTCCAGAACGCGCGGCCGCTCCGCGCCACCCGGACCAGCCAGACGATTCCCACCAGCGCGAGCAGGGCCGTCAGCAGGATTTTTTCGCGGATATGGCGGCTGAAGAAAAACGTCTTCATGACGGGGCCGCGGGCCGCAACGCCTCGGGTTTGAAGGTGACGGTCAGAGTGAAACGGGTGACGCCGCCGCGATCCGTGGTCTGCCCCAGCTCCACGCGGTCGCACGCGGGCAGGTCCTTGAGCGCCGCCTGATAATTGAACACATCCGGCGTGGCATTGGTCTGGCCTTCGATTTCCAGCACGTAGAGGCCCTTCGTGGAGGTGCGCAGGAACTGGATCGTTTTGGGCCGCTTCTCGTTGATGATTTCGATCATCCGGATCGGCATCAGGCGGCGGGTGGACAGCTCCTCAATCCGGTTGGCGAGGCTGTGCTCGGTTTCGATCTTCTGCACGGCCGGCGCTTGCGCGGCGGCGCGGAGGGTCTGGCCCTTCAGCCAAAGACGGCCGAATTGCAGGCCGAATTGCAGCGCCACGGCGACGACGATGGCGGCGGCGCTGCCGACGAACGCCCGCCAGAGCCAAAGATCGCGCCCGCGGTCGCGCCGCCGGGCGGCGAGCTCCGCCTTGTCCCGCACATCGATGGCATCGAGTTGCGCCCGGTCGAAACGTGAGACGAAATCGCCCACGGCAAACTCCAGGTCGCTGTCACCGATCCGCGACCCCGTTCCGGTCGGCGCCGCCACCTTCACCGCCGCGGGAAAATCCTTCAGCCGGGCCAGGAGTTCGGCCTCGGCTGCCGCCCGCTCGCCGGCCGGCGCGTCCGCCCCGATCGCCCGGGTTCGCACCGCCGCCGGCACGGCGTCGCGCCCGTCCCAGCCGATGGCCGTGATGGAATCCGGCCCGGTGACGAGCAACGCCTGGGGCTTGGCCGGCGCGAGACCGAGACAGGCCGCAAAGGCCGGCAGCACCACGTCGGCCTCGACCCAGGCTTCCGCGTCCCCGACGGTGAATCTTCGGCGGTAGGCCGCATACACGAGCACCCGCTCCGCGCCCGGCGTGGAAAAATATCCGTAGCAGAGCTGGGCGGCCGAGAACGGCGTCAGTCCCTCCAGCGCCAGCTCCACCTGGCCGGGAATCTCGGCCGGCGGTGTCCCCGCAGGCAGGGGCACCACCCGGACAAAGAAGGCATGATCCGGCAACAGCACGGCTCTCTTCCGTGCGGAAGCGGACGGTTTAGGATTTTGCAGAGCGCTCATCGCGGCGCGGACAGGGACGAAGGAGCATTATCAACTATCTCATCATTCTCGCGGATTTCGAGCAGGGTAAAGGGATAATTCAATGCCGATTGGGTCGGGTTGGTCGCGTTCGTCGGGGAAGTCGTGGTGGTCGTGGCCGCGGCGGAGCCATCGCCGGAATTCGAGGTATTTTGCGCGGCCGTGACATCATTGGCCGCCGCCGAGCTCGTCGAGGTCTGCCCAGTGGTCGGCTGGTCGGGCGGCGGCAACTGGGCTCCGCCGGGGGCGGTGACGACCGCGCTCACCCGAAAGGAGCCCTGGCCTTCGTGCACCGTGACGTTGATCCGGAGGCAGCGCACCTGCGTGCCCAGCCGCGCCGAGGCCGCCGCCTGACCCACCAGCCCGGCCACCTCCTGCGCGTTCCGGAAATAGGCTGGTCCCTGCCGGGCATAGGAGCCGAGCCCGCCGAGGTAATCGGTGATCATTTTCACGCTCGCCTCATCGTAGGTGCCGAGCGCCGCCAGCGTCGTCACCCGCGCGGTGTTAATGTTGGGCTGGCTGAAATCGAAGAGCGACACGCTGTCCACGAAATTCCGCCAGAGATCGTTCGGCCGGCCGTTTTTATCGTAGAGCCGGTCGCGCACGAATTGAATGGACGCGAGTTCGGCGAACGAATGCAGCGAGCGCGCCGGGGGATCGTGCGGAATGGCCGCGCGCTCATAGTCGGTCGCGCGGGCACTGAACGAATTGGCGGGCTCATAGCCCTGCTGGATCCACACCAGCAACGCGTCCGCCAGTTGCTCGGCGTCGGATTGTTTCTGTCCGAACAACAAGAACAAATCCCGCAGCGCCTGGAAGTCGGCATGGGGGAGCGGGATCTTGGCGCTTTCATCCTCCAGCGCCGCCTCGACGGTCAACCCTTCCGGCGGCGCATACCCGGCGAATTCGAGCGCGTTGCCCCACCCTTCCGCCGGGCTGCGCAACGCGCCGTTGGTCGTCCGGAACTCCTGGAGGACCGCCAGCACCGTCTCCAGCGCCGAATAGGCCTGGACCCGCAGCCGGTCCGCGCGGGCTTCCCGGGCATCCGCCAGCAGGTCGACCGACGCTTTTTCCAGGTATTTCGTCAGCGCAAACGCCGTCAGCAAGAGGGTCATCAGCACCAGGAGGATGACCGAGCCCGTCCGGCTTCGATTCCGCCGGGCTCCTGCGGGTTCCGACGTGGAGTTCGGGTGCGCCATGGCTAGAAGAGTGGCAGCGCCTGGACCGCCGCCGGCACTGTCACAAGGGTCTCCCGGGTCATGGTCTCGTAGGTGAACTGCAGGCGCAGACGCGTGGGAAGCTGCCATCGACCGTTGTTGTCGCGTTGCGGCGTTTGGAAGTTCTGCCAGCTGTTGAAGCCGGAGTTGTAGTAATCGTAGCTCAGGCCGGTGACGAGGGGCGTCAGCACCGTGGCCCGCGGCGGTTCATCGGCGAAATGCTGTTCCAGCCGCGAATGCCAGTAGAGCACCAGGCCTTCATCCCGGCGCACACCCAGGGCGCACATCACGTCGGGGAGCGGCGCCTCCGGCCAGGGGAGCACGCGACTGCCCGCCGGCAGTTCGAAGGTGAGCAGCGTGGCGGTCGGGCCATCCGGCAGCCGGACATCCTGGACGGCAATTGCCTGGATGCCTCGGGCGGTCGGCTGCGCCGTCGCCTGCAGCGTCTGCTCCACAAAGCGGGTCACCGCGCGCACATGCTGGTCGAACAGGCGCACGTCGGCGCCGCGCCCCCACAGTTCACCCATCGAGAAAATGAACTGGTTCATCGCCACCAGGAGCAGCCCGACCAACGCCAGGGAAAGCAGCATTTCGAGCAACGTGAAGCCGGAGTTCTGATACCGGAAAGCGGATACCGGATACCGGAAAGAACAGCCGCTGCCGTCGCCAACGGCCAGAAGCTGGCTACCCGCTTTCCTGCATCCACTATTCGCGGCCCCGTCTCCGGATTGCGGTCTCCCCTTTCCGGTATCCGGTATCCGCTCTCCGGTATTTATACCGCCGACGGTCTCCCGTCCGCGATGTCGGCGGAAATCTGAAATCGGCAATCGAAATTCAAAAATCATGGCGTCGACGGCGCAGCTCTTTCCGTTGTCCGGTTTCCACTGTCCAGGCCTGATGGCGTCACGCCCTCCATTTCGAGAATGCGTTGTTTGACCTGATCGAAAAGCTTCGTCCGCTCCACGGGATCCGACCACGTGGGCCGGAGCAGCAGGAACGTCTGGGTGCTCCGGTGGGGCTGAGGCCGCGCCGGATCGACGATTTCGCAGGTCCAGGTCACCGAAAACAGGTCGACCGTGTCGGTGGGCGCGATGTCCGCCTGCCAATGCGCGCGCTTGTTTCCGCCGAGATCGAGATCACCGCCTTCCTCGGCTTTGTCGCGGGCCGGCTCCGTCAGCAGGGCGGCCCGCACGAAGCGGAGGTCAGTATCATATTCGTTGTGCCGGCCGGCCGCTTCGTAGGCGTTCAGGGCGTTCACGTAGGTCGCGCCGAGCACGACCGCCGCCATGGCGAAAATGGCGAGGGCGACGAGCACCTCCAGCAAGGTGAAAGCGGAGTTCCGATTTCGGAAAGCGGATACTGGAAACCGGAGAGTCCAAAGCAGCGCATCCCAAGCGACGCACCGCGGTGATTCCACTTTCCGGTGTCCGGCCTCCGCTGTCCGGTATCCGGCGCCCCCTATCCGGTATCCGGTATCCGACATCCGAAATCCAAGGTTCATCCTCGCTCCTTCGCTTTTTCGAGCACGGGGGCGCAAGTCCATGGATCGATGCCAATCTGCCACGAAGTCGCTCCGGCCCGGAATTGCACCCGAAAAGCCATGCACGTGCCGTCCGGATAAAACAGCACGCGCGGAACCTCCTGCGTCTCCACGACGTGGCCGGCAATCAGGATCAGGCTGCCCCCGGCCGCGGCCTGAACGAATTGCACGCTGACGTCGCCCCGGGAAGCGTCAAACGCCGCACTGTCGGTTTCCTGCCCGTTGCTCCAGACTAGTTTCTTTTCCTTCGCGTCGAATCTCAGGGTCGTGTCGCGCTCGCTGAGCGAGGCCAGCTTTTGCGCCGACCGGCACGCCTGCCAGAAGACGTCGTCGGGCGCCGGATGGTCATTGTTAAAGACGCCGGAGACCCCCACCGCCAGCACCGACCCGATCAGGGCGATGAGCGCGAGGACCAGGATGATTTCCAGCAGGGTAAACGCGCAGGTTTTCGCCGCCGAGGTTCCTGTCGGAGGCGAAAACCTACCAGTTCCCAATATCGTCATCCGTCCCGTCCGTTTTATCGGGCCCCTTCGACCACAGATCATAGCGATCCTTGTTCTTCACGCCTGGATAGCGGTACTGATACGGCTCGCCCCACGGGTCGACGGGAAGCTTGTTTTCCTGCAGGTACGGTCCCCGCCAGCGTTCGGCTTTGTTCGCCGGCGGTGTGATCAATGCCTGCAACCCCTCCGCCGTCGTCGGGTAGTCGCCCAGGTGCATCTTGTACGCAAAGAGCGGCGCCTGCATGCTCTGGCTCACAAACAGTTTGGTGACGTCCTGCTGGCTGCGGCCAAAGATGTTGCCGACATTATTCACGGCGAGGCCGACCAGCAGCCCAACGATGGCAAGAACGACGAGGATCTCGAGAAGCGTGAATGCCTCGTCGATCCGTTGAGAAGTGCGGGAAAAAGCGCGGGACGCAGGCTTCATGACGGAGGAGTTAAACGCCAGCCGGCAACACTTGTCGAGTCCGGGCGGCGCCTGTTCAGACGCCCGGTCGGGCGGCGCGGTTTCTTCGTCTCATGATCTCCACACCATCTTCCGCGTGCAGCCGCGAGCGCCGGTGACCGGACCCCATGGGGAACTCATGAATCCTGGAAACAACAGCCTGTTCCCGCTTTCCTGAGTTCCACATTGTCTTTTGGGCGGGGCGGCGAGCCCGGAGCGAGCAGAAAGCGAGATTTATTTCATACCTCTGTTTCTCCCAGCCATCGGAAGCGCACGATCTGGAACCGGCGGCCGTAGATCCGGTTCGTTTCGCTCAAACCGGCCGTGGCCTCGGGAGGATCAGCCGCATCGACATAATCCGGCACGCGTTGCACCACCGCCTCGCACCACGCGCGGCTCTCGACCGCGCCGGTCGCCGGGTTCGCCGCGTCGCCGTAGGCCCGCACGAGAAAGGTGTCGGAGCGCACCGTCAGCATCGCGCCCACCGCGCCCAGGACATCGGCCTGCGACAGCCAGCCGGGGGCAAGCGTCGACACATGGCCCTGCGACGCCGCCGGCCAGGACAGGGCCGGACTGGGCCCCGCGATGGCCGGCAGGCCGGGAGCCGGATTGAGCGAAGGCGGCGGATTGACCGTGTGGTCAAGGGCCGATTGCAGGAGACCGCTCAGCCGCGCATTTTCGGTTGGCGCGATCAACGGGCGGTTGACGAATTCCGCGAGCGAGTGAAAGGGACCGTGGGCCCGGATAGCTCCCACCACGGCCGTCGCGAGGTTGCGCACCTCGGCGGCGCTCAGGGCGCGATAACCCCGCCAGCCATCCGCCGCGCCCCCGTTGACCACGGGACTGCGCAGGAAGGCGCTCCCCACCGTCCCGGTGTGCGCCGTCCCGGTCCCCGGATCCGCCCAGCCCAGGCTCTGTCCGTTGAGCGAGGCGAACAGCGCCTGCCAGGCCGCCACCGAGGTCGAATTGACATTGAATGGCCCGTCGACGAGCAGGTGGGCCGCCGCCGTGTCGTAGTCCCGCACCGCGCCTGGTTCCGGCGGCCGGCCGCCAGGGCAATAGTAAATCAATCTCCGGTTGGGCGCCGCCGCGGGCAGCGGGCCGGTTCCGCCCGGCAGCGTGGAGAAAAAATAGCGATCCCAGAGCGCCTCATTCAACGCGTAGTCAAAATCGGGCGTTCCGTCGGGCGCATGCGGATCGGCGTAGGAATGACCCACCGTGCAACCCGGGCCGGCGTTGACCGGCTGCAGGTTGGCGTGTTGCAGTTGCGCGAGCGAATGCAGATCGGCGCACGGCAGGTCAAACAGCGTGGCAAACCGCTGGCCGCCGTCCCTGACGCCATGGCTGGGCCCCCAGAACCCGTCGTTCTCACCGAGTACCGTGTTGTCGTCGCCGCCGCGCGGAGTCGCGGCGTCATATTGCGGATTGCGCCCCCAGGCCGCGAACGGACCGATCGCCGGGGCGCGGAGGTTGAAACTCGCCAGCCAGCGCAGTCCGAGGGCGTCATCGGGCGCGTTGCGCGTGCTGTCGGACAGGCGCAGTCCGACGCGCACTGGCGCGCCCAGAAAAGGCATCGCCCCGGCGCAATCCGGGGTGTTGCCCGCGCAGCCGGTGACCTCCTGCAAACACGCGCCATCACCGAAACCGAACTCAAATCCCGCCGGGCCGCCGGCCACCCGCACCTGCATCTCCGCCGCCGATGGATCCGCGGCCGCCGCCAGATCGACGAAGGCACAACTCGCTTCGGAATATCCCGCCGTCAGCGCCAGGCCGGCGCCCGGCGCATAGGGAATCTGGCTCCCGCCGGTCGCGGCCAGCGTGAACACGCGGGCTTCGCCGGGAAGAAAACCGGCCTGCGGAATGAACAACGACAGCTCCCCGCCCAACAACAGCGCCGGTGGGCCCGAGACCGCCGGCGCATCCGCTGCGCCCGGCGGATTCCGCAATTCGATAACTCCGTCCTGCCGCCAGACCAGCCGATAGTCCGCCGGCGTCAGCGCGACGCTGTAGGGATTGCCCAGCACGACCATCGGCCGGAACAGCAGGCGAAACCGCCCGGCGGCGCGGTCGCCGCCCCACACGATCTGCGCCAGCACGACGAGGGGATGCACGCCGTGCTGCATCGGCGAATGAGCGCGCGGCGAGATCTGCCAGCGGCCATCCACGCAAGCGGGACGCAGTTGGTAGTAGGAACGCACGAGGGCCCAGGAAGGTCCGCCAGGAAAAACCGGGCCGTCGGGAACGGTCGCGCCCATCTCCAGGCCGCGCGTGAGATCCTTTTTCAGACCCCCGGCCGGCCCATTCGCCAGCACCCCCAGCGAGCACGTGGTCAGGTCGTGGAATCGATCCCGGACCGTCGCGAGGCTGAAACTGGGATCGGCGTAGACGATCTGTTCCGGCGCGAGAATGCGACCGAGGCGTCCGCGCAACGCAGCCCCGGCGGCCGTGCCGCCCTTGACGCTGGCATAGGCCGCAAAACCGTCCGCCCCTTGTTCAAGACCGAACTGCTGCGCCGACATGAACTGCAGCAGGTTTTCTGTCGTGCCGGTCGCCGCGCCCGCGTACGCATTCGCGAGGTTGAACTTCGCCTTGATCCCCTCGTCGCCCGCCCACCACGCGTAATGGCCCACCATGCGCGCGCCGTCGAAGCCCGGGAGCCCCAGGGCGCGCAGCGGCCGCCGCTCGAGCTTGATGCGCTGCGCCGCCGCACCGACCGGCGTGTGCAACAGCCAGACCGATTCGTTGCCCGGGGCGGGATCGGGCACCGGCGGAAGATCCGGGGTGAGCGCGAGCGCAGCGGTCTCGTTGCCGCTGACCAGCCACGTGAGCGGGTCGCGCGCCGGGGATGTGGCATCCCAGACCCCGGTCCAATAAGGATTGCCGGCGGACTCGGGCAGGAGATCCGCCCGGGCGGTCGCGCGCTGGTCGACACCGGCGAACTGCTGCAACCGTCCGATGGCGACATGCAACGCCAGCAGCGCGTTCTGCTGCGCCTCCGCCGCCCGCCGGGCGTTCGCGGCGGTCGCCGTCTCGATCCGGGTGAGCGTGGCGAGGCTCAGCAGGAGCAACACCACCAACGCCAGCAGCGTGACGGTGATCAGCAGGGCAAAGCCGCCGCGCGCGCGGCCGGATTGCTCCGGGGCGGACGGCGGCGGCGCTCCGCCGCGGTTCGGGCAGGGGAAAATCATCGGGCACGCCACGGGGTGTGCCCTCTCCGATGCAAGGCCGCCTTCCCGCCGTCAACGAGCCATTCTCCTCCCCGCCGTTCGGAGGCCGGAAGTCCTCCCAATTGTCAGAGGTTCGCCTTGATCTTGTCGAGGATGGCCAGCGACTGGACCTCGTTCCAAAAAAGACCCACGCGAATCTGGACCCGCGAGATGGTGTCTCCCACCCGGACGACCTTGATTTTGACTTTCTTATCCTCCGCGGACCGGGCGATCAGGATGGCGTTAAGCACATCCTTCTTCTCGCTGACCTTGGCGAACTGCAGCTGCGTGATGGCCTGATTGACCGCGTTGTCCGTCTTGTCGAAAGTCGCGTCGAGCGTGGCATCGAGCCTGCCCTGCACCCAGGCCACGGTGCCGGCGCCCGCCGCCCCGGCGAACACCGCCAGATTTGACCGGCACGCGCTCGGCTCGCTCGCCGCCGAGAACCTTTGGTGGCTCGGCCGCTATCTCGAACGCGCCGAAGCCTCGGCCCGCATGTTTTCGATCGTGGCGGATGTCGTCAGCAAGGAAATCCCGCGCGCGGAACGCCGGCAATGGCTGCCGTTGTGGCAGGGATTGCTTGAGGCCACCGGCCATGCCGATGAACGCATCGCCGCGCACCACACCGTCCAGAGCGTCTTTGCCGCGGACCGGCTCCGGCGCATCGCC
>OCTA010005950.1_pt1 | contig 10488 bp, 7 predicted proteins | sample 1538991 | NCBI WGS metagenome assembly OCTA01 (sample SAMEA3539302, study PRJEB22396) | soil metagenome | biome: tundra; feature: field; material: soil | place: USA | collected 2010-05 | depth 0.15 m | reverse complement strand
AGATCAGGAATCTGACTCACAAACCTAAACTGATCGCTGTGACCGGCTGCGCCAAAGGCGCCGGGGTCACCACCATCGCAACCGGGCTGGCAGCCAGCCTCTCGGAAACCGGCGATGGGAGCGTGCTGTTGGTGGATATGACTGTTGGACAGGCAGCGGCGCATCCATTCTTCAAAGGAAAGGCAGCTTGCGGTCTGGCGGATGCCCTCGAAGGTGAGAAGCGCGATACGGCTATGGTTCAAGAGAACCTCTACATGGCGGTGGAGGGCGGCAACGGCGATAAACTGCCCCGCATTCTGCCCCGGCGCTTCAACAGCCTCGTGCCCAAGCTCAAAGCCAGCGATTACGATTACATCATCTTCGACATGCCGCCGGTCAACCAAATCAGCATCACGCCCCGGCTGGCGGGCTTCATGGACATGGTCCTCTTAGTCATTGAATCCGAAAAAACCGACCGCGAGGCCGTCAAGCGGGCCACTTCGATGCTCACCGAGTCGAAAGCCAACGTCAGTGCGATTCTGAACAAGAACCGCGAATACGTTCCCAAGCGGTTATCGCAGGGCCTTTGATTTCTCGGAATGACAAGTTACGGTCCGATGTTAAGCCCAAGAGTGCCCCGCATAAATCAGGGAAATAAGGGTTGAAATGATTCGTAACCGCTTCTATTACAGCATCAAGCCGCTGGTCCCGCCTTCTCTCCGGATGACGCTGCGCCGCTGGTTCGCGCTGCGGAAGCGGGACACGGTGCGGGACATCTGGCCCATTATGCCGGGCTCGGGGACCCCGCCTAAAGGCTGGCCCGGTTGGCCCGAGGGCAAGAAATTTGCCTTAATCCTCACGCATGATGTCGAAAGCCGCGTCGGCCTTCAAAAATGCCGCGAGTTGATGGAAATGGAAACAAGTCTCGGCTTTCGTTCCTCCTTCAACTTCATACCGCAGGGGGAGTATTCTACCACGGCTGCGTTCCGGCAGGGACTGGTGGACAACGGGTTCGAGGTGGCAGTTCACGATCTCTACCACAACGGCAAACTTTTTCTTTCCAAGAGTGAGTTCAGTCGGAATGCACCTCATATCAACCGCCATCTAAAAGAGTGGGGCGCGAAGGGCTTCCGCTCGGGCTTCATGCTCCACAACCTGGAGTGGCTGCATGAATTGGATATCGAATATGATTTGTCCACCTTCGACACCGACCCATTTGAGCCGCAACCACAGGGCCGGCATACGATCTTCCCCTTTTGGGTGCCGCGACCTCAGGGCGGGATCGGCAGACGGGGCTATGTGGAGATGCCCTATACGTTGCCTCAGGATTCCACCCTGTTCCTGCTGTTGGGGGAACGTCAACCTGATATCTGGTTCCAAAAGCTGGACTGGATTGCCAAACACGGTGGCATGGTGCTGCTCGACGCGCATCCGGATTACATGGCGTTCGGAAAGTCCTGCCAGCAAGGGCGAGAGTACCCGGTTGATTTGTACGTTCGACTCCTCGAGTACATCCGCTCAAAGTATTCCGGCGCCTACTGGCACGCGCTTCCAAAGGAGGTCGCACGGTTTGTCCGCGACTCCTGCCCGCTAGCTGGCGCCGCTAGCCGATCCCCATCAATTCCTGTCAGCCGCCGCCGGAAACCGAAGCCAAAGATCTGGGTTGACTTGGATAACACCCCGCACGTGCCCTTCTTTGAGCCGGTCCTGGAAGAACTCCAGGCTCGAGGTTTTCCTTTGTTAATCACCACCAGGGATGCTTTTCAGGTCTGCGAACTGGCTGACCAGAAAGGTATGCAATATGTCCGGATCGGCCGGCATTACGGAAAGAACCGGCTCATGAAGGGCGCTGGTCTGGTTTATCGCGCCCTTCAACTGGCCCCGGTTGTTATTCGTGAAAAACCGGCCCTGGCGGTATCTCACGGGGCGCGTTCCCAACTCATCTTGAGCAACTGGCTCCGCATCCCATCCGTCCTGATTGAGGATTATGAGTATTGCCAATTCCCGCTCATGATGAAGCCCACCTGGCTCATGGCCCCTGATGTGATCCCGGATGCAGCGCTCTGCCTGACAAACGGTAAAGTGCGCAAGTATCCCGGGATCAAGGAGGATGTTTATGCCTGGAAGCTCCACCCGGATCCGGACATTCTCAAAGAACTCGGGCTCACCGAATCAGACCTAGTTGTCACGGTTAGGCCGCCCGCTACGGAGGCTCATTACCATAATCCGGAAGGCGAAAAGCTCTTTGAAGCTTTTATGATCCGGGCCTGCCAAACGCCGCTCACGAGAGTGGTTCTGCTACCCCGCAATAAAAAGCAAGCCGAAGTCATCCGGCAACGCTGGCCCGCTTGGTTTAAGAATAACAAGACGGTCATCCCCAAATCTGCAATTGATGGTTTGAATCTTATTTGGCACTCCGATTTGGTCGTTAGCGGCGGGGGTACGATGAACCGCGAAGCCGCTGCGATCGGGGTCCCGGTTTACAGCATCTTCAGAGGCTCGATCGGTGCGGTGGATAGATACCTTGAACAATCGGGCCGCTTGTTCCTGGTGGAATCTACGGAAGATGTGGCCCGAAAGATTCGGCTCGAAAAGCGTCCGCGCAAGCCGCTCGCGGAGACCACCTCCCGGAAAACCATGGTTCACATTGTCGATGCCATCGAGGAATTAGCCGAATCTGCTTTACGATAGCCGCCTCGCTCAAAGGCACTCCTATTCTCAAACTCCTGATCATTGCCGGTGCCAGGCCCAACTTTATGAAGGTGGCGCCGATCATTAAAGCGGCCCGCGCGTTCAATTCGCAGCGCCGCGACGGCGGCATTCAGCTCGACTGTCATCTCGTGCATACGGGACAGCATTACGACCAGAAAATGTCGGGAGTTTTCTTTCAAGAGCTCGGCATACCGGCGCCGGACATCAATCTGGAGGTGGGCTCAGGATCCCATGCCACCCAGACCGCTAACATCATGACTCGGTTCGAACCGGTGTGCCTCGAACAAGCCCCCGACTGGGTGGTCGTGGTGGGCGACGTGAACTCTACAATGGCATGCACCTTGGTTTGTTCCAAGCTGGGAATCAAAGTGGCGCACGTTGAAGCCGGCCTGCGCAGCTTCGACCGAACGATGCCGGAAGAGGTCAACCGCATTGTGACGGATGCGCTGGCCGAACTGCTCCTCACGCCCTCCACCGATGCCGATGAGAACCTCACGCGTGAAGGCATTTCGTCCGCCAAAATCCGGCTGGTTGGGAATGTGATGATCGACACTCTGGTGGCGAACCTTGAACAAGCCGCGAACAATCCGATCCTGGAAAAGCTCGGTTTGACAGAAAAGGGATTTGCCTATGTGACGCTTCATCGTCCTTCAAACGTGGATCACGAGCAGAGCCTCCGAAGCATCATGGGCGGATTGAACAAGCTCGCCCACCAACTGCCGGTCGTGTTCCCAATGCATCCTCGGACCCGCAAAATGCTCGTGCAGTTCGGAATCTCACCTGCTGCCAACGGGATCTTCAAAGTGTTGGAGCCGATTGGCTACCTCGACTCGCTGGCTCTAACAAAGGCCGCCCGTCTGGTGCTTACCGACTCCGGGGGCTTGCAGGAAGAAAGCACCTTCTTCCGGACTCCCTGCCTCACCTTGCGCCCGAATACTGAGCGACCGGTTACCGTCACGCTCGGCAGCAACCGTTTGACGGACGCCCAACGCCTCTCGGATGATATCGACGACGTCTTGAGCGGCGCCGTGGAGAGGGGACAAGTTCCGCCGTTGTGGGACGGCAAAGCCGCCGAGCGAATCATCCAGGCCCTGGCGAAACTTGGTTGAGGGCATGGTAAGGGTCATCTTCACCCTCGATTACGAAATCCATGGCAATGGTGAGGGATGCCCGTACGAATTGATGGTCGAGCCCACGGCCCGCTTGTTGCGCCTTTTCGATGCGCACGGCGCGAAGTTGACTATTATGGCCGACATCGCGGAGGTCCTTAAGTTCAAGGAATATGCCGACCAACACGGAAAGGACGATTATCATTACCAGGACATCGCCGCCCAGCTTCAGACCGCAGTTCGCGGCGGACATGACGTGCAAATGCACATCCATTCGTCCTATTTCAACGCAACCCACGATGGCCGGCGCTGGGTCCAGGACTGGGCGGAGTACAATTTCGCTGGGCTCAGCCTTCAACGCCTGGACGAGCTTATCAAGCTCGGGAAGAGCTCTCTTGAGTCGCTCCTGCAGCCGGTGAATCCGGCCTACCGCTGCAACGTATTTCGCGCGGCAAATTGGTCCGTCACCCCTTCCAAGAATGTCGTCCGCGCCTTGGTCAACAACGGCATCCGGATTGACACTTCCGTGTTCAAATACGGCCGGCGTGATGGGCTAGTCAATTTCGACTATCGCCTGGCCCACAGCGATATGGTCCCGTGGCGCGCCGACGAAGACGCAATTTGGCGCGCCAATCCGCACGGCAAAATCTGGGAAGTCCCCATTTACACGGAGCACCGCCGATTGCCCGCCTTTTTTAGTCTGAACAGAATCTACCGTTTTATTTTGGGGCGCTTCCATCAGGTCCCGAACACGCTCCAGAATTTGGGCGGTTACGGAGCTTTACCCGGGGCCAGGGGTTCCTCGGTCATCCGCCGCCTCGGCCGTTTGGCCGAACGGCACGCCTGGAAAGCCGATTTCAACCAATGTACAGGCCGCCAGTTAATTGGCGCGTTGAATCGCGGCGCGTCTCGCTATCGCGACTCCAACGTACCGCTCCCATTCGTGCTTATCGGCCACTCCAAGCTCTTTACTCCTTGGAATGAGCGTTCCCTTCGGCCTTTCCTGGACTACGTTACGCGGAACAACTCTCGTTTCAGCTTCGGGACGTTTGATTCGCTGCGTCTCGTCTCCGCAGGAGACCAGGTCCGAGAGTTCTGTTCATAGCTTGGATCCGAACGCACAGCTATCCCATTGGCAGAATGAACCTGGTCAAGTACATCGTCATCAGTCCTGTTCGTAATGAAGCTCAGTATTTGCCGCAGACCATCCGGTGTATGGTGGCCCAGTCTGTTTGCCCGACGGAATGGATTCTGGTCGATGACGGTTCGACGGACTCCACCGGCACGATCATCGTTGCGGCGGCTGGCCAGCACCCTTGGATAAAGGTTATTCATCGCAAAGACCGCGGGTTCCGGCAGGCGGGAGGCGGAGTTATAGATGCCTTTTATACCGGTTGCCAATCCATTTCTGACTTAGACTGGCAGTTCCTGGTCAAATTCGATGGCGATCTCTCGTTTCCCGCTGATTATTTCGAGCAGTGCCTCGAGCGCTTCGGGGCCGACCCTAAACTCGGCATTGGCGGCGGTACCATCTGCAATCAGGCCAACGGCTCCCTGGAGGTAGAATCCAAAATCGACCCTGTGTTCCATGTTAGGGGAGCCACCAAGATTTACCGGCGAGCATGTTGGGAGCAGATAGACGGGCTTATCCGCGCTCCCGGATGGGACACTGTGGACGAAGTCAAAGCAAACATGCTTGGCTGGAGCACCCGCACCTTCCCGGAGTTGAAGCTGGTCCACCACCGGCCTGCGGGCCAGGCGTACGGCCGATGGAGCAATCTGGTGAAGAACGGCCGCGCCAACTACGTTGCCGGCTATCACCCTTTATTCATGTTCTTGAAGTGCATCCGAAGATTGTTCGAAAAACCTTACCTGGTCGAAGGCTGCGGCCTTTGGCTCGGTTTTGCCGGGGCCTATCTTAAGCGCGTCCCGCGAGTTACCGACCAAGCAGTCATCAAATACTTGCGGCGCCAGCAGATGAACCGCCTGTTGGGTAAACCGAGTCTTTGGAGCGCGCCGGACACCATTCCATCGCTCCGTTCCCCCAACACTCCCTCATTCCATTCCGTCAATGGGTGACTTCTTGCTGGATTTCAGAGACCCCGAGACGCGCCGCCGGAGTGCCCTTCAGGCCGCCTCCTTGCTGAGGTTCTGCGACGACACCGAGGCCCGCTTCGTCGAGCGCGACGCCTGGTCGCTAGTGCTCGCCCGGGTGGACGGCTTCGACCTGTGGGGACCTTGCGAGCGGTCGTCTCCGGCTGGGAACATTTTCGTTGCGCTCGCGGGACGGATCGCGTTGGACGAGCCGGAATGGGAGGCGGCCGAGAAAATCGAGGCCGCTGGCGGTTTGGCCTGCAAGGCTATCCTGGGCAAGTACCGTTGCGAAGGTATTGCCGGGCTTGGCACTCTGAACGGGAACTTCGTCGCCTTTGTCCACGATGAGACAAAGAATGAGTTTTATGTAGTCACCGACCGGTGCGGCATGTTTCTCGGCTACCGACAAGGGACATCAGCCAACTCGTTAATCTTCGGATCCCATCCAGATGTCTTGGCCGACGTTTCAGGCGAGTCGCAGAATTGGAACATGGCCTCGCTGGCTGAGTTCTTGATGACAAGCCGGTTGAGCTTTCCTTATACATATTATCGTAACATCCGCGCGCTCGACCCTGGCTGCGTTTTCACTATCGGCCTGCGAGACCGCGGGGTTGTCCATCAATCTCAGTCCCGCTACTTCCAGTTCGATTTCAATCCCGACCCCAAGACCACCGAGGACGACCTTGCACAAGAACTCGCAAGCGCGTTCCGGCGAGCCGTGCGGAGACGCACACACCCCCGCTTCGGCTGCACCGGAATAGGTTTGAGCGGTGGGCTGGACTCCCGCGCAATGCTCTCGGCCGCCGATCCGCGTAGCGAAACGCGGGCTTTCACGCTTTTCGACGAGGAGAACGCCGAGTTCAAGGTGGCCAAGGCCATCGCCAAGGCGTGTCACGTCGAGATGCTTCCCCTAAAGCGGGATTTCGAGTATTATGGAGATTCCGCTAAGCTGGGGGTTCGCATTTCAGGAGGGACCGGCTGCATTACCTGCAATCATTTTCTTGGGGTCCGCGAGAGGTTAAAGGAGGCCGGCATCACCAATCTGCTCACTGGCTGCTATTGCGATTATCTTTTCAAGGGGCTGGCGTTTAATCGCCGCGAGCAATGGCTTGCCCGGACCGACGAGCTAAACGGTTTTAGCTTCGAGTTCTACGATCCGTTTCATTGGTTGAAAACTCCTGCTCGGCAAGAGGTGATGGCCAGGCTGAACGCAGAGTTCCCGGAGGCAACCATGGGGACGCTATCCGAGCGGGACTGGCTGGAAGTCGAACGCAAGCGCACCTTCCCGTTGGCCTACGAGCAGGACCTTGCCCAGCGGGTGATCCCGCAGCGGATGATGCCATGGTATGTGCCTCTCGTGGACAATGACATTATCGATACCTACCTGAAAATGCCTCCGGAGTCCAAGCTCAACGGACGCGTGTTCCGGAAGATGCTGACCTCGATTTGTCCGGAAAGCGTGCGCGCAATCCCCGACAGCAATACCAACGCTGCCATTGGCGCGTCGTGGCCCGGATACGCGCTTTACCGCTCCTGGTCCGCTCTGCGAAACCGGCTCGAGGAAACGGTGACATCCCGGATGGCCACCAGAGGTTCTTGGCCCAACTGGCGCCACTACCTGCGCCACAGTAAAACCATCGAGTCCCTTTGGAACCAGCCAAACGAGACCGCCGCAGAGGTATTCACGACCATCCTAGGCAGAAATCCATTTGAGTTGAGCGTTCGCGAGCACGCCGACCAGGACTTGGTGCTTTTCCAGCGTCTGTTTACGCAAAAGCTTTGGCTCGACCAAAGAGTTTCATGAGCAGCCTCATTCAAGCAGAAAAGGAGCTGCGCGTTTGCCGGCAGAACGACGAGGCCCGGCGCGCGATTCGCCCGCGTTTCGTCGGTGGCATGCACATCGCTGCGCGACACATTTTCGGCAGCACCACGGCCAATAATTATGCGAATTGGTTTGCTGGCGCAAACGTCTGTTATCTGCATAGCGCTCGGACAGCAATCCAGAGGGCTTTGTCGTTATTGAAGCTCAGGCCAGAGGACGAGATCCTTATCCCAGCCTACCATTGTGGGTCCGAAGTGGATGTGATGCTGAAAGCGAACGTAAAAGTGCGCCTTTTCAGAATATCGGTCACGGGCAACGCTGACTTTGAGGACCTGCGGAATCGGATAACCAGCCGAACCAAAGTGATTTACGTGATACACTATTTTGGTTTCGCGCAAGCCTTAGAGCCGGTCGTGGAGTTATGCCGAAACAAGGGTCTCTACCTGGTCGAAGACTGCGCTTTGAGTTTGCTCACGGAGGTGGGAGGTCGAAGAATTGGAACGCAAGGAGATCTGGCCATTTACAACTTCCCGAAGGTCCTTCCGGTTCCCGACGGAGGTGCGTTGGTGGTGAACAACCCGGAATTGCAAGGCGGGGCTTGGACGGAGCGAACTCCGGGTATGGTCAGCATCATGGGAAATCTCTCCCGTTTGTTCCGGCAAAGCCTTCTGCGCGGACTGCCCGAGGTGGTCGTCCGTAGGCTATTCGCGACACTTCGCGGTTCCGCTGAAAGTCAAGCCTCCCGCGCTGGCGAGAGCCGGCCGGAAATGCCTCGGTCCTATTATTTTGGTTCCGCGATGAGAGATCGCAAGATTTCCGCGGCTTCGAGATGGCTGATGGCTCGGATGGATTTTGCGGAAATTCGGCTGCGCCGACGCCTGAACTACTCCTTGCTGCTGAAGCAGTTATCGCAGACACCAGGTGTGCAGTTTTTGTTCGACGATCTTCCGGCTGGTGTCTGTCCTCTCTGCCTGCCGATCCTGGTACGGGGTGCCCGGCAAATGGCACGCAAACTTACCGCGATGTCCATTCCCGCCATTCCGTGGTGGAAGGGATATCACCGCTCTTTTCCGGACGCGGGCGGTTTCGAGGAGGCTGGCTATCTCAAAGACAACATGTTGGCGCTGCCCATCCACCAGCAACTCGATGCGCGAGCGGTTGAATTTGTGGGCGAAAAAGTACGCGAATGCATGGCCGGGACGTAAAGGCGCACATGGGCAACCCGGCTTTAAACAGAGACACCGTGTGGGCTCGGACAGAATTGGCCGTTCCGAAGCCAGTGGTCACCGTGGTGATCGTCAACTGGAATTCCGGAACTATGCTGCGAGCGTGCCTGACAGCGGCTATGCGGAAGGCAGGAAATCTGGAGATCAGGGTAGTTGTTGTTGACAACCGTTCGCGAGATGGCAGCGCCGACCTGGTGGAGCGTGAATTTCCCGGCGTGCTGCTGATCCAGGCGGGCCGCAACCTGGGTTTTGGAAGGGGCAACAACTTGGCGCAAGCACACGCGCAGCCGGGTTATGTGCTCTTTCTGAACCCCGACACCGAACTCCAGGAGCACGCATTGCGGCAAATGGTCGATTTCCTCGATACTCATCCCCAGTCCGGCGCTGTCGGGTGCAAAATGGTTTTCCCCGACGGCGAGGTTGCCGACCAGAATCTCCAATGGTTCCCCTCGCCGCTGACCGGGTTCGTCCGCCTGGCGTTTCTTAGTGACCGCGTGGTGCGTCGGTTTAAAGGCATCCTTCCATGGAACGATCCCAGCCTCAGCGGCTACGTCCAAAAACTCTACGGCGGCTGTTTCCTGGTCCGCACCTCGGTTTTGGAAAAGATCGGTTGGTTCGACGAGCGGTTTTTCATGTATGCCGAAGACGTGGATCTGTCCAGGCGGATCCGGGAGGCGGGTTGGCAACTCTACTATTTGAGCGAAGCCTCGGTTATGCACGCCAAAGGCGGTGTTACCAAGGGTGCCGGCAGCGACTTTTCGACCCTGATGGCTTGCGAGTCGATGGCAAAGCTCATTGACAAGTACCAGGGTCGCTGCGCGGCTGTGCGGTACCGGTTGAGTGTCGCCGCCGGCTCGACGATTCGATTGTCTGTACTCATGCTGCTGCGGGCAGCTTCACCGTTGCTTCCCGCAATGAAACAGGACGCTTGCCGAGAAGCGGCGCGCAATTATACGCAGCGTGTCCGGTGGGCCTGGAATCTCCGTAAAGCCTTCATTCCCGAGTGACCGGAACGCCGTTTGCCGGCTAAGCAGCTTCCGCTAGGAAGTATCGGTCTCCGCCGCTCTGACGAGCCGTTATGGAGCTTTTTAATATCTCCAATCAGACGCCGCTTTCCCTCGCGGTCTTCTTCTTCGCGGGCCTCGCTGTCCTGGTCGGGCCGCGAAATTGGATCCTCCCGACGTTACTGACTGTCTCGGTGTTCGTTTCCAACGCCCCGCACATTGTGATTTTCGGTCAGACTTTCATGGTGCACCGGTTCCTTCTTGTATGTGCCTGGCTCCGCATTCTCGGCAGCAACGAGCCGCGCAACCTTCTCAGGCTCCCGATGGACAAGGCCTTGATTCTTTTCGCCGTCTGGACGCTCATCGGCGACACGCTGCTGTGGCAGACGTTCGGCTCCTTTATCTACCAGGTGGCCAACAGTATCGTCGATGCGCTTGGCACTTATTTCCTTTGCCGCATTCTCCTGCGCGAACGCGCCGACCTCCAAAGGATCCTCGTCTCTCTTGTGGTGATTTGCGGGGTTGTGGCCGGCTTCATGGCC
>OCTA010005949.1_pt1 | contig 10488 bp, 6 predicted proteins | sample 1538991 | NCBI WGS metagenome assembly OCTA01 (sample SAMEA3539302, study PRJEB22396) | soil metagenome | biome: tundra; feature: field; material: soil | place: USA | collected 2010-05 | depth 0.15 m | reverse complement strand
TGCCCGCCGCGCGCAGGCTGGCCAGTTGGATGCGCCCGCGCTCGTCGTCGCCGATGGTGCCGATGTATTTGGTGCGCAAGCCCAGCCGCGCGCACGCCGCCATGGCGCTGGCCACCTGCCCGCCGGGACTGACAATCTCCTCCTCGAATGGAACCTTGCCGGCATAAGCGGGAAAGCGGGGAACGACAAGCAGCGTGTCGGTGGCGTTCAGTCCTACGCCGGCGACGTCGAATTGAGGGGGCACGCAACTATTGTAGTGTTACTCGTGGGGCAGGATGGCATCCTGCGGGCCGATTGTTAATCGGCCCCTTGGTGAAAAACGCCATCGTGCCCACAGGCAGATCTTTTCTTGAACCGCGGCCCTGAAGAATTTGGCGCACCCGCGTTCCCAGAGCCGGGCATGCCCAGCCGGAGACGTCTCCTCAGCTCCGCTGCCGTCTTTCCCGGAAGCAGATACGAGCAGTTCTTGGCCCAGCTAATTCGGAGGCGCATGACGGCCTCGTTGACGCGCTCATGTATCGAATCCTTGGCTTGCTGCAGACTGGATTGGGAGGATGAAGGCTACTCGAACAGGATTATCTTCGGAACGAAGGCTTTCCGCTTCGGTGGAGGCACGTCTGATACTACAGCGTGGGTGACAAGACGCGTTCCTTTCTTGTTCAATAATTGGTGTCCTTCCGAGAGAAAGTGACGTATCAGCGCCCCTTCTATCAGGAGTGATCAGGAGTAGGCACTTTCTGGTGTCAGCGCGTCGAGTTGAGTCTTGATGCGCCCCCTCAGGTTCTCTGCCTTTCCTACGTAGAGGGGATTATGTTTCTTCCCAAATACCCGCATGAAAACATAGACGCCGGGCTCTGCCGGAATGCTTTCAAGGTCTACGTCGTAAATCCGCTCATCAGACCGTCTAAGCGCGAGAGGTGCATGCCAAACCACGTTTAGTTCCATGATGAATTCAGGATTAAGTAGTTGGTCAATTTCCTCGTGGGGCAGGATAGCATCCTGCGGGCCGATTCGGCAATCGGCGCAAAACTGGGCCGATTAGCAATCGGCCCGCAGGTTACCAACCTGCCCCACAAACAAACTGGCTCACTACCCAGGTCTGACGACAAAGGGGCTGCTCGTTGCGAGGATGAATCGCCGAAGGGCGGGTCCTGGAGGACCCGCGCAGACCTGGAGGTCTGCCCCACGCGCTAATTCTTAGCCACGACCTCGTAGACGTAGATATAGTGCAGCACACCGCCGGCCGTAATCGGCACAATTCCCGACGGCGTCCATCCCTTGATCTCGTAGTCGTTCGACACCACGCGCGCGCCCGGCTTCAGATACTTCTCCAGATTCGGGCGCAGACGCTCGTTGGAACTGGTCAGCAGGTACAGGGTCACCACGTCGGCCGGGCTGAGGTCCACCTTCAGCATGTTCTCGTGCATCAGCCTGACGCGGTCCTCCAGGCCCAACGCCTTGATCCGCGCTTGTGTGGATTTGCAGAGATCCCCGCGCAGTTCCACGCCCACCGCGCGCGCCTGGAATTTCTGCGCCGCCGTAATGATGATGCGGCCGTCACCGCTGCCCAGATCGTAAACCATCTCGCCCGGCTTCACCCGCGCGGCGCTGAGCATCCTCTCCACCACTTCCTGCGGACTGGGGATGTATGGCGCCAGGCTGTCCTTGCTGAACTGTTGGGAATAGGAAGGCGCCCAGGCTCCCAAGGCCAGAACCACCGCCGTCGAGACCGTCGTAGAAAACGAATGAACCCGCATGGGCTATTGGGAAGCGCCGTTCGCCGCGCGCTTACCCAATCTTGATTTTACTATACGGGACATGATATCGCCCCATGCATTCCACAAATCGCGCGGCCGGGTGATGGTGTACTCGACTCCCTTGAGGTATTTCACCGCATTTCCGATGGCGTCGCGCCACGGAACGGATTGCGGGTCGAGGTTGTAGTTCATGTAGAAGAGCGGGTATTCCACGTCCGCGACTTTCTTGAGCGACTCCTGCGGCACGCCGTTGTCCAGCAGCACCTTCGGTCCGGCGAAGATCACGGCGTCCGGATGGCCGCGCGCGTTCAGCTCCTCGGTAAACAGGCTGGTCAGAAACTCCGTTTCCCCGCGCTTCTGGCTCAGCCGCTTCACATCCACCGTCCCCAGATTCAGCGAGTGCAAAGCCTCGCCCAAGGCCGGGAAATCGATCCGCGCCGAATCCTCCTGCCGGTAGACGACCCGCCGCTCCTGGAGATTGAAGGCCACGATCGAGAACTTCCCGATGCGCGGCTCGCGCGCGATGCCGCGCAAAATCGAGATCAGGGCGTTCATGTCCAGCGGATGCAAAGCCGCTGCCGCCGAGTCCTGGGGAGCGAAGTTCACAATCACCTTCACATTGAGCGGAGCGTCAGCCGCCTCCCGCGGCACGGGTGGCTCGTCTTTGAAAGGCTCGTTATCGGCGCTCAGTACGGTATCCGGCCGGACGTCCAAGGTCACCGGCTTGTCCTTGAGGGGCACGCTGGCATCGATATCCCAGAAAGCCGAGCACACCCGCTCGGCGCGGTCCCGCATCAGCCAGTCCACGTGATACTTGCCTTCTCCCACGTCGAAGCTGCCCTGCAAATAAGCGTCGCCATGCGCGTTCTCTTCGATCTCCGGCACATGCACCCGTTGCGACATGTAAACCGGCTCGTCCTTATGCTCATCGGGAGTAATCCTGAAGATCATGGTGAGGAGATTCTGCGATCCAGCCAGTTCCTTCAATGGTACGCTCACTTCGTAACCGGAATGGAACTTAAGGTCGAAGCCGAGGATGGGCTTGACCTGCGTGGATGTACACGGAAGGTCCTTGCGGGTCTCCTGCGATTCCAAAATGGCCGCGTCGGTGTTAAAGAGGTGCGCCTCGCCACCAGGCCCGGAGCCGGGCAGAATAGTCTGCCCGCGCCCGGCGCCGGCCAGCAGCAGCAGACCAGCCGCGGCGCGCAAACTCGGAATCGGAAGAGGCTTTAGCGAGCGCGATGACATGCCCGGAACCCTGGCACCCATTTCAGTTTATCCCAAAGGCGCTCACCAAGCGCCCGATTTCCGTATTATTGCGCATTTTTCAAGATCGCGACGTTAAATCGAATGCGTTCGCTATTCAAGTAGTGTGAGGAGCGCGACATTCTCACGGCAGATGCCGCCGCCCTTCCCTTCTTTGGCTGGCTATCGCGCTGTCATGAAGAATTCACACGAAAACGGCTTGACAAGGCCGCCCGGCCGTGACACACTTCATCAACGACCTCGGAGGGAAATAAATGGAAGACGATCGAGACGAACAAGCCCGGTCCGGCCTGGACCGGCGGAAATTCCTTGGCGCTCTCGGAGCCACGGCTGCCGCCGGAGTGTTCCTGGAGTCAGGGGGGGGCGCGCTGAAGGCGCTGGCCAGAGCACGAATCCGCCGCAGGTCCTTTACCAGGACTCGTACGGCAACATAGTGCCCGCCAATCCCGCGTCCCTCGCCGTCGGAACAGTGCCCCCGCCGGTGCCATCGCAGCAGGACGGGCCGGATGGGTGCAGCGGGACGACGTACATCACCGCTGGCTACAAGCAGCCGAATTTCCTCATGATCATGGTGGATCAAATGGGAACGCCGCGCTGGCTCCCGCAGACGACTCCGCCGGGCGGCGGGCAGCAGATTATCGACGGTTACCTGACAAATATCGCCGCCCTGCGAAATGCCTCCCACGTCTTCCCCAACTTCTTCGCTGCGGCCACGGCCTGCACCCCGTCCCGGGCCACGCTGCTGACCGGGCTGTACTCGCAGCAGACCTGCATGTTCAACACTCTGGAAAACTGGTGCGAGCCCGGGCTGCAGCCCTACGTCTACACCGCGCCGCTGACGCCGCCCTTCGGCGGAACGGGGTTCCCGACGATCGGCAATGTCCTCACCCAGCCGCTGCCCCAAGGGTGCGGTGGGACCCTCAGTCAAGGCTACGACACCGTGTGGATAGGCAAGTGGCACCTCTCGGCGACCGGCCTGAACCCGCAGACGGCCTGCCCTGGGAACGGGCAAGGCGGGGCACCCACCCCCGGACCAACCGCGTACGGCTTCAACGATTCCAGCTACTGCATACCGAACACCACGTCGAACGCATACTTCAACCAGCGCCTGGGACAGCAGCCCTTGGCCTACCCGTCGCCAGACGGCTCGGTGGCAAACGAGGGCGCCGGGGGCGCATTGCTCCAACCTTTGTCCGGCGACCCCAATCTCCTGATCAACCAGACAAGCTACGTCTACCCAGACTATGTAAATCCGCCAGCCCAATACCAGCCGCCACCCTACCCGCCGACGGTGAAGGATCCGGGCTATCTCGCGCTCAGCGACGGCGGCATCGCCGACGCGTTTCACCAGTGGTTCACCCAAGGCGGCGTCCCCACCAACCGGCCGTGGTTCTGCGCGGTGAGCTTCGTCAACCCCCACGACATCTCCGCGTTTCCCTACGGTTACGGGCTGGCGGGCGTTGACAGCGCAAGTCAAGGCAAGTTCCTAAAGCCCGCTGGAAGCCCCCCGCCGACCGTCTACGCGTACTCTACCCCGCCCACGCCGGGATTCACCACTGGGCCGGGGGGCGCGGATGAGACCATCCCCGCCCTCCCCGCGGTGTACTTACCAACCACGCAGCAGGGCAGCCTACCGCCCGTTGGGCCGTTTAGCCAATCCTGGAACGGCCTTTACACTGACTCTCCGCGCGACCTCCAGTATGGCCCCAACAACGGCGTATACGGCAAGCCGGACTTGCAACTGGTTCTCCAGAACAACTCAGGCGCGGAGCTTGGCGCTATACCGGAGTACGATGACAACAACAACCCGAACGTGAATGCGTGGTACACATTCCTGAACTACTACCTCTGGATGCAGGCGACCGTGGATGTGCAGGTCGGTCGTGTGATGCACGACCTCAACGGCAACTCGGCCATTGCAAAGAACACGGTGGTCATCTTTCTGTCCGATCACGGCGATTACGCCGGGTCGCACTGGCTGCACGGGAAAGCCTATGGGCTCTACGACGAGACCATCAACGTACCGCTCTACATCAAGGTCGGCAACCAGAGCGGACCAGTTCCGCATTACCAGGTCTGCTCGAGCGTGGATATCCTTCCGTTCGTGTACGCCATGTCGCTCGGCAATGACTCGAGGTGGCGGCAAAACCCGGGCGACTTAGTCGGCTACCTGCATGGCCGGGAGTCTATATTCGACTTCATCTTTGGCAAGAGTCCTAAGCAGTATCGAGTCTCCCAGATCCCGACGGCCGCCAATGCCCAAGTCGGCCAGCCCTACATCTTGCACACAACCGACGAGGGCTGGGGCGAGTTCAACAACCCGGTGACGGGGAACCCGTCACCCAGCCACGCCATCGCGTTCCGGACCGTGGACTACTCGCAGCAGCTCACGTTCCCCCCTACGGGTCCATACGGCGGCGGCAAGCTGGGAATCTACAGCTTCTGGAATTATACCCTTGGCGGCGCGGACGGCGTCGGTCCGACCAAACCCGACACCACCTCGCCCCCCAATGGCAAGGGAGGCCCGCAGCAGTTTGAGTTTTACAACTATTCTCAGGTCTCCTCGAGCCAGCCGCTCCAGCCGATCTACGGCGAACTCGGCAACCAAGCCCAGATCGTGAACGGCCAGCCGACCGGGCCAGCCCTCGCGTACCTGAATAATTTCAAGCTGGCGACCGTGCAGAACGAGCTCTACAACCTCACCATGTGGGGCGGAGGGGCCGCGCCCAACTACATAACTCAAGGGCAAACCGCAGCCCTCAACGCATACCTTACCTATGTGCAATCACAGCAAGGGAAGGCCCCGAGCGATACAACCTGGCAAACTTAACGTTCGGGCCCAGGCACTTAGTGGGGTGATGCCATGAAAAGAAACCTAGTCCTGGCGTCGGCATGCGTTCTGGCCTGCCTGGCGATTGCCCAAGCCGCCAGCGCCGCCCAGCCAACTTTCTACGCCCGGCGCGACTACGCCGACTCGGGTAGATGGGTCGCCGTTGCCGACACCAACGGCGACGGGATCCCAGACCTCATCGAGCTCGCCGGAGGACAGGGCTCGGTCGAGGTGCAGTTCGGCAACGGGAACGGCACCTTCCGGCAAGGCCCCAAGACACTAACTGGCTTGGGTGACGTGCTGAGCTTTGGCATCGCCGACCTTAGCGGCAACAAAACAGTGGATCTGGTCCTAGTGGGTCAGAATCAGAACCACGCTTTTGGGATTGGCGTTTCGCTGGGGAACGGCGACGGCACCTTCCAGCCCGCCGTCTTCTACCCAGCCGGCACGGACACCTACACAGACTACCTCGCCCTTGGGGACTTCAATGGCGACGGCAGTACCGACGTTGTCACGGTGGGCAACCAGGGCATTTGGCTGTTTACTGGCAAAGGAGGTGGCACATTCAATCCCGGCGTGCTCATCCCATTCAATGGCGCTGGCCCGATGAACGCCAACGTAGTGGCAGCGGCGGATTTCCGCAAAGATGGCAAGCTGGACCTGGTGCTCAGCACGCCCACCGGCTTTGCAGTGCTGCTGGGCAATGGTAATGGCACGTTCCAGCCTCAGCAGGACTTCGCCAACCCCCAGCGGACCGGAGTTGGCTGCGGTTTCGTGGTGGGCTCGATTGCTAGCGGCGGTTATCCGGCGATAGTCGGGAACTGCGCCTTCGTAGAACAGGTGCCCCTGTACCTCAGCAACGGCAAAGGAGGCTTCTCCTGGCCCATCTACGCTGACATGCCGGGCGAGGCTGTGGCCGCTATAGCCGATGTGAACGGCGACGGCATCCCGGATCTGATCAGCGCCTACGGCAACGTGGCACTGGGAGAAGGCCACGCCAAATTCAAGCCGCCGGTCTATTACCCACTGCAGGACACCGCCTCGGGGACCGGCCCCTGGAACGTGGTTGCCGCCCACTTGCGAAGCGCCAACCTGATGGATCTCGTATTCCAGGGTTCGGGCGCGGTTTCCGTGCTGCTGAATGTCGGCAACAAAGGATTCGAGGATGGCCGGTGGACGGCGCTGCCCAGCACATCGCCGTGCGGCGCGTCGGCCGATTTCAACGGCGACGGCAGGCCCGACCTGGCGCTCAGCACCGGGCAGGGCATATCCATCCTCCTGGGAACGGGCTCGGCCAGCTCGCCCTTCAAGCTAGGCACCCCCATCGCCCTGAGCGGCGATAGCGCCTGCCTGGTCACGGGAGATCTGAACGGGGATCACATCCCCGACCTGCTGGTGCCCAGCGCCAATCCGGACGCCATGAACGCCTACCTCGGCAAAGGCGATGGCACATTTGCTTTGAAGAGCTCCACGCCGCTGCCCGCGGTGGGTTTTGTGGCGGTGGCGGATTTCAACCAGGATGGCAAGCTGGATTTCGCCACGTCCGCGAATCTGTGGGCGCTGGGCAACGGGGACGGCACGTTTCAGACGCCGGTGCCGCTGGTGGCCAACCCCCCGGAAACCGGTTTCAACAACATCGCCGCCGGCGACGTGAACGGCGACGGTTGGCCGGACCTGGTACTCACCAGTGGATCGGAGGCCACAGCCACTATCTGGGTTCTACTCAATAACCAGCATGGCGGATTCACCCAGAGCACGATCTTAACCTGCCAAAACTCATTTACCACGCCGTGCGACCCGTCGGAGGTCCTGCTGGCCGATCTGAACGGGGATGGGAACCTGGATCTGATCGTTGGAGAGGTTTCCCTCGGCGGTGTGGTGGTCTACCTGGGCGACGGCCATGGAGGATTCACACAGAAGCAGGCGCTCAACGACGCGCTAGCCGCGCCCGGACCCATCATGGTGGGCGATGTAAACGGAGACGGCATTCCGGACATCGGCCTGAGTGAAGCCGGTACGGTGGCGATCTTTCTGGGCAAGGGAGACGGTACCTTCTATGCGCCATTCTACATCGGAGCGGGACCCAATCCCGGCGACATTCTGCCGCTCAACCTGCACGGCCAGTCAGTTACGGCGGGCCTGCCTGACTTAGTCGCGCCCGACTACACCGGCGGCGTCATGGTCCTCATCAACACCACCAAATAACCCATGCCATACCTGGTCAACGGACAGCCCGTGCCCGAAGAGTGGATCCGCGAGGAAGAGGATCGCCTCGGCCACGACCTGCGCCTTAAGGCCATCGCCGATGAAGCCGAGCGCGCACGGCAACTACGTGGCAGAAGTAGCTGGCCGACACGGGGCCTGAGCCAAGGAGATCACATGAAAGGAAACTCGATCTGGGCTGCGTGCGTTATGGTATCCCTGGTGAGCGCCAACATAGCTACGGGAGCCGCGCCAACTTTCTTCGCGCGGCGCGACTACCCGGACTACGGCAACAATCAGGTGGCCGTAGCTGACACGAACGGCGATGGCGTTCCGGACGTGATCGAGTTGTTCAATGGCAACCCGCAGGTCTTGTTCGGCAACGGCAACGGCACTTTTCGGCAAGGCCCGGCGACCCAGACCGGCATGCAATTTGCCCCAAGCTTCGCCATCGCGGACCTGAGGGGCAACAAAACAGTCGATCTGGTAATGGCAGGCCAGAACCAGAACTATGTTTGGGGGATCGGCGTGTCCCTGGGCAATGGTGACGGCACTTTCCAGCCCGCTGTGTTCTATCCGGCCGGCACGGACACCTTCACATTCGCCATCGCCCTAGGGGACTTCAACGGTGATGGCATTATCGACGCCGCCACGGCAGGCACCATGGGCGTCTGGCTGTTCACCGGCAAAGGCGACGGCACATTCAATCCGGGAGTGCTGAATCCGTTCAATCCGGGAGGCACCATCGGCGGCTCTCTGGTAGCGGCGGACTTCCGCAAAAACGGCAAGCTTGACTTGGTGGCGAGTACGACCACCGGCTTTGCCGTACTGTTGGGCAGCGGCAATGGCACGTTTCAGCCCCAGCAGAATTTCGTTAGCCCTGTGAACGGATCGAACTGCAGTTTCGTAGTGGGCGCCATCACCAGCGGCGGTTATCCGGCAATCGCCGCGGACTGCGGTGTGCCGGACCATGCGCTGCTCTACCATTCGAATGGCGCAGGAGGTTTCACCGGGCCCACTTACGTCTACATGCCGGGAGGGATAATACGCGCCATCGCCGATGTGAATGGCGACGGCATCCCCGATCTGCTCAACTCCTACGTCTATGTAGAGCTGGGCGAGGGCGGCGGCAAGTTCAAGGCGCCGGTGCAATACCCGGTCCAAATATCCGCCACCGGGACTGGCCCTGGCAACGTGGTTCCCGCCCACTTGCGGAGCCCCAGCCTGGTGGATCTGGTAGTGCAGGGTGCGGGCGCCGTTTCCGTGCTGCTGAACACCGGCAATAAAGGATTCGAGGACGGCCGGTGGATGGCGTTGCCCAGCGGGGCCGGCTGCGGCGCGGCTGCCGATTACAACGGCGACGGCAAGCCCGACCTGGCCATCAACACCTCGCAGGGTATCTCCATCCTGTTGGGGACCGGCTCGGCCTTCGCGCCCTTTACGCTGGGCACGGCCATACCCCTGAGCGGCGCGGATTGCCTGGTTGCAGCGGACCTGAACGGGGATCACATTCCCGATTTGGTGGTGCCCAGCGCAAGCGCCATGAACGCCTATCTCGGCAACGGCGATGGCACGTTTACGCTGAAGAGCTCGACCCCCCTTTCCAAGTCGGGGTATGTGGCCGTAGCCGACTTTAACCATAACGGGAAGCCGGGATTCGCCACGTCCTCAAACCTGCTGGCGGTGGGCAACGGGGATGGCACTTTCCAAACCCCCGTGCCGCTGGTGGCCAACCCCCCGTTTGCGGGTTTCATTTACCTCGCCGCGGGCGACTTCAACAACGACGGCTGGCCGGACTTGGTGCTCACCAGTGGAGAGGCAGCGTCGGCCATCATCTACGTTCTGCTTAACAACCAGCACGGCGGATTCACCCAGAGCACCATCTCACCCTGCCAAGTAGGATTCTCTATCCCGTGCGATCCGGCGGGCATCGCGTTGGCCGATGTGAACGGCGATGGGAACCTCGACATGGTCATCTCGGAGGCTTCACTCGGGGGGGCGGTGGTTTACCTGGGCGATGGCAAGGGAGGATTCACCCAGAAGCAGGAACTCGAGGACGTGCTCGAAACGCCCGGGCCGGCCGTGGTGGCGGACTTGAACGGCGACGGTATTCCGGACATCGGCCTGATGGAAGCGGGTACGCTGGGGATCTTTCTGGGCAGGGGCGACGGCACGTTCGAAGCGCCGTTTTACATAGGCGCGGGGCCCACTCCTGGCGGCGTTTACGCGGAGAATCTGCACGGGCAGCCGGGTAGCAAGGGGCTGCCGGATTTGGTCTCGCCCGACCTTTCGGGCGGGGTCATGGTCTTGATCAACACCAGCGGATACGTCAAGCCATGAAGGGGAAACGATCTACGCCGCGCGCGCACAAATAAGCCATGCCACACCTGGTCAACTGGCAACCTGTCCCGGCAGCGTGGATTCGCGAGGAAG
>OCTA010005945.1_pt1 | contig 10492 bp, 10 predicted proteins | sample 1538991 | NCBI WGS metagenome assembly OCTA01 (sample SAMEA3539302, study PRJEB22396) | soil metagenome | biome: tundra; feature: field; material: soil | place: USA | collected 2010-05 | depth 0.15 m | reverse complement strand
TGGGAGATCGCTCGCGAGTTCGGCTACCGGGAGTTTGGCGAGGTGGAGCGCGAGTCGGCTGGCTGGGTTGATGTCGCCCCGCAAAACCAGTCCTGGCGCGGGAGATGCTCGACCTGCTCGCCGCACGCTTGGCGGGCCGCACGATCCATTTAGTCGGTGACGCCGCGTACGCCACGGCCGCCTGGCGGGGCCTGCCCAGCCACCTCACCCTGACCTCCCGCCTGCGCTCCAACGGCGTGATCTTCAAGCCAGCGCCGCCGAGGACCGGCAAGCAAGGACGCCCCGCGACCTGGGGCAAACGGCTACCGACGCTCACACAGATCGCCACCGGCCCAGCGACCGAGTGGACCGCCGCGACCATCCGTCGTTACGGCCAAACCGAAACGCTGATGCTCCACACGATCGACTGCCTATGGGGACCCTTGGGCGCCGAGACCCCGTCCGCGTGATCCTCGTCCAAGACTCAAAGAAGCCCAGCGGCTACCAGCTCGCGCTGATCACCACCGACCTGAACTGCACCCCAGCCCAGATCGTCGAGCGCTACGCCGACCGCTGGCCGATCGAAGTCGCCTACGAAGAAGGCAAAGAGCTATTCGGCGTCGGGCACGCCCGCAACCGAACCCGCAAAGCAGTCCAGCGCACCGCGCCGTTCCAGTTTCTCTGCATGACAATCACAATCATCTGGTACACCACCTCCGGGCATCACCCCGACGTCGTCGCCGAACACCGCGAACGCGCCCCCTGGTATCTGACCAAGACCACACCGTCGTTCGCCGACATGCTCGCCAAGCTCCGCCGCGTGATCATCGCAGCACAATTTCAGCCAGGACAGGGTCGCACCCCCACACCAGCAGAAATCCATCAAGTCCAACACGCATGGGCCGCCGCCGGACTATGAACTGCGAAAGTCGAGGGTTGATGCGTTCGGCAGGGATCTGACGCCAGCTTCGTCGCGATGCACGATCATGTCCGCGCGGTCCGGTTCAACACGGCCTAACCCAACCGTTCGCCGTCGAATGTTGAAGCCTTGCGTCAGAACCAGTTCCCGTATAGCGTGCGTGTAGTTCGCGTCACCGATCGGAGAACTTGTGTGCGGCATCGCCGGGCGGATCAGCACGAGAGTTGGGCCGGTGGGCCACGACATCGTCGAGATGGCCGCCGCCATGCGCCATCGCGGACCTGATTCGACTGGGTTCGCCGTCTACGGTGTTCCGCGGGAGTCCGGGCTCGTGGTCAGGGCCCATCTGGACGATCGGTGGCGTCTCGATAGTGCGCTTGACTCGTTGCGGTCGGTGACGACGGAGGCCGGTAGCGACTTCACGGCTGACCCGACGTGGGACGACACGACCCAGCGCCACGTGTTAGTCCGCGCCGAAATCGAGGATGTTGATGACCTCGCGGCATGGACATTGGCGGTCGAGGCGAAGGCCGGTCTGGAGATCCTTTCGGCCGGCCGGTCGCTGGAAATCGTCAAGGACGTCGGCGATGCCCGCGAGGTCGACGCCAAGCACCGCGTGTCGGCGATGACCGGCACGCACGGGCTGTCGCACATGCGACTGGCGACCGAGTCGCTGGTGTCGCCGATCGCCAGCCACCCGTTCTGGGCACGGCCGTTCGCCGACGCCTGCATCGTGCACAACGGCCAGTTGACGAACTACTACATATGGCGGCGGCGGCTCGAGCGCGACGGTTACCACTTCTCGAGCGAGAACGATTCGGAGGTGATCGCCGTGTGGAACTCGGTGCAGATGGCGGCCGGGCACACGTTGGAGGAGTCGCTGCTCGCGAGTATTGGCGAGTTGGACGGGGTGTTCACCTACCTGCTCGGCACGGCCGACGCCATCGGCATGGCTAAGGACCGGTGGGCGCTGAAACCGCTCGTCGGTGTGCGGGTCGATGACGGCGTCGCACTGGCGACCGAGGAACAGGCGCTACGCAGCCTGTATCGGGAGGAGATCGCGGTGATCAATTATGACGGGCCGTCCCTCACCCATGTCTGGGAGGTCGCGCAACCGTCGGGACGGGCGGCATGACCGTCTCCGCGCCATTCGTCGAAGTCGTGGCGGGTGACCGCCCGCTGCGCGAGGTCAACCGCGAGATCCGCGCTGCCCTCGCGGCCGGCAGCGAGGTCACTGTCACTGAACCGATGGCACGGCACAACCTCGCGGTCGCCCTCACCGGCGCCGGGCGGGTGCGCCTGCGCGGCAGCGTCGGCTACTACTGCGGCGGTCTCTGCGACGGGCCGGACATCTATGTCGAGGGCAACGCTGGCTGGGGTGTAGGCGAGGCTCTCGCCTCAGGGCTCATCCGGGTCGACGGTTACGCTGGGATGAGTGCCGGTGCGTCGATGCGCGGTGGGACTCTGCACATCAGGGGTAGCGCTGGACCGCGAGCCGGGATCGCCATCAAAGGCGGAAACCTGGTTGTCGAGGGCGACGTGGGCTATTCCTGCGGCTTCATGGCCCACGCCGGACGAATCATCGTGTGCGGCGACGCGCTCGCGTCGGTCGGCGACTCGCTGTGGTCGGGGTCGGTGTGGGTCGCCGGTGAGATCAAGTCACTCGGCATCGACACGAAGGTCGTTGAGCCGCGCGAGGACGAACGCGGCGAGGTCGACGGGCTGCTCGCCGACCTGGGCGTACCGGCGGCCGACCGCGACTGGAAACAAGTCGTCTCAGGTGAGGAACTCTGGTACTTCGAGGCAAGGGATGCGACGAAATGGCTGATGATCTGACCGAGGCTCAGGCCACTGCCGACGAGGATCTCGTGATGTTCGGCGACGGCGCCGATCCGGACCGACCGTCGGGTGTTATCTCGTCCTATGAGGCGGGCAGGTCGCCACGCTGGACGCGTGAGACGATCGCCGACATCCAAGCCAAGGCGCAACTGGGCCGCTATCAACTGCGCGGCTTCTCGACCTTCCAGCGCAACTTGCCGTCTTTCGACGAGCTGGTGTTCGAGCCGGCAACCATGACCCGACTGCCGCTTGAGGGTTACCGCGAATCGTGCGACACGCGAACTGTGCTCGGTGACGGGCTCGGCCTGGTCGAGAACCCGATCGAGCTTGACATCCCGATCTACATCGCGTCGATGAGCTTTGGTGCGCTGTCGGCGAACGCCAAGGCGGCACTCGCTCGCGGTGCGGGCAAGGCCGGAACGATGACCTGTACCGGCGAGGGCGGCATGCTCCCGGAGGAGCGTGTCGAGAGCCGCACGCTGGTCTACCAGATCACGCCGTCGCGGTACCTGCTCGATCTCCACCACATCCAACAGGCCGATGGCATCGAGATCGCCGTCGGGCAGGGCGCCAAACCTGGTACCGGCGGACTGCTGCTCGGCATGAAGGTCTCCGAACGGGTGGCCGGGATCCGGACGCTGCCGGTGGGCGTCGACCAACGCTCCACCATCCGGCACCCGGACTTCCTGGGCGCCGACGACATGGAGGTCAAGATCACCGAGCTGCGCGAAGCGACCGACTACCGCGTACCGATCTTCGTCAAGATGGGCGCCACCCGGCCGTACTTCGACACCGCGATCGCCGCCAAGACCGGCGCGGACGTCGTGGTTGTGGACGGCATGGAGGGCGGCACGGGCGCGTCCCCCGAACTGCTCCTCGACCACACCGGCGTTCCGACCCTGGCCGCGATCCCGGCCGCGCGCCGAGCGCTCGATGACATCGGCATGTCCGGAAAGGTGAAGCTGGTCGCGGCCGGCGGCATCCGCTCCGGTGCTGACGTCGCCAAGGCGCTGGCTCTCGGCGCAGACTGCGTAATGATCGGCACCGCCGCCGAGATCGCGCTCGGCTGCAACAGCCCGCGCTACGTCGCGGACTACAAGGCACTCGGCACGGCACCGGGTGCCTGCCACCACTGCCACACCGGGCTCTGTCCGGTCGGCATCACGACGCAGGACCCGGAGCTATCCGCACGATTGAACGTGGACGCGGCCGCCGAGCGGGTCTACCGGTTCCTGAACGCGATGACGATGGAGGTCACGATGCTGGCGAAGGCGTGCGGCAAGTCCAGCGTGTACAACCTCGAACCGGAGGACCTGCGCGCGCTAACGCTCGAGGCCAGCGCGTTCACCGGTGTCTCGCTGATCGGAGCCGACCGGCCCTTTACCTGGTAGCAGCCCCTGACCCGTCCGGGTGGCCCGGCAAGCGACTCCGTGGGTCGGCGGACGCGTCGATGCGGTCTCGCGCCCGAGCTATTGCGGCGGCTCGCCGCCCCGACCGTGCTTGTCGTGCAGCCGAAAGCGCAAACCACCTCGCGTCGTTTTCTTGTCATCGCTCCGCTGACCGTATACGGTGCTCCGATGATCGATCGGAGTCCTGCCGCAGTTGAGCAGCTTGCGGTGAAAACGAGTGCTGAACTGCCTGAGCACGTCCACACCGTCGAGCTGGCTGTCGCTGATGTCTACGGGGTGCTGCGGGGCAAGCGGGTGCCCGCGAGCGCGTGGCCGGCCGTACTGGAATCCGGCCTGCACATGGCCAGCATCATCTACTCATGGACGCCGCGCTGCGAGGTCCGCGACGTCGACGAGTGGCTGCCGCCCGAGCGGGGCTGGCCGGACATGCACGTCCGGCCGATGGTTGACACGCTGCGGCGCGTGCCGTGGCGTCCGGGTTCGGCGATGGTGCTCTGCGACGTCACCGAGGAGGACGGCAGCGAGCTGACGGTGTCGCCGCGCCGGGCACTGCACGCCGTGCTGGAGCAGGCCGCGGCGATGGGATTCGTTGTCAACATCGGCTTCGAGATCGAGTTCTGTCTGCTCGATGCGGTGACCAAGCTGCCACGTTACGAGGACGTTCAGTGCTACGGGATCGCGCGCGGCGCGGAATACGAGCCGGTGCTGGCGCCGATGCGCAACCAACTCGCGGAGTTCGGGATCCCTATCGAGGCGTCCAATACCGAATATGGCCCTGGGCAGCTCGAGGTCAACGTGCGCCACGGCGAGGCGATGGCCACCGCCGACAACGCGGTCCTGTTCGGCAATGCGGTCAAGGAGATCGCGGCGCAGCACGGCTACCTGGCCTCGTTCATGGCCAAGATCCGTAGCGACGAGCCCGGCAGTGGCCTTCACCTGCACCACTCGCTGTGGGGCGACAAAAGTAATGCTTTTGCTGATCACGGCGCGCTTTCCGACGTGGGGCGGAGCTACCTGGGTGGTCTTCAGCGGCACATGGCGGAGTTCAGCCTCCTTGGCTCGCCCACCCCGAATGCGTTCAAGCGACGGCAGCCGTACTCGTTCTGTCCGCTGTCGGCATCCTGGGGCGTCGACAACCGCACGACCGGACTGCGGGTCATCGAGGGCAGCGACTCCAGCATCCGCATCGAGCAGCGCGACGGGTCGGCCGACGCGAATCCGTATCTCATCATCACCGGGCAGATCGCGGCCGGACTGGACGGCATCGAGAACGGACTGGAGCCATCCGCCCGCCAGGTCGGGGATGACTACGCTGCGCCGTCCGGTCCGCTCCTGCCGACGACGGTTCCGGAGGCAGCGGACCTGCTTGAACACTCCGAACTCGCCGCGAAGGTCTTCGGCGACAAGCTGGTCTCGGTCATCTGCGGGCTGGCGCGCCACGAGCACGCGCTGATCAACAGCCAGGTGTCCGAGCTCGAGCGGACCCGCTACTTGGACTCGTTCTGATACGACTCACCACGGTCGTCGCCGCGCGGCAGTCGGTTCTTGCACGGCCACGCTGAAGGTCGATGTGCCTGTTCCCGCCGCCCTACGCGGCCCTGCGCGCTGCCCGCTCTCGCCGGCGTTCCTGGCGGCGGGTAGAGCCGCAGTGTGCAGCTCGCGGTACCAAACCGAGTTGGCTCGTGGTTGCTGCCATGCCGGCCTGGTTGCCGAGCCGCTCCGTGATTTGGAGTGATTGGGTGTAGCGTTGCTAGGCGGTGTCGTTAATCCCCGCGGGCCTGGGCGAATCAATAACTGTGGGCGCGGGAGGCTGAAGTTCCAGCGTGTCGAGGGACCGGGGGTCCCGAAATTCCACAGTTATTGATCAGAGAGCCCTAACCGGTCTGAGCCGCCTTCAACCCCTGGAGGTCTGGCCGATCACCCGGAGTGTTAAGCGAGAACGGCGAGGGCGGAGCAGGCTATGGATGAGACAGCTGGTCGTTTGCTGGAGCGATCGCGTGGCTGGCGCGCTGGACGGTCGCTGAGCTGGGCGCGACGTCGCTGGCGCGGCCATACGCTGTGATGCGTGCAACCGCTTATTGCCTGCCTGGGGACCCGGTAATCGAAATGCCCGGACCACTGCGGGATTTCGCGATCACGCTTTCAGACGGCCGACGGGTCGTCGGCCACGACCACGACGGCGAGTGGTCGATCTCCGTCTATGCGGGCGATGACGAGGCCCGGCTGATTGGCTACGGCGCCGCCCGCACGCGCCCGCACGCACTCGAGCAAGCCGGCCTGTCCGGCGAGGACGCCGGCGAGGTGCTCGGCCGCGCCGGGATCTGAGCATCCCCGTGCGCGTGGGCTCGGGGTGACGTGATCGTGGTGACCGTAGACGATCACGGCGCCGGCACGACAGCCGTGCTGCCCCGAGGTGCGAGCAGCTTTGTCGACGGCGGTGCGAGCAGCGGGGCTGCCGCCCACCTAAACAGTCACGCTGCCCGGGGCTTTTGGGACTCAGGCTTGAGGTTCAGCAGCCAGTTCAGCACCGGCAGCGTGAACAGGATCACTCCGAATACGATCAGCAGGATTCCCGCTAGGGTCGCGATGCTGCCGATCTGCGCCCAACCCCATGCGTTGAGCAGCAGGCCCTTCAGCGTCTCTCCGGTGAACAGGGTCGTGCGTTCTGCGGCGAGCGTCGCGCTCTTCATCCCTCCCGCGATCCACTCCGCGCTGACCTCGGAATATGTCTTTCCACCCGCGACCTTGTTGAGATCAGGACCGAGCTGGTCGTTGGCATACAGCTTCGCCTGTGTGCCGTTGACCACCTGCTGTCCGGCGTACGGCTTGAGGCTGGCGTACTCCGCCGGCTTGGGGAAGGAGATCTTCTGTGGCGCCAGCTGGTCATGGACCACCGAGTGGTCGTAGCTCCCGCCGATGATCGACACGATCCCGAGCACAACCATCGCCGCCGCCGCACCCGCGGCGATCGGTGTGAGGCTCGTGATCTTCCTCAGAAATGTGCGCATGACACCTCCAGAAGGTGCGTCGTGATTCGTTCAGCCGTCTCCGACCCTACGCTGTTTCGTCCTTCTGTAGCACCGGGGACGTCCGGTGCCCCACAGACGAGGCCGCGCAGCCGCTTTGGCTTGACGGGCGGGTCGAGCAGCAGGGCACCGATCGACACCCTGCCGGCTTTGAGGTCGCGCTTGAGCTGCGCGCGAAGCGCGCGGATCCCGTTGGCTGTGTTGAGCGCGTCGATGCGCTGATCGAGGCTGCGCTCGCGCGCCGCCGGAGCCTGACGGCGACCGTGAGTCCCCCTGGAGGGCAATAAGTCTCATCCTGCTCATCGTGCGCATTTTCGGTCGGGCTCCGGCCGCTTCACGGGCGCGCTCGCCGCGCCCAAACCAGCCTATTTACAGGTAAGACTACATAAAGCACATTATCGAGCGGAGCTATGGATAGTCCCCGGGGCGATCCCCTGGCTAGCGATCTAAAGGCCGCCGTGGGTCGAAAACTAAAGACCACCGTGCGACGTGCCGAGAACCACGACTAGTTCCGCTCCTCTCCCAAACGGGAGCGGAACACAGGACCCCCAAACACCAGGACTGGCCCGCCTCCGAAAAGAGCGGGCCGGTCTTGCTTTCAGGCGGGCCATCGGTGGCGTCGGGTACCGTCCTCGCGGACACATTCCCTGCGATGACGGGTCCCGGAGGACTCGGCGACGAGCGACCCGCCTCCGCTCTACAACGCTCGATAATGGTATTTATGACTTCTTACCGGGAAATCGGTTGTTTCAGTAGCGATAATCGGGCTTCTCGCTACCTATTCGAGACCCTCGGTCGACACCTTTCTTGTGGTTTTCGCCAGCCGGCGTTTTGGCGAGGCGGACGGCCCGATGGCAGACCTCCAAACCGCGGGCGGTTTGGGGCGAAATGGAGTCTTTTCGACGGCCCTTATGAACACCTAGCCGACACACGCGGTAGGCCGCTGGCGTAACGGCCTGGCCTATATTCGCGCTGTGAGCACGCGGCCGCCTTCGCTGAACAACCACCGCGGGCCGGGCGAGCGCGCCGCCGCACTGGCGGCCTCGTGGTGCTCGCGCCGCATCGGCAGTGCTTACGGCCGATCCGCCTGGCAGCTTCTCGCCGACGCCGCCCGCCTCGGGCTCGTCCGTCACGGCAGACCGGAGGCCTGGGCCGCCGGAGCGGTCATCGCCGTGGCTCGGGTCAACGGCCTCCTCGGCGCCGGACGAGCGATCACCGCCCAGCAGGTCGCCGACGAGCTTGACGTAACCCTCGGCGCACTCGCCGTCACCGAACAACAGCTCGCCCGCGCGCTGAACGTCTCGAGCTACACGAGCCCGCGGCCTCTGCCCTGAAGCCGCGGCTGCTCACGTGCGAGGCGCGGCATTTCCCTCGCGGTCGCTCGCCATAACTCTCCGTCCAATAATCCGCGCTATGAACGGGAGCTGGTAAAACTCAATTTTGCAGGGAAGTCTACATAAGATACATTATCGAGCGTTGAATCTGAGTATCTGAGTGCGTCCTTTAGAGCGCGAGCGCTCGTCAGGAGTTATCAGGAGCTATCAACTTAGCTTGATAACCATTGAGAAGTCCTGATATCCTGCCTGCGGTGGATCCTCTCGCAAACCCCTACTCGATGGGTGCCGGCAATCCTCCGCCCGCCCTCACCGGCCGCGAACCGCAGAAAGATCAGTTCAGGGTGCTGCTCGGCCGGCTGCGTCGGAATCGTAACGAGCAGAGCATGATCGTCTTCGGTCTTCGCGGCGTTGGAAAGACGGTGCTGTTGCTGGAGTTCGAGAGCATCGCGGACGCTGAGGGCTGGACTGCGCCCGATCCGATCGAGATTCGGTCAGACACCGACTTCCGGACCGAGCTTGCGGACGCGGCGTATCAGGCGCTACTGCGTCTCGATCGCCGTAAGGCGCTTGGCGAGAGACTGAAGTCGTTCACCGGGATCCTCAGGGGTTTTAAGGTCGGCGCGTCCGCTGAGGGGAAGGTGGAGTTCTCATTCGACCCGGACGCCGCTAGCGCGTCCACCGGCAACCTTGAACGCGATCTCACGCAGCTGTTCGTCGAGCTCGGAGAAACGGCCAGGGATCACGACACCGGCGTCGTGTTCCTGATTGACGAGATGCAGTTCTTGAGGCGCGAGGAGATGGAAGCTGTCGCGGCTGCGATGCATCGCATTTCGCAGCGGAAGCTGCCGGTGGCTCTTGTCGGCACCGGCCTTCCGCAGCTCCCGGGTCTCATGGTCGAGGCAAAGTCCTACGCCGAGCGGCTGTTCTCGTATCCCGAGATCGGGCGCCTCAGCGAGATGGCTGCCCGCGAGGCGCTCGTTGACCCCGCGAGCGACGAGGGAGTCCAGTACGAAGCGGCTGCCCTTGATCGAGTCATCGAGATGTCCGGCTGCTATCCGGCGTTCATTCAGGCCTACGGCAAGGAGGTCTGGAACATGGCGCCGAGCTCGCCGATCACCGTCGCCGACGTTGCCGCCGCGGAGCCGCTCGTGATCGGCAAACTGGACGACGAATTCTTCCACGTGCGCTTCGAGAAGGCGACGCCCGCCGAGCGCCGATACATGGCGGCCATGGCTGATATCGGTGACGGCCCATATCGCACCGGGGACGTTGTCAAGCGCCTCGGCAGCAGCTCCGGTACCTCCGTCCACCGCGACTCGCTGATCAAGAAAGGCCTGATCTTCAGTCCCGACTTCGGGCTTGTCGACTTCACCGTGCCTCATTTCGCCCCGTTCATGCGGCGCCGCTATCCGTTCGAGTCACGTGGGGTGGCAGCGACAACCGGCCCGAACGCTGCCGGGACTGCAAGGCGACAAAGCCGCAAGCGGTAGTTCCGTCCGACCCGGCTGGGAGGCCCGCTGCGCGCCGCGACCACCACGTCCGGCGCGCGCGAGCACACGGGGCCGGTCACGCTTGCACGCTTGCTCCCCGGCCTCGACAGCGCCGGTCAGGCTGCGGCCGTGGCGGCAGGCTGCGCCGAGTATGAGCAGACGCCATAACCCGAGCCCATGCTCTGCCCACGCTGACTTGTTCACGATCGACCGATGGTTCAGGTAAGCCCGGACCGGATCTGCTCTCGCAGATGTGCCAACAAGCGCAGCGCGAGCTTCCTCAAAACCTGCCAATTTGTAGGTAAGTCTACATAATACACATTATCGAGCGTTCATCAGGGCGCTGCCAATCTACGATCGCCCACACGCTGACCCGTTGCGGCGCCGAGGACGGTTCAAAGGATGACCAGCCACCGCGTCGGCCGTGGCGGGCGAGACTCCAGGGAATCCATGTCTTGGAGGCGCGGATCGGTGACCAGCAGCCCGCGGGAGG
>OCTA010005943.1_pt1 | contig 10494 bp, 10 predicted proteins | sample 1538991 | NCBI WGS metagenome assembly OCTA01 (sample SAMEA3539302, study PRJEB22396) | soil metagenome | biome: tundra; feature: field; material: soil | place: USA | collected 2010-05 | depth 0.15 m | reverse complement strand
GCCCGAGGCGCTCCCGCACCCGCCCGAAGAGCGACAGCAGCGCCAGCGCCAGCGGTGGCGCCACCACGGTGGTGGGCAAGCCGGCGCCGTGCAGGAAGGCTACCCCGATTTCGCCGGAGGGGCGGCTGCGCACCCGGATCGGCCGGATGGTCCCAGTGATCACGTTCTCGACCCCTGCGGCCGGCGATGGACCGGCGCCGGCCGCCACATTCGATCCGCCTTCGCCGCTGACGACGAGCTCGAACGGCTTGGTGCTCGTTTGTCGGTAGCGCTTGGTGGCCGGGTCGAACGTGTCGAGCACGAACGACGGAACCATGGTCTTCCCGGCGCGGTCGGGCCGCAAGAGCCACTCGACGGATTTGGTGCCCGAGATGACCTCGCCGCCGTCGACCGCGACGTCCACCTTGGGCTCGTAGCTCTTCCACCCGTGGAGCGGCGGCAACGCCGGCGGACGAACGTTCCGCACGTTGCCGGTCCCCTTGACCTCGATCTTCAGGGTGACGGCGTCGCCGACAGCGACGGACGCGCGGTCGGCCGCCACCGAGATCTCGTAGCGGCCGACGTTGCCGGGCTCGAAGCGCGGCGGCTCGCCGTCGCGTGGCAGCGGCTGCGCCTCGATGACCAGCGGGTCGGTCTTGATCCGGCGCGCGCGCACCGGCGTCCCGAAGAAGTCGACCTGCGCGACCTGCGCCTCCATCGGCGTGATGGTCAGCTTGCCGGGCTGGAGCGGGAACAGCGCCTTTTTGAACAGGACCGCGACGTTGTAGGTGCGGCCGCCCTCGACCTCGGGGGTGAAGGCCAGGCGTCCTTGCGGGTTGGTCGAGGGGATCTCCTCCGACCAGAACCCGTCGGTGTGCGGCTCCGAGAGGGTCTCGTACTTGTTTTGGTCCTGCGACAGGTAGAGGGTCCAGGCCACCGTCACCTGCTCGCCCACGAAGACGTGCGTCTTGTCGGGAACGACGCGGATGAAGGCGGCCGAGGGCGTGGATGAAACGGCGGCCGCCGGATCGTCGTCGATCGGCGAGCGCGCGGGGCCGCCGCCGAAGAATTGTTGAAAGAGGTTGCCCGCCCCCGCACCACGCGCCGCGCGCTGCGCCCCGCTCGAAGCGCCCACGCGGATCTGAACCGGGCTCGACGCCATCTCGCGACCGCCGACCTTGACATGGGCCGCGCCGATGCTGTGCGGCCCCTTGGCGCCCGGCGGCAGCGCCAGCTGAAAGGTCCAGGTGTAGCTGTTCTGCACGGAGGTCTGGCCACCGCCCATCTGCACGCTGGTGGACCGGTTGGGAGAACGCGGCGCGGACAGGACCTGCAGGCCGTGGAAGTCGGGCGGCCGAAAATCGTCGACCGACTCGTCCGCGGCCGTGATCGTCACCTCGAAAACGAAGGGCTCACCTGGGGCGACCGCGTCGCGATCGAGACCGGCCGTCAGCGAAGCCGCGCGCGCGACCGAAGGCCAGGCGGCCAGGGCCAGCGCCGCCAAGGCCGGGGCCAGGATCGCCGTCGCGGACAAACGCAGGCGATACCGCATCACCAGTCCCGCGCCGGTGGGGCCCGCCGGACCGCCCGCGCCTTGGCCCGCTCTTTTTCGAGATCCTTCGAGCTTCGCTCGAGGTTGTCGAGAACCGCGTCGACCTGTTGTTCGGTCTGCTTGTCCGGCTGGTCTTTCTGGTTTTGCTGCTTATCCGGCTGGTCTTTCTGGTTTTGCTGGTCCTTCTTCTGATCGTCCTTGTTCTTGTCGTCTTTCTTCTTGTCGTCCTTCTTGTTCTTGTCGTCCTTGTTCTTGTCGTCCTTCTTCTTCTTGTCGTCTTCCTTTTGCTTCTGGAGCGCGATCTCCAGGTTCCACTTGGCCTGCTTGTCGTCGGGGGCGAGCCCCAGCGACCGCTTGTAGGCATCGGCCGCCTCCTTGAACTTGTCCTTCTTGAAAAACGCGTTGCCCAGGTTGTAGAAGGCCGACGCCTTGAGCGCCCCGTCCTTGGCCTCCGTCGCGCGCAGGAACTCCTGGCCCGCTTCGTCGAAACGCGCCAACGCATAGAGGGCCGCGCCCCGATCGAAGTGCGCGCCCGGATCCGCGGGGAGCTTGCCCACGGCCTTGTCGTAGTGGGCCAGGGCGTCCTCTGCCTTCCCCGCCTTGAGCGCGGCGTTGCCGGCCTCCACCTCCACGTCGCGTTTCTCGAGCAGACCGAACCCGCAGAGCAGCGGTCCCAGCGTGACGAGCGCCAGCAGGTCGAGCGATCGCCCGCCGCGCCCGCCGCCACGCGGCGCTCTCATGTTCCGGCTCCGAGGCGGGCGCGCTCGGGGAGAACCGCCGCGCGCCGCCGGCGCTCGCTCATGCAGGCCTCGCCGATCAGCAGCAGGAAGGCGGGGAGCAGTAGCAGCTCGTAGATTTCGTCATACTGCCGCACGATGCGTGCCTCGTTCTCGGTCCGCTTGAGGTTGTTGAGAGCGCGCTCCACATCCTCGACGCCGAACCGCTTGCTGTCGGCGTGAAACAGCTCGCCGCCCGTTCGGCGGGCGATGTCGGCCAGGGTCTCCTCGGCCAGCCGCGAGGTCACGTAATGACCGTCGGCGTCTTTCACGTAGCCGGTCACCTTCCCCTGCTCGTCGTACTCGGGGATGAGCTCACCGGAGCGCGAGCCGATCCCGATCGTGAAGATCTTGACCCCCAGCTTCGAGGCCTCGTCGGCCGCCTCGAGCGGCTCGCTGTCGGTGTCCTCGCCGTCGGTCAGCAGCAAGATGGCCTGCCCGCGCGAGGCGGCGCCGTTCGACCGCAGCGCCACCAGCTGATCGAGCGCCGCATGGATCGCCCGCCCGATCGCCGTCCCGCCCACCGGCATGTCCCAGGGGCCGAGGTCGCGCCAGAAGAGCTTCACCGCGGCGTAGTCGGTGGTGGGCGGATAGCCCAACGTCTCGCCAGCGAAGGCGACGACCCCCACCCGATCGCCGGCGAGCCCGTCGAGCAGCTGCTCGAGCTCGCGCTTGGCGCGTTCGAGCCGCGAGGGGTAGACGTCCTTGGCCAGCATGGACCGCGAAAAATCCAACGCCACGACCAGATCGAGCCCGCGCTGCTTCGCGACGCGGGCCCGCCCGCCGGCCTGCGGCCGCGCCAGCGCCAGCGCCAGCAGCGCCAGCGTCAGGACCACCAGCGCCGCGCGCACCACCTTGCGCGGCACCGAGACCGTCGCCGCCATCTTGCCCACCAGCGCTTCGTCGCCGAGGCGCGCCAGCCGGCGGCGGCGCGAGGCGAAGCCGAGGCCGTAGGCGATCACCGCGGCCGGAACGGCGAAGAGCAGGAAGAGCGCGTGGGGGTTGGCGAAGCGCATCAGGGAATCCGTTGAAACCGGGTCAGGCGCAGGCCGATCTCGGCCAGCAGCAGCGCGAAGGCCACCAACAGGAAGCGACGATAGAGCTCCGTGAAGAGCGTCCCACGATCGGCGATGCGCGACTTCTGCAGGTCTTCGAGGATCTTCTGGAACCGCTCCGCGAGAGCGCGGGTGTCGGTGGCCAGATACGGCGTTCCGCCGGTCATCGAGGCGATCTGCTCCAGGAGCTTGGGGTTGACCGGCTGGCGCGGCTGGCCCCGCGCGGCGCCGGCTTCACCGTCGTCGTTGCCGGCCAGCACGGTGTAAATCTTGACGCCCAGCTGCTGCGCGTAGCGGGCCGCCTGCTCCGGCGAGATGTTGCCGGCGTTGTTTTCCCCGTCGGTGAGCACGATGATGACCTTCGACTTCGCGTCCGATTTCCGCAGCCGGTTGAGCGCCACGCCGATCCCGTTGCCGATGGCGGTGCTCCGCCCGTCGATGATCCCGAGGTGCAGCTCGCCCAGCATGCGCAGAAAGGTCCCGTGGTCGAGCGTGAGCGGGATGTCGGTGAAGGCCTCCCGGCCGAAGATGACCAGGCCGATGCGATCCGACGGGCGGTGGCGCACGAAGTCCTGGATCACCATCTTGGCCGCTTCGAGCCGGTTCGGGACCAGATCGGTCTCCTGCATCGAGCCCGAAAGATCCAGCGCAAGGACGATGTCGATCCCTTCCAGCTCCAGATCGTCGGTGACCCGTGTGCTCTGGGGGCGGGCCAGCGCCACCCCGACCAGCACCACCGCGGCGAGCCGCAGCACCATGGGCAGATCGCGCAGGCGGGCCACCAGCCCGGGTGATTGCGCCTGGAGCTCCGCGGCGCGCGAATAGGTGAAGAGGCCGCGCCGGCCGGGCGCGCGCACCAGGCCGGCCCACGCGCAGAGCGCGACCGCCGGCGGAATCAGCGCCAGCGCGAACGGGTGCGCGAAGCGAAACCCCTCGACGTCGCGCAGGAGCATGAAGTACCAGGCGGCGAGCGGCGCGAACACGATCGCGATGAGCGCATAGGGAATCGGCGCCTGGCCGGTCGGTTTGCGGTCAGGCACGCATCGCCTCCGGCGCGCCGGGCCCCGGCGCCAGCGCCGGCTCAATCACCGGCCGCGTGGTGGTCACGATCCGGATCGCGCTTTCGAGCGCGCCCCGTGCTTCGGCCGCGCTGGGCGAGATCTTGGCGAACTTCACCAGGTCGCAGGCGGAGAGCCAGCCCTGGATCTCGCCCACCACGATCTCACGCCCGGAGCTCCGGCGCAGCTGCGCGACCAGCTCGTCGGTGGTGAGCTCCAGCGAATCGAAGCCGAACCGAGCCCCCAGATACTCGCGGATCACCTCCGACACCGCGAAATAGAAAGGTCGATTGTCGGCGTTCTCGAGGAAGCCGTAGGCGCCCAGGCGATCGAGGCGATCGAGCGCGACCTCGTGCGCCGGACGGGGCGGCGGCCCGGGGCGGTCGCCCCGCCGCGCGCGCAGCCGCCGGACGATCGCCATCGTCAAGAGCGCCCCCAGCCCCGCCGCGATGAGCGCGCCCGCGAGGTAGGCTGGCCAGAGGTTCTCCTCCACCACCGACACCGGCGGCGCGGCGTCCTTGATCGCCGGCTCCGGCTCGTTGGCGATGAGGCTCCCGATCTTGACCGCCACCGGCGACGTCCTGGCGGTCCGCACGTCGCCCCGCGGGCCGAGGTAGGTCACCTCGATGGCCGGCACCTCCTTGGGCCCGGGCTCGTAGGTCGCGATCGTCAGGGTGAATACCCGCCGGATCCGCCCGTCGCCCAGGTTCTGCTCGCTCTCCTTGCGATCGAGCAGCGAAAACGGTTCCAGCTCGAGCGTCGAGGGAAGATTCACCGGCACGGCGCTCTTGGCGATCGCGACCACCTCCAGATGGATCGGATCGCCGACGTGCGCCTCGGCCTTGTCGACGCGCGCCGCGACCGTGGGCGCGTCCGGATCGGGCCTGTCGGCGGCGCCGCCAACGCCCGCGGCGCCACCGTTTTGGGCGCGCGCCGCCACCGCCGTCGCCAGCGAGAGCACCAACCAGGTCGTCGACCAGATCCGGCCGTGCCTCAATGCCGCAGCCTCCGGGCGCGCGACTCGAAGAACGTCGTGAGCGCGGGCAAGTAGGCGCGGTCGGTCCGCAGCTCGATCGGATCCATCGACAGCCGCTTGAACAGATCGCGCCGGGCCTCCGCGGTTCGCCGGGCTCCCCGCGCGAAGGCCGCCGCCTCCGGACCGCCCGTGTCGAACACCAGGGTGCCGCCCGTCTCCGGATCCTCCAGCTCGATGAGGCCGACGTCCGGCAGCGCCTCCTCCAGCGGATCGCCGATGGTGACCGGAATCAGATCGTGGCGCCTCGAGGTGATGCGCAGCGCCCGTTCGTAGCCGGCAACCGGCTCCAGAAAATCCGAGATCAGAAAGGCCACCGCCCGACGGCGCGCCACCCGGCTCAGGAACTCCAGCCCCGAGCCCAGCGACGTCTGCCGGCTCTTCTCGGAGAAGGAGAGGATCTCGCTCACCACCCGCAGGACGTGCCGCTTGCCTTTCTTGGGCGGCACGTACTTCTCGACCTCGTCGGTGAAGATGATGAGCCCCACCCGATCGTTGTTCCGGATCGCCGAGAACGCCAGCACCGCCGCCAGCTCGGCCGCCAGATCCCGTTTCTCCCGCACCCGCGATCCGAACCGCCCCGAGGCCGACATGTCGACCAGCAGCAGGACCGTCATCTCGCGCTCTTCGGTGAAGAGCTTGACGTAGACATCGTTCATGCGCGCGGAGACGTTCCAGTCGATCATCCGGATGTCGTCGCCCATGATGTATTGCCGCACCTCGGAAAACGCGATACCGCGCCCCTTGAACACGGAGTGGTACTGCCCGGCCATCCGATCGCGGACCAGCCGCTGGGTCACGATCTCGATCCGGCGGATACGCTTCAAAAGCTCGCGGGGCAGCATGGCGGCGCTCGGGTGCGATGCCCTACGGAACTTCGACCCGCTCGAACAGCTTGCGCACCACCGTCTCCGCCGTGATCTCCTCGGCCTCGGCCTCGTAGGTGAGGATCACGCGGTGGCGGAGCACGTCGACCCCGATGGCCTTGATGTCCTCGGGCGTCACATAGCCGCGGTGCCGCAGGAACGCGTGCGCCCGAGCCGCCTTGTTGAGGAAGATCGAGGCGCGCGGGCTGGCGCCGAAGGCGATGAAGTCGGACAGCTCGGCGAGGCCGTAGGCCTTGGGCTCGCGCGTGGCGTGGACGATGTTGACGATGTAGTCGCGGATCTTCTCGTCGATGTAGACCTCCTGCACCACCGACCGCGCCTCGGCGATCTCCAGCGGCGTGGCGACCCGCTCGGCGCTCACCTGCATGGGGCCGGTCATGCGGTCCATGATGGCGCGCTCTTCTTCCTTGGTCGGGTAGCCGACCTTGATCATCAGCATGAACCGGTCGAGCTGCGCCTCGGGCAGCGCGTAGGTCCCCTCCTGCTCGATCGGGTTCTGGGTGGCCATGACCAGGAACGGATCGGGCAGCGGGTGGGTGGTGTCGCCGATCGTCACCTGCCGCTCCTGCATCGCCTCCAGCAGCGCCGACTGCACCTTGGCCGGCGCGCGGTTGATCTCGTCGGCCAGCACCAGGTTCGCGAATACCGGCCCCTGCTTGGGGACGAACTCGCCGCGCGCCTGATTGTAGATGACGGTGCCGACGATGTCGGCGGGCAGCAGGTCGGGCGTGAACTGGATGCGCTGGAACTTCATGGCCAGCGTGTCGGCCAGCGTCTTGACGGTCAGCGTCTTGGCCAGGCCGGGCACCCCCTCCAAAAGAACGTGCCCCCCGGTCAAAAGACCGATCAGGATCCGCTCGATCATCGCCTTCTGCCCGACGATGACCTTGCCGACCTCTGCGTTCAGCTTCTCGACGAAAGCAGACTGCTTGTGAACCAGCTCGTTGATGACCCGGACGTCCATAGGCTCCCTCGCGAAAATGGTCGAAAACCGCGCCTTTCGAAGCATGCGTCGCGCGGCGGCGCGCAGCTTACAACCGAGAGGCCCGCTAGGATATTTCCGTGGCGTGTGCTAGCTAAGCCGCCATGAGTCGCGACGCGGATGCCAAGGCCGACCCGAAGACCGAGCGCCTGTTCGACAAGCGCACCGTCGAGCGGAACATCAAAAAGACCCTCATCGGACGCAAGGACTACGAAAAGCACCTCAAGACCCTCCCGGACGTGGCCAGCAAGGGCGTCTACGGCGGCAAAGACGGTGAAGAGGGCGAGCCCGGCGACGAGGCCTCCTCCGGGGGTTCCAACAGCGGTCATTGAAACCGCCGGCCGCCGTGCTTAACCTGCACGGTATGGCAAGCGGCGACTCCAAAGCGACCGGTTTCACGATCACCGACCGACGGGCCTTTACCGACGGGGGCACCCCTCGGCAGGACGCCTCCGAGGAGCCGCCTGCGGGAACGCAGGTCGCGGGCGCCCCAGACGGCCCGCCCGGCGATTCACCGGCCGGGCTTCCCGCGGTCGACTTTCACACCTTCGTGCTCTCGCTGGGAAGCTCCGCCCTTCTGCACCTGGGCGAGCTCGAACATCCCGACGTCGGCGCGCCGCAAAAGGATCTCCCGCTCGCCAAGCACACCATCGACATCCTCGCGATGCTCGAGCAGAAGACCAAGGGAAACCTGACCGCGGCCGAGGCCAAGCTCATCGAGAGCCTGCTCTACGACCTGCGCCTCCGCTTCGTCGAGCTGAGCAAGGGCTGAGCTCGGGGCCCGGTCGCGCGGCCCCCGGCTCAACTGAAGTAGCTGGTGTGCAGGACGTCGGAGACGACGTTGCAGAGCGCGTGGAAGGTGGCGCCGGCGGCGATCGAGCCGGTACGCGCCCGCATCCAGCCGAAGACCAGCGCCGGGAAGAAGACCGCCAGCCGCTGCGGGTTCGGGATGACCAGCAGGTGGCCGAGCGCGAAGAGCGCGCTCGATGCGACGAGCGCGAGCCCCACGGGCGCGCCGAAGAGGCGGCGGGTGGGCGGCCAGACGCGCTCGAGCCGCTCCATCAAGTAACCCCGAAAGAACAGCTCTTCCGGAATCGCGACCACCACCAGCTGACTGAGCGCGAGCAGCGCGAACCCCGGCGGCAGACGCAGGTGGCCGTCTGAAAATCCCAGCCAGCGGTTACAAAGCGTGGCGAAGAGCCGCGTCGCCGCGCCCGCCGGAACCGTGCAGACGCGCCCATAAAAGACGAAGAACCCACCGACAAAAGCGGGAAAGGTGAGCGCCGCCAGGACCGCCAGCACGCCGAGGTTGAGCGCGATCGGCGAGATACGCAGACCGGCGTCGCGGTAGTCGAACTCGCGGCCGGCACGCTTGGCCGCCACCGCCGGCGCATAGAAAAAAATTCCCGCGATGAGCGCGTGCAGGTTGTGGCGGACCACCGGCACCACGACGCCCAGCGCGGCCAGCCCCGACGCCAGCGCCGTCGCGGTCGCGAACGCCAGGATCGGCTCGCGGAGACCAACCCAGGTACGCGCCACTTCGGCAGTCTAGCGCCGAGCGAAGGCGCCCAGCGAGGCGAAGGCGGCATCGGCCGCCCGCGCGGCGCCGCGCAACCGGTCGGCGGCCGTCTCGTCCGGCTGGACGCTCGGGTCGCGCAGCGCGGTCAGGATCGCCTCCAGCTCATCCTCCAGCTGGGCGATCGCCGTCCGGCTCTCGCGCAGCGCGGCCGCCAGCGGCGACGAGCGCAGCAAGGGGGCTTCGCTCCGACGCCGGGTCACCCGGGAGCGCGCCGGGACCGCCCGGGACCGAAGCCCGGCTGCGGCGACGCTTCGTCGACGGAGACCCATGCGTGCAACGAGGATTAGCCCAGCCGCCATCTCTGTCAATTTTATGCACCCAGCTCGGGGCGCTCAGCGCCGGCTCAGGAGGTAGCGCCGAGACGGATCGACGACGACGCCGGGGCCGAGCGCCGTCCGGCCGACCAGCATGGGGAACAGCATGTCCCCCCGGTTGGTGAGCGTGACCGCGATGCGCCGCTTGATCGGTCCCAGCTTGAGCGCGGTCTCGATGACCGGCCGGCGTTCCGTCCGACCGGAGGTATCGCGCACCACCACGAAGTCCCGCACCGCGGCCCGCACCACGTGGGGCCGCCGTCCGCGACCGCCGCCCGGCACCGTGATCTCCAGAATCGGGCGCCGGTTCGGCCCGCCGGCGGTGTCGATCGTGCGCATCCGCATCACGTGCAGCGCCGAGGTGCGGGCGCCCGTATCGATCTTGGCTTTGAGCCGTTTGATCTCGAGCCCCGGCAGCCCGACGTACTCGACCCAGCCCACGCGCGTCTTCCCGTCGACGGGCCCTCCCCGCTCGGACCCGGCGAGCTTGGCGCCGGCGGCCGGGCCGCGGGCCAGCGCCCGCGCGATCGGCGAGGCGGGCGGCAGCGCGATCATCGCGAAGACCGTCGTCCCGGCGCGAACAGGACCGGCGGGCGCCGCCTCGATGACCAGACCCGCCAGCGGCGCCGTGATGGCGGCCGCGCGGCCGGGCAAGACCGGCGCGACACGCCCCAGCAGAGCCCGCGCCCGAACCGCGCCGCCGGGCTCGACGGGTGCCTCCAGGAAACCACCCTGCGGCGCGAGCACCCGCACCATGCGCCCCCCGACCGCCGGCACCGACGGGCGCGCCGCGCGGCTCGGGCCAGGTTGCGCCGGCTCCTGGCCGACCAGGATTCCAAGCCCGGCGAGCAAAGTCCGCACCGCCTCGGCGAGCGGCACGGCGGCGTCACCGGTCGGGCCCGACGCCGAGAGATCGAGCGCGGCCACCTGCGCCTCGGCCGCGGCCGCCAGGAGATTGCCCGCCTTCGGCTTGACCGACAGCGCCGCCACCGCGCCGCTGCCGAGGGCCAGCCGCCGGACGCGCGGGTCGGCCAGCAGACCGCGCGCGACCTCCGCCCCGCGGCGCCCGCGGCGCGGTCCGCTCAGAACGACGAGGGCGTGCGCGCCCACCACCACCGCTGCGAAGATCGCGAAGGCATCGCGTTCCGCCCGCTTGCCCGCGGCGTCGCCGGGAAACAGGAAACGACGCGCCGGTCGGCCCGCCGGCGCCAGCCGGCCATCGGGGCGCAACACCGAGATCGGAAGAGCGTCGTGTAGGGAAAGAGTGTAGATCTCGGTG
>OCTA010005942.1_pt1 | contig 10494 bp, 13 predicted proteins | sample 1538991 | NCBI WGS metagenome assembly OCTA01 (sample SAMEA3539302, study PRJEB22396) | soil metagenome | biome: tundra; feature: field; material: soil | place: USA | collected 2010-05 | depth 0.15 m | reverse complement strand
GCTACGCCATGCAGTGCCGCATCACCACCGAGGACCCGGCCAACGGCTTCGTGCCGGATTACGGCAAGCTCTCCACCTACCGTTCGCCGGCAGGATTCGGCATCCGGCTCGACGGAGGGTCGGCATATTCGGGCGCGGTGATCACGCCGTATTACGATTCCCTGCTGGTGAAGGTCACGGCCTGGGGACGCGATTTTCGGCAGGCCTGCCAGCGCATGGACCGCTGCCTGCGCGAGTTTCGCGTGCGCGGCGTCAAAACCAACATCCAGTTTCTGGAGAACGTGGTCAACGACCGGGAGTTTCAGGCGGGCGGCGCGACCACGCGGTGGCTGGAGGAAAACGCGGCGCTGTTCCGCTTCGCACCACGCCGCGACCGCGCCACCAAACTGCTCAGCTACCTGGCGGACGTGATCGTCAACGGCAACCCGGCCGTGGCGGGCAAGCCGCGGCCCACGCGCCTCGATGCCGCGCCGGTTCCGCGGCACGTGGCCGCCGCGCCGCCCGACGGCACGCGCCAGTTGCTCGACAAGCTGGGGCCGCAGGGATTCGCCGCCTGGGCGGCTGCCGAACGGCGCCTGCTGATCACCGATACCACTTTCCGCGACGCGCACCAGTCGCTGCTCGCCACCCGCGTCCGCACCTACGACATGCTGCGCATCGCCAACTTCGTGGCGCACCGGCTGCACCGTCTTTTCAGCCTGGAGATGTGGGGCGGCGCCACCTTCGATGTCGCCATGCGATTCCTCCACGAGGATCCGTTCGTCCGCCTGCGCCGCCTGCGCGAAGCCATCCCCAATATCTGTTTTCAGATGTTGCTGCGCGCCTCCAACGCGGTCGGCTACACGGCTTACCCGGATAACGTGGTGGCCGAGTTCATTTACGAAGCTTCCGCGCAGGGTATCGACATCTTCCGCATTTTCGATTCGCTTAACTGGCTGCCCAACATGAAGGCGTCGATGGAAGCGGTGCGCAAGACGCGCTCGGTGTGCGAGGCCGCCATCTGCTACACCGGCGACATTCTGGACCCGGCGCGCGACAAGTATTCGCTCGCCTACTACGTCCGCATGGCCAAAGAGCTGGAGCGGATGGGCGCGCACATTCTCGCCATCAAGGACATGGCGGGGCTGTGCCGTCCCTATGCGGCGGAGAAGCTGGTGAAGACGCTGCGCCGGGAGATCGGCATCCCGATCCACTTTCATACGCACGATACCAGCGGCGTCAACGCAGCCTCGATCCTGAAGGCCGCCGACGCGGGCGTCGACATCGCCGATGCCGCCATCGCTTCCATGAGCGGGCAGACCAGCCAGCCCAATCTCAATTCGATCGTGGCTGCGCTCGATCACACGCGGCGCGCGACCGGGCTCGATCTGGACGCGCTGAACCAGTGCGCGGATTACTGGGAAGTGGTGCGCGAATTCTACGCGCCGTTCGATACCGGCCCCAAGTCCGGCAGCGCCGAGGTCTACCTTCATGAGATGCCGGGCGGGCAGTACACCAACCTCAAGGAACAGGCCGAATCGATGGGCCTGGGCGCTCGCTGGCACGAACTCGCGCGCGCTTATGCCGACGTCAACATGGCCTTCGGCGACATCGTCAAGGTGACGCCTTCCAGCAAAGTGGTGGGCGACATGGCGATCTTCCTGGCCACCCACAACATGACCATGGAACAATTCGGCTTCCTCACGCCGGAGCATAACTTCACGCTTCCCACGTCGGTCATCGACATGTTCATGGGTGGACTGGGCGAGCCGGAGGGCGGCTGGCCGAAGAAGCTGCAAACCATCGTTCTGCGCGGCGCCAAGCCGCACAAAGGTCGCCCCGGCGCGCACTTGCCGAAGGTGGACCTGGAGGACACAGCGGCTGCGCTCGAAAAGAAGATCGGCCGCCGGCCAGCCCGTGACGAGGTGCTGAGCTACCTGATGTACCCGGAGGTCTTCGTCAAGTGCGCGCACAATCGCCAGGCGTGGGGCGACGTGGACGTGCTGCCGACGCCGCAGTTTTACTACGGCATGGAGCGGTCTACCGATGTTGCCGTCGAGCTCGAGCCCGGCAAGACCCTGGTGGTGAAGTTTCTCACCGTGGGCGAACCGCACCCCGATGGCACGCGCACGGTCTTCTTCGATCTCAACGGCCAGCCCCGCGAAGTCACCGTCCGCGACCGCAGCCTGGACGTGAAGCAGCGGGCCGTGCCCAAAGCCGATCCGAATCAGCCCGGCCAGATCGGCGCGCCGATTCCCGGCGTGGTATCGACCGTCGCGGTGCAAATGAACCAGGTGATTCAAAAAGGCGACCAACTGCTGGTGATGGAAGCGATGAAAATGCAGAGCACGGTTTATGCGCCGGTGGGCGGCCGGGTGACACAGGTTCTGGTGCAGCCGGGGCAGCATGTGGAAGCCAAGGACCTGCTGATCGAGATCGAGTAGGGCGCCGTGGGCACCTCGGCCGACGTGGCGCACGCACTCGTGCGTGCCGCGTCGGCACTCATGCCGACGCAGGGCGAGGTGAAGCGAAAGACATGTCGAGACGAGTCTCGACACGGCACGCACGAGTGCGTGCGCCACGGTTCACGACAACTGGGCTTGGCCGGCGCGCATGGCCATAGGGGCCTGGCGGATATGCGAGTGGCAAAGGAATTCGAGAAGGACGATCATTTTGTGTTCGAGGTCGGGGCCCGAACGGCGCGAATCAGCACGCGAAATCTGGAATTCGGCGATCCGCGCTCCCAGTTCGGCCCGCGAGCAACCGGATTGCGGGCCAGCCTCGATAACCGAGGCTCCCAGGAACTCGGCGATGAACCGCATTTCGTCGGTGGAAAGTCCCGCCAGGAAGCGGCGGGCACCGAAACGACGCGATGGATCAGCGCAGGCTGCCAAGGCCGAAACCAGCGTGCTTCGCAAGGCGGATCTCCTCTCGGTGACCGGACATAAATGTAAAGTGGATCTGGCCGTATTATGGCGAAATCCGCACCCGTCCGCAACCGGACGTCGCCACCGGCGTCGCTAGTGCGCGATTTGTCCGATTCCATCCATGCGTGAGTTGTCCGCCAATACGGCGGCGGGTGATGGTGGTGGGCGTTCGATTCCCGCCAGCAGGTAGAAAACGCCGGTAACCAGCACCACCCAGATCAGGCTAACTCCGATTGCGAAGCGGCGGTCCCAATGCATACTATGTGAACCTCCCGATTCAGTTCGTAGAGAGTTAAGACGGCCGCGGCAGCAATCACCGCCGCGGCCAGCGCCGCCACAGCCTCCGGCCCGTGGAGGCGGAAAACCCTGGCGGAAATCACATCCGGCGCCACTCCCACACAAACCAGGGAGTCACGGGGGCGAGAAGGAGATAATGTTCCCCGCGCGAATCCTCCCGGTTGCCGGCATGCCGTCGCCGGTGCGAATATGCCAACCTGGATCTCCATCCGCAACTCGGGTATGGAGCGCCGGGAAACGGCAGAGGAACTATCCCGCCCGCCGCCAAGAATTAGGTGCGCTGCCGGGGGCGCCAGCAGCGTGCGCCGGGTTAGCAGCCTGCGCCAGGTTAAAAGCTCACCAACCATGGGTTTCACAGAACATATCGGCTGTTACCCAAGTTTCATGAGTGGCATCGATTTGCACGGCAGCTCCCGCGTTATGAATCCGGCCAATCGACGAAACCGCAATGCGGTTAAACTGAACCTGGTGGCGCGCAAAAAGTCCTTCACCGAACAGGCGGCCGAATACAGCACGCTGGCGCTGGTTCTGCCGGTTGCGACCTTCGTCGGCTGGTTGCTGGGCCACCTGCTCGACAAAGGCCTAGGCACCGATTACCTCAACATCGTGGGCCTGCTGCTGGGAAGCGTGGCCGGCTTCGTCCAGCTCATCCGGCAGGTGATGCGGGACACCCATGACAACGATGGCTGACGAGCTCGACTTCGACCGCGCCAGCCGCCGCATTGAGCGCATCCTGGTCTCGGTGGCCGTGGCGGGCACGGCGATGGCCGGGGCGATGGGCGGCTGGAAATGGGCGGTCGGTTTCCTGCTTGGCGCGGCGGCTGCGTGGTTCAACTTCCGCTGGCTGAAACGGCTGGTGCGCGCGCTCGGCGGCGGGCCCGCGCATTCTTCGTTCCGACTGGCGCTGCGCTACTTCCTTTTAGGCGGCTGCGCCTATGTTATAGTACGGTTTTCTTGGATACCGGCGCTGGCTGTGATTGCCGGTTTGTTCGTTCTGATCGCGGCAATCTTCGTCGAAATCCTCTTCGAGTTGGTGTATGCAAGAAAGCGAACTCTGGATCACCAGGATCTTTAACGACCGCTTCAGCGACCTGGGAAACGCCGCGCTGCAACTAGTCGGGATACACGCCCAGGCGCGGCCCTGGGCCAACTACATCCTGATGCAGTTCCTGGTGTTCGCGCTGCTGCTGGTCGTCTTCGCCGTCTTGCGCGCGCGCCTTTCGGCGACCAATCCGGGCAAGCTGCAGCAGACCTTCGAACTGTTCTACGGGTTCGTGCGCGCCCAGGCGGAAAACCAGATGGGGCACGCGGCGTCACGTTATCTTACTTTTTTCGGAACCATCTTCATCTACATTCTGGTTTCGAACCTGATCGGGCTGATCCCGGTCTTCGAGTCCCCCACCATGAATGCGCCGGTCACCCTCGGCTGCGCCATGGCGACCTTTTCTTACTACCACCTGATGGGCGTGTCGGCAAACGGATTCAAATACATCCTGCAATTCATGGGTCCAAAGTGGTGGCTGGCCTTTCTGATGTTTCCGATCGAAATCGTCAGCCATCTGGCGCGTCCCCTTTCGCTCACCATTCGTCTCTATGCCAACATGTTCGCCGGCGAGCAGGTGACGATGGTGTTTCTGAGCATGACCTACCTGGCGGTGCCGGTGATTTTCATGGGTCTGCACGTATTCGTAGGCGTTGTGCAGGCTTACATTTTTATGCTACTCACGATGTCTTACGTGGGCGCATCGGTCGCGCACGAACATTAATTCCGGCTTTATGCCGCTTCGAGCGTGAGTCCGCCGGTCTCCCCAGGCACGGCGGAAACCACCTCCTCGGGGCGATTTCATCAAGGAGAAAACAAATGACGAAGAGGTTGTTTTTCGTGCTGGCTCTGATGTTGCTTGCCAGTTGCGTGCTGTGCGCGCAGACGCCGGGCAATGCGGCCGCAGCCGAGGCCGGACAGTGGAACCCGCTGGCCGCCGGACTGTCGATGGCGATTGCTTCCGGCCTTTGCGGGTTGGGGCAGGGTAAGGCCATTGCCAGCGCCGTGGAAGGCATGGGACGCAATCCGGGAGCTGCCGGAGCGATTCAGTTGGCGATGCTGATCGGCCTGGCATTTATTGAGTCATTGGCGCTGTACACGTTGTTGATCGTATTTGTCTTCGTGAAGTAGCTCCCCAAATGGGGGGAGCGGGCACTAGATCGGGCACTGGTCTCTCCCCCCTGTACTGATGAACCCCAAACTGTACTACTAAACCCAGAATGCTAGTACCTATGGCGGGCGGTTCGAGCTGCGGTCTATTGATTTGTGGGCCTGGACCCCAGTAGCATTTAAGACGACCCTCCCATGGAACACAGAAGAACCAGGCGATTCACGCTCCATCTTCCGCTGTCGGTCGTGCGCTCCGGCGTTGAGCAAACCAGCTTGGCTGGCCATACCAGGAACATCAGTTCGACTGGTGTGCTGTTCACCACTGAGAACGAGCCGCCGGTGACCGGTTCGATTGAGTACGTCATCAGCCTGAACCAGGATGAGACGCGGCCCGTCAACCTGCGTTGCCTGGGCAAGGTCGTACGGTTGGAGCGCGCAGCCAACGGCCGCCACGGAGGTGCACAGGCTTACCATGTGGCCGCCACCTTGGAGCGCTACGAATTCGTGCGCGCCCAGTAGGGTCGCGGTCCGCGCGAGGTGACGACGAGAGCGCGGGATCAGGTCGCGGATCAGGGGACCCGCACCAGCTTACTTTACAAAAACCAGGCACACCGGGCGCGGCTGTTCCACCGGCCGAAACCGGGTCGGCGTCAACTCTCCGCTCCGCTGATGGACGCGGAAGACCACGATGTTGTCCGAATCCTGATTCGACACCAGCAGGAATCTGCCATCCGGGTCCAGCGTGAACTGGCGCGGCGTTTTGCCCAGCGTGGGCGTGTGCTCCGGCTCCGCCAGCTTGAACAGCTCAGGTTGGACATCGAACAGCGCGATGCTGTCGTGCCCACGGTTGGAGGCATATACAACGCTGCCCGCGGCGTTGATCACGATTTCCGCGGCGCCGTTCGCCTGCATGAAATGGGCGGGCAGTGTGCTCACGGTCTCGAAATCCTGGAGCGCGCCCTTCGCCGCGTCATAGTGAAACGCGGTGACGGTGGAGGCTATCTCATTCAGCACGTACACCACTTTCCCGTTCGGATGAAAGACCAGGTGCCGCGGACCCGACCCTGGAGCCACCACCGCGAATGGCGGATCGTTCGGAGCGATGGTCCCCTTGCCGGCGTCGAAACGATAGATCAGTATCTGGTCGAGGCCGAGGTCCGGCACCAGCAAATACCGGTTGTCGGGCGAGAAGACCGCTTCGTGCGCGTGCGGCCCTTCCTGCCGCGCGCGGTTGACACCGGATCCATGGTGCTGGTCGAACGCGGCGGCCTCACCGAGCTTGCCGTCGGTGCCCACCGGCAGCACAGCCACGCTGCCGGTTCCGTAATTGGCCACCGCCAGCCAGCGGCCCGTGGCATCGAGCGCCAGGTGGCACGGGCCTCCGCCCTGGGAAGAAACCTGGTTAATCAGCGTCAGCCGAGCCGCCGCGCGGTCGATCGAAAAGGCGCTGACCATTCCTTTCCCCCCGACCTCGTTGACCGCGTACACGAAGTGGCCGCTCGCATCCACCGCCAGGAACGAGGGATTGGTGGTTTCCACCGCCAGCCCTTCCGGCGTCAGCTCGCCAGAGGTGGTGTCGAACCGGTAAGCGTAAATGCCCTTGGCGCCGCCGCCCGGATTCGATCCCGAAAAGGCCAGCAGCTCCGCGCCCTGCGCCGCAGCCGCCGCTAGAAGCAGCATCGAAAGAATGGTTTTCACAGTGGTATTACAGCACAAGTAAGCTAGTCCGGGGCGCCTGGTGAGGCGGCCGGCACGTTGAACAGTAAGGCGGGGCGTGCTACAAACAAAGCGTATGGACAAGTCCATCCGCAAATACACCAGTTACAAGGAAATGAAGGCCGACGAATATCGGTACTGGCAGAGCCGCCCGGTGCACGAACGGATGGACGCGGTTTCCGAACTTACCACCGCTGCATACGCGCTGAAAGGCATGGCCCCGGATGTACCAAGACTTCAAGGACCTGTTATCCGCCTTCCACGCCCAAGGCGTTAAGTACCTGATCGTCGGCGGGTACGCGGTTTCGTTCCACGCCCAGCCTCGTGCGACCAAGGACATCGACTTATTCATCAAGGCCGATCCCGCGAATGCGAGAGCGGCCTACGCTGCGCTGATCGCCTTCGGCGCCCCGCTCGCGGACATAAGCGTGGACGACCTCGCCGACCCGCGTCAGTTCCTCCGGTTCGGACGTGAGCCAGTCGCGGTCGATATTCTCCCCGGCATTGACGGGGTTGAGTTTGACGCGGCATGGGAGAGGCGTGTTGAGGCAGTCATCGACACGGCAAGTGGTCTTAAGGCATGCTTCATTTCCAAGGATGACTTGATTGCATCGAAGCTTGCGGCGGGCCGGCTGCGCGATCTTGCCGACGTCGAGGAAATCCGGGGAGCGACAGGGAGCGAAGGGCAGCAGAGTAAGTAAGGTACACCGGAAACGAAACCGGGCGGCCCTGGTCAGTAGCCGAAAATGCCGGTTGACGCAACGCCTTAGCGATCCACCTTCACTTTCGGACACCAGCGGCAAAAGCTAGTCTCGATAGTCGACTGTGAGCCGTTCACGTCCACCCGATACCAACGATGCAAGCCGAGAGCACAGAACGCCTGCTTTAACCAATTTGATTCGTGCGTCCGATGCGGCCACAACTTCGCCAGTGACTCCAAATCTTCGGAAGCGTTCAGGCGCGAGAGTGCGTCTCCCTGGTCCATTTACCTTTCCCCTTCGAGTTCCCATTATTGCGCGAGCGCGTAAGCCTGGCCCGTAGCGAAGTGACACCGAGCCGTCCATACGTTGCCGTGCTATAGTGTTATCAGGTAATACCTTGGAGCACCCGCGATGGCGACACTCTCGACGACCAGCCTGAAGCTCGATACCGCAATAAAGGAACGTGTGCATCGGCTCGCCTCGGCACGTCGCCGCTCGCCGCACTGGGTAATGCGCGAAGCCGTCGAGCAGTATGTGGAACGCGAGGAGAGGCTCGAGCAACTCCGGCAGGAGGCGCTGGCTGCGTGGGCCGAGTATCAGAGCACCGGCCTGCACGTCACAGCCAAGGAGGCCGACGCTTGGCTGGCCAAGCTTGAAGCCGGCAAGCACGCCGCAATCCCTAAATGCCACGTCTAGTGTGGTCCCAGCCAGCCCTACTTGATGTAGCCCGTCTCCATAAGTTCCTGACTCCCAAGAGCCGGGATGCCGCGCAGCGGGCCGTCAAGACGATCCGTCAGTGCGTGAAAGCGCTCGGCAAGCATCCGGAAATTGGCCGTCCTGTCGAAGAGATGTCGCCAGAGTTCCGCGAGTGGGTGATTGAATTCGGCCCCGGGGTCTACATCGCCCTGTATCATTACGACGGGAACGAGGTTGTCATTCTTGCAGTCCGCCACGGACGCGAAGCCGGATACTAGCTTAGGATTGCCGGAGAGCGCCGCGCAGAATACCGAGACCGATAGCCGTAGCTCCTACTGGCGTCGTAGATTCCGCGCCCAGGCCGGCGCCTCGCTCCCCGATCTCACCGGCCAACTGGCCATTATGCTGCCGGATTTCACGTCGCGGAGCACGCATTCGGCCGCACCGCCGTGTGTGGGGCCAGTCGAATACGCCACCCGTTTCGCGCCGTCCTGAAACTGCCAATCCCAGAACGTCTGCTCCGTCATGAACGTGTGGAGAACGAGGCCGGACCGGTAGATCACCAGTTTGCCGGCAATTGGATCGCCGACGTAATTGATTGCGCCTGGATCCGCGTAATTCACCAACCAGCCCACGGTCCGGCGGTCGGGTGAGATAAGTGGAGATCCAAAAGATACCTGCCCCTGAGTCTTCCGGGGCAGAATCTCCTTGCCGGAATCGAGGACAATGTGCAGTTGTCCGCTCTCGTCGACCGACGCCGAACTGTACAGAGCGACCCTCGCAGACAGAGTGAGAGCGGCAAGAAGCGGAAGCATGCGCATGGCGCGCGCCAGGCGCGCCCCGATGGCTCGGCCCGGATGAGTCCCGACCATAACTCATCCTAACCCCGGGCACCCAGGTCCGGCGAGTAACCCCCGCTGCTATGCACTAATATGGAGCAGGAGCCATGCTCGAAAACATCAACCTCAAGAGGAAACTCTCGCGGGAGGAGTACAAGCGGGCGCTGCCTGCGGTGCAGCATCGTCTCTACGATCTGGAAAAGGCATGCTGGGACCACGGCGTGCCGGCGGTGATCGTCTTCGAAGGCTGGGACGCTTCGGGCAAGGGCACGGCAATCGCCGCTCTGACCCAACGCCTGGACCCGCGCGGGTTCAAGCTCTATCCCATCACATCGCCGCGTACCTATGAGCAGCAGCGTCCCTGGCTGTGGCGCTTCTGGCTGAAGGTGCCGAACCGCGGCGAGATGGTGATCTTCGATCGAAGCTGGTACTTTCGCGTGCTGGACGAGCGCGTTGACCGCACCATCCCCGAGAAGGCATGGCGCCAGGCCTACCGCGACATCGTCGAATTTGAGCGCGTGCTGGCCGACGATGGCGCCGTCATCCTCAAGTTCTTCCTCCATATCTCGAAGAAGGAGCAGCGCGAGCGGTTCCGCGCCATCAAGGCCGATCCGCTGGAAGCCTGGCGCGTCAGCGATGCCGACTGGGCGCGCCAGAAGAAATACGACGAATACCTGGCCGCGATCGAGGAGATGCTCGAACTGACCGAATCCGAATTCGCGCCGTGGACCATCGTCGAAGCCACTTCGAAATGGTTCGCGCGCAAGCGCATCTTCGAGACCATCGTGGCGGCCATCGAGAAGCGCCTGGGCGCCAACGCGCCGCCGCCCGCCGTCGAAGTCCCCGCCGTGGCGGCCAAGGATGCGGAACTGCGGGAAGCCATGGATTCGCTCGCGGAGGGGCGGCGCTGATGCTTGAAACGCTCGATCTCACCCGCACCCTCACGCGCGAAGCCTACGTCCGCGAGGTGACGCGCCGCCAGATTCAACTCCGCGAATTGGGCTACCAGATCTATCTGCAAAAACGTCCGGTGATGATTTTGTTCGAGGGCTGGGACGCCGCCGGCAAGGGCGGCGCCATCAAGCGCATCACCGAGAAGCTGGACCCGCGCGGGTATGTGGTCTATCCCATCGCCGCGCCGCAGGGCGAGGACAAAACCCGCCATTACCTCTACCGTTTCTGGCGCC
>OCTA010005935.1_pt1 | contig 10506 bp, 8 predicted proteins | sample 1538991 | NCBI WGS metagenome assembly OCTA01 (sample SAMEA3539302, study PRJEB22396) | soil metagenome | biome: tundra; feature: field; material: soil | place: USA | collected 2010-05 | depth 0.15 m | reverse complement strand
GCCGCCCCCGCCGCCGATCGTCATCGACATGCCGTAGGTCCGTCACGTCTTGTGCGGGCGCCGCGCTGAAGGCAAGCTCCGGCCACCCCGAGATGACGACCGACAAGCCCAGCAGCGTCGCCGGCAATTTCGTGCGCGAGCAGATGGCCGCCGATCGGGCCGCCCAGCGCCACGGCGGCCGCGTCGCGACGCGTTTCCCGCCCGAGCCGAACGGCTACCTCCACATCGGCCACGCCAAGGCGATCTGCGTCGACTTTGGCCTGGCCGAGGAGTTCGGCGGCACCTGCAACCTGCGCTTCGACGACACCAACCCGCTGACCGAGGAGGTGGAGTACGTCGAGGCGATCCAGGCGGACATCCGCTGGCTCGGCTTCGAGTGGTCGCACCTCTTTTACGCCTCCGACTACTTCGAGCGGCTTTATGACCTGGCGGTCAAGCTGATCGAAAGGGGCCGCGCCTACGTCGACAGCCTCTCGGAGGAGCAGATCCGCGAATATCGGGGTGACTTCTACAAGAAGGGGAAGCCCAGCCCCTACCGCGATCGTGGGGTGGCCGAGAACCTGGATCTGTTCAGGCGCATGCGGGCCGGCGAATTTCCCGAGGGCGCGCACGTCTTGCGGGCCAAGATCGATCTCGAGACGCAGAACATGAACCTGCGCGACCCGCTGCTGTACCGGATTCGCTACACGCCCCACCACCGCACCGGCAAGACCTGGTGCATCTACCCGATGTACGACTATGCCCATCCGCTCTCCGACGCGATGGAGCAGATCACGCATTCGATCTGCACGCTGGAGTTCGAGTCGCACCGGCCGCTCTATGACTGGTGCATCCGCGAGGCGGAGGTCTTCCCGTCGCAGCAGATCGAGTTCGCGCGGCTCAACCTGACCTATACGGTCATGTCCAAGCGCAAGCTGGCCGAGCTGGTGCAAAAGAAGCTGGTCTCCGGCTGGGACGATCCGCGAATGCCGACGCTGGCCGGGCTGCGCCGGCGCGGCTACACCCCGGAGGCGATCCGCGCCTTCTGCGAGCGGATCGGCGTCGCCAAGACCGACAGCCTGGTCGACGTTGGCCTGCTGGAGCACGGGCTGCGCGAGGATCTCAACCGCCGCAGCCCGCGGGTGATGGCGGTGCTGCGCCCGCTCAAGGTCGTGATCGAGAATTTTCCGGAGACGGAGGTCCGCCAGCTGGAGGCGCCGCTGCACCCCGAGGATCCATCGCAGGGCACGCGCAAAGTTCCGTTCTCGCGGGTGGTCTACGTCGACCGGGACGACTTCCGAGAAGACCCGCCCAAGGATTGGTTCCGACTGGCGCCGGGCCGCGAGGTGCGCCTGCGCTACGCCTGTTTGATCCAGTGCACCGAGGTCATCAAGGATGCCGCCGGCGAGGTGGTCGAGCTGCGCTGCAGCTGGGATCCCGGATCGTGGGGGGGCAGCGCGCCCGACGGCCGCACCGTGCGCGGGACCTTGCACTGGGTCTCGGCGGCCCACGCCATCCCGGCGGAGGTGCGCCTTTACGATCGCCTCTTCGCCGTCGAGAATCCCGGGACCACCGAAGGCAAGAGCTTCGCCGACGAGATGAACCCGACCTCGCTGGAGCGGCTCTCCGGGGCGCTCCTGGAGCCGTACCTGGGGAACGCCGCCGTCGGCGCGCGCGTTCAGTTCGAGCGGCTCGGATACTTCTGCCTGGATCCCGAGAGCGCGCCGGGCAGGCCGGTCTGGAACCGGACGGTCACCCTCAAGGACGGTTGGGCGAAGATCGAGGCCAAAGCGGGCGGGGCGGGGAAGCCCGCCGCGAAGCCGAAATCGGCGAGCGCAGCGGGGCTTCGCCCCGCGGAGCGAGCGGGGGCGCGGGGGACGCCGAGCGAGCAGAGCGAGCGAACGCCCCCCGATCAAATAACCATCGAGGACTTCGGGCGTCTCGATCTGCGGGTCGGCATCGTCCGCGAGGCGGCCCAGGTCCCCGAGGCGCAGAAACTGATTCGGGTGATGGTCGACCTCGGCGAGGGGCGGCTGCGGCAGATCTTCGCCGGACTCCGGGGCAGCTACCCGGATCCCAGCGTGCTGGTCGGCAAGCGGGTCGCCGTGGTGGCGAACCTCAAACCGCGCCAGATGAAGTTCGGCCTGTCCGAGGGAATGATTCTGGCGGCGGGCGGCGGCGACCGACCGCACCTGGTCGTGACCTTCGACGAGGGCGCCGCGGCCCCGCAACCCGGCGACAAAATCGGATAGGTCGGATAGTCGCCATGAAGGTCCGCACCCGATTCGCGCCAAGCCCCACGGGCTTCCTTCACATTGGCGGCGTGCGCACGGCGCTCTTCAACTGGCTCTTCGCCCGGCGGCACGGCGGCGAGAGCAAGTACGTGCTGCGCGTCGACGACACCGACCAGGAGCGCAACGTCGAGGCGGCGCTGGCGCCGATCCTCCATGGATTTCGCTGGCTGGAGCTACCCTGGGACGAGGGCCCGGAAGTGGGTGGACCGTTCGCGCCGTACTTCCAGTCGCAGCGCGGCGCCCGCTATCAGATCGCCGTCGACGCGCTGCTGGCCGCGGGCAAGGCCTATCGCGACTACGCGACCGCCGAGGAGATGGACGCCGAGCGCAAGGCCGCCCAGAGCGAAAAACGCCCGTTCCAGTACAGCCGGCGGTTCATGGCGGAGACCGACGCGGATCGTGCGCGCTTCGAGGGCGAAGGGCGCAAGGGGGTGGTCCGCCTCAAGATGCCGCGCGAAGGGAAGCTGGTGCTGCAGGATCTGGTGCGCGGCGCGGTGGAGTTCAGCTGGGCCGAGGAGGCCGATCACGTCGTCCAGCGCTCGGACGGCTCGTTCATCTACCACCTGGCCAACGTCGTCGACGACCGCGACTTCGAGATCACGCACGTCATCCGCGCCGAGGAGCACCTGTCGAACACGCCCCGCCAGGTGTTCATCCTCGAGGCGCTGGGCTATCCACTCCCGGCCTACGCGCACCTGCCCTACGTCGCCGAACCGGGCTCGAAACGAAAGCTCTCCAAACGCAAGCTGGAGGCCTACCTCAAGAATCCCGACTTCGCCGAGGTCCACCGGCACGGCACCGCGATCGCCGCCGCCATCGGCCTCGAGGTATCGCCCGAGACCTTCAATCCCGTGATCGTCGATTTTTATGAGCAGGTCGGCTATCTGCCCGACGCCGTCGTCAACTACCTGGTCCTGCTGGGCTGGTCGCTCGACGACAAGACGGAGATCCTGACCCGCGCCCAGATGATCGAGAATTTTTCGCTCGAGCGGGTGATCGGCGGGCCGGCCAGCTTCGATCCGGCCAAGCTGCTGGCGTTCCAGGCGCAGTACCTGCGGGCGCTGCCGCCCGAAGACAAGCTCCGCGAGATGATTCCCTTCCTCGAGCGGGCGGACCTGATACGGCCGCCGGTGTCCGACGAGACCAAGGTCAAGATCCGCCGCATCATCGAGGCGCTGGGCGATCGTCTGAAGGTCCTCGGCGACATCGTGCTCCAGGCGCGCTTCTTCTTCGCCGAAGAGGTCGCCTTCGATGAAAAGGCCTTCGCCAAGCGGTTGCTGGCGCCGGGCGCCGCCGATCGGCTGGCCGACTACCGCGAATGGCTCGCGACCCGCGAGGTGTTCGAGGCCGCCCGGCTGGAAGCGGATACGCACGAGTATCTGGCCGCGCGCGGTCTGGGCCTCGGCGACATCGTGCACGCCGTCCGGGTGGCGGTGACCGGCACGGCGATCGGTCCCGGCCTCTTCGATTGTCTGGAGATCGTGGGGCGACAGGTCAGCCTGCGACGGATCGACCGCGCGCTCGAGAAGGTGCGCGCCCCGCGTCCCTGACGGCGTCAGCGCGGCAGCGTCGCGGGAATCAGCGGCGCGTTCCAGCGCGCGCGCGCGACGCGAATCGATCGACGCAGCTGCAGCGCGAACATGAAGGCGGCGCGGCCGATCGGACCGCCGAAGATCTTCAGGCTCAGGCGCTGGCCGCCGCGTTCGACGCCGACGACCCGGCCGCGCAGCTGCTGAGCGGCGACCGGAAGATCCCCGTCCAATGAAGCGTCGCCATAGAGCGTGAACGTCGGCCCGGGTTCGTGCGGGCGCGATTCGATTGCGCAAACGCGGTGGGCAAGGGGCCCGCGGCGCATTTGACAGAAGACGATGTCGCCGACGGTGACCCGCGCGGCGTCGACGGGCGCCACGATCAGACATTCGCCGTTGCGAATGGTGGGGCTCATGCTGCAGCCGCCGGCGCGAAATCGGACGCTCAGTCCCGCGGCGATCAAACTATCGACCACCGCGGAAAACAGCTCGCCACTTCGCCCCCTCGAAGTGTTGCTCTGTCTATGCACTTACAACTAACCATCGGGTGTTCTCGGCGTGAATTGAGCCTCGGCCGCAACGTCCCAACGAATCTCGTTGCGCCAAAATCCCGACGGTGACCGTCGGAGATCGCGGCGCCAGGGACCTGGCGCGCGCGGCGGCGCGCGGCGGATCCTTCCGCTCAGTTGTCGCGAACGAAGGCGACCGCGGAGTGGTCGGGTCGGAAGCCGAGCTCGCTGCAGGTGCAACGATTGACTACCTGCTCCAGAAACTGGAGCGTGTAGTCCAATCCCGCACGGTGGTGAAACGGGGCGAAGCCGCAGGCGAACAAGCGGGCGATCGATTCGGTGGACGAGACGGGGGCGATCCGGTTCCGCTCGGCGTGACGTAGGAAGAAGATTCGCCGGAGCCGCGCCCGTCCCTGGTTGGCGATGCGGCCGTCGCCGTGCCACGGCGTGCCGTACATCCAGATGTCGTCACCTTCCTGGCGCAGCACGACGCGCTCGTCGCTCAAGATGGTGACGCCCGGCTGGCCGAACCACAGCTTGGCCATGGTGGTCTTGCCCGCGCCCGACTGCCCGGCGAAGAGAGTGCCCGAACCGTCGGGCGACACGATGCCGCTGCCGTGGACCTCGACGCCGCGTCCGTGCGACAGCAGGTGCACCATCAGGAGCTCGTCGAGCGGGTACTGCAGGGGGTAGACGGGCACTCGGTGGCCGAAGACCTCGCGGCGAATCTCGACCTCGCCCTCGCTGAAGTCTTCGTTGAAGGACGCCGCCTGGTAGGGGAGCGGCCCCAGCAGCGGCGCCGTAAAGACGAATCGATGCCCGTGGCCGAGCCGGTAGAGGCGCCAGAGACCCTTGCCGGGGTCGAAGAGCAGGTCGGCGGCGGGCGGCTCGACCGTCTCGCCCCAGCGGGTCCGAATCCGGACCTCGGGTCGAAAATCTGAGCGGTCTTGCGGTCGGTCGGTGCAGACGAACTTGCGCGCGGCGCCTTCGGCTTCGATGGGGAGGTCGGCGTCCGAGCCGAGCGCGATGGTGATCCCGGCGATGTCGAGCGCCAGCTCCTGGCTCATGAGCCGAAGGTCATGCAGCCCCCGAGGGCGGTGCAGTCCCCCTCCGCCGGTCCGGCCACCCCCATGGTCTTGCAGTTCCCGAGCACGGCCTCTTCGGGCCGGAGGGCCACTTCAGACAGCGTCGGTTTCTCATAGGGCTTGCGGCCCGATCCCGGATCCGGTGGCTCGTCTGGGCTCACGGCTGGTGCCTCCTTTTCATGGTGGTCATTGCGCTCCGCAAGAGCCGCACCCGCCGCTCCCGCAGGAGGAACCGGCAGCCTTGCCCCCGCTATCGACCAGGCGGAGCGCGGAAGGGCGGTTGGCCGCGACGACCGGCGCGGGGCTGGCGCCGCTGCGGACCGCGTCGAGCTCGCTCATGAGATGGACGTGTCCGGCGCCGCCTTCGCAGAACGCGCAGTCGCCGTGCGCGGGCGGCGGAAAGCCGACGGCGTGCGAGCGCAGGTGCGCCACCTCGCAGAAGAACTCCACGGGCGCCTCCGGATCGCCGTTCTCGAGCTCGCTGGTCGCGGCGCAGGCCGAGCAGAGCGACCGGATTTGGCAGTCGGTGCACTTGGTGGGCCGGGTGATCTTCTTGGTGCGAACCTTGGCCAGGAAGGTCTCCCACCCCTCCTGGAAGCTGCCCTTTCGCAGGTCGAACATCTCCATCTGGGAGAGCACGCAGATGCTCATCTTCCCTTCCGGATCGATGGCGAAGGCGTTGATGCCGCCGCCGCACTGGTAGACGTCCTCGCGGGTCTTGACGATGGGCCCGATGCGCTCCCGCGCCAGGGTGGTCCACTCTTCCCGGCGCACCGGATCGCCGACGTCGAGCTGCACCATCTCGGACGGCGTCAGGCGGACGCCGAGCGGGCTGTGCGAGCAGTCGGTGCGGGCGTTGATCATCCCGTCGAACTTGAAAGGGACGCCCAGCTCCTCCTCGGCGAACGCCTGCATGGCCTGGATCTCGTGGCGGTTGATGGTCACGGCGACGGTCTTGAGCTTGAGGGGCAGGCCGCGCTCCTTGAGCAGGCGGATCCCGCGCATGCAGCGATCGAACGATCCGGGAACGCCGGTGAGCCGCTCGTACGTCTCTCGCGTTCGGCCGTAGAGGGTGATCTCGACGGCGAACGGTCGCCAATCGGCCAGATAGTCGGCGATCGCCGGGGTGATCTGGGTGCCGTTGGTGAACAGCGTGACCAGCAGGCCGCGTCGCTTGGCGTGGGTGTAGATCTCCAGGAAATCCTGACGGGCGAAGATCTCGCCCCCGGTGAGCAGCAGCCACAGGCAGCCGGCCTCCGCCATCTCGTCGATGATTCGAAAAAGCTCCTGGGTATCGAGCTCTCGCCGGCGCGCCCCCGCGTCGCCGACCGGCAGGTTGTTGTAGCAGTGGGCGCAGGCGAGGGGACAGCGGTGGGTCAGCTCGATCGTCCCGTTGGTTGGCAGTCGGCTGCCACGCGCCCGCCGGTACAGCTGCGCGCTGAAGTCGCCGTAGCTCCGGGTGGAGACGTTCAAGGCGCAGCTCCCGGATCGGGTGGTTGCCCGACGAGGAGGCCTTTGCTGGTCAGCAGCTCGACGAACTCCCGGACGTCTGCGGCGGCGCTGGCCGCGCCGATTTCGTATTCGCTGGAAACGGCGGCCGCCAGCCGTTCGAGCGGGGTGCCCCCGTCGATCAGCTTCCAGATGGTCGCGCCGACGCTGTTGAGGGTGAAGATGGCCTCGAGATCACCGACGCCACCGCGAACGGGCACGATGATCACGTCGCCCGCAATCGTGCGACTGACGAACCCGTCGGCCTTTCGTGGGATCAACACCGTCATCTATATCAGCGTTCTCCGTCGAGAGCTTGAGCCCGCCGTTGCCGGCGGGCGCGGCGGCATAAGGCCATGGCCACGATGCCCAGGCCGGCGAGGCTGGTTTCGCGCGACGCGCCGCGCGGGTCGAGCCGGCAGCCGCAGCCACCGTCCGGGGTATCCCGCCAGCCACCGTCGGGACCGCCGTCGGCGGTCGGCCCCGCATCCGCCGCGGTGTGGCCGCCGCCGTCGACGGCGACGGCGGCGTCCCTGGCCGCAGACCCGTCGGTGGCCCCGTCGGGCGTTCGGGCGTCGCTTCCACCGTCGGGTGGGGGAGGCAGGCCGCCGCCCTTCGAGCCGGGGGTTCCGAAGAGCGTCGGATCGCCGAACAGGATCCAGGTGCGTTGGGCATCCGGGTCCGTGATGGTCGCCTTGGCCGCCATCGCGGCCTCGCCCAGGGAGGTGTGGGTGAGGCGCTTGAGGAACTCCCGATTGAGGGTGGCCTGCGGATCGAACGAGCTGAGGGTGGACGAAGCCCAGACCGCCACCGCCCCACCGTTCGGGGCCTTGGTCAGGGATTCGGCCAGGCTCTCGGTGTAGACGTCCTGAAAGAAGCCGTTGAGGCAGTTCATGCTGACGTAGATCGAGAGCTGTTGGTTGGTCAGGGCGGTGGCGTCGTCGCCGGAGAAAAGGCCGTCCCACACCTCGACCGAGCCGTGTCCCATGTAGTTCACCAGGAAGGGCCCCCCATTGAGCTGGGCGACCAGCGCGGTCGGGGTGGAGGTGGCCTGGCTGAGGAAGAAGCTGTCGATCGGCATGATGCCCGAGACCGCCGTTTCGCTGGCCTGGGTGGCGCCCTCGAAGTCCAGGCCGCCGTCGCTCTGATCGGCCACGAACAGGCCCCCCTGCGGCAGGTCGCTGGCGCCGGGGTAGGCCAGGGCCTTGCCCACCAGCGTGGCGGCCTCGGCGGCCGTGCGCACGGAGAACCGACCGATCGCGATGTCGGGGACACCGTCCGAATTCCAGTCGACGAACCAATCGTCGGAGGCGGTCTCCATCTCGGCGGTGTCGATGAGCTTGGTCGGGGCGAAGTCGAAGTCCCCCAGACCCAGAAAATTTCGCGGGTCGAACGAGGCGTCGCCCACCAGCAGGACGAAACGCGGCGGAATGCTCCAGTGTGCGTGGGCGTACTGCAGGAAATCGCGAACGGCGAAGACGGTCTCGTCGCCTCCCCCGAACTCGTCGTAGACGTCCTGCAGATCGATGAGCTGGACCGACCACCCCTGCTGGGTACGTCGGTCCGCCAGCGGACGGACGGCGTCCATGAACCCGGCGTTCGAAAGGATCACCATCTCCCCGCCCGGGGAGGTGGACCAGGCCGACGGACGGTTGGCAACCACCGAGGCGGGCACGCCGATCTGGGCGTCGGTGAAGGCGTAGAGCGCGTGCGGCTCCGTGTCTCCGGGCGTGCTGACGCCGACGAGGTAGCTCGCCCCGTCGAAGCTGACCCCCGTCACCAGCTCGACCGGACTGTCGGGGTCGGTCACGTCGACGACCCGCACGTCCGCCGAGGAGAATCCGCCGATCGCGATCCGGGTGGCCGGGGGCGCGATCAGGTTCAGCGTGTCGCCCTCGGCCACGAAGAGGTGGGCATAGTCGATCTCGACGGTGTCCACCAGGGAATAGTCGGGCGAATCTCCGCCCGCCACCAGGGTGATCTGGTTGTTGCCCTCGGGAACCGCGGGAATCGTGAAGGGGCAGGGCTGCAGGGTCTGACCCGGGAACGCGCAGGTTCCCAGCGGCTGGCCGTTGAGGGCGACCGCCACGCGGTGCATGCCGGTCGTGACCCCTTGCAGGACGACCTGCAACGTCGCCGGCTGGGTGGTGTCGAGATCGGCGACGGCCAGGGTCTCCGTGGCGCCCGTGCTGTCGACGACGTCGCCGAAGAAGTTGCTGGCATCCCCATTCTTCAGCGGCGCGTAGTAGGTCTTCCGCTGCCGCAAGAGGGCCGCGGACGGAAAGCTCGCCGACGAGACGCCGCCCCGGGGATTGGCGACCAGCGGCGCCCGCTTCGCAGCGGTGCCGTCTCCAACCGCGGCCAGCCAGTACGTCCGGGCGTCGGTCCAGAGGGTGTCGCGTCCGACGCCGTAGAATTCGATCGCTTCGTCCGGGTCGAAGGTCGAATCGCCGTTTCCGGTGACGCGGATCGACTGCTCGATCCCGTCCGCGTAGAGGCGAAGCTGCCCCGGATCGATCGCGGGATCCAGCCCGGCCGCCAGCAGGGCCGGTTGCGAGACCCGCAGCCAGCCGGCGCCGCGCACCACCAGCTTGACGGTCGGCATCGCCGCCAGCTCGATCTGGGTGGCGCGGGCGGCCGAAGCCAGTGGTCCGGCGGCGACCGCTACACCGGCCAGGAGCAACCATCGCCTCGTCATGCGTTTGACTCATCGGGAGTTGGCGGCGGTTCTCAAGGGGAGAACGACGGTACGGGGCGGGCAGATTCTGCGGATCCCGGCTAAGGCCGGGGCCGATCTCCGTCGATTGTCCAGGCAATGATCCGGCGGACAGCTCTGTTTGGCCTGCTGGCCGCGGCCCTCGGTATGTCGGTTCCCTCTGGGGCGTGGGCCGCCGCCTGCGGTGGAGGGACGAGCGCCTGTAGCGGCTCGAGCGGCGTGACCTACAACGGCGTGGCGATGACTCTGTACGGCGCCGCTACCAACGGAACCGTGCGCAGCGAGCTCTGGTACCTCGTGGCGCCGCCAGCCGGGACGTACAATGTCGTGGTCACGGCACCGGTTCCCACCGCGCTGACGGCCACCTCGATGTCCTTCACGGGCGTCAATCAGGCCACCCCGCTCGGCACGCTCGGGAGCGCCATCGGCACGGGGACAACGCCATCGCTCACCACCAGCAGCGTCGTGGGCGAGCCGATCTTCGACGTCGTCGGCGCGGTCGGGTCGACCACGCCCGTGGTCGCCGGCACGACCCAGACCGTTCGCCAGACCAACAACACCGCGAGCGGCGTCGACACGGTGGTCATCGGATCGAGCACGGCGCCCGGAGCCGCGACGCCGGTGACGACCAGCTGGACTCTGGCCAGCGCGGACTGGGCGTACGTGGCCGTCCCGATCCACGCCTCGACCGCGCTGACCGACGTCGCCGTCGAGGCGCTGACGGCGACCCGGGGGGCGAACGGCGTTCTCGTCGAGTGGCACGACGGGTACGAACCGCACTCGCTCGGCTTCTACGTCTATCGCAGCGACGGCGGTGGCGATCGGGTGCAGCTGAACGCCGACGTCATTGCCGGCGGGGCGCTGGCGGGAACCTCCGCCGCCTTCTCGTGGACCGATGCCACGCCC
>OCTA010005934.1_pt1 | contig 10507 bp, 10 predicted proteins | sample 1538991 | NCBI WGS metagenome assembly OCTA01 (sample SAMEA3539302, study PRJEB22396) | soil metagenome | biome: tundra; feature: field; material: soil | place: USA | collected 2010-05 | depth 0.15 m | reverse complement strand
CGTGAGCGCATTGAAGGCCGGAATTCTTTCGATGCGAAACGCCCGGTGCTACGACGCTCATCTGGAAGCGACGGCTTTGGAGGTGTTCTATTCGACGCTGCCCGGCAACAGCTTCCATCCCTACACGAATCGTGCGTTCCGGTTGGAGGACGAGCATGTGGCAAACCTGATTCCCTTTTCGGCGAGTTTCACGGGCGATTTGGAGCACGCGCAGGCGCTGTTTCTTTCGTCCGACCGGGCTCTGGCGGGGTTCCGGTTTCATGTGAACGGGCTTGTCCAGCATACGGGTGTTGCGGGGGGCACGCGCTCGGGAAAGAGCGCAAAGTACAACAACTTGCTCTATCAGACCGGTCCTTACTTCGACTTCGATGTTTTGGTCGAGGAAGGAGGCTCCCATGCGAACTACGCGGAGGACCACGGGTGCCATCCGATCGTGATCCAGAAGAGCGGAAACATCTCGATCAACTACCTGGACACCCTGGGGGCGCCCCTCGATCCGGACCACCTGGCCTATGCTATCAGCCTCACCTCGCATTTTGCGGGGAAGACCGAGGACGAGCGCCTGAACAGCCGGCGGAGGGCTTACCTGTCCTATTATCTGGGGGTTCTGTACCACGAGGCGCAGGAGGACTGGGCGAGGAGAAATTCGGAAAAGAACCGGCAGGCTCGCCGCGAGGCATGCGCGGTCCACAAGTGGCATGGAGCGCGGATGACGGCGGACGACACGCTCTTCGACGCCTACACCGCCGTGCGCGACCGGGTGAAGGCCAACGACGGGGAAACCCTGGAATTCATCGCAGGGGTCACCGAGGCGGAAATCACGCATTTCCAAAAAAGCCATGAGACGGCGCATCTGGCCGAGCGCCACCTTTTCGCGTATTTCAAGCCGGAGGAATATCCCCGGCACTCGGAACTGGCGGAGCTTCTGCGGCTGCGTCCGAGCCAGGAGCACAACCGGGAGGAGGTCGCCGAACTGGCGGCTTTGATGGACAACTGGAGCGCGCAGGGGGAATACGGCCCGCTTTTCGACGGGGTGACGAACAGGAGGTTCGACACGCGGGTCGTCCATTTTGAACTGGCGAAGGCGGACAATAGCGACCTGGCGCTCCGGGGCGCGATTGCCCTGAACATCACCGGGCGCATCCGGCAGCGGATCGTGACCATGCCGCGGAATTTAAGGAAACGCTTCACAATGGAGGAACTGGCCCGGCTGATCCAGATGCCGGGGGGAGCCAAGCTCGCCCTCGAACTCTCGGCCCAGCTTGCGAAGTACAACTGCGTCTTTGCGTTCATTTTGCAGGATTTCGCGCAGGTAGCCCATATCGAGGGAATCTCGTCGCTTCTCAACAACACGCGCCAGTGGCTTATCCTGCGGCACGACGACATGAAGGAGCTGGCGCTTTTTGCCGACCGAATCCTGCTTCCGGAGAGCATGAGGGACGCCGTGGGGAAGTACCCGATTCCGCTCAATCTGCCGGAGGCGGGGCGGTACTCGGCCTCGTGTTATTTCAGCAGGTCAGCCGTGCCGCAGATTTCCGGGACGCTCCATTACTCGTTCAACCAGCATGCCGCATAGATTTTTGATCCTTTTCATCGCGTCCGCGCTTCTTGGCGGCTGCGCTACGACCCAGACGGCCCGGGTCGGAGCCGACGTTCTCGCCGCGGGGGCGGGCGGCCTCATTGCCGACAAGATCAGCAACGGGAACCCGTACTGGACCCTGGGTGGGGGAGTGGCGGCCCTGGGAGCCGCCGAATGGGCGCACAGCACCATGGCTTCGGACGGGCAGAAGCAGCTCGCCCTGGCTTACGAGCGGGGCCAGGCGCAGAACGCACAGGCGACCTACGACGCGATCCAGAACGCACAGAAGAACGGCCGCAGTCCGGGAGCCGGAGGAGATGCCGGGCGCTACCTAGAAATCCCAATCACGGCGCCGGAGCGAACGATCAACGGCGTCAAGATCGAAGCTTCGACCGAGTACATCCGAGTTTCCACACCCTGAAAACCAACGCCCATGAATGCCACCGCCTGGGAATACCACGTCCTCGATCATCCGACCCCAACCCAACTGAACGCATTTGGCCGTGAGGGCTGGGAGCTCGTTGCCGTGACCTGTATCGTCAGCGGGTTCTCCCGCAGTGAAAAGGCTTTCCTCAAGCGTCCCTTGGCCGCTTGCCCGCCCAAACTCCAGCCCGCCTCAAAATGAAATCCTTCGCGATTGCGCTTGTCTCGCTTGGCGCGCTTCCCCGGGCCTTCGCCATTTTTGGGGTCGGGGATGTCGTCTATGACCCGATCAACAACGGCGTCCTGGTCGAGACGAAGGTCGAAACGCTTGCGCAGTGGGCAAGCGCCCTGGCCAAGGCCGAAACCCAGATTCAAAACCAGCTCCAGCAGATTCAGAGGGCGGACAGCTTGGTCAACACCCAGAACCAGATCCGGCTCGGAATCGGCGACTGGCCAAGCGTGGTTGCGAAAGCCCAGAGCATCCAGCTCCAGGCGCAGAATCTGACCAAGGACAACAATCAGGGAATCGCGGCGAGCTTTGTCGTCACGGCCGGGCAGCCGAGCCTCGGGTACACGAACCATGGCGACTTCGATGCGGTGGCGACGACCGATGTCTTCGGCAACACCGTGAATGTGCCGGATGACAGTCTGAAACGGTACGCGGCGGTCGAGTCCGTTTACGAAAAGGCTCTTGCGACGTTGCAGTCCACCGAAACGGAGGCTCAGACGAACAACCAGGAGATTGCCGACACGTACCAGCAGATGACGCAAGCCGGGATAACCCAGCAGGAATACGAAAAGCTCCGGGGCAAGATTCAGACTTTGTCCGTCAGGCAGCAGGCGTTGCAGGCGCAGCGCCAGGAGGCTCTGGCGATGATCCAGGCGGAGCAGACGATCAACCAGAACCAGAAGGCGAAAGAAGACACGGTGAACGGCCAGACGCAGGAGAGCGCTCAGGAGTCGGTCGCAAACGGCCTGGCCCAGACCCAGTTCGATGTCCTCTCCTGGCAATAGATTTCTGGGGGGATACGGGACGTTTCTCCGGCGATATGTCGTCGGCTACCTTCTGCTTTGCTCCGTGTTCCTCCTGATGCTCCTCGTGACTGACGCGGTGTTCCCGAAGGCCCGCGTTTACGGCCGCATTAGGGATTTTCTGCGGGCTTGTTCCAGCGTGGCCGAGCCTTCCGCCAAGCCATGATCCGGTTCGACCTGACCGCTCCGACGCAGGCGCTGACAAGCGCCTTCGGCTCGCTTGCGACCTACGTGTACGGGGTCGCTTTTTTGGTCACGCTCATCGGCTACTATGCCCAGGTCTGGAGGCATCGCCGCGAGCCGGCGCACTCCATCGAAGCCCTGGTCGTGATTGCGCTTTGCGTCATGTTCTCGGCCTCCATCTCCTTTTGGCGGCCGTATGTGGTGAATCTCTTCTATTATCCCGCGCAGCAGTTGGCCCAGGCCAACTCGGTTTTCCAGCTCAATCTCGCGATCAATAACTTCTTGCAGGGGATGGCGGCTTTGGTGAAGGACCCGGCGAACGGTGGAGCCGGCGGCCCAAGTACCGTTCAACAGGTGGCGCATCTCGTGTGGAATTTCGGCATGTTGACGAGGGCGGCGCTCCTGGGGCTTGCAATTCAACTTCTCGTCTACGTCCTCACAACAATTGGAGCGTTGATCGCACTGCCGTTCTACTTCTTTCAGCAGGTTCTGGTCGAAGCCCTGTTCACCTTCATGCCGATTGCGATCTGCGGCTTGAGCGTTCCGGCGCTGCGCGACCGCGCCACCGCCTACCTCAGCATGACCGCGAGCGTCCTTTGCTGGCCGCTCGGTTTTTCAATAGTGGCGGCGGCGGCAAACACCGTTTTTCAGGTTCCGTTCAATGGATCCGGTGCCGTTGCCGCCACGGTGGCGTCCGTCCTGGAGCCGGTTTTGCGCGAAGCGGTCGCGGCGATCATCATGATCTTCGGATCTCTTTTGGTGCCACCGACGATGTTTTTCATCGCGCTCTACGGAGGGACCCACATCGACCCCATCATGAGCGCCGCCCGGAGCATCCCCATGCTCGGGAGCTTCGCACGCCGATGAGGGCAATTGCAGACAAGCCAGTTTCCGGGGATGCGGGCGAGGAGGGCCTTTTCGACCTCTTCGCGAGCCGCGCCTTCACGATCCGGATCCTCGGCCTGGCCTGCCTCTTTCTCCTATTTGCGGCGGCACTGGGGCCGATCCTGGCCATCTACCTCCTCCACGAGCCGGAGCGGGCCGTGATCGTGAGCGACGACGGCACGGTGACTATCGCGCGACTCCAGCGATTCCGGGAGGCCCTCTCCCTGCCCAAGATCGCCGCCGGGCAGGCGGCAAGGGCGATGCTCGACCGGACGCCGGCCGGAATCGAGGACAACGACGCAATCGACCTCATGTTTGCACGGGCGGCCAAGGACAAGCTCGCCGAATTCCTGAAAGCCCAGGGGGCGGTCTTCCGCGAGTACGGCTATCACCAGAAGGCCGAGATCGCGGGGACGGAAATCGTCGCCGATCCGGACGGCACCTACCGGGCACGGGTCAGCGGGCAACTGATCCGCACCGGGGTCTTCAACGAGGCGCCCAAACTGGATCGGCTCAATTTCATGCTGATTTTGTATTTCTTCCGCAACGAGAACGCGGTCGTCAACCGCCAGTATCCGCTCGGCGTATGGAACTTCGATTACAGCGAATCGCGGTGATCGCGGCTCTTTGCGCCGGCCTGTGCGCCCGAGCCGACGAGCCGCCGGCCCCGGCGCCCCCTCCGCCGCTCGGGGTCATGCGCAAGGCGATTCTCGAGGATTCCAAGCCGTACGAGGTCGGGATCGGCGCAATCCCGACGACGATCCTCATGCCCGCGACAATCGAGGCTTTCGAGGGAAACAACATCACGGCCAAGCCCGACACGGTGGCGAACGTCTTTTTGCAGCACGAGCCCGGCACGCGGTTTTTCAGCGTCAAGTCGCTCCTCCCCGGCCCCGCCGACCTGAACGTCATCCTCGGAGATTCGGTTTACAGTTTCCGGTTCTATTATTCGGGCAATCCCACGCGGACATTGACCCTCGCACCGGCACCGCAAATCGGAACCCCGAGGGAGGAATTCTCGATCACTCCCCGGCGGCTTTACGACATCCTGCAGGATGCGAAGACCTATTTTGCTATCAGGGAGCAGCACCCCGAGTTGGAGCGGACGATCCAGGTCGCGGCGCCCGGCAAGGTTCTGGAATACCCCGGCTACCGTATCGTCATCGACCAGGTGTTCCGCTTCGACCGGGACGATACGCTGGTTTTTCGGGTCATTTTTCTAAACGACACGGATGAAACGCTCTACTACCGGCCTGGTGAAATCGGCCTGCGGATCGGCCGCAACCTGTACTGGCCGAGCTTCGCCCAGGTGCCGCGGGTGATCCCGGCGCGCGGGCCGGCGCGGCTGACTTGGGAGGTCTCGCCCGACGTGGTTTCCCTGGAAATCGCAAACCCGAAGGGCCAAAAAGCCTCCCTTTTGGACCGGCTTTCGGCACCGCTTTCCGATTTGGGCGAGTACGTCCTGACGGCCAGGGGAAGGAAGGGGGTGGGGGACACTTTGAGGTTCCAAGTCCAGTTCCCAGTTCCGCCGGGCGAGCCCAATCCCATGATCGTCGCCAAGGGAGCGAAGGACTTCGGAATTCGGCGGCTCGTCCTCGCGCAGCCCGAGCCCGGACAGAACTTCGGCTACGTCTGCTACACGGGAACGGCGGATGGCGGGCGGGCCGATCTCAGCCTGGAGAACGATTTCAGTCTGATTGTACCCACCCGGACGGCGCCATGAGCTTCTTGGGCAAGATCACGGGTCCGTTCCGGAGGCTTTGGCTGCCCGCCGTGTTGCTTACGGTGCTTGGGTGCCTGACAGCGGTCAGGATCTATTTCGCGAGCAGCACCCGGCGGCAGGCCGACGATCCCGCGGTTAGGCAGGCGGCGCAGGCAAAGAACGTGCCTAAGCCCGCGGTCGGGAAGGAACCGGCACCGCAGCCAACCACCATGAATTTCGGGGAAACGGTGTCCAATTTCGTCCTGCCACCGGATACCTCGAAAAAGAACGAGGCCCCGCGTCCCCCGCCGATTCCGGATGAGATCAAAAGGCGGTTCGTCAATTCGCCGACCCCCATCTCGCTCTTTCCTTACCATCCCGCTCCGGCAAAGACGCCGCCGCCCGTGCCGCCGACTTACTACCTGCCGAGTTTTCGGCTGATCCGTTGCGAACTCATTGGCGGCCCGGAGACGGGCAACATCGAAACGCCCCTGATCGGGATCGTTTTGGAAAACCAGTACAATATCGATCCGGACGGGGTGACACGGCTGGTCGTTCCCGCAGGAGTCGAGGTCCACGGGGTCGGCAGGCCCGCCCCCTCCCGGGACCGGATCGACGGAAATGGCAAGTGGACCCTCGTTTGGAGGTCAAAAGACCGGAACAACGCGATGGAATTGACCGTGAGCGCCCTCGCGCTCAACCGCGACTACGACGAGGCGAAGCGGGTCTACGGCGACACGGAGAAGAGTCCGGGCATCGCGGGACGGCGCTTTGAGTCCCTTGGCGACATGGCGATCCAGGAGGCGCTGCTCGCTTCGATTTCCGCGGTCACGCGGAGCGTCCAATCGCAGGCTTCCATCCTTGATCCGCTCACGAGCCAGATCGTGAGCACGCCCAAGCCTTCGCTCGGCAATGCGCTTCTTCAGGGTGGGGCGGCGGGGACCGACCGGATTGCCCAGATGGTCGATGACATCAGAAAAAAAATCGACGAAAAGGGCTACTACGTCGCGGTTTTTCCCGGCAAGGAGTTTTATCTCTACACCAAGGAGCCCATCGACTTGCGCCAGGCCCGCCGTCCGGGAACGGCGGAACCGGGCTCCAAGCCCGCGCCCGCCGCCAACCTATGAAAGCCCTCATCGTCATCATCCTTCCGCTTCTTGCCGGCTGTGCACATGTCGCCCAGCGGGCGGCCAAGGGGCCACCCGTGTCCGGGACGGGGACCCAGGTGATTCCCGCCATGTCCCCGGGTGACTCCCATCCCCCCGCGGCATTTCCCGCAGAATACGAGGAATACTACGTCGGGATGATCGCCGATCCCGACAATCCGGCCTTTGCCTACCGGCCGGGCGATTTGATCCTGCAGGCGCGTCCCGCGCGCCTCAATCTCGGTGCCGACGACGATGGCGGGACCCTGTTCGAGTCTGGCCCCGCCACAACCGCACGGATGGCAAACGACCACCCGCAGCCGACCGATACCGAATTTGCAGCTTTGGTCGTACGTTCGCAGCGGACGATTTCCGGCCTAACCGAGGAAAACGAGCGATTGCTGGCCCAGGTCACGGACTCGCGGAAACCGGCACCAGAGGTCCCAAAGCCGGAGATTGCGCCGGCAAAGGCCGTTCCTCCGACACCGCCGGCCGATCCCGAGGAAAGCCGGTTCAATGTTCTCACACCCAATGGCGACTACGTGATCGAATTGGACCCGAGCCTCCTCGTCACGTCGGAGCCGGCGACCACCAATCCCTTTGTCCAATTGTACCAGCCGCCCGTTTCCTGGCGCGAACTCGCGATCCAGATCTCCGCAGCCGTGCCCGGACCAAATCCGACCGCAGTAATCGACGACGAGCCCTACGGCATCGGCGAACGATTCAAGGACCTGACCGTGTACCGGATCGAACCGGACACGGTTTATCTGCGGAAGGACTCGTTCCTCCTTGCCTGTCCCGTTTCGGAGAGGCTCCTCAAACTGAGGCTTCCCTGATGCCGATTTACCGCGCCAAGTGTGTCACCCAGGACGGCCGGTTCTTCGCCGGAGAATTCGATGTGGCAAACGTCGCCGCCCTGCGGGGCGCGGTCGAGGCCCGCGGTGCTTTCCTGATCGGGCAGAAGGAGCTGAAACGCAGGATCGGGGGGCGCCGCACCAAGCTTTCCCTCGAAACCCAGGCGCAGCTATTCGATTTGCTGGCGATGCAGCTCGGAGCCGGAGTCCCGGTGGATTTGGCAGTTGCCAAACTGCGGGATGACTTTCCCGACCGGCGGGCGCGCCGCATCCTTCGGGGCGTTTACGCCGAACTCTCCCGGTCCACCGCAACGCTGTCGGATGCCCTGGGCAAGTACCCCCGGAGCTTCCCCCAAGGGATCGTCGCCACGCTCAAGGTGGGCGAGGAATCGGGGGGCGCCGCGCTTGCCGCCCGTTGCGACGATCTGCGCGATCAAATCGCCTTCCGCATCGCGATTCGGAAGACCGCGACAAAGGCCGTGGCCTACCCGCTTTTCATCCTGTCGTTTGCCGCCTGCGTCGTCGGGCTCGTCCTCCTGCGCCTGATTCCGAGCCTGAAGCCGCTCCTCGATTCCCTGAACGTGCCGCTCCCGAGAATTACCCGGATCGTCCTGGGGCTTTCTGAATGCTGCCAGTCGTCCTGGCGGTTGATCTTGGCAGGCGCCATTGGGACCGTCGCCCTCTTCCGCATACTGCGGGCGATCCCGGCCCTTTCGGTGGCGACCGACCGGATCATCCTGCGGCTCCCCTTCGTCGGCGGGATCGTCCAGGCCCTGGCCACGGCCGAGGTCGCAAAGAACTACCGCGCGTTGTACGGGGCTGGCGCCGACGCGGGCTCCACCTTCAGCGCATGCGCCCAGGCGGCCGGAAACCGGGCCTTGCGGGTGGCACTCCTCCGTTCGCGAACGCTTCTGGAGAGCGGGACCGCCACGGCGGGCAACCCGGACGCCCCGGCGATCACCGAGGCTCTGAGGGCCACGGGATATTTCCCGGAGCTGGCGCTCACCATCATCGGCACGGGCGAGGCGAGCGGCGGGCTCGTCCGCGCCCTCGATAGCGTCGCCCGGCATTATTCCGTCAAGGCGCAGGAGAGGATCGCGGTCTTCTTCGCGATTTTCGACAAACTCATCATGATCGCCGTCATCGCGATGGTAGGGGCGGTGGCTCTCAGCATGTGGCTGCCCATCATGATCGCGGAGCAGAATATGCATTACTAGGCCATGAACCAAAAACGGGGGTTTACGCTAATCGAGATCCTGGGCGTCCTCATGATCGTGGGGCTTCTCGCGGCGATTGCCGCTCCCGGTATTGTGCAGCGGTACATCGCCGCACAGATGAAGGCGGAGGACCAGACGCTTGTGCTCATGCAGCAGGACATCGTGCGGTCTTTCGATTCGGAGGACTTGGCGAACACGAATATCGCCTCCCTGAGCGCCGACATCCCCACGGGAGTCCCAACGACCAATTTTTCGGTGTCGGTGGCGCCCGTCTACACGGGAACGAGCACGAGCGACTGGTTTGCCAAGCTCGCCGCTGTCCGGGGACTCGCCGTCACCTCGGCACCGCCTCTTGCGGCAAGTCAGCCGGCCCTGGCGAGCATTGTGTTCAACTCCTACAATCAGTCGCGGTTATTGTTCGCCGGCCCGAGCGAGACGAATCAGCAGAGGTTTGTCCTGGTTTCCCTCATGGCGCGGACCGAGCAGCTCGCCCTGCCGGCGAACGACGGCACGGTCGCTTGGTTCAATGCCCTTTGGAACACCGAATGGAACACGCAGTACGGGACCGCACCCAGCTATTGGTCGAGGCTCCTCACGCCAGCGCAAGCGGCGGCGTGGAACGGCGACGCCCATGGCTCGAACCTGTACCGGCTGCGCGTCGTCAAGATCGTCCTCCCGCGGTACGTCCTCACCGTTTCCAACACCCATCCGACCGCGAACGGCTATGTCTATTACAACGAGAGCCCGAGCCCAATGCTCACTTCGGCGGCGGGTTCGGGCGTCACGGTTTCGGGGGGAATTCTTGGGGGGAGGGTGGTTAGGGTCTTCAAGGGGGCTTCGGTCGCAACGGCCACGCAGACGAGCCAGTTTACGCTGCGGGAGAACACCGATATCCTGATTCAGAATTCCAACTGAGCCACTGCTTAGGTCATTCGCACAGAAGTTTCACTGCCGATTGGTGGGCTCAGGATATAAAATCCTCCGAGCTTAGCGGGGATTAGATTGCGGGCAGTTGGGAGATGGAAGGCGGTGAGGTTCCCCTGAGGCTTACGTGTTGTAGCAACTCAAATTGCCTCAGACCGACACTTTAAGTGGCTCGAAGCAGCGAGATCACATCAGAGGGTTAAAATGAGAGTTCCGGGTGGTCCAATCCCGGCTCAAACGAAAAACCGCTTTGCCCGCCGCCAAAGCAGCCAAATAAGGCCGAGTCCACCACCTGGCAAAACCCAAGAAAGCAAATGGCCTACCAGATGTTTTCTTTCACGCTCTTGGCGATTGATGACCTGAATGATGTCGTCGTCGACCAATGGTGCGCCACTCCGGTCGATGAATTCACTGGTTAGCCAAACCATCCGGTAGCCCGTCACCCGGACGAGCCCCTCTTTCAGTTTTTTTCGCTGACCATAGGAAAGCCAGCTGAGCCGAAGATCGGCGTAAGGAATGCCGTCCGTTGTGTGGGTCCCGATTACTTCACCGACTCGGTCATC
>OCTA010005933.1_pt1 | contig 10507 bp, 7 predicted proteins | sample 1538991 | NCBI WGS metagenome assembly OCTA01 (sample SAMEA3539302, study PRJEB22396) | soil metagenome | biome: tundra; feature: field; material: soil | place: USA | collected 2010-05 | depth 0.15 m | reverse complement strand
CGTCGGCGTCGACGGCGGCCTTGGTCGCGGCCGGGTCGTCGAGATAGCCCAGCATGACATTCGGCCCGCGGAGCAGGATCTCGCCGGGGCCCTGCTTACCGGGATTGGCGGGCTCGGTCTGGTGCCCGTCCGGGCTGGCCACCCGTACCTCGAAGCCCGCGGCCGGCCGCCCCGATGTGTGGGCCACCGTTTGCGGGTCGTCGCCGGGGCGGCACATCGTGGCCACCACGGCCTCGGTCAGCCCGTAGGCGGTGAGCACCGTGTCGAAGCTCAGCTCCCGGCGCATCCGCTCGACCAGGGCGACCGGAACGGTCGCCGCGCCGGTGACCGCGAGCCGCAGGCTGGACAGGTCGCGGGCGGCGCGGCCCGGGTGATCGAGGATGGTCTGGTAGATCGTGGGCGCGCCGGGGAACACGGTGATCTGCTCGGCGTCGACGAGCCGCATGGCCTGCTCGGCGTCGTACACCGGCAGCGGCACCAGGGTGGCGCCGCTGACCAGGCAGGCCAGGATGCCCGCCTTGAAGCCGAAGCTGTGGAAGAACGGGTTGACCACGAGATAACGGTCGGCGCTGTTCAGGCCGCCGCAGTCGGCCCAGGCCCGGGCGACGGCCAGCGACTGGCGATGGGCGCTCATCGCGCCCTTGCTCCGCCCGGTGGTGCCGGACGTGAACAGGATGTCGCTGACGTGCTCAGGCCGGACCATCGCGGCCCGCGCGTCGGCCAGCGTGGCTGGGACCCGTGCTGCCCGGTCCAGGAACTCGGCCCAGTCGATGACCCTGGCCCGGCCTGGTGCACCCGCGGCCGCGGCTCCCGTGCAGGCCGCCCCGCCGGGCGCCGGGTCAGCTGCCGGTGTGGCCTCGACGGGGACCCGGACCACCACGCGGAGCTGGTCAAGGGATCCGCTGCCGGGCTGTGCGTTGTGTGTGCTGGTGGTTTTTTCTTTTTCGGCGGCGCCCAGCGCGGCCAGCCGGTCGGTGCCCAGGAACTGGCCGGCCACGATCAGGGCCCGCGCGCCGCCGCGGCTGACCACATCGAGCGCCTCGGGCCCGGTGAACCGGGTGTTCACCGGCACCACGGTCCCGCCCGCGTACAGCGCGCCGAGCGCGCCGAGCACCCAGTGATGGGTGTTCGGGGACCAGATGGCCACCCGGTCTCCCGGGGCCACGCCCTCGGCGATGAGTGCTCGCGCGACCACGGCCACCCGCTCGTGCAGCTGGCGATAGCTGAGCCGCGGGCCGCCCGGCTCGGCCAGCGCGGTCGCGTCGCCGAACTCCCGCGCGGCGCCCGCCACCGTGGCCGGGATGGTGAACTCCACCCGGACTCCTCTTATGAAGCAAGTGCTTGGTAGGCTGAGCCTACGCGTGGCGGCAGTCGCAGGCCAAGCACACTGCTCCGCGGGCCCGTCACTCCCCCCCCGGCGGGCCCGCGGGTTTTGCCGCAGGGAGGCGCGGGTGCAGCTGACCGCGGAAGACGAGGAGTTCCGGCATCGCGTGCGGCAGTGGCTGGCCGAGAACCTCACCGGCCGCTTCGCCGACCTGCGCGGGGCGGGCGGTCCCGGTCGCGAGCACGAGGCGCACGCCGAGCGGCTGGCCTGGAACCGGCACCTGGCCGCGGCCGGCTGGACCTGCCTGGGCTGGCCGGCCGAGTATGGCGGTCGCGATGCCACGCTGGCGCAGCAGGTCATCTTCCACGAGGAATACGCCCGCAGCGGCGGGCCGGCCCGGGTCGGCTATCTGGGCGAGGAGTTGCTCGGGCCCACCCTGATCGCGTTCGGCACGCCGGAGCAGCGCCAGCGGTTCCTTCCCCCGATCGCGGCGGTGCGGGAGCTGTGGTGTCAAGGCTTCTCCGAACCCGGCGCCGGGTCAGACCTGGCCGCTGTGGCCAGCACCGCGACCCTCGACGGCGACCAGTGGGTGATTACCGGCCAGAAGGTGTGGACGTCCCTGGCCCACGTGGCTGACTGGTGTTTCGTGCTGGCCCGCACGCAGGCGGGCTCGCGGCGCGGCGCTGGCCTGTCGTACCTGCTCGTGCCCATGCGCCAGCCGGAGGTCACCGTCCGCCCGATCCGCCAGCTCACCGGCACGGCCGAGTTCAACGAGGTGTTCTTCGACGGCGCTCGCACCGAGCGCGGCCTCGTCGTCGGCGCGGTCGGCGACGGCTGGCGGATCGCCAGGGCGACCCTCGCCATCGAACGGGGCGTGGCCACGCTCGGCCAGCAGGTCATGTTCCGGCGGGAACTCGACAGCCTGGTGGACGTGGCCAGGCGCAGCCCGGCGGGAACCGATGCCGTGCTGCGCGACAAGCTGGCCCGGGCGTGGATCGGCCTGGAGGTCATGCGTTCCTACGCGCAGGCCGCGGTGGTCGACACGGCCGCCGCGGGAACGGATGCGGGGGCGGCGGGTACCGAGGCGTCAGTGATGAAGCTGCTGTGGTCGCGGTGGCACCAGGGGCTCGGCGAACTGGCCATGGAGGTGCTGGGCGCCCCGTCCATGGTCGCCCGGGGAGCGCCCTATGACCTCGACGACTGGCAGCGGCTGTACCTGTTCAGCCGGGCCGACACGATCTACGGCGGGTCCGATGAGATCCAGCGCACCATCATCGCCGAGCGCGCGCTCGGCCTGCCCCGCCAGGCCCGGCCATGAGTAGCCCCCCGCCCATGAGTAGCCCCCCGGCCGGGCGTGATCTGCTGGCCGGCAAGGTCGTGGTGATCACTGCGGCGGCCGGCACCGGCATCGGCTCGGCTGCCGCCCGGCGCTGCCTGGAGGAAGGCGCCCAGGTGGTGATCAGCGATCACCACGCGCGCCGCCTCATCGCCACCCATGACGCGCTCGCCGAACTGCACGGCGAGCGCGTGTGGTCCGCTGCTTGTGACGTTACTGACCAGGGCGACGTCGAGGCGCTCATGGCTGGGGCGGTGCGCCAGTTCGGGCGCATCGATGTGCTGATCAACAACGCGGGACTCGGCGGCACCAGTTCAGTGCTGGAGATGACCGACGAGCAGTGGCTGCAGGTGCTGGATGTCACGCTGACGGGCACGTTCCGCTGCATCAGGGCCGCCCTGCGGCAGATGGTCGCCCAGGGCCACGGCGGAGCCGTCGTCAACAACGCGTCGGTGCTCGGCTGGCGTGCGCAGCCGGGCCAGGCGCACTACGCGGCGGCCAAGGCCGGGGTGATGGCGCTGACCCGGTGCGCGGCGCTGGATGTGGCCGAGCATGGCATCCGGGTCAACGCCGTGGCGCCGAGCCTGGCGATCCATCCCTTCCTGGCCAAGGTGACGAGTGAAGACCTGCTCGCCGAGCTGGCCAGCCGCGAGGCGTTCGGCCGCGCGGCCGAGCCGTGGGAGGTGGCCAACGTGATGGTCTTCCTCGCCAGCGACTACGCCTCGTACCTGACCGGCGAAGTGGTCTCGGTGAGCAGCCAGCACCCGTAATCCGTGCTCCCCGCGAGGTGCGGTGGCATCAGCGCGCTGCGTTGTGCGCCATATGCGGGCACAGTGCACCGCGCTAACGCGGGAACGGCAAGTTTAGAGGCGCTCGATGATGGTGGCGGTGGACATGGCGCCGCCCGCGCACATGGTGATCAGTGCCGTGCTCGCGTCCCGCCGCTCCAGTTCGTGCAGCGCGGTGGTGATCAGACGGGCGCCCGTGCTGCCGACCGGGTGGCCGAGCGCGATGGCGCCGCCGTTGACATTGACCCGCTCCAGGTCGGGCTGGTGCACGCTCAGCCAGGAGAGCACCACCGAAGCGAACGCCTCGTTGACCTCGAACAGGTCGATGTCGCCGATGGTCATGCCGCTGCGCGCGAGCACCCGGTCGGTGGCCGCGATTGGCCCGTCCAGGTGGTAGTAGGGCTCGGCGCCGATCAGGCACTGGGTGATGATCCGTGCCCGCGGCCGCAGGCCGAGCCTGTCCGCCCGCCGCGCCTCGACCAGCAGAATCGCGGCGGCGCCGTCGGAGATCTGGGAAGACGTGCCCGCGGTATGTACGCCGTCCTCGAGCACAGGCCGCAGCCCGGCCAGCGCCTCAAGGCTCGTCTCGCGCAGGCCCTGATCGCGGTCGACGGTGCGTGTCTCACCGGTCGGCTGGCGGTCGGCGCCCAGGACCGGTGCCTTGACGGGCACGATCTCCCGGTCGAATCGCCCCTGCGACCAGGCGAGCTGAGCCATGGTCTGGGAGCGCAGGCCGAACCGGTCGACCTCGCTACGCGAGAGCCCGCGACGCTGCGCGATCCGTTCCGCTGCGACGAACTGGTTCGGCAGGTCGATATCCCAGGAAGCCGGCCTGGGCGTCCCCGCGTCCGTGCCGACCGCCGCCCGCAGCGGGACGCGGCTCATCGCCTCCACCCCGCACGCGAGGCCTACGTCGATGGCGTCGGCCGCGATGAGGCCGGCCACCAGGTGCGCGGCCTGCTGCGCCGAGCCGCACTGCGCGTCGAGGGTGAGGCAGCCCGCCTGATATGGCAGTCCCGCGTGCAGCCACGCGGTCCGGGTGATGTTGTTCGACTGCTCGCCGGCCTGAGTCACGCAGCCGCCGACGACCTGCTCGACGTCGGCGGGCTCGATACCGGCCCGCTCCAGCAGGGCAGCCTGTACGCTGCCGAGGATCTCGGCGGCGTGCAGGCCCGCGAGCGCGCCGCCGCGGCGGCCGATCGGGGTCCGTACCGCCTCTACGATCACCGCAGTGCCCACGGCAGATCCTCCGTCCTGGCCAGCAGATCTCATAGTAGAACGTGTTACATGCTCTGGCGCTAGCGAAAGTTCCCCAAGCGCCGCCTGCGTGATTGAATCAAGTAGAACGCGTTCCAGAAACTGAACTCGTTGCCACGGAGGCCGCGATGGCTGAGCCGAACATCCCGCCGGGTTTCGACTTCACCGATCCCGACCTGTACGCCAGCCGATTGCCCATGGACGAGTTCGCCGAGCTGCGGCGCACGGCGCCCGTCTGGTGGAACGCGCAGCCACGCGGCGCCTCCGGCTTCGACGACGACGGGTACTGGGTAGTCACCAAGCACGCGGACGTGCTGGAAGTGTCTCGCTCCAGCGATCTCTACTCGAGCCAGGAAAAGACCGCGATCATCCGGCATGGGCAGCAGGTCACCCAGGAGTCGATCGAGATGCAGCGGCTCATCATGCTCAACATCGACCCGCCGCAGCACACCAAGCTGCGCGGCATCGTCTCGCGGGGCTTCACCCCCCGGGCGATCAGGAACCTGCGCGAGGCGCTGACCACCCGTGCCGAGCAGATCGTGCAGACGGCACTCGCCGAGGGCACCGGCGATTTCGTCACGGACGTAGCGTGCGAGCTGCCGCTGCAGGCGATCGCGGAACTGCTCGGGATACCGCAGGAAGACCGGCGAAAGATCTTCGCCTGGTCGAACGAGATGATCGGCTATGACGATCCGGAGTATGGCGGCGACAGCCAGGCCGCCGCCGCGGAACTCGTCGGCTACGCCATGATCATGGCGGAGGATCGCCGCGGCTGCCCCAGGGACGACATCGTCACCAAGCTTGTCCACGCCCAGCTGGACGGCGGCCAGCTTTCGGCGGACGAGTTCGGTTTCTTCGTGATCCTGCTGGCCGTCGCGGGCAACGAGACCACCCGCAACGCGATCTCGCACGGGATGCTGGCTTTCTTCGACCATCCGGACCAGTGGGAGCGATTCCTGGCCGAGCGGCCCGAGTCCGCAGTCGATGAGATCGTCCGGTGGGCGACCCCGGTGACGGCTTTCCAGCGCACCGCTCTTACCGATACCACCCTGGGTGGTCAGCAGATCCAGGCTGGCCAGCGGGTCGGCCTGTTCTACCGGTCGGCCAACTTCGACGAGGAGGTCTTCGAGGCGCCCGAGAAGTTCGATATCGAGCGCGACCCCAATCCCCATCTGGGCTTCGGCGGCACCGGGACGCATTACTGCCTCGGCGTGAACCTGGCCCGGCTGGAGATCGACCTGATCTTCAATGCGATCGCCGACGGCATGCCGGGAATCAAGCTGGCCGGCGATGCGGAGCGCCTGCGCTCGGGCTGGCTCAACGGCATCAAGAAGCTGCCGGTCAGCTACACCTGAGCCGCGGGCAGTTCCGCCCGGCGGCGGGTGGAGTGGGGCCGCGCGGGCAGGCTCACGCGGCCGTCAGCGGGGCGTGCTGGCCACCACCCACATGGAGAAGTACTGCGACCCGCCGCCGTAGGCATGGCCCAGGGCGGTCCGCGCGCCTGCCACCTGATGGGCCCCGGCCTTGCCCATGACCTGGAGGGCGGCCTCCGCGAAACGCAGCAGTCCGGAAGCCCCGATCGGGTTGGAGCTGAGCACCCCGCCCGAAGGGTTGACCGGCAGCTTGCCGCCGATCTCCGTTTCGCCGGCCTCCGTCAGCTTCCACCCCTGACCCTCAGCCGCGAAGCCGAGGTTCTCCAGCCACATCGGCTCGAACCAGGAGAACGGCACGTAGATCTCGGCCGCGTCGATCTCCTCAACCGGGTCGGTGATGCCGGCCTGCCGCCACAGGGCGGCAGCGGCCTCGGCGCCGGCCCTGGGGTTGACGTGGTCCTTGCCGGAGAACATGGTCGGCTCGGTGCGCATCGAGGTGGCGCGGATCCAGGCCACCGGCCGGCCAGCGGACTCGATGGCCTCGGCCGCCGCCTGGTCGCCGATGACCACCGCGCACGCACCGTCCGATGAGGGGCATGTCTCGTCATAGCGGACCGGGTCCCACAGCATGGGTGACGAGCGCACCGACTCCAGAGTGATGTCCGGCTGCTGCAGGTGGGCGTACGGGTTGAGGCTGCCGTTGCGCCGGTCCTTGACCGCCACCATCGCGCCGATGTGCTCGGGCGCGCCGCTGCGCCGGATGTAGGCGCGGATGTGCGGTGCGAAGTACCCGCCGGCGCCGGCCAGCAGCGGCATGCTGAACGGCGGCATGATCGACAGTGCCCACATGGCGTTGGACTCCGACTGCTTCTCGAACGCGACGGCCAGCACCCTCCGGTGCACGCCGGCCTGGACGAGGCTGGTCGCGACGTTCCCTGTGGCCCCGCCGACCGAGCCCGCCGTGTGCACCCGCAGCAGTGGCTTGCCGGTGGCGCCGAGCGCGTCCGCGAGGTACAGCTCGGGCATCATCACGCCCTCGAACAGGTCGGGCGCCTTCCCGACCACGACAGCGTCGATGTCCGCCAGGGTGCTGCCTGAGTCGGCGAGCGCCCGGTCCACCGCCTCACGGCAGAGGCCCGCGATCGACACATCGGCCCGCCGCGACCGGTGGCGGGTCTGGCCGACTCCGAGGACGGCGGCCCGGTGCTTCATCACAGTGCTTCCTTCACTGGGCCTCCAACACGCAGACAAGGTTCTGCTGCAGGGCAGGACCGCTGGTGGCGTGGCCCAGGGCTCGGTCCGCGCGGCCGGACATGATCTCGCGTGCGGCCGTCCCGATGCGGGCCAGGCCGGCCGCGAACATCGGGTTGCCGCACAACGCGCCGCCGGAGGGGTTGACCCGGACGCCGCCACCCAGGCCCAGCGCGCCGCGGAGCAGGATCTCCTGATGGGTGAAGGGTGCGTGCAGTTCGGCGACCTCGACACCCGAGGCTCCGCCCGCCCGCCCGGCGGCAGCGGCCGACGGCGCCGTGGTCAGGTCGCGCGCTCCCAGCGATCCCGAGTCGATCCGGTGCTCGAACCCGGTGATCCAGGCGGGCCGCGCGCACAGCTCGCGGGCCCGGTCGGCGGAGGCGAGTATCACGACGGCGGCTCCGTCGCCGACCGGTGCGCAGTCGTGAGCCCGGAGCGGATCGGCGATGTAGGGGCGGTCCAGCAGTTCCTCGGCGGAGATCTCACCGGACAGCTGCGCCTGCGGGTTCGCGACAGCGGCGGCCCGGCTGCGCGCCGCCACCTCAGCCATTTCCTTCTCGCTCCAGATACCGGCCTCGATGCCGAGCCTGGCTTGCAGCGCCGCGATGGCCACCGAGTCGGGCCAGAGCGGGGCGAGCAGGTACGGGTCGAGCTGTAGGGCCAGGACCCGGCGCAGCTCTCCCGCGGATGACTTGCCGAAACCGTAGGCCAGGGCAACGTCGGCGTCGCCAGTGAGGATCTTCACCCAGGCCTCGTAGAGCGCCCAGGCCCCATCCATCTCCACGTGCGATTCCATGATCGGCGGGAACGCCCCGATCGCGTCCACCGCCTGGACGAACGAGAACGCCCGGCCGGCCAGGTAGTCCGAGGAGCCTGAGCACCAGAAGCCGATGTCGCCCTTGGTCAGTCCCGTGCTCCGCAGCACCTCCTGGAAGATCGGCACGAGCATCTCCACCCCGCTGGTGGTGCTGTCACCGCGGCGCACGCAGGGAGACTGGGCGAAGCCGACGACGGCGACGTCGGTCACAGTGACCGTCCTTCAGAGATGGTGGGCATAGGACTCGTAGGGAGCGTCCGGCTCGGCCGCCGGGCGGAAGTGGTCGATGTTCTCCGGCGTCGTCCCCCATTCCCCGCGCGGTTTCCAGACCGCCCTGACCCGCATGCCCATCCGCACCTCACTGGGGTCGCAGCCCAGGATGAGGTGCTGGAACGGGATGTCGGCGCCGTCGAGCAGCACCGCGGCCGCCACGTAGGGCGGCGGGACCCGCTGCCCCGGATAGGGCACGTTGACCACGCAGAACGTGGTCACGGTGCCAATGTCGGGCAGCTCGACCTCATCGGTGGTCGGGACCCCGTCCGTGGGGCAGGCTCCCCGAGGCGGGACGTAGACCTTGCCGCAGACGGGGCAGCGTTCCCCGAGCAGCCGGCCGCTGGCCAGCCCGATCAGGAAGCGGCTCTCCCCGGACGACGCCGTGTGCTCGTAGTGCAGCCGCACCGGCGTGGTGATCATGGTCACGGGGCCCGGCGTCCCTGGGTTCGGTGCCCCTGGCTCCGGTATCCCCGGCTCCGGCTCCGGCGGCCAGGGACGCTCCGGCGCGTCGCACGGCTCGAAGCAGGCGATATCGCGGATGTCACCTGCGGGGCATTCGGCCCACCGCACCCGGACCCGCATTCCCGTCCGCATCGCCGCCGCCGAGCCGGCGTCCACGGCATGCAGCATCGCGGTGTCCGCGCCGTCCAGGCGGATCAGCGCCCACCCGAAGGGATGCGCCAGCGGCTGGCCTTCCAGCGGCTCGGGCGCCCAGGACCAGCTGACCACGGTCCCCTCGGGACCGACCGGCACGAGCGGCCCAGGCGCGGCGAAAGTCACCGGGTCGTATTCGAACGGCGGCGCGTGCACCCTGCCATCCGCGCCCCGCGAGCCGAGGATGCGCCGCTGGGCCAGGGCCGTCATGAACTGGCTGAGCGTCGGACCGAGCGAGCGGGTGTAGTCGAACCCGATCTCCAGCGGCGCGCGCAGGGGCTGACTCACGAATCAGAGTGAAACACGTTCCATCAGAGGTCGGCAAGAGATACCAATGGCTTAGACGGGCGGAGCTTGTTCCGTTGTGTAACGTGTTCTAGATTGTGCCCGTGGACGCCATCGGCCTGTGGGCCATCGCCGCACGCACGCCGGACCAGGCCGCTGTCATCGAGCCGGACGGCCGCGTGGTGACCTACGCGGAGCTGGCCGGCGAGGCGGACCGCTACGGCCGGGGCCTGCGGGCACTCGGCCTGAGCACCGGAGACGCGGTCGCGGCGCTGCTGCCCAACAGCGTGACGGCGCTCGCGGTCTACTTCGCCGCGATCGAGACCGGCCTGTACGTCGTGCCGGTCAACTGGCACCAGGTCACCGCGGAGGTCGCGTATGTTCTCGGCGACAGCGCGGCCGGTGCGTTCGTGGCGCACGAGCGCTTCGCCGGGGTAGCGGCTGAGGCAGCCGACCTGGCCGGGATCAAGCACCGGTTCGCGGTCGGCGCGGTGCCGGGCTTCGAGCCGCTCAGCCGGCTGGGCGACGACGGGTCGGCAGAGCGCCCGTTCCCGCGGACGCACGGCGCGCCGATGCTGTACACATCCGGCACGTCCGGCCGGCCCAAGGGCGTGCGCCGCCCGCTCACCGGTGCCGACCCGGACGACGCGGCACTGCAGGCGACCTGGTTCTTCAGCCTGTTCGGCCTGGCGCCGTTCGACGGCCACGTGCACCTCTGCGGGTCGCCGCTCTACCACACCGCCGTGCTCAACTTCGCCGCGATCTCCATCCAGCTCGGTCATCCCGTGGTGCTGATGGACCGCTGGGAGCCAGAGGAAGCGCTGCGGCTCATCGAGAGGTACCGGGTGACGCACACGCACGCGGTGCCGACCCAGTTCCGGCGGATGCTCGCGCTGCCCGACGCGGTGCGCGCCCGGTATGACGCCAGCTCGCTGCGCGCCGTGATTCACAGTGCGGCACCATGCCCGCCCGAAGTAAAGCGGCGGATGATCGAATGGCTGGGACCGGTCATCGTCGAGTACTACGCGGCGACCGAGGGCGGCGGGACACTGATCACGTCCCTGGAGTGGCTGCGCAAGCCGGGCTCGGTCGGCCTGCCGTGGCGGGGCTCGCAGGTGCAGGTGCTGGACCGGGCCCGCCGTGAGGTGG
>OCTA010005931.1_pt1 | contig 10508 bp, 8 predicted proteins | sample 1538991 | NCBI WGS metagenome assembly OCTA01 (sample SAMEA3539302, study PRJEB22396) | soil metagenome | biome: tundra; feature: field; material: soil | place: USA | collected 2010-05 | depth 0.15 m | reverse complement strand
CGCCTGCTGGCGGGGCGCACCTCGATCGTGAACGACCAACGCCTCTCCACCATCCGCCAGGCCGGGCGCATCGTCGTGCTGGAGCACGGCCGCATCGCCGAGCAGGGCACCCACGACGAGCTGATCGCCGCCGAAGGACGCTACTACGAGCTGTATCGAGACTGGGCCGCGCAGACGGCTGCATAGGCGGGCCTGCGCGGCTGCTCGCGTGGGCGCTCGCCGGCGCGCCGCCATCAACGCGCTCCCGCCCAGGACGCCAGGCGCTCGTCACGACAAACGGCGAGAGCGCCCCCTACTCATTAGACGCTCTCGCCGCGTATCCGTACTCAGTCAGCCTCACAGCCATCTGCGCGTCCACCATCGGTGCTCACCCACAGGAGAGGGGCGGGAACTACCGTGTGCCACTACGGCCCGACCCCGGCGGCGACACGGCCCGCGAACCATGCCTCTCAGGCGGCGCGTGCGCGTCGGGCTCCCGGTTTCCTCACGCATCGCCGTTTCGACCCTCGGCCGCCTGAACGAGCGAACCAACCTTCTCGGTACCTACGGAGCTGGCTAATGCCCTCGTTGCGGCAAGCCCCCTGCCCGGCTGAGGTCGAGCCCGACGGCGAGGATGAGCGTCGCCGTCCAGGCGTTCACGGGGTTGAAGATCAGCGGTTCGTGACCGACGATGAACCAGATGAGAAGCCAGAGCAGCGTCATTGCGTATCTCCTTCGTCTCGCATCGCAGGAGCCGGGTTGCAGACTTCGCCGCGGAGCGTAGTCGCCAGCTCGGCTAGCGCCCGTGCTCGTCCTTCGAGGGCTTGCGGGGCGGTTCGTCCTGGAAGCGGATGAAGCTCTCCATGTTCTGGCTCAGTTCGCGCCACCGCCGCCGTTCTTCGATCATCGTGCCTAGGTTGACGGCACGCCTTACGGGCCCGGGGCTCGCCCCAGTTGATCAATATCGCGCCAACTTATAGTGTGCGTCGAGTCGGGGCATCTATCAGAGGGGCGCCGGGGTGGAAGCTGCCGTCGTTGTACCGACCGCGCGGGAGGCGAGCCGCACGGGCTTTCTCGATGCCTGGCAGCATGAGCTTTCCGGCGCCATAGTCCTCGTTGTCGACGATGGCCCTGAGCGAACCTTTTTCTGCCACAGGCGCCAACGTTCAGCATCTTGCCTGGTATGACATCGAGGACCACGCATTTGCCGAGCAAGAGATGGGCGTGGCGCGGAGCGCGGGCGCTGTGAGTGCGCTTCTCGACGACATCTTGGATGAGCCTGTGTCATGACGCCAAGCTTCTCCCGCGCCGCGCACAACATAGATCGTGCTCGGTCACTTGCTAGGAGGGCTGCATTCCGCGCCTGGCGGCAGATCAACCCCAGCAGCACCGCCGGCCTGCCGTGGAAGCGCCAGGGTGAGCACATCACGTTCACTTGGACTGGCTTCGTGAGCGCGCCCAGCATACCGATGCTTTTCGCTCGCCACCACTATGAGACGGCGCTGATCAACAGGCTGCTCCGCGGTCACTCCATCTCTCGTAGCCTAGAGGTTGGCTGCGGCTTCGGCAGGCTCTCCCCGACCTTCGCCGCGAGATCAGACACTCATGTGGCGATCGACATCAACCCAGAGGCACTCGCCGAAGCACAGGTCGCATATCCGCATCTGACATTCCAGCTTGTAGACGGCAACGATCTTCCATTCCCCGATGACTCGTTCGATCTCGTCACCACCTGGAGCGTCCTCCAGCATATTCCTCCTCACAAGATCGGTCACGCGCTAGCCGAGATTCGGCGCGTTCTCGCATCCGGTGGGATCATCCTGATGTGCGAGGAGACGCGCAACCCAGGTCAACCCTTCCGTCACGTGTGGCATCGAGACCCCGGTTTCTACGAGCAGGCGCTGGGGCCTCTGAATATGACCTACTCCTCCTACATCCAGGAGATCAACCGGCTACCGGGTCTCATCTCTCCCGGCCGCGTAATGCTGTTCGAGCCGGCGCCGTCTCGTTGAACAGAGCCGGGTAGCCGTGAGGCTCGGATCTCATCGAAGTGGCGCGAGCGCCGCACGGTCGCAGACGATCATCCCCACCAGGCTGCACACTCCCACGTCGCGCGAGCGGTCTGATAGCCCCCGAGGAGTCGCCGATCCCCCCCATGCGTCGTGCTGGGACTCACCGCAGGTCGGCGCGTTTTCGCAGGAGCACCAAGCTCGATCGATCCCGAAAGATTGGAATGAGCCCGCCTTCGCGGACCGTCTAGTCGTGGGCTATATAATGTGCGTCGAGTGGGGGATCCATTAGAGGGGTGCCGGGGTGGAAGCTGTCGTCGTTGTACCGACCGCGCGGGAGGCGAGCCTCGCGGGCTTTCTTGATGCCTGGCAGCATGAGCTTTCCGGCACCACAGTCCTCGTTGTCGAGGATGGCCCTGAGCGGACCTTTCCCACCACGGGCGCCAACGTTCAGCATTTCGCCTGGTGCGACATCGAGGACCAGCTCGGGGATGCTGCATGGATCATCCCTCGAGGAACTGGATGCGTACGCTCGTTCGGCTGCTGGGTCGCCCATCAGATGCGCGCGGACATGATTGTGGCCTTGGACGACGACACTCGCCCAGACCCCGCTCACCCGGGATTCCTGAACGCCCATTGGGCACGTCTCCAGAGCGCAGCGGACCCGGCATGGGTCAGCACGCTCGATGTTGCCAGCCCTCGGGGGATGCCCTACTTCGTTACTGACCGAGAGCCTCTCGTGGTGCTCAATCACGGCCTCTGGAGTGGCGTACCCGACTTCGACGCGGCGACCCAGTTGCTGGCCAGTCGCGTGGAGATCTCGGCCGAGTGGAGCGACCAAACCATTCCGAGGGGTAGCTACTTTCCGATGTGCTCGATGAACATCGCGTGGCGCCCGGAGTTCACGGCCGCTATGTACTTCCTGCTGATGGGCCCCGAGTATCCGTTTGACCGCTTCGGTGACATCTGGGGAGGGGTGCTGGCAAAGCGAGTCGCCGACCATCTTGGGCTCGCGATGAACAGCGGCTCCCCGGGCATCCGCCACGAGCGTGCTTCGAACGTATTCGCCAACCTCGCGAAGGAGTCACGGGGGCTCGCGGTAAACGAGACGTTCTGGCGCGCTGTGGACTCCGTCGTGCTCACCGCGGAGTCCGTGCCTGCCGCCTACGCTCAACTGGCAGACCGGCTGCCACTCGAGCAACAGGAGTTCGCGCCGCTTCGGCGGGCGATGCGAACTTGGGCGGAGCTGTTCAGCACGACACTTCCGCGATGAAGAAGGCGTGGCTGCATGCGGCCGCCGGTATGGGCCGTCAGGCGTTCTAGAATCGTGCCCGCGCATTGGGCGTTGGTAGGTGATCGACCCGCGCGCGGCGGCCCGCGCCGCGCCGAGTCGTGCGGCGGGCTCTATAGGTTTGGCGCGTGAATCCGGCGGGCACCTCGGCGACGGCTCGCACCGCGGGCGCCAGACCTCGGCTGCTGATCCTCACCCCGGACTTTCCCCCGGTCCACGGAGGCGTTCAGGTCCTCGTTCACGGGCTCGCGCTCGCCATGACGGGATTTCAGATCGAGGTCGTGACGCTCGAGAGCCGGGGCGCTCGGCGCTTTGACAGCGAAGGGGAGCTCGCGATGCGGCGGGTCGGCGCGCACATCGGAGGGGGACCGGCGAGGATGCTCGCGTTGAACGCCGGAGGACTTCAGCGTGCGTTGCGGTTCAGGCCAGACGTGACGCTCAGCGCGCACTTGGTCACCAGCCCGGCGGCGGCGGCAATCCGCCGCCTGCTCGGGGGACGCACGGCTCAGTACTTCCACGCAAATGAGATACTCGGCAAACCGAGGCTCTCCGTGTTTGCCGCCGCGCGCGCGGACGTCGTGATAGCGGTCAGCGCGTACACGGCCTCGTTGATCGCCGCCACGGGGGCCTCACCCGCGAATCTGAGGGTGATCCCGCCCGGCGTCGATCTTCCGAGCGATCCCGGCGCGCTGCCCACCGAGCGTCCGACCGTGCTGACGATCGCGCAACTCAACCACAGTTACAAGGGGCATGACGTGCTCATCCGAGCGCTCGCCGGCGTGCGTGCGCGGGTGCCAAACGTCGAGTGGGTGGTCATCGGCGAGGGACCGCTGCGCCCGGGTCTCGAAGAGCTCGCGAGCTCTTGCGGGCTCGCAGGAGCCGCCCGTTTCCTTGGTGCGGTCTCCGACGAGGAGCGCAACCGCTGGCTGCGACGGGCGGATGTGTTCGCGATGCCGAGCCGCCTACCAGGTGAGGGCTTCGGGATCGTCTATCTGGAGGCGAACGCCTACGGCAAGCCGGTCGTCGCCGGCAACGTCGCGGGGCCGCTCGACGCCGTCGCGGACGGGGTGAGCGGCATGCTCGTCGACCCGACCGATCCGGCCGCCGTGGGAGAGGCGGTGACAAGGCTGCTCCTCGATCGTGATCTGGCACAACGGCTCGGCAGGGGCGGCGCCGCGCGAGCGCGGGACTTCGCCTGGCCAGTGATCGCCGGAAAGGTCGAAGCGGCCCTGCTTGAGCTCGCCGAGACAGGCTCGTGAGGGTCCTCTACGTCAACCACACCGCCGAGGTCAGCGGATCCGAGCGCTCGCTGCTCAGCCTCCTGGCCGGGCTGCCGCAGAGCGTGCAGCCGCGCGTGGCCTCACCACCTGGCCAACTGGCGAAGGCCGTCTCGGAGCTCGGGATCCCTGTGACCTTGATCACGGGCACCGCCGGGAGCCTGCGGCTGCACCCGGCTCACACGCCGCGGGCCCTGGCGGAGATGAGCCTAGCCGCGCTGCAGATACACCGAGCGGCTCGACGGCACCGCGCCGACCTGGTTCACGCGAACTCGATCCGAGCGGGAATCGAGCTCGGCTTGGCACGCGTCTCGCCCGCGGCCAGCGTGGTCCATGTCCGCGACTGCCTGCCCCCGAGCGCGGTGACGACCGCGACCATGCGCTTGATCGCCAGCACAGCAACGACCGTCGTCGCCAACTCGCACTACACGGCGGACTTGGTGCGGGCCTCGGCTCCGAACGCGCGACTCGAGGTCGTGCACCCCGCAATCGACCTCGCTCGGTTCGATCCCGCGCGCATCGACCGCGCCGCGGCGCGAGCACGACTCGGCGTCGCAGGTACCCGGCGCGTGCTGCTGGGCGTTGTCGCCCAGCTGAGTCCGTGGAAGGGCCAGGACACGGCGATCGAAGCACTGGGGCTGCTGCGCGAGCAGCGCGTGGACGCACATCTGCTGCTGATCGGGTCGGCCAAGTTCGTCGCCCGCTCCACGCGTTTCGACAACGAAGCCTACGTCGCCCGGCTACGCCGGCTGATAGCGGACGCCGGGCTCGACGACCGCGTCTCCTGGCTCGGCGAGCGCGACGACGTTCCCGAGCTGATGCGGGCGCTCGACGTCCTGTTGCTGCCGTCTCAGGAGGAGCCCTTCGGGCGGGCGCTGCTCGAGGCGATGGCGCTCGAAGTGCCCGTGCTCGCGACGAATGTGGGAGGCCCGCCGGAGCTCGTCCGCGACGGCCGCGAGGGCTACCTCCTGCCGCCGGGTGAGCCTGCGGCCTGGGAGCAGGCCGTGCGGCGTATCGTCGAGAGCCGCGAGCAGGGGCGCGAGCTGGGGCGAGCCGGGCGCCTGCGCGTCGGCCAGGCGTTCAACGTCGAGCACCACGTGGAGGCGGTACTCGCCGTCTATATGCGCGCGACGGCTCGACAAAGGCGAGACGCACCCTAAAGCTCACAAGTCCGCGTCCGGGCCGCGAAAGCCATCAGCCGTGCCTCATGCGGGTCCACTCCAGGCTTCTGCCATTCCTCCGCGCAGCCGCCGCTCAGTCTTCTTGACCCTGGCGACCCGGCCGCGACAGCCGGGCCGCCGGCAAACAAGGGCCGTGCCGCTTCGGGAGCTGCTTCGCCGCAGCCCCGTCTACCGCTTGAGGGTGAACGCTCGCAAGGCGCTCACGGGTGCCTTGCCGGTCGGGGTGAACGTGCCCTTCGCGGTCAGCTTGATCTGCTTGGCGTGCCTGAGCAGGCTCTTGCCTGCGGCGGTGAGCTTGATCTTGACCTTCGCGGTCCCCGCAGCCGAGAACGTCAGCTTGCCGGACGCAACGAGCACAGGCTTCGGTTTCGCCTTCTTGGCGAGCTTCGCACCAGCAGGCACTTGGTACCAGGCGATGACGACCGCTCCAGGCTCAAGCGCCTTGAACGCGACGGTGAACACGCCGCTCCTCAGAAGCGCGGCGATCTTCGCCTTCTTCCCCGAGGGCGTGAGCTGTCCGGCGAGGAGCGCCCTGATCTGAGCCGCACTCACGTTGACGGTCTGGCTGGCAAGGACCGAGCCAGCTGGCGCCGAGGTCGTGAATGTCTGGTCGCTGCCAGGGCTGGTCCCACCTTCATTCCTCGCGACGATCCTGAAGTGGTATGTCGTGTTCGCGCCCAGGCCCGCCACCGCAGACACTGCCACGGCGCTGGTGCCCGATCCGGGAGGCATTGTGCATGGTGCACTGGCGGTGTAGGAGGTCGAGGTACCGTATTGGAAGTGACAGTCGCTCACCGCTCCGCCGTTTGGGTTGACGGTCGCATTCAACGTCGCTGAGGTCTGAGCGATTGGTGATGCTGAGCCTGTCACGACCGTCGGTGCGTTGGGTAGCGTTTTGAGCGTCTGGTCGCTGCCTTCGCCGGTCCCAACCGAGTTCGTCGCGACGATCCTGAAGTGGTAGGTCGTGTTTGCGGCCAGGCCCGTGACCGACGCAGACACCGCGACCGGGCTTTCGCCTGACGCCGGCAGCGAGACGCACGGCACACTGGTCCCGTAGGATTCAGTGGGTCCATAGTCGAAGTGGCAGTCTTCCACCTTTCTGCCGTCTGGGTTGACGGTCGCATTCAACGTCGCTGAGGTCTGAGCGATTGGTGATGCTGAGCTCGTGACGACAATCGGCAGCGGACGCGCATATTGCGAGACCGTGCCCGAGCCAAAGTTCGTCGCGTACACGCTGTTGCCTTCAGGGCTTACGGCGATGCCTTCCGGCTTGCTTCCTGCCCCTATGGTCGGCGCGAGGCTGAGGGCGGTGAGTTCACCCGTCCCGGCGTTGCGTGAATACTGCGAGATGTTGTTGGTCACTTCGTTTGTCGCATAGACGTTCTTGCCGTCGGGGCTTACGACAACGCCTTCGGTGGCTTCACCGGCCGCGACGGTCGGCGTGCTCATCGCCATGAGCGTTCCGCTCGTTCCGCTTCCGGTGCGGGTGAGCTGCGAGACCGTCCCAGGGGAAGCGTCATCCGCCACGTATACGCTCTTGCCGTCAGGGCTGATGGCTAGGTCGTGAGGGTGGTTGTTCCCCGCCGGCACGGCTTCTGGGCTCAGCGCAGTGAGCTGGCCCGTTTCAGGGCCCGTTTCGGTGCGTGAGTACTGCGAGACGGTGCCTTCACCCCAGTTTGTCGCATAGACGTTCTTGCCGTCGGGGCTTACGAGAATGCCATGCACGTTTTCCCCCGCCGTCACGGTCGCTTCTGGGCTCAGCGCAGTGAGCCGGCCGGTTGTGGTGTCGCGCGAGTACTCCGAGAGTTCGCTCGTGGTCGAGTCAGCAGCGTACACGCTGTTGCCATCCGGGCTTATGGCGATACCAATGGGACCTCCGCCCGCCGGCACGGTCGCTTCTGGGCTCAGCGCAGTGAGCTGGCCCGTTTCGGTGTTGCGCGAGTACTGAGATACGGTGTTCGAGCCGGAGTTTGCAACATATACGTAGCCGCCATCCGGGCTGACCACGATGCCCTCGGGCGATGCTTCCGCTTCCACCGTCGCTGGGATCAGCGGGGTGAGGTTGCCCGTCGCAGTGTTGCGTGAATACTGCGAAACGGTGGTGGTTGCCCTGTTGGTGGCGTAGACGTTCTTGCCGTCAGGGCTCACGACGACGCGCGCAGTGCCTTCTTCCGCTTCTACGAACGGCGGTGACAGCGCGGTGAGCGCTCCATGCGAGTCGGCGCGCGCGAATGACCCGCCACCCAAGCCAAACACGAAGGCTGCGAGCAGGGCCACAACCAGGCTCGCTCCCCTCAAGCTTCTCCAGAGCAGGAAACGATCGAGGAGCCCCTGATTGCCCGCGAGCGATGCTTCTGTGTCCGTTGCGATGATGAGAGTCAAGCGCTTCAATTTTGTGTCCATTCGCCAGTGTTGCGCTTCTTTCCCGATGCCAACCGAACCAACGGCGCCACTGGGGAGGATCGCATGGTACTGCAGCCACGGTATCGGCGGACGACCGCCATCTGACCGGGGAGAACTACGGACTACGACGAGATTTGTTGCACAGACCGCACGCACCCCAGCATCCTCCGGTGGCATGCATCTCTACCTGCGAGGCCCCTTGGATGCTCGCGGAGGAAGAAGCTTGCGCTCCTTCGCCGTCATCTTCCGGATCGTGAGCGAGGCTCCCTTGACGTGGCACCGCCTCCTGAATGAGCGCCGCATCGAGCCAGAGATTGCTCAGGAAGGTCCAGGCCTCGGCGCGTTGTGCAGCGGTACGTCCGCGAAGTGCGCACCTACGAGTGCGCTTGGGCGACCTGCGCCTCGCGTTGCCCGACTGGCGCATCTACTGGCGCGCACCGCCCCTAGAACGGCGAAAGCCCCCCGAGTTGCAGGGCCTTCGCAAACTCCGGGACAGGGACTCGAACCGCGTATGCGGCTCGCTGGATCATCAGTGGTAGAGCCAGATTTGGCTCCAGTACAGGCGAAACGCCGGGAGCGCTCTCCGACTAGATCCGGTTGAATCCGGTCTAATCAGGACACGACTGGCACGAGACTGGCACGAGCAGCTCACCCCACGAGCCTCAGCGCCGGACGCTCCCCGTCGCGCGCGAGGTAGGCGTTCGCGTCCGCCGCCGCCTCATCCAGCCCACCGGGCATCAGGTGGCCATAGGTGTCGAACGTCATCGCGATGGTGGAGTGCCCCATGATGACGCTGAGCGCCTTCGCGTTCACGCCAGCGGCGATCAGAATCGACGCGCAGGTGTGCCGCGCCTCGTGCAGCGTGATCGACTCGGCCGCACTCTCACGCGCCTTGATCCAGACCATCCTCGGACCGTCCGGCCCCGGGTTGGGAACCTCCTTCCAGCCCCACGCCGTCAGGGAGTGCCTGCGCACCGTTTCCGGCGAGAACGGCCGCACCCCCGACGGGCCGAACACCAGCGCATCTCCGTCGCATGGCGTGCGCGCCTTGTGGGCGACCAGCTCCCCCGCCAGCGGCTCAAGGATCGGCACCCTGCGTTTCCCCGCGGCGCTCTTGGCGTCCTGCGCGCCTTCAATGGCATCCCAGCCGCGCTCCACACGGATCACACGGCCCGCGAGCTCCACGTCGCTCCAGCGCAGCGCCTGTAGCTCGCCACGCCTCAGCCCGGCGTAGAACGCGCATGCCCACAGGGCGCGCTCGTTGTCGGGCAGAGCGGCGATCAGTGTCGCCGCTTCATCCGGTGCGGCGATCCGGTCACGCTGGCCATCCGGGCGACGAAGCTCAAGGCCCTCGGTCGGGTCGACCGTGACGCCTTCGTCGCGGCGGATCGCGCGGCGGTAGATCACACGCAGCGGGTCGAGTGTGTTCTGCACGGTGCTCGCGCTCAGCCCTTCGGCGGTCAGCTTGTCGGCGAGGTCCTGCACGTCACGCCGCTGCACCTCCGACAGGCGCCTGTCGCCGAGCGCCGGCAGAACACGTTTGTCGAGCCCCACCCTGTAGCCGCGGAGCGTCGCGGGCTTGTAGCGTGTACCCGAAGCGGTCGGGATGGAACCGTCGCGCGCACCTGCGAGGAACGCCTCGGCTGCCTGCCGGACGGTCGTAGCCGTCGGCGGGCGCAGCTCGCCGCGTTTGACGGCGCCGAGCTTGTCCTCTCTCCACGCCTTCGCCGCCGCCCTGGTCGGGAACGCTTTGCGGATCTTCGTACCGTCCCGCTTGGAGTAGATGGATGCCTGCCAAGGGCAGTCACAGCGCCCCTTGCGGTTGCACTTGAGACCGTGGCGTTGACGCACTCCAGTGGCCATCAGCAATCACCTCCAGATGATGCCGCGGTGTACGGTGCCGATTGCATGGGAGCTGAACCTCTTGTGCCATGCCCCCGGCCGCGACCACGGTGCGGGGGCGCTTTGCAGGTAGCTCGGCACTCTACTCCCCCACTCCGACGCTTTCGGCGTGCCGGTCAAGCCAAGCCTGCAGCTCGCTGACCGGGATCAGCTTGCGGCGCCCAAGGCGCACAAGGCGCACGTCGGGCTCGATATGCGCGCGCCAGGTGTCCCACGACACGCCCAGCGCTTCGCACGCCTGCTCGACGCTGAGGGCGAGGGCGGGCGCGCTCCGCTTCCGGGCCGCAAGGGTGACTGCCGTACGTGGGGATATTGGGGCCATCGCGGTTACAGACCCCAACCTGCACGGACCGGCCAACAGATTGCGCGAAGAACCGGTGCGGGCGCGACATTGGGGCGCGCATCTCAAAGGCCCTCGAAGGGCAAAGCCGCGCGGCAGGCCACAAGCCCCTGACGCCTGCGCTTC
>OCTA010005927.1_pt1 | contig 10511 bp, 9 predicted proteins | sample 1538991 | NCBI WGS metagenome assembly OCTA01 (sample SAMEA3539302, study PRJEB22396) | soil metagenome | biome: tundra; feature: field; material: soil | place: USA | collected 2010-05 | depth 0.15 m | reverse complement strand
ACGAAACACTTCGCCGCTGTACGTTCCGGCGAACAGGTTCGTCCCGCCTGTCCCGCCGGAAGCGGGGCTCACGGCGAAACATTGAATAGTGCCGCCGCCGGGACCATCGGTTCGGAGCCACTGCGCAAGGGAGGTGGAACTCGAAGCGAGTGAGAGGAAGAGAGTGAGGGCCGCGACCGCTGTTATTCGAATGGTCAACTTTTCCCTTCCAGGAATCGGGTGATTATTGCCGCGCATATCCGAGTATGGACTTCCCAAAGTCACTCCAGCTCGGGAGATCCCTTAATCCTCCGAATGATACACATGGCAACCCTGATCGGGAATAGGTCAATAGGATGAAAAAGGAGCTAACCCCCTGGCAGGACCCGATCCCCCCGGGGGGGCGTCATAATGACCTCACTCCGTGGAATTCGGATCGTTTATGTATGCCGGTGGATTCAAGGAATGATGCGACGGGGCTTCGAAGGGGGGAACGGATGGATTCGGATTGGATCTCAGGCGGGGCGAGTCCTCCACTTCAACCATTCGAGCTATTCCTGTTTGCATTACTGTTTCGTACTCTGCATTATGCAGATCATGTTCAAGAGCCGCAAAGGAGAAAAGGGTCATGCACCAGGTTCCCGCTTCAGAAAAAACATTCTCCCCTGACACCGCCCTTGCGTGCGGTGTTCGAGAGCTGGATATAACACTTATCCGCCCGACGAACTACACCGATGACGGATATCCGATCCAGATGCGGGTCGGCGTTATACGCAGCAATACCCTGACACAGATGGGAACCCTGGCGCGCGACCTTCCGAGCTATCCATTCTTTGCAGGTCTGCCGATGACCGTCCGGCTGGTCGACGAGGCAATCCAACGGGTTCCGGCAAAGGAGATCATGAGGCGCTCAAGAGAGCCCGGCGTGAAGACGATTGTGATGCTCGTCGGCGTCCAATCCAACCAATTCCCCCGGGCGCAGGACATCGCCTCGTGGTTCCTGCCGCAGCATATCCCGGTCATGATCGGCGGATTTCACGTCAGCGGCATGCTCGCGATGGTGGGTCTTACCGCTGACCTCAGAGACGCAATGTGCAGGGGAATGATACTTGTTGCCGGCGAGGTGGAAGGTGAACGGTTGCCCGCTATTGTCGAAGATGTCCTCAGGGGGAGAGCGGAGCCGCTCTACAATTTCCTGACACCGACTCCCGACCTCTCAAACATCCCCACACCACGCCTGACAAGGAGTGACCTGGAGGGGTTTGCGTCGCCGTACAGCACCATCGATACCGGCCGGGGATGCGTCTTCACCTGCGACTTCTGCACCATCATCAATGTTCAGGGTCGAACGATGCGTTGCAGGGAACCCGGACAGGTCGTCGATTTTGTCCGGCGCAACTACCATGAGGCGGGGGTCATTCACAGTTTTTTCACCGACGACAACATTGCCCGAAACCCGCGTTGGCGTGAACTTTTCGCGGGGCTCATTGAATTGCGCGAAGAGGAACACATCCCGTTTACGTTCATGATGCAAAGCGACCTCGCGGCGCGCAAGATTCCGCCGGGCGACTTCTTCAGGGTTGCCGCACGGGCAGGATGCAATCAGGTGTTCTTCGGGGTAGAGAGCGTGAACCGCGATAATCTCCGCTCTCAGGGGAAGTTTCAGAATCAGGTCACGGAATACGGGGACCTCGCCGCACATCTGCATTCGCTGGGCATCGCCTGTCACGCCGGATACATACTCGGGCTCCCGTTCGATACACCGGCAACTATCGCGCGGGACATCGCCGAGCTCCGGCGCATCGGATTCGATTCCGCCTCATTCTATATCCTTGCACCGCTGCCCGGCTCGAAGGATCACCAGCGATGGTGGCAGGAGCGCCGCTGGATGGAATCAGATTTCAATACATACGATTCGGCGCACGTTGCTGTGGCACCGGAACGAATGACGCCCGACGAACTGATGACGTCGTACCGGAACGCCTGGGACCAGTTTTATGCGATCGACCATATGGTCAGCGTTCTCAAAGTGTGGCGCCACGACCGGTCGACATACTGGAACAGGCTTTTTTTCTTCGCTGCTTACCTGTACGCATCCAGGATAGAACGCCTGCATCCAATGAATTGCGGATTCTGGACCGTGCGACATCGGGATGACCGGCGTTCCGGCCTCCCCCGCGAGGGATTTCTTCCCTTCTGGTGGAACCGGGCGAAGACCATCTACGACCGATTGTGGGGAATCATGAAGCTTTTTTTGCAGCTCGAAGAGGTCTGGCTCCGGAGCCGCCCCAGAAGCAAGGCAGAGGATGCCCTCCACGAGCTCATGGTCAGGACGAGAAATGATGTCGTCGACTGGCGCGACCTGAAGGCACGCGAGCTTGTTGTGCTCTACAGGAAGCTCGGCGATGACATGCCGGACATCAGGGTTCCCTCCATCGTGCAACTCTGGTGTAAGAAGCACAATCCTTTCGCTGTCGCATACACGAGATCGTATGTCCAGCGGGCATGGAGACAATGGTATCTCCATGCATGGAACCCGCTCAAGTGGGTCGAAGTCTGGCTCTTCGAATGCGCGAACGGCGTTCGATTCCTCACGCACCTTCTCGTTGAAGGGAAGTAGGGTTTCAAGGGATCACATTCAAGTGCGGCTACAGCAAACAGCATCGCCGACTCCATGGGAGACTAGAAAAGGAAGGGGATAATCCTTTTTGTCCGATTGGCGTATCGTTTGTACTCCGGATATCGATCGACAAGGAGTTTTTCCTCGGCGGCAATCCTCAACCCGGCGCCCGCAATCGCGCAAATCCCCAGGACCAGGTTGAGGATCGAGAGATGTGAGAGTATGCCCGCCCAGGTGAAGTAAATCACCGCGGCATAGATCGGATGACGAACATACCTGTACGGCCCGGATGTCACGACCCCGCCTTCCGTGGGAGTTGCGGCCGCATGGAAACTCCTTCCTCCGAACGTCATACGGGCCCACACCATCAGCGAAAAAGCAACAATCTGGGCCCCGATGGGGATCGGGCTCTCCCCGAAGAGAGAATGACCCCAGATCAGGGCAATCATTGCCGCGATCATGACGACAAGTCCGGCCATCGACGTCAGATTGAAAGCCATCGAGATACTCCCCATGTCATGCGGTATCCTCCCCACCGGTGAATCGACGGCGGAGGTAATCGCCGTTCATCCCTCCTGTGGCCGAAAGGCGTACCGGAGAAAGAGGTGGCTCCCGCTCTTCCTCAATCCAATCAATCTCCCTGTTACCACGCGCTCCGGCAGAAAGACCCGTCCGGCGATCAGACCCAGCCGTTCGCTATGACCGTCCCGCCCCGCAAGCCGGGGGGAAAGGGTCAGAAACAACTCATCTAACTCCCCCTGGTCAACGAACTGGCCAATGAGGTGGGGTCCCCCCTCCACGAGGAATATGCTCCCGCCGGGGAGAAGACGTAAAAGCGCGTCAAGAATTTCACGGACTGTGAGCGTCTCTCCGGCGCCCGCCCGGCCGATCTGAACTCCTGGAGGAACATCTCGCTTCCTGATTTCCTTTTCGCCCGCCGCTGTGGTAATGATCGCCACCGGAGCCTTCCCCGCGGTGAAGACCGGCAGGTCCAGATCGAGTACGCCGCCCGCACTGACGACAACGCAGAGCGGCGGTTTCTGCCTCCCCGTCCGGGCCCGCAGCATCCTGTAGGAACCGTCCAGCGACGGAAAAACAAATTCCGGAGTCCATATATGCTGCGGGGATTGGCCCAGCGTCCCCGCGCCAACGATGACAGCATCGGCGGCCGTGCGCAGGAGGGCCATGACCATGCTGTCGTGCCGGTTCGACCCGCTGATTTCATCCCCGTTGGTCTTCCCGGGAACCCCGAGAGACACGACACCGTCGAGTGTCGTCACAAAGTTGGCGATCACGTGCGGATCTGCTCCGGGAGGGGGAAACTGCAGTCGCCCGTACAGGGCTTTCAGGTCGTCGGGGAGCGGCAGATCGACCCCGCAGTCGTGGTCGATCAGGATCTCAAGGGGACCGGGAGGGATCATGGATGAAATTCGCCCGTCCGGTCAAGAAACGCGGAAATGCTCGGGACACAGTAGGTCCCGTAGAGCGCAATTTCCGGCGATCGGATAGAATCCCACGAAAACTCATAACCAAACCAGAGATACATTATTCTCATGTTGTCCCGTTCGGGGTCGAGCTTTTTGATCTGCTCAAGTATCCCGAACCGTCTCATGGTCTCTCCTGTTTACTCCAACCGTACGGACCCAGACTCCCCTTCTGTGAAGAGACCGTCCAGATAATCCACGGAAATTCAGGTGAGAAAAACAAGCACAAATTTCTGCCATTTTCACTTGCATTGATTTTGAAAATCTTTTACATTCGCAAAGTCCCTGCGGCGGACGCAGGACCTCCCGGGACTCCCATCGTCACACCGGACTCTTTCTCATCACCTGTTTCCAAAATTCTCCGGAGGTTTTCATGATCTCCATGGTATCACTGTGGCTCCCCATACTCCTCTCCGCCGTGGTCGTGTTCATCCTGAGCTCCCTGATTCACACGGTGCTACGTTACCATGCCAATGACCTGCGCAAGCTCCCGGATGAAGACGCCGTCGCAAATGCGCTGCGCCAGTGGAACGTACCGGCAGGCGAATACCTACTTCCGCGCCCGGACAGCATGAAGGACATGAACACTCCGGAGTTCCAGGAAAAAGTAACGAGGGGACCGGGAGCTCTCCTGACGGTCTGGGGAGGCGGTAGACCGTCCATGACTGCAAGCCTCATACAGTGGTTCCTGTATTGCCTCGTGGCGAGCATCTTTGCCGCCTACGTCTCCAGCCGGGCCCTCCCGGCCGGGGCTTCGTATCTTTCCGTCTTCCGGTTCGCCGGAGCGACGGCATTTTGCTGCTATGCCATCGGAGGGTGGCAGGATTCCATCTGGTTCAAACGGGCCTGGTCGACCAGCCTGAAGAACACACTCGACGGTCTGATCTACGCGCTCTTCACTGCAGGGATGTTCGGCTGGCTCTGGCCGCGGTAGGAAGGCACCTCATTCATCCTGAGTCCCATGTGTGTAACGCGCCGGAAATCCGCATGTGGTGCCAGGAACGGGAACCGGGGGAGCGAACTTTCCCGGAACTGACACTCGCCGCAGAATCTGTGTTCAGCTCACCCCGTACTATTGGGTTTTATGGTGGGGAAAAAGATCGGAAGCTGGCACAGGAGTTGAAACAATAAATCTCGCCCGGGGGGGAGAGGCTCACGTTCTAATGATCCAGAGGTCGTAATGACACCCGCAATAGGCATCGGCTTTCTCTCACTCACCTGCATCCTCTTCATCGCGTATGTGTTGTTCCTGATCGAACAGCACAAAATCCAGGACGAACTCGCCCGGCATCTCAAGGAGGAGGAAGATGAACGTTGGGACCCGAAGGACGGCTTGAACCTCCTCTGACATCGGATGCAGGCAGGTTCTTCAACCGCTCCTTCAGCCCTGCGGCTGCGAGCGCATACCCACCGTTTCCCCCATCCACCAGATGCATGTGTTCACCGTTATACGAGAATAGTTGACCGGATTTCCGGCCTGCGGTTCTTCGGGTGTCATGGGGCGCCGGGGATTGTACAATCAGCGCCGGAACCGGGGGTGCAGATTGCACTCTGCACCCCCGCGGCACCTGGTATCAGGTGATACTATTTCAACAGAGACAGTTTTTTCGTCTGCACGAAGCCCGTGGACTGGAGCCGGTAGAAATACACGCCGCTTGCCAGAGCGGAGCCGTCGAACCGGACTTCGTGGAACCCGCTCTCCTGCTCCCCTTCCGCAAGGACCGCAACACGCTCGCCGAGCGCATTGTAGACTGCCAGGAGAACGTGTGAACGGGAAGGGAGAGTGTAGCGAATCGTCGTTTCCGGGTTGAACGGATTCGGGAAGTTCTGCCCGAGCGAGAAGACTGCAGGCACCTCCTGATGTGTCCCCCCCGGTTGCACTTCGACCTTCGCCGGATCACTGTAATGGACCGCCCCGTCAAGGTCGATCTGCTTCAGCCGGTAATACCAGGTCCCCGCCTGTGCGCTCCCGTCCGTATATGAGTAGGCCTGCTGGACCGCTGTCGTTCCGTGTCCGGGAATAACGGCGCCGGAAACGGTCACGAACTCCCCGCCGGCCAGCACTCCCCGCTGCACTTCGAACCCGTAATTGTTCACTTCGCTGAGCGTGGCCCACCGGAGGAGGACCCCGGCGCCGGAGGTGTTCTGCGAGGCATTGAATGAGGCGAGCTGTATGGGGAGCGGAAACACCTGTCCGTTCCATGATGCGGTAGGCTGTATCGTTATCGCCCCGCTGTCCGGCTCCGAAGGGTCGCCCGTGTTCGCCTGGACAGAGGCCCCGTCTCTTGCAAGGAATATGTATCCCACCCGTTTTGAGATTGTGCCGTTGGAGATGGTGACAATGCTGTCGGTTCTCTTGATCCTGAGTGCATCGTGGACCGACCCACCCGGCATCGTCATCGGGCCATACGCGTCCACGAGGTATAAGGAACTGTACCTCACACCAGGCTGTGCGATCTGAAATGTTCCAAGGGAGATGACGGTCGTGTCGAGGTACGTGCTTGTCCATGTCGTGCCGTATGTCAAAGGAAGCGTATAGTATACATCCGCGGGGATGTTTGTTATCAGCGCCGAGGCCCCCGTCCACGCTCCGGTGCCGCTTGCCCCCTGTCCGGGATTCAGGAGATTATTCGTCGAAAGCTTGAAGTAGGCATACGCGGTCGCCGGGATAGGCGTCCCCGACAGGGCAGCGATGAAAAAATTGATGTCCGCCCGGAATGCATTCGTGGCGCCCGGGAAACTGGAGACAAACGGAGTACCGGACACAACGACGCTCGTGAACGTGAGCGACGAGTCCGATCCGAGCGCGCTGAAATCCCATGAGGACAGACCATGCCTGCCGATGTTCAGGGTTCCCGTCACTTTGTCGATCTTGTTTGCCAGCGTGTTGCCGACGGCCAGCTTCGCACTCACATCTGCCGAAGTGATCGTGATTTGCCCGAGAGCGGTCGTGCCGAACAGCGCCAGCGCACACATGAACACGAACGAAGTGGCAAATGTCTTCATGTATCCTCCAGAAATGTTGTTGGGTGGTTTAGTATGCGATACCTGGTTCTTCGGGAACTCAGTCACGGCCGACCCTATCTGCCGGTCACGACACCGGCAGCCAGTTCATTCCCAGTGCAACAAGTGTCCTCGTGCGCATTGAACAATCTCCTTCGTAGAGGCAGGTACGTTGTGTCGAACCGGTTGTTGCTCGTGCGAGCAGGCGATTCCCCGGGGAGATGCAGTGAGCGGGTCACGGGAATAACATCTTCCCGGGGTCCCCGTCGCTTCAAGTGGGGAGAAGAGATGCTGGAAAGAGCGTGGCCTGGAAAAAGGTACAGTCCCGCCAATACAAAAGCAAGGAGCGCTGAACAGGGATGAGTGACAGCACCGTGCCATAGTGCCGGCGGGACCGGGAAAAGGCCTCGTCAGTTCCTGTTCAGTATCCTCTCGTACTTTTTCTCATTCGCGTCGAAGTAGGCGGTCTCCCGGGGATTGTAGACATTGAGATCGAAAGAACCGGAGACGATCTTTCTCCAATCCTGATAGCCGGAGACTATCCCCCGGGCGACGGCCTGGACCCCGAGATTCCCTACGATCGTCCCCTCGACCGGACCGGCATAGACCGTTAGGCCGGTCGCATCAGCGGCGAACTGTGCCAGCAGCTCGTTCTGAATCCCCCCTCCCACCGCATGGAGCCTCTCGATGCGCACCCCCGTGACTTCCTCGATCTCCCTTATCGTCTTCCGATAACTGAAGGCAAGGCTTTCGAGGACGACGCGGATGATCCACCCGGGCCCTGTTTTTGCTTCCCCGCCGGCCTCCCGCACGCACCCCATGATCTTTTGCGGCATCTCCCCTGCCTTCAGGAACCTCGGATCGGCCAGGTCAACCCAGGCCCCAGCGAATCCCTCTTCCCTCGCCAGACCGCTGAGCTGCATATAGCTGAACTCCTTCTTCTCTTCCATCCAGCTCCGGCGGCACTCCTGCACGGGCCAGAGTCCGGCGAGATTCTTCAGGAACCGTATGGTCCCGTTGACCCCCCCCTCATTGGTGAAGTTGTACTTCATCGCGGCGGGAGAAAGGACCGGCTTCTGCAGCTCCACACCCATCAGCGACCAGGTCCCCGAGCTGAGGAACGACCATGACCCCTCAGACGCAGGGACCGAAGCAACCGCAGAAGCGGTGTCGTGGCAGGCCGTCGCTATGACCGGAATCCCGGGATTCAAGCCCGTCTTTGAAGCGATCCCGGGGAGGAGCGGACCGAGGATCGTCCCCGGCTCCACGATCCCGGGGAATATGTGTCTGCCGATCCCGAATTTGTCTATCAGCTCCCAGGACCATTCTCTCTTTGCCGGATCGATGAGTCCCGTCGTGGAGGCGATGGTGTATTCCAACTTCATGACGCCGGAAAACATGAAGTTGAAGAAATCCGGGATCAGCAGCATCGCCCCCGCCGGATCCAGCAGGCTCAGGCGCCTCTTCTTTTCTGCAAGAAGCTGAAAGACGGTATTGAACTGCATGAACTGGATCCCGGTCTTCCCGTACAGAGCCTCTTTCGGGACAACCGCAAACGCTTCTGGCATGATGGTGTCCGTGCGGTCGTCGCGATAGTGATAGGGATAACCCAGGACGCGTCCGTCGGGGTCCACAAGCACGTAGTCCACCCCCCAGGTATCCACACCTATCCCCTCGAAATCGGGCCCGTGGGACTTCCGCGCGTTAACGAGCCCCTTCAGCATCTCTTCGGCAATCGCCAGAATATCCCAGTGAAACCCCCCGTGAAACCTGACCGTGTGCGTTGTGAACCGGTGGACCTCCTCCAGCTTGAGATTCCCATCACTGAGCGTCCCCACGATGCACCGACCGCTTTCAGCCCCCAGGTCAAATCCGATGAATCGTTTCGTCATAGGAACTTCTCGCGGATATCGAGGATATCCTGTTCTCCGATCGGGACGACGCTTCCGAGCGACTGGGAGTCGATCAACGAACAGGCGCTGCTTTCCGCCACCTCCAGCCGGTCGAATGCCTCAAGGATCGTTGCGCCGCTGGTGAGCAGACAGTCGTTCTGAATCAGGACCACAGGAACGGTCTCCGAGATGCTCCGTGCAATCGCCTCCGGTTCCGTGTATTGTGACCCGAACGGGATGGACGGGATGTCCCGCAGGAGTATGTAGCATTCCGGGATCGTCCTGGTTTCAAACCTGTTCGAAGTGACCGCGTATGCGGCAACACCCGGGGACTGGGCGGTGATGATGCTGTTGACCGCCGGGTGCATCCGGTAGATCGCTTCGTGAAGCCGTGCGGACCGGCTGGCCCTCTTCCCTTTTTCCTGTTTCCCCCCACGGATGAGCACGATGTCCTCTCTGCCGAGACTCCGCCTGTCCATTCCTGTCGGCGTAATAAGAAACTCGTCATCCCCCACGCGCGCTGAGACGACCCCCTCCGTGCTGATCATCAGAAAGCGGTCGCAGGCGCGGTAGACGATCTCGACGATCCGGCCCCGCAGTTCCCGTTCCCGGCTCGTGTGGTGGCCGGGCTCGAACTCCGGGAGCACTCCTTCACGGCGGCCGAAAAACGATATCTGCTCCGGAGACAGAGAGTTGATCCCCCCCAGCCTTTTCGCTTTGATGATCGTCCGTGCACAGAACTCAAGAGTCTCGATCCGGTGGTACGCATTGAGAAGATCGCTCCCGCCGGTGACCGCACCGTGGTTTTCGAGGAGGACGACATTGTACCCCGACGCGAACGTCGCTGCGATGTTCCTTCCGAGCTCATCGCTCCCCGGAAGGGCATAGGGAGCGTATCCAACAAGTCCGCACACGCTGTTCGCCTGCGGTATGACCGCCGTGTCCGGGACGATCCTCACGATGCTGAACGACACAAGCGCCGTCGGATGGGCATGAACAATCGCCGCAATGTCGGGGCGTCTCTCATAGATCCACCGATGGAACGGCAGCTCCGACGACGGCCTGTGCGGCCCCGCGGTCATGCCATCCGCTCCGACGCACATGATATCGTCCGGAGAGAGGTTGCCTTTGTCGATACCCGCCGGGGTGATCCAGATGTCGCCGTTGACGTCCCTCACGGAGAGGTTCCCTCCCGAGATCGTCGTCAGTCTGTTGCTGTAAATGCGGTCCATGATCCGCACGATCTGATCGCGCGGGTGCAAAAGATGAAAATCCATAGGGCTCGTATTCCAGGGATGGCACAGTCGGGTTGCCGCAAGGGGGACGCATGTCCCCCGCAGCAATGAAAGGAAGGGATATCCGCGTACAGAATCAATCCCGCCGGGTCACCCCGGGATGGCGAAGATGCCGGTGCTCCTGTCCCGGCGGATCCTGCTCTTGTTCTCGTTCCACCAGGCACTCAGCTTTCCCGGCCGGTCGTTCCCGGGCCCGATACTGACGTGCTCTTTCAACGCATCCAGGGCGTCGTCGGCG
>OCTA010005925.1_pt1 | contig 10515 bp, 7 predicted proteins | sample 1538991 | NCBI WGS metagenome assembly OCTA01 (sample SAMEA3539302, study PRJEB22396) | soil metagenome | biome: tundra; feature: field; material: soil | place: USA | collected 2010-05 | depth 0.15 m | reverse complement strand
CACGCCCACCATGCGCCGGCATGAGTGCCGGCGCGGCAGACTGAGAGTCTGCGCCACGAACGCGCGCGGCTCCGAAACGTCGATCAGAGCCGCGACCGTGAGAGAGCGGTTGTCAAACGCCAACTATTCCATCCGCCGTTCGCCTACGGCGGGCAGCGGATGGGATTTTTCAGCAAAATTGCGTGGTTCAGGCTGTTTGAATGTATAAGGACTGAGATGGAACAGGGTTCTCCTGAAGGGTACAATGCCAAGACCGGCTTCTGCGAGCCGGCTCAGAAACCTCAAACAGGAGAACCCTATGAACGTCAACCACTATATCGGATTCGATGTACACAAGAAGACCGTCAGCTACTGCGTGAAGATTGCCGACGGGACGATCGTGGAGGAAAGCAAGCTGGGGGCGACGCACCAGGCACTGCGCCAGTGGGCCGAGAAACGGCGGGAGCCGTGGCACGGCGCGATGGAAGCGACGCTGTTCAGCGGGTGGATCTACGATACGTTGAAGCCCTACGCCGCCGAGCTGCAGATGGGGCACCCGGCGATGATGAAAGCCATCGGCGCATCCAAGAAGAAGAACGACAAACTGGACGCGCGGAAAATCGCCGACCTGGTGCGCTGCAATCTGCTGCCGGCATGCTACGTGGCGCCGGCGGAAATCCGCGAACTGCGGCGACTGCTGCGCTATCGCAACTTGGTGGTAACGCAGGCGGTGCGCATGAAGAACAGGATGAGTGGGTTGCTGATGGAGGTGGGCGCGGAGTACAACAAGCAGCAACTCCACGGGAAGCAATACTTCACCGAATTGCTGGACACCGTGGAAGAAGTGCCGGAATCGGTGAAAGATCTGCTGCGGCTCAGCCGGGGCGCGATGGAGACGTTCGAGGCGACGCAGCGGCAGCTACTCGTCAGGTTGCAAAAAGATCCGCTGCTGGCCAAGCGAGTAATCCTGTTGAAGAGCATTCGTGGCGTGGGCGAAGTGACGGCTCTGACGTGGGCGCTGGAAGTGAGCGACCCGCACCGGTTCTCTTCGGTGGCGAATGCGGTGAGTTACTGCGGGTTGACGTCCGCGTTGGTTTCATCGGCCGACAAACAGCAGCGCGGGCCGATCTCGAAACAACGCAACGCGCATTTGCAAACGGTGCTGATCGAGGCGGCGAAAGTAGCGCCGCGGTGGAACCCGCAGTTGGCAGCCGTGCACGAGCGGGAAGTGCAGCGGGGGAACCGCAACCGGGCAACGCTGGCGGTGGCACGGAAACTGGTTGCCTATCTGTTGGCGGTGGACAAATCCAGGCAGCCCTTCCAGGTTCGCAACCCGGCCACACCCGAAACGGAGGTTCAGAAAGTGGCTTAAGAAAATGCTCCGAGCTCACCAGCGGGAAAGGTGTTTTTCCCGCCAAAGCCGCCCGTCGAGTTGCCCCGGATGCCAGAACGGTCCTCGCCGTCAAGGGTTCGCTACGCCGCGCCAAAAGCAGGCGCGCCCTTGACGGCTCCGGGCCGTTCCGCCGGTCAAACAGTTGCGACGGGCGGCTCCGGCGGGAAAAACACAGCACCCTGCTGTGCGCGGCTCCGCGACGATTTGCCAGCGATCCACCGGCCGTTCCTCGCGCAAACGGGTCTGCACCAGGGAGGACCTTCCTCCCCATGTGCCCTACAGGCTGTTTCGAGGCCGGCCGGTTCACTCCGATTCAATCTTCGTGGACAGCCCCGAGCTGTTCCCGCAAATGGATGTCTGGTCCCGCTGCTGCGTGGACCCATTCGATAACGGATCGAAAAAGGCAAACCGTGGCGCCAATTGCCGGACCGACTACTGCGCTTCAGGAAAATCTTCCGTTAAGTGCGAGGAAAGGTGTGTTTTCCCTTGACAAGTCCTTATCATGGATGACCCGTTCTTTCTGCCCAAATGCCGACCAGTATCGAAGTCCACACCTCCCAAAACGCCGATTCGGGGCCGCCCGCCCGTTCACTGGTGGGATATGCTGTCGTCGCCAGCTATCGTCTTCGGCCGAAGACCGCAGCTTCACTTTCCTTCGTGCGACACGGGCGTCATCCCTTTGCTCGCAAAGTACACCATGATCATGCCGTACTGTTCGTTGCTGTGCGTAAGATCGCTGATCAACACAGCGCCACGCGGCCGCTCCCCGGTCGTATTGTCGCGTCCGGCTATCTTCACCATTTCCCCCACGTTCTGATTGGTGAGGGAATTGAACACCGGGTCGCAGAAAGCGAACGAATCCGCCACAATCTTGGTGGCCTGCGCCTTCGTATAGGCCGCCTTGGAATCGTCGAACGCCGCCGGACCCGGCTGCCCGCTGGCGCGGCTGCATTGCGTGTTATTCTCATTCGCGATGTGCACGAGCAACTGGCCGAACGTCCGCAGTTCCTTCTCCAGCCCGGCCGGCCTCCAACCATACGCGTCTTCCGGCATCTTCTCCGCCGAAGCGAGAATGTAGCCCTTGTTTTGGTTGTATTGGTTCTTGATCGAAGTCGCAAAGTCGGCGGGCGCGGCTTTTTGCTGCGCCACGGCCGCTCCGGCGTACAAAAGTAACGCTACGCAGCAACTGGACCTGTTCATAATGATCTCCTGATCAGCGAAGTGGCGGCCTTTCCGCAACCATCGAATTCTAACACCATCGCGCGCCCAACCTTTTGCGAAATCCCCCGGCTGGGAACTTTTCAGCGGTTCGTTCGTCTTACTTTCGACGGGTTCTCCGCGCGAGGTGTGCTTTGACGAACCAGCTTTTGCAGGATCTCCGGTTCGGTCTCCGGACCCTGAAGAATTCCCCGGGGTTTACCGCCGTTGCGGTGGTGGCGCTGGCGCTGGGCATTGGGGGCAACGCCGCCGTTTTCAGCTTCGTGGATGGCATCCTGCTGAAGCCTCTGCCTTACGGGGAGCCGGACCGCATCCTGCGTGTGCTCGAGAAGCCGCCCGGAGGGGGGCGGAACGGCATTTCCGCGCTGAACTATCTGGACTGGCAGAAGCAGAACACGGTCTTCGAGTACATGGCCGCGCAGACCGGCGGTTCCGTCACGCTCTCCGGCGTATCCGAGCCCGTGCAATTGCGGGGCGCGCGGGTCTCGCCGCACTACTTCGACATCTTCGGAATCAAGCCGGTTTTGGGGCGGACGTTCGCGCCGGACGAAGATCAGTTGGGCAAGGGGGATGTCGCCGTGCTGAGCCACCGGCTGTGGGAGACCCAGTTCGGCGCCGACCGCGGCATCCTCGGCCGGAAGATCGTACTCGACGGCCGGCCCAGCATCGTGATTGGCGTGCTGCCGGCGGGGGGCGCTTTCGACCGGGCGTACTCCCAGATCTGGCGTCCGCTGGTGTTCGAGCCGCAGAACCTCACCCGCAACTTCCACTGGCTGGGGTCATACGCGCTGCTGAAACGGGGCGTCACGCTGGAGCAGGCCCGGGCGGGAATGGACTCGATCGGGGCGCAGATTGCGCAGCAGTTCCCGGATTCCAACAAGGGTTGGGGCGTCAATGTCGAGCGGTATACCGACGTCATTGTCGGCCCGGATCTGCGGCGGTCCGTGCTCATTATGATGGCCGCCGTCGGAATGGTGCTGTTGATCGGGTGCGTGAACCTCGCCAACCTCATGATGGCGCGCGCTTCCGCCCGCGAGCGGGAGGTGGCCGTGCGGGCTTCGCTCGGCGCGGGCCGCTGGCGGCTGGTCCGGCAGTTCTTGACGGAAAGCGTCCTATTGGCGGTCTGCGGCGGCGTGGCGGGACTGGGCGTGGGATACGCGGCGATGGTGGCCTTGCGCGCGGCCATCCCTCCGTTCAGTTTGCCCCGGGAAGTGAATGTCGCGATGGACGGGCGCATTCTGCTTTTCAGCCTGGCGATTTCGGTGGTCACTGGCGTGTTGTTCGGTCTGGTTCCCGCGATCCAGGCGGCCCGGCCCGACTTGGCGGCGACCATCAAGGAAGGTGGGCGCGGATCGACCGCCGGCGGCCGGCGGCGCATGAGGAGCGTGCTGGTGGTGGCGGAAGTGGCGCTCGCGTTCGTTCTGCTGACGGGCGCCGGATTGTTGCTCCGCAGTTTCCGGAATCTGATGCAGGTGGACGCGGGCTTCGACGCCGCCAACGCGATCACGGCGGGCCTGCCGATCCCCGAAAAGCGATTCCCCGATCCGGCCCAGCTCAACGCTTACTTGCGCGAGATCGTCGGTGGGGTCGAAGCCGTGCCCGGCGTTCGCGAAGCCGCGCTGACCTCGGCGCTGCCGCTCGAAGGCTGGGGATACGGCATGCCGTACCAGATTGCCGGCAGGCCGATGGTGGATCGCGCCAACCGGCAGGGGTGCTTCTTCAAGATGGTGAGCCCGTCTTACTTCCACACCCTGGGGATCAGGTTGCGCAAGGGCCGGGGCCTAACAGAACACGACGCAAAAGGGTCTCCGCCGGTGACCGTCATCAACGAAACGATGGCGAAGAAGGAGTTTCCGAAGGAGGACCCCATCGGCCGCCGCCTTCTGATCCAGGAAATCGTGCCCGGAAGGGCGGAGCTTGGCCCCGAGATCCCGTGGGAGATCGTGGGCGTCATCGCCGACGAGAAAATCGACGGCCTCAACGATCAGCGCAGCCTAGGCATGTACGTCTCCAACGAGCAGAGCCCGGTATTCGGCATGGCCCTGGTGGTCCGTACCGCCATGGACCCCCTCACGTTGCAACAGAGCCTGCGAAGGGCCGTGCACCAGATCGACAAAGACCAGCCGCTGACGGATCTGCGCACGCTCGAACAGATCAAATCCCAGAACGTCGCTCCGGACCGCTTGCAGACTGTCCTGCTGGGCAGCTTCGCCGGCGTCGCCATGCTGCTTTCCGCCATCGGCATCTACGGCGTAGTTTCTTACGCCGTGGCGCAGCGGACCCACGAGATCGGAATCCGGGCGGCGCTCGGCGCCAGCGCGGGCAGTCTGCTTCGGCTGATCCTGCGCGGCGGCATGGGCCTGACGGCCGCCGGCCTGGCGATCGGATTCGTCGGCGCCCTGGCCATCACGCAACTCATGGGTAACCTTCTATTCGGCGTGGGCGCGCGCGATCCGGCGACGCTCGCGGCCGTGGCAGCCGGGTTGGCGTGCGTAGCCCTGCTGGCCTGCTACGTGCCGGCGCGGCGGGCCGCCAAGGTAGATCCGGTGGTGGCGCTGCGGTATGAGTGAGGCGCGTGCGCGGTAGTACTACGGTGTAGCGGCAACATGCCTCCGCGGTAGCGCCGCCGGTTTTTGCCGGCGGTGTTTTTTCGTCGGGCTTCAAACCACCACCGGGTAGAGTCGAGGATGGGCGCTGGTGCTGACTACAGTGGCCGTCCCGTTTCCCAACCCCGCTCATCAAACCGGACGTGCGGATTTCCCGCACATTATGGGGCGCGCCACAAATGCATGTTTCAGTAAGGCCCCTTTGCTCCGCGGGCATTACCCCGCTTCCTCGCTCGTATGGGCCTCTCCGACTCCCTTCAGGGCCGCCCCGCCGGTTATGTATTCCCGCCGGGCGTTGGTCGCTCTCGCTCCCTCCCTGTAGGGCCTCCCAGGCTCCTCGACTGATCTTTCCACGCGCGCTGCCCCCAACCACCCCGGAAAGCCCGGCGGGTGCTTGCCTGTTGCTTCCCCACCGGTATCAGGCTTCATCCTAGTCGGCAGACTGGCCACCTTCGTCTTCCTAACGAGGCCGAATCGGGTTCACTTGCGTTGCGGCTCGCGTGTTCGCCCATGCCAAGTCTTCGCCAGATCGATTTCTCCATCCCGCGCTTGCTGGGCTACATGTCCGAACAGGCAATTTACCTGGTGAACTCCTTTCAGTTCACAAGATCAGCCAGGCTTCTCCTGGCACACCGACCGTCAGGGAGCGGTTTCCCGCAAGAGCACACCATCACACGGTCGAAGACCTAGTTCTCCGCGATCTCGAATACTTTCCCGTCGATCTCCTCGATCGCAACGACGAAGCGCTTGCGCTCCTGGAGCTTCGCATCGGGGACCTTGAAACTCGCGGCGATCATGCGGTCCCAGGTGGCGTGTCCCGGAATCTTGTTTTGCAGAACCAGCGACTGGTTATACTTTTGCCCCAGCAGCGGGATGCCGTCGAATACGCGCTTGGCATCCGGGTCGGCAATGGTCTGGCCTTCCAGGCGAGCGCCGTTCTTGTCCTCGGCGTAAACCCTGACGGTCCGCACCACGGCGGGAAAGTCCGAGGTATTGGAAACGCGGAAATCGAGAATCGCCACCGCGAGCTCGTCGTCGAGCGGCGCGGTGCGGACTTTGAGGAAGTGGCCGGGCAGATCCAAATGCGCCCCGCGCTGGATGAACAGCATGACCCCAACAACCGCGATGATGCATCCGATTCCAATCCCGAACGCCATCAACAGGTTCTTACTCACGATGAAACCTCCCTACCGTGGCGCCTGGCCACAGAACCGATTGTAATGGATAGTATGGAGTGGACGAACGGCTTCGGCCGAAAAATCGTATTGCGGGAAGGCGACATCACGCGCCTGGCCGCGGATGCCATCGTGAACGCAGCCAACTCGGGCCTGGCGGGAGGCGGCGGCGTGGACGGCGCCATTCACCGCGCCGGCGGCCCGGAAATCATGCGCGAGCTGGACGGCATCCGCCGCCGGATCGGCCGCTGCCCCACGGGCGGCGCGGTGGTCACCGGCGCCGGGAAGCTGTCCGCGAAGTACGTGTTCCATGCGGTCGGCCCAGTCTACCGCGATGGAGCGCACGGCGAGCCGGAGTTGCTAGCCTCGTGTTACCGCAAGTGCCTGGAACTTGCCGAGGAGCGTGGCGTGCGGACCATCGGCTTTCCAGCCATCGGCACGGGCGTGTACGGCTACCCGCTGGGGGAAGCCGCGGAGATCGCAATCCGCGAAGTCGCGCGGCGCCTGGAAAAGCCGGATGGCGCCATCGAAGAGGCGATCTTCGTGCTGTTCGGAAAACAGGCGTACGAGATCTACGCCGCGGCGCTGGCAGCCGTCCGGCGCGGGGCCTAATAGTCCACGTTGGGCCCGAAGTCCGGCTTCAGCCCGGCGCGGGCCAGCGCCAGCCATTCGGCGAGCTTTCCACGATCCGCGGTCCATAGCGCCCGGCATTCCTCCAGGTATTGGATCACCACGTCCCTCTCGCCGCGCTCCAGGAGGCCCCTCGCCAGAGCCATGTTGGGACCGAAGGTGGTCAGCGACATGCTTTTCGGCGCTTTTCCGGCCTCCAGTAGATAGCGGTCCGCCGCTTGAACGTCGTCCCGGGCGAGCGCCAGCCGGCCGAGCACGATGTTGCCTTGGTGAACAGCGTCGCCCGTCCACCAGAACTCGCCGTGTCTGGCCGCCTCGACCGTCTCGTTGGCGTAGCTCTCCGCTTTTTGCCATTGGTGCGCGCCGAACGCGGTCCGAGCCAGCCGCGGCAGCAGAGCCGTTCGCGTGGTAGCGTCCTTGCCGGCCATTAACTCCACATGGTCTAGCTCCAGGTCCGGCGAGATTCGAGACGGCGTCGGCCGCTGGGAAAAGATCGCCATGTTCAACCTGGTGGAGAGCCGCGACGCTTCGGCCCAGTCGTCGTTGCGGATGGCGGCGCGGATCTGGTCCAGCAGGAGATATTCCTTCTCTTTGTCCGATTGCGCGGGAGTTTGCGCGGTCTGTCGCGGCTCGAGACTTGGCCCCGACTGAGCCACAGCCGATGAGATTAGGCAACAGAAGAGCGCCTTCAGCGCGAGCCGGACGATTTGCGCGGCGGCTGGCGGCGCTGTTCCCCGATCCTGGGAAGAACGGCAGTTCAGTTGCAACACGGTGGGCGCTACTCTATTATACCGGCTTCCGACGCCGGCCTTATACTGGTTATTGTAGAAGATAGCGTCGGTTCGGCTTCCGCACATCCGCCAGCATGGGTGTTATCACACAACTCAAACGCGTTGTTTTGCCCCAGTCGAGGGTCTCCTTATGAGTTCCATTGCGATCCCCCCGCTTAGTCGGGCCGTCCGTTTCTACGAGGCGCCCATCGGCAAGAAAGCCGTGATGGCCGCCACGGGAATCGTGCTGTTCGGCTATGTCGCCGGACACCTGCTCGGCAACCTACAGATCTACTCCAGCAATCCGGAACAGATCAACAGGTATGCGGCATTTCTCCACAGCCCGTCGAACGCCGCGGCGTTGTGGGGAATCCGCGCGCTGTTGCTCCTGTGCGTGGCGCTGCATATTACCGCATCGGTGCAGCTCTGGCTGCAGAATCGCGCGGCGCGCCCTATCGGGTATTACAAGAAGGACGATGTACCGGCGTCCTACGCCGCCCGCACCATGATCTGGAGCGGCCCGATCATCGGCGCGTTCGTGATCTTCCACGTGCTGCACCTGACCGTGGGCGCCGTGGCGGCGTTGGCCCCGGATTTGGCGGCTAATGCCCCGAATGTTCGCACGAACGTCATCCATGGATTTCACGATTACCCGGCCATTGCGGCGTTTTACATTGTGGCGATGCTCCTGTTGTGCCTGCATCTGTACCATGGCGTCTGGAGCATGTTCCAGTCCGCCGGCGTAAGCCACCCGCGTTATACGCCCTGGCTGAAACGGTTCGCGGCGATCTGCGCCCTCCTGATCGCCATCGGCAATATTTCCATCCCCGTCGCCGCCCTGGCCGGCTGGCTGAAATAGAGGAAATGCCAAGCATGGAACTCGATTCGAAATGCCCCACTGGCCCGATCGAAACGCGATGGGACCGCCATCGCTTCCACCTCAAGCTGGTGAATCCGGCCAACAAGCGCAAGCATACGATCATCGTTGTGGGCACCGGACTGGCGGGCGGTTCCGCGGCCGCCAGCCTGGCGGAGTTGGGCTACAACGTCAAGTGCTTCTGCTTCCAGGATTCGCCCCGGCGCGCGCACTCCATCGCGGCGCAGGGCGGCATCAACGCCGCCAAGAATTATCACAATGACGGCGACAGCGTGTACCGTCTCTTCTACGACACGGTGAAGGGCGGCGATTTCCGGTCGCGCGAATCCAACGTCTACCGCCTGGCGCAGATCAGCGTCAACATCATCGACCAGTGCGTGGCGCAAGGCGTGCCTTTCGCGCGCGAATACTCGGGTTACCTGGACAACCGCTCGTTCGGCGGCGCGCAGGTTTCGCGCACGTTCTACGCGCGCGGCCAGACCGGCCAGCAACTGCTTCTCGGCGCCTACCAGGCGCTGGAGCGGCAAATCGCGGCGGGGCAGGTGGAAATGCACCCGCGCACCGAGATGCTCGACCTGATCGCGATCGATGGCAAGGCGCGCGGCATCGTCACGCGGGACCTGCTCACCGGCAAGATCGAATCGCACCTGGCCGAGGCGGTGGTGTTGGGTACCGGCGGTTACGGGAACGCGTATTACCTTTCCACCAACGCCAAGGGTTCCAACGCCACCGCCATCTGGCGCGCGTACAAACACGGCGCGCTGTTCGCGAATCCCTGCTTTACGCAGATCCATCCCACGTGCATCCCGGTATCGGGCGAGTACCAATCGAAGCTCACCCTGATGAGCGAGTCGCTGCGCAACGACGGCCGCGTTTGGGTGCCGGCCAAGAAGGGCGACAAGCGCGCGCCCAGCCAGATCCCCGAGGCCGAGCGCGACTACTACCTGGAGCGCAAGTACCCGAGCTTCGGGAACCTGGTACCGCGGGACGTAGCGTCGCGCAACGCCAAACAGGTCTGCGACGACGGGCGCGGCGTAGGCGAGTCCGGCCTGGCCGTGTTCCTGGATTTCCGCGACGCCACCGAGCGCCTGGGGCAGCACACGATCAAGGAGCGCTACGGCAACCTGTTCGACATGTACGAGCGCATTGCCGGCGAGGACCCGTACCAGGTTCCCATGCGCATCTTCCCCGCCATGCACTACGTCATGGGCGGCCTATGGGTGGATTACAACCTGATGTCCACCGTCCCCGGTCTGTACGTGATCGGCGAGGCCAATTTCTCAGATCACGGCGCCAACCGCCTGGGCGCCAGCGCTCTCATGCAGGGACTGGCGGACGGCTATTTCGTTTTGCCCAACACGATCAACGATTACCTCGCGTCGGAGAAGCTGGAGAAGGTGGATGCCTCCCACGCCGCCGTCCGCGATGCGGAGTCGGGGGTCGCCGTTGTCACCAAGCGGCTGCTGGACATCAAGGGCACTCGCTCCGTGGACTCCTACCACCGTGAACTCGGCAAGCTGATGTGGGAATACTGCGGCATGTCGCGCACCGCCGGAGGCTTGAAGCACGCGCTCGCGAAGATTCCCGAATTGCGCGAGCGCTTTTGGAGCGACGTGAGAGTGCTGGGCGGCGGCGAAGAGCTGAACCAGTCGCTCGAAAGGGCCGGCCGCGTGGCCGATTTCTTCGAACTGGCGGAATTGATCTGCATCGACGCGCTGGAGCGCAACGAATCCTGCGGCGGCCACTTCCGCGAGGAATACCAGACGCCCGAGGGGGAGGCCGCGCGCGACGACCAGCGCTATGCCTACGCCGCGGCCTGGGAGTTCCGCGGCGTGGGCAACGCGCCCGCGCTGCACACGGAGCCTCT
>OCTA010005924.1_pt1 | contig 10515 bp, 11 predicted proteins | sample 1538991 | NCBI WGS metagenome assembly OCTA01 (sample SAMEA3539302, study PRJEB22396) | soil metagenome | biome: tundra; feature: field; material: soil | place: USA | collected 2010-05 | depth 0.15 m | reverse complement strand
TCACTCATATTATAACATATCACGTTTTTATCAAAAAATCAATAAGTTATTGATTATTACTATTTGCATTTAGACTACTAAAGTTTACTAAAATTTCGTTCACGTTAGTAGGAACGCGGATTTGCAATCCAGGAGGTACGGACATTCGGGCTTTGCCTAAATTATTAGCAAGGGCTATAATCCAGAAAAGTGTGGGATCGCCATAATACTTATACGCCATAGAATCTAAGTAGTCCGCTTCAGTAGATATAATAACTATATCTGAATCCATAGGTTCTATGATTGGATATTGAGTAGTAAAATATACTCTTTTTCCATCCCATCTAGTTTTAACTTGTGTAGAATCGTACCTCTTCATTTTTTATTATTTAGTTACTGGTTCAGTAGAAGGATTTGGAACTATCATCTGTTCATGTAAGTATGATGGTTTAGGCATATATATGGAAGAATCCGTATTAGCCGTTCCTATTACGAATGCATCTTGTGTTAAATCTCCGTTGGAATCTACCTTTGTCTCCCACTCGTCAATTCTTGGAGAATGACCAAAGTGACTACCTCCTACTTGAGCACGTTCTTTCTCAAGAAGAGCACCTTCAATACTTATTTCTGCTTCTCGTGGCATTTGACCATATTTTTGCTGAGTTTTACCTCTTGATCCCTGCATTTTTGGATTAGTTATAATTCCGTTTAGATAATTCCACTCATCCGAATTGTATTCGTTAAGGGTTTCCCAAAGTGCATCTTCAGGAATATTAACAGTTACACTTCTTAACACTATAGGTTGAAAACGATATAGATCACCAATCGTTATCATAAACATAGGAGGAACAATAAATCTATTATATACTGTACCTACGGTTTCTGATCTTGTATAATTAGATGGTTTAACAGCACTAGCCAGATAATTAATTTTTGTCCAAGATGGAAGAAGTTCAGATATACTACTGATTACAATATTAAAAGAGAATGAAAGAGTTCTACTAAAACCATTATAAGAATATAATTGGTCAGCACGCCCTAAAAATCTCAATTCATCCCAAAATGCTGTATTACCTTCGGATATACCTTTTACTGTAGCTCTAAATGGAATATACTTTTTGTTAACCACATCATAAAAGAAAAATGCAATTAGGTCATCATTATATGGATCATATTCTTTCCAGTTTGGATGCATCGAAGACAAGGATGGATTAAAAGGCATTTTATCAAATTTTACAGTCGAAGAACCATTTTGTCCTTTCAAAACAGATAATTGATTTAGTCCATCAGAAGTAAATGTGGTAGCAAACTTCAAATTTTTATTTGGGTTTACTCTCTTATCTAAAGTAGCAGGAAGTCTTGTCACATTACTAGTTTTTTGACCATTTATATCAGTACCTGTGCTATACTCTTTTTCTACTCCAAACTTATTAGGAATGGTTTTAGTCATCGGCACATTGTCAAATAAAGGATTATATCCAATTGCCGAAGTATCTCCAGATGATAATAATTTAGAATACGTGGAAGTATTAACAACATATGGTGTATCCACAGAATCTATTCCATTTATTACGCCTTCAAGAGTATCAGATATTCCTTGTACGTTTGAAGACATTTTGTCATCAAACTTTGAGGGAAAATGGGTATTAATGTCTGTAACATAATAGGTGGCAAATTGAACTAACATGTCAGAATGTTGTAAACCAAGAGGATCCGATTTAGATATACCTATTACATTACTATATTTATCTCCATCATTGATAGTATATCCGGTCTGTCTTCCTTTAATTCTATTTCCCGTAACTCCCTTACTCGCGTTTTGAAATACTGTTCCGCCAGGAACTATAGTAAGAGTTTTTCTTGTAAAAGTAGAATAATGATTACCAGCAGTAGAACCAAGACCGCTAGATAGTGCTGATCCTATTAATGATAATGGATTACTGGCAATACTAAGAACAGTAGATATGATATTATTTGCCGTAGAAATTAAACCTGATGACTTTATAGGTTGGTCAGGTTTAGTTTGTGGATTTGGATACCACATCTGTTCTACATTCAACCTTTTACTTATAGCCATTGTTCCGTATGCAGTTTCATCTGCTCTAAATATAGTTCCGGTGGGTTGTTTTGATGCTACTCCAAAGATTTGAGCGGCAGCAGATTTTAAACTAGAAATAATTCCGCCTGCAATGGCAGAACCAATACCTCCGGCACCAGATGAAGCAGGAAATGCTGTACTAAAATTACCAGCACCTATAGTTGCATCTCCACCACGAAGTAATCCCTTTCCCTGACCAGAATTATAGTCTGATAATGCTCCATCTCCAGCAGTACTAGATGGAGTGGAATATCCACTAATTCCTAACATACCTCCCAGTCCTCCCAATCCTACGGCACCAAACAATCCAGCTACACTAGTTTCTATGTGTCTAGTTGGTCTGTCTAAAAGACCAAAAGACATCGGTTGAACTGTAGAAAGTAATGGAGAAAGAGGATTGTATATTCTAGTTTCATCAAATGGTTGTGACCGTTGAATTAAAAGTTGAGAAGCTAAGAATGTAATTCCGGTAGTTGATACCAAAAATTTACCAACTCTAACTGTGTCATTAATTGTATCCTGATTTACATTAATTGTAGCTAGAATTGATTGAGCAGCCGACGGAAGAGACGAAATTAATTGATTATTTGATTCATCGATGTAAGTATAAACAAATGGTTGTTGATTAGAAAATATACCACCCAAAATACTATAATTATAACCTGTATATGGTGAGAACTTATGATAAAGTTCGTGAAAATTGGACTGCCATAATAGACTTATCTTGCCAGATTGGGGACCTGATGGCCAATTTGGAGGTACGGTCGGGACAAGAGGCGGGAATCCCACTAACGATAAAACAGAATCTACTCTAGTTTGGCTCATCGAATTATTTCCTTATGTAAAATGTTTCTTTTCATATATTAACCGATTCCATTTAGAGGACCTGTAAAAGATAAACGTCTACTCATTCCACTATCAAGACGCTGAGAATCTAATTGAACGTTGGCTGAGATGCCACCTTTTTCAAAACTAGATTTTAAAGACATTATTGCATCTCTAACCTCGGCTATTGCTTTAATCATTTCATCATTAGATTTGTCGTTCTGTTGAGCACCGATGGTGGTTGCCTTAACAATAATATCCTGAATCTTCTCAATCTTAATATCAGGAATAGAATTTATCCCTTCACTGATTTCACTGATGGCCGTTGCTAGATTTTTAAATTGTCCAATTACAGCTAACAAATTTAGACCTGCAATAGTGGCCAAAGCTGCTGCAGTTTTTTCTAATCCATTTCCCAAGTCCATCGATGCTTTTCCTACTCTCTCAATCGGGCCAGCAGCGAATCTTAACGCTAATCCTAAAGCTCCAAATCCAAATGCGAGAGATGGTAAAAATATAGCAGCAGGAAATAACATTAATGATGCTGCTCCTATGGCAGTTAATCCTCCAGCAACACCCAATAAATCTACTCCTTGTAGAGATGCTATTGCAGATGCAGTTAATTTAGCTGCATAAGCAAATGGAATTAAAGCCGCCCCTATTACAAGAAGGGCGAGAGCTCCAGCCAATAGGAAAGGTCCGGCTACACTTGCTATAAGTCCTAATGCACCGACTGCAACCACCATAGCCGTTAGACCCACAACCATTACACCTAATGTTTTCCAATCTACACCCTGTAAAAGTTTCATTGCAAAGGCAAATGGAATAAGAGAAGTGGCCACAAGAAGTAAACCAACAGCACCTTTCATAACATCTGCCTGTCCAAAGGATTTAACTCCTACAGAAACTCCTCTAAAAAGATTAGTTATTGATTTTCCAGCACCTCCAGTAGCCCAAGATAAAATCTTTCCTAATCCTCTTGAACCAATTACAATTCCCAATATTCCTACTATACCAAGTAATGCTGTTCCCCACCCATGCGTAAATTTACCAAATGACACGATCCATTTAGCAATTTCAGGAAGCCACTTACCAGCAAATGTAACAATAGGTTGAAACATTGATTGATAAATTGATTTTAGAGCTAATGATATTGCTTCTAATGACTTTTGGTTAGAAAGATTCATTAGATTATTTCTTGCACTATCGGCCGTTGACTTAGCCACTGCATCAGTTGATGATACTAATTTATCATATGCAGCTACTTCCTTTGCTAGGCTTGGATCAGAACGTATTCTATTCATCTCTCTATTGGCCTGAAGCATCTTACCAACCTCAGCCGCAGATTTTCCTAATGCTGCTGCTACTGCATCTTGTTGAAATGGATCTAGTTCTTCAAATTTCGCCTTTGTGGCAATATTTAATATTTCTTGATTCAAACCTTTTACATCTCTTCTATATGCCAATTCACGAGCTCTTTGAAGATTGATGGATTCTCCCAAGAGAACACTTGCCTCCATTTCAGCTGTTACACTCGTTGTAAATTTTAACAAACTCTCTGATGATTTAACCGTTTCGGCAAGGGATGTTCCCATTCTTTTAGCTTCTACGGCGGCCTTAGCTAATGCTAGTGGATTTCTGGTCAAAAATGAATAACCACTTTTGGCAGAAGCAGCAACATCACTCATTACTTCACTTAGATTTGTTCCTGCTGCTGCTGAAAGTTTGGACGTAAATAATGTCATGTCTCTTTGGGCATCCATTGTGCTTTTGCCCATCATTCCCATAGTGGTAGCAAATTCTGCAGAGGTTCCGACAGCCACTCCCAACTGAGCACTCATCAAAGCCATATCTTTAGCCATACCCATTGTAGTGGCTTGGGTTGTACCTATTGTTTTTTCTATAGCTTGAAATGAGGAATATAAATCTTTAGCAGTTACTCCGGTTTGAACCATGCTAAAGTATGCACCCCTTACATTCTCTTCCAATTTTGCAGTATCAGACCGAAGAAATCCCATTTCCTTACGAAAGTCAGCAGCAGCACTATCAACCGCCTCAAAAATTTCTTTAAAGATGTGGAGTAATCCGGTTACAATGGTAAGACTTGCAGCCCAAGGATTTTCTCTAGCTAGTTTATTAAAATCTTGGAGATATTTTACTGATTTCCCAAACAATTCGTTGTAAAGATCCATTTTTTTAGATTTTATTTCATCTGCAATGGACATCTGATTTTGCAACTTTGATTCTTGCATTCTCAATCTTCCGATTTGTCTCGCACTCTCAAGTAAATCTTTTTTGCCGGCATTAGTACTAATGTCTATATTCAAAGATTCTCTTCCAAGATCACTAATTCTCTTCTGTATATTACTAATTTTTCTCTGTTCTGCAGTCTGTTCTGTCGTTGCCTTATTAATTCGAGTTTGCACAGAATTAACACTCTTTAATAAATTCAAACGTTCTTGTTCCGTTCCCTTATTTTCTTTAGAAGATGCAGAAATCTTATTAAGCAACTGGTCCATTATGTTCAGTTGCTCTATGGAATCTTTATTTGTGTTGTCTTTGGCCATACAATATCATTACACTTTAATGAATATAAATAGTGTAAACTCTATAGATTTGAGTTGGTTTTATTTAGTTGGTCTGCGAGGAGAGATCCTAGAAGGAGGACCTTTGGAAGTAGGAGATGCTGAATCGGATTGTTTATCTTGAGCTTCTTTCTCCTTTTCCTTCTGATTTATCAACCACCTTAGATTGAAAGCCCGTAGAGATATGGGCATGGAGTAGGCTATATCATGATCTACACCACCATTACTATTATAGTAGAGAGTAGCTATTTCGTCATGAACCCGAAGTTTATCTTCAGGACTCAAGGTCAGGCCATAGAAAGGAGATACCCATAGGGATATCCTGCCTCCTCTCGTGACCACAGTTACTACATTTGAAGTCGAAGGAGAAATCAATATCTGGGTTATTAACCCTCATATATTTTCTTAGAGCCAAGCTATCTCTAGCCATAAGTTGTTCATCAACAAACTTTCTAATAGAAACTCTATCTGTATTACCGTCAATAGAACCGAGAAGATACTTTAATCTAGTAGTCAATTCCTTAGAAGCATCCTTATTCATTTTCTTTATCTGATTTAATTCTGCTTCAACATTATTTTCATCTATCTGATTTAGAAGTTTATACGTTACTGTTACACCTGATGGTAACTTGAACGCAAATGAATTTTCTCCCTTTGGATATGCTTCAAAATTAAATGGAGCATTTTCGATTGAGGCTAGATTTACCACAACTTTATTGGTTTCACTACAAGACGGACATGTTATAGTAATGGGATACTCATCTCCATAAGCTAATCTCCTAATAGCGATAAAGATAGCATTCTTATCAGGAATCAAAATTTCCTCTGTTTTGATAGCCTTATTTACAATAAGAGATTCTAGAAGTTTTTCAAGAAACTTTCCATTCTTCCTAAGTTGAATATTAGCCAAAATATCCTCTTCTTTAGCAGTCATCTGCTTCAATTCAATCTCCCCTGATGATAGAGGATTTCCTTCTTCATAAAACCACCCCTTCGTTGGGAGTGGTATAATATCGGTTGGATACTTGACTTCGGATTTTTGAGGAATATCAGACATTGCCTTCAATACTGCGTCTGGAATTCCCTGTACACGTCTATTTTGATTTGTATTTTCTGCCATAACATTAAAATTTGTTGTTGTGAATATATAGAAACAAGGAGAGATTTTTAGATTATTTTATTGATTTGATCTGATTTAAACAATCTTGCATCCATTTCGGTTTTACATTTGGATCTTCAGGAATTGGTCCTCCTGGAAGATGAGTATAAAGATCTTCTTCCATGCTTTTCTGTATATTATTTGTCCAAATTAATGCATGTTTTTTTGTCCATTTCCATGCTTTAATCTCATCGTTAAAGTCAAAAGGATCGTGGTTAGAAATAGCATGAGATATTTCATGTAATGCTACAGAATATAATACATCAGATGTAATAGGTGCTATCTCAATGATTCCGTTGGAATAAGAAGAATATTTAGAATTCTATATATATTTTATTTTTATATTATTGGATTTACAGAGTTTTAATATATGAATTTTTAAAATTTTAACGTTCATTATAAAACATCCTCAATATTTCCTTGTCACTATCCGAAAGGTTGGCTGGTATCAAATCTCCATGAGTATTAACAGGTTCATCATCGGTAGTAGAACTAAATACTCCCATTCCTTGTCTATTCCCATCAATACTATGCATTAATAATTCTTCTTCCTCTTTTTCGTATTCTAGTTCTTTAATGGCTGATTTAACGCCTCCCCGAATAGAATCTTCAATATCATTTTGCTCATTCTTGACAATGATATTAGGAACTACTGGATTAGAATATACTCTCCTAATAATGAGAACCAATGCTACTAATACTGCAATTGATTGAATTGAGAGTATTAAATATATAACCCACATATATTTAAGTGAGATTAGCAGAAGTAGGTGCGGTTGATGTAGAAGCGGGTGTTGGATTAGATATTTGTTTATTTAAACTATCTATTTTTTCTTGATCTTGTTTCCTCAAATACTTATCGTAATTTCTGACAGAATCTTTATCTCTCTGATATTGTGTCAAATCTCTTTTCTTATCATCTTCGGCTTGTTTTTTTTGTTTCTGTAAAGTTTGAACATTTGGTTGATTTGTTGTAGATTGGGTATCTGTTGCTATTGAACCCGGACCAAACGATGGATCTGTAGCAATAGAAGGTGGTGACCCCATCAATTCGTTGAGAATATTACAAATCTCTTTCTTAAGTTCTTCCTTAATATCAGCAGATTGATGGGCATTTATATATTTGTTTTTAAGAAGTTCAAAAAGTGATAAATCGAACCATCCAAAAAAATGTTTAAACCATTTTTTCTTCTGATCATCCGTAAATCTATAAGACCCCAGTGCTTCTCTGATATTCTTACTAGAAAATACACGTTTCCCAACCCTTGTGTCATTTATGGCTAAAACATATGCCCCCCGTTTAAATGGTTTTAATGGATCACGAGCACCTAAAAGATATTCATAGTATTTATTCGACGAAACTTTCTTTTGGGCTTCACTAGGATTTAATCCATATATTACAACGGTTGTAAGAGGATCATAGTTATTCAATACTTCCCAAGGATTATTAAGACTCTTAACCTGTTTTATATGACTGTCATCAACACCATGTCTCACTAAAATTTGTTCTTTGTCTCCAAAATGAAGTGGTGCCTCTATACTGGGATCATAATCGGTAGCGATAACAAATGTATCAGGGCCAGCGATGGATTTGAGTTTAAGATACGCCTTATAATGCCCCTGATGGGGAGGCTGAAAGGTTCCTATATAAATGCCTATTGTTTTCATTATAATTCTGTATTTCTTAATTCCTTCCACGATCTGTGTAATGCTATTGCTGCTAAATCTTTTGACTTAAATCTATTTCGGGGTGTTTGTCTTACCGTCTTTTTTCCGGTTGGAGTATCAATTAATTTAATCATGTATCCATTTGTATCAGATTCAATGGTTCCTATATATATCGACCCGAATCTTACATCTGATGGAATTCTAAATCCTGCTGCATTACCAAGTTCAGGGAAATCTCTAAATGTATATTTTAATTCTGCCATAACTATAAATATATCATTTTAACTCATAACCAAACAAAAACCCCCGGAGAAATCCGGGGGTTTAATAAGGATGAAATAAGTAATTCTATTAATATTGGAGCACAGCGTAATCGTAGCTGACGTTTAAAGTAATATTAAGTGGGTCACCTGTATTACTCCAGTCCATGTTACCGAAGTCAGGGTCGGTGATAAATGCTCCCTTTAGAAGCCACTCTTCAACTTTGTCACCCACAGGTCCAACTGGGTTAACAATAATGTCCTTCTTATAGAAGTCCATATATCCGTCACGGCCCGTGACTGACTCGTGACCTAGACGAATCCATTCCATTACGGCCTGAGCACCGGATGGGACAATAGGATCATATAATTCCATAGCAATTGGTTGCCAAATTGATTTACCCTTGTAATAACGTTGCAGGTTAATATGGTCTAATGCTTTTCTTTCCTGTTGTAATTTAGGTCTATCACATTTTTTTAGAATAAACGATGGAATGCCATCGATATACATAATAAAGCGGTTTTGAGTTTTTGGCTCATAAGCCGTCCAAAAAATTTCATTTGAGTTCAGGAGATCCGCCATTTTTTATACTTTCTGTTCAGCAACTACTGTTGCTGGTTCTTGTTTAGAAACACATTCCAAGAAGGAATTGCTTACTTGTAAAGGTATTTCTATTCTTTCCATTATCTATAAATAGTATTATATACCCAAAAATAACTATATTTTTATCATATCTTCTTTAATAAATTATCTACCTTTATACTGATAATCTAAATCGTGTAATGATCTTCTGTGAGTTCTATTTAATTCTTCTGACATCACTACTCTAAGTGATTCAATCAATTTACAGTTGTTTTTTAGATACTCTTTAACTGCTATAGATTGGACTTCTGATAGATAATCATAATGCATCAATTCATTAATATCAGAACGATATCTCCAATATATCGCTGTATTTGGATCTATATCGTGTTCTTCACAATAAAGGGTAGGATAAAACTTGTATGGTTGATAAGAAGATGGTTTACCATTGATTTTTTCTGATTTTATGATTGTAATTTTTGGTCTTGAATCAACTACACCAATGATTGTGTATGATTTATCTTTCTCTTCTAAATAACCAATAGTCTCCTCAATCAATTCGTGGACAATATCTTCATCTAAATTATTAAGTTTATTTAGATATGATTCCATCTCTTCCAAACTAACCAATCTATCATACATGGAGTTAATTGAATCTTTAAGTTTTTCAAGAATCCCTGTATGACGAAGAGCCTTAAATACTATATTCTCAATACTAAACTCACCTTCCTTACTTTCCAATCCTTTATTCCTATAATCTCTAATCGACTTCATCAACTCTTTAAGGCCCTCAATATTTCTAGTTTCTCTCACCTTGTCTATCTGTCCTTTGATTTTATAAAATGATTTTTTAATGGCGTCTTTATCCAGAACTGGTTGTTCGTTCTTTGGTAGTACTAACCACTTATTATGAAGAAGAGAAAACATTGCACCATGTGCTCTGGCCTTCTCAGGGGTACTATTTTTTTCTGTGATATCCTGGAGATATACTTCTACTTTATGACCCTTAATTGTTATATTATGTTCGTCATTGAATTTACCGCCTATAGAGTCTAAAAATTTTCGAAAATGTTCCGGATCTAATCCTTCCTTGGTAATATCAATAACAATATGAATATCAATATCACTTTCTTTAGTCCAAGTATAATTAACAGAAGAACCAAGCATTAAAATATCTAGAATTTCTGACTTGAAATCTGTGGATGTATAAAAATCCTTGGCTATTTTAAGAAAATATAATCTAATATCTGATTTAAGGGTCTTATCCTCACTCCAAATATTAGGTTCTAATGTTTTATTGTAAATACGAATTTGTTCTTCTGAAATCATGATTGTGTCAATTTCTTATTTTCTTCCTC
>OCTA010005922.1_pt1 | contig 10517 bp, 11 predicted proteins | sample 1538991 | NCBI WGS metagenome assembly OCTA01 (sample SAMEA3539302, study PRJEB22396) | soil metagenome | biome: tundra; feature: field; material: soil | place: USA | collected 2010-05 | depth 0.15 m | reverse complement strand
ACCACCGAGATCTACACTCTTTCCCTACACGACGCTCTTCCGATCTAGGCCCCGTCGCTCAGGCCCGGTCTTCGGCGCGTGGAACGACAGCGCGCCCGAGCCTTCCTGGCGAACCGCCAGCAAATACGAGGCACCAGCTTCGGTGGGAATCGTCACATCGAGAGGAGGAAGCGGCTCGGCCCCGCGCCGCTGCGGACTCGTCGCGCGAAACTCTTTCTCCACCTCGAACCGGTCGCCGACCACCGCGGCCAGCTGCGGATCGGGCACTACCTCCCCAACGGATCTTCTTCCCGGCGGCGGCGTTGAAACAGAATCAATCTGCCAACGGATGCTCATTATCGTAATATCCGGCATGTCTGGCTCCTGTTTTTAGCTGATTTGTACGAGTTTCATTATATGTGAATTGGAGAAGCCCATTAGTGACGGTCTTTTGAAAATTGTTTTTTGTTTCGAACGCACGGTTTCGGCGAAGGCGATCCATCCGTTGGCGAGTCACCGAGCAGCCAATGCTGATCGAGGGAAACTGGATGAGGAAGGATATGCGCACCCAGTTGCCCTCCCTCGATTCGCCCTTAGAAATGGGAACCAATGACGCTGTCGAGAAGTCGCGAAGGGTAGTGCTATCCGCGCGGTTTGTGGGCGGATCACGGCGCATCCGGAAGTTATCTTGGCGTTCCGGTCCAGATGTCTTAGATCTGTATCAAAAGCGCTCCGGCGCACCAGCATTGTCCACTTCCACCAAGTGCGTACCGCCGGATCGCTTCTGATACAGATCTAAGACCTCAGGGTACTAATTCGTTCACGCTTCCTCGAACGTCGTTCGAGACCATGACGCGTAGGACTCCTGGATGACGACAGCGCCAGGTGGCTGTCGTATTGGCGTCAGCGCACTAGCTCAGAGTACTGGAAACGCCACGACGGCACGCCCGCTGTGACGTCCGTCTAGGGTTCTGCCGAAATCACTTCCCCGGAGCCTCGGGTTTGGCAGGCTGGGAAGGTGTCTCGGCTTTTAGCTTAACCAGAGATTCATCCACGCGCTTCTTGAAGTCATCCCGATCGTTGTGCTCCCATCCGCTGAAGTTCGACACGACTCGCATCTCACACGCCGGGCCATTCGATACCAAGGTGACGTGGTTGGTACGCTGGAGTATCGCTCCGGTGATGTTGACATGAACGGAGTGCTTCACCTGGTAGGAAGCAGTCATTTCAGAGTCGTTGCTCTCAACAACGTTGTAGTTCTCCGAATTGCCAAGGGTATCTTTGACCGCGCTCCACACCTCGCTGCAAGGAACTGGATAACTGCTCTTGTAGGTCTTGCCGAGCAACGGCAGAGCAAGAGCTAGCGACAAGAAAGCTACAGCCACAAGTTTCGTTTTCATCGTTAGAATTCTCCTAGGACAGACGCATAGCGTCCAATAGCAGGCATTTTTGCTTTCTCCGTGCGCCTTGGAAGGGAAATCTGCCTGCTGCACGCAAGATTGGGAAATAGGCTCCCGCAAACCCGACGACAGAGTCTCTCTTCGCGAATGACCCTTTCAGGGAAGCCGCTGGGTTTCCCTGACGGTCGTTCGCGCAGTGACCCTTGGCTGGCGCACGCCCAGCTCCATCTTACTCGCTTCCGGAACAGACTGGAAGCGAAAAACGGCGTCTGGTCTCTGCCATCCGGCGTGTGATTCACAACTCTAGCTTTTGGCAGTACTATAGCTTGTTGCAGCCGTACACTTGACGCCAGTCAGGCTCAGGGGGTTCACAAGGGCGACCATAGGGGCGGTCCAGGTCACCAGTACTCGCATACGCTTCCTTCCGGAAACAATGCGCACGAGGCAGACCAACGAAAGGGGCCCTCAACACCGCAATGGCGTGAAAGCATTTACGAACTGCGTTGAGTTCAATAGCTCCTGAGCATTGGGGCGAACTGCGTACCCATGCTCTCTACGGTTCAAATTAGTCCAGTTGAACCGCGGAACCTTTTCCTTCAGCGTTGCGCCGCGCCGCTACGTCCCATGATGGGCCACACATCCACGATCCGATCGCCCTGGGCGACATAGTAGCGATCGTAGTAATTCGTGCTGTTGTCGAGCGTAGTGCAATAGATTTCCAAACGATCGCCGAGTTTGGGTTCGCTCGAGCCATCCTTCCACTTCAGTAGCCCATACTCGGCGCCCTGGGTCGCCACCTCCAACCAAGGCATGCCCTTGACGGCATCGGTCGCCCTCACGCCTGCCTTGTTGCCGTAGTCAATCGTGACCTGGTTGGGATGACGTTTGCTGTCGACCGTCGTGAGGATAGTGAGAGCACCGCCGAAGTCCGTATAGGTCGCGTCGTTGTCCTTGCCGCCCACAGCGAAATAAGCGGTGTCCATAAACACGTAGGATCCCGCCTCCAGCTCGGTTAGTCCGTTCTCGTGGTCGATATTGTAGGTGCCGGTGGAGCCACCCGTGAAAATATTGACGGGCAACCCCGACTTCTTGCACAACTCGACCGTCTCTCTCGCTTGGGCCATGTCCTTGGCGGATTGCTCGCGCCGTTTCTGCCAGCCGTGCGTGTGGGAGGCGAATCCAGAATAGGCCATAATGCCGTCGAACTTCATGCGTTTTGAAGAAGCCACCTTCTGCGCGAGTTCCAGTGCAGGCTGGCCATTTTCGATACCCTGTCTGCTCAGGCCAGCGTACACCGACACCAACATCTTAAGGCGGGCATTTTCGGCTTCCGCCGCCTGTTCAATCCAATCCACCACCAAGGGATCATCGACTACGAAACTAAACGTCGGGTCCTTCTTGGACAGAGCGACGGCTCGTTCGATCGCGTTCCGGCTGGCCGGCTGCTTGGTCCACATCACATTTTTCAGGCCGGCGCCGGACATTAACTCCGCCTCGGCGATGGTGGCACAGGTGAGTCCGATCGCTCCGTGCGCCATCTGGAGCTTGGCGACATCCACGCTTTTGTGAATCTTGACGTGCGGGCGAACATCGATGCCAAGCGCTTTGGTTCGTTCCGCCATGGTCTTCACGTTGCGCTCAAATATCGCCTGGTCGACGATCATGCACGGCGTAGGCAGAACGTCTTTGGTCATGTCGCGGAAATCACGGCGACGAATGAGGGCTTCGAACTCTGTGTAAGGAAACCCGGTGGAACTCGTTTTCGCGGCCCGAACCTTGACGGAGGTCAAGGCCGCCACCGCAGCAGCGTTGGCAGACAGGAATCCACGGCGTGATGTCATCAGATGCCTCCTCGATGCAGCGTATCACGAACCCATTGGGGTTAACTGCCAGCCTCTCGGCGTACTATTCCGTTCTCAGTGCAGTCATGGGAGAGATGGAAGCGGCCACGCTGGCTGGTATCAGGGCCGCGATGGCCGCGCATATCGCCAGCGCCCCCGTTGCGACGGCCAATGCGAGCGGGTCCCAGAAGGGAACTTCGTATAGCTGACTTGATATCAGTTTTCCGGCGGCGATGGCGAGCGGAAGTCCCAGTAGGAGCCCGGCAGCCACGCGGATCAAGGCTCCCCGGAGTATGTATTGAATGACCTTGGCGCGGTCAGCACCCAGCGCCATGCGAATTCCGATCTCGTTCGTCCGCTGAGCTACGGTGTAGGCTGTAACGCCATAGAGTCCAACCGCAGCCAGCAATAGAGCTACTAACCCGAACAGTCCGGCAAGGCTCGAGACCGCGCGTTCCTGATCGAACGTGAGTTCCACTTGATGTCTTAAGGTCCTTACGCTGTTAATGGTCAAGTTCGGATCTACTCCAGCCAGGATCCGAGTGAGTAGAGGCTCGAGCATACTCGGCGAAGCGTTGGTGACCAGCAGCAACCCTCCGATGTAGTGAGACTGAAGTTCAACTCTTTTCATCAGAGGGTCCTTATAGGGGACGTTCTGCGCGAGTGGAACATAGAACATCGTACGAGCTGGCCTGTTTAGCTCGAAGCCGGCGAACTTTGCGTCGCGCACGACGCCGACGATGCGGAACGTGCCGGCGTTCTCCGGCAGATCGAGGCCGAAGTGCTGCCCGAGTGGATCTTCATCGCTTTTGAAGAAGCGTTTCACAAAAGCTTCATTGACGATGGCGACGGGCTCCGTGGTCTCGTTGTCACCTCTGGAAAAGTATCGTCCGCGGGTCAAGGTCACGCCGAGATTCTGAAGGTACTCGGCGCTCACCCGATCCCAGGAGGCTCCCGCCCCCTCACTCATCTTAGGCGCAGGATGTCCCGATACCAGAATGAGTTCTCCCCAGTTGTCTGTCAGCGGGTTGTATAACGCAAGTCCCGATCCAGTTACGCCCGGCAAGCGATTCAATCCATCTTCAATCTGCCGGTAGAGTGATGCCAATTGCGGCTGAGTGTAAGTTGCGGGAGGGCGGTTCAGAGACACCACCACCCGGCCTTCCGTCAAATATCCAAAATTCTGATGCGTGAGCTTGTCGAGACTTCGCGCCAGCATGGTGGCGCCGGCAACCAGTACAACGGACAGAGCCGCTTGCATGATCAGCAGCGCCTTGCGAGCGGGAGAAGAATGATCGCTCGTGCTCCGGCCCGCGCCGCGCAATGCTTCGAGCGGATTGGTTCGGGTGGCAAACCAGGCTGGGGCGGCGCCAAAAATGATGCCGGTTGCCAACGCTACTGCAAAAGCAAACCCGAGGACCATCGGAGCTGGAAGAGCGCTGATGGGAATGACGTGTGAACCCCGAAAAGCCAAAGCGAGCAGAAGACGACCGGCCACTACTGCCACGGCGAGTCCGGCAATTCCCCCCGCGACGGCCAAGAGGATAGCCTCAGTCAGGGCCTGCCCGACGATTTGCCGCCGGCTGGCTCCCACCGCGAGACGCAGGGCAGTTTGCCCGCGGCGCGACACCGCGCGGGCCAGCAGCAGGTTCGCAACATTGGCGCAAGCGATCAGCAGCACCATGCCGCAGACCGCGAGGAGAATCTGGAGACTGCGGCCGTACTCCTCTTTCATTTCCGCGACCCCCGCGCCGGCTGGAACTACGTTGATCACCTGTTTGGGAAGCATGCGAATCACATCCGGCATCCAGTTGGAGGGATAGCCGGAATCGTGTTCCATCCATTGCCGCAGGACACCGGTCAACCGAGGCGCCATGCCGGCGGTGGAAGCGCCAGGATGCAAGCGGCCAATTACCCGCAACCATGCGCCAACAGACTGGTGCAGCAGGGCGCCATCGCCCGCGATGAGGGGCTCGTGTTGCACGGGGATCCAGATGTCCGGCGGGTCGCTGCGCAAGGTCTCGCCGAAAAATCCCGGGGGAGCTATGCCGATCACGGCGAATGGATGTCCTTCCACAACGAAGCTTGAGCCCACAACGGAGGGATCCGCCCCATATTCCGCCTCCCAAGTCTGGTGGCTCAAGATGGCAACCGGTGGAGCAGAGGGCTTATCGTCATCCGGAGAAAGCAAGCGGCCGCCGAACGCCTGCACGCCCAGCGTCGAGAAATAGTTGCCGGTGACATACTCCGAGCGCAACGGTTTGGCGGCGAATCCGCTGCCTTCGCGGCGAACACTCAAACGCGCGCCGCCCGCTTGAAATGCAGCCACTTCTTCGAATTCCGGGGCCTGTGCTTTCAACTGTTCGTAGAGCGGAAATGAGAACATCCCCCAACGGTCTTGCGGGCCACCCTCTACGCAGCAATCATCGCCATCCCCAATACGATACAGAAGCGCTGGATCCGAAACAGGCAAGGAACGCAACATGACCGCGTGGATCATCGTGAAAATTGCAGTGGTTCCGCCAATTCCCAATGCCAGCGTCAGTGTGGCGGCCGCAGTGAACACGGGCGACCTCCGAAACTGCCTCAAGTTGTATCGAAGAGTGCTACGCAAGTTCAGCATTGGGCCTCTTACTCAGTTACGAAGTTCGGGATATGGCGAGTTCCTTGAACAATGCTCTACATCGAAATACTCTTCGAGAGCGAGAAGGTTACGAGTGCCGGCAAAATTTGCTTGCGCAGCAGGGACTGACCTCAAGTTCTTGAGTGATAACTCAGACCGGCGCCTGTCCCTTCCAGTGAGCTTCGAAGTCGTACATGGCATGCTTGATCGGAACACCGCGAACATCGATTCTGCTGAGGTCCGCCGTTCCTAACCCGGCCGCCTCTCCCATAAGCGCTGTGTTGTCGGCGTACTGCTGCGTCTCCCCAGGCGGAACGAGTTGCTCGGCCGGGTGATCTTTCGGGCTCTTGTACAGCCGGAAGGGAGCCTCGTGCCGCCCGGCTCGCGGATTGTAGCCCATGGTCGCCATGGCGACTGCATCGGTCGAAACACAATTGGCGCCGACCACCAACAGCCCCGGTTTGGCATGCTTGGTGCCCGGCATGCCGCTGGACTCGCCGCCAATCAAAGTCTCGATTCCATCCAGGATAGCCAGATCGATGGGGCGTGCGCCACAAAGATCCGTCAACAGCCGCGGCATCCGCCAACCCTCATACCGGTCCGACGTGAGATCGATCTCCTGGGGCACGCCCGCGGGCGGCGCTACCTGGCCGTAGTGGAACACGCGTTCCCGAACCCACTGTGACGCCCCCGGAGGTTGGGGCGTTAACCCATACAGCAATTCGGGCGTGATCCCGAACAGGTTCTTCATGGACAGCGTGACTCCCAGCTCCTCGTGGTTCTTCATTTTGCCGACGCTCACGAAGAAATCGCAATCCTCATAAGAATGGTTCACACTGAAGGCCGGAAAAATGTATGGCCGCGACGTTTTCACTTTCAGGGTGGAATATTGTTTGGCCGTGCCGAGGCCATTCGTATCCTCGAACTCCACGATCTTGGCCGAGTTCTTAATCGCATTCACATCCCACCCATCGTTTAAGAGCGTGTCTTCGAGCGGTGCTCCATACCTTTTCCGGAAGGTACTTTCCAACAACCGAATGCGCTTGGCGCCCAGCTTGGCAAAGACAGTTGTGAGTGCGCCGACAACATTGGGGTGCACCCAATGCGTCTGGCCCGCGCTGAGACCCACCTGGCGCCCATGGCCCATCGCACCAGTCAGGTTCAATTTCATCGCAACAGTCTTGCCCCGAACCCGCTGGCCCAGGCCGCCGATCTGATCGAACATCTGCTCGAACTGAGAGACCAGGTCCAAGTCGTAGCTGACTACCTTCGCAACCGAGACTGGCCCGGCGGGAACTGAGAGTCCGCTTTCTTGGGCTTTCACAGCCAGAGCGCCCGCTGCCAGGCCAGAAACCGCGAAAAGGTCGCGCCGTGAAAAGGTGTTGCAAAACTTTTCCATATGATTCTCCTTGAAAGGTTATTCCAAAAGCACGGCCCCCCAAGTAGCGAGTTGGGGGATCAATAATTCCGTGCGGTTATTCCCGGTCGCGTGAACGGGAAGATTGATCGGCGCGCACTCCGGTGTGTAAAAGCGGGCCGCATTGAAATTGCCGTTGAACCGGATAGTTACCCGATTGCTTGGAAGCGTGGCGTAGTTGAGCACCTGGATCAGCGCTTGCTTCTCTCGGGTGCTCACGTAGGAAATAACAGATGGTACATTGAACACGCTGAGGCCCAGAACATCGGGTTCCAGCAATTCCACCAAATCTTTGGAGACCGCCTCGGGCTCAGGCGGATTGTCCTTATAGACCACCGCGCGGCCTTTTCCGATCCGGATTTCAGCGAAAGGCTCAACCGTGGGAACATTCTTGGGAACATTTCCCCACCACGGGCCAGCCACCACCAACCCACCCTTATCCGCAAAATCGCTCAGCAGCAGCCGCTCAGTTCCGGTAGGAGCAGCAAGATCCGGAGCCAACACCGCTTGAAAGCCCGCCAACAACTCCTGGCTAAGCGCCGAGCGCGCGATCAAACGGTACGGTACCTGCCGGCGCGCCACCAGGTTCAAGTATTCGTTCGAAACCTCAGGATCTTGACTAGCGGCATCTACGATGATTCCGACGTTTCCATAGGGCAGGAAGCTGCGCCAGCCGGCATGATCCTCGGCGAACTTGAGGTGGGTTGCGATGTTTCGCCACGTGCCGAGAGCGCCCGCCTCCCTGCGGAACAACCGGGAGCGAAGATCGTCGTCCGGCGCAACAATCCAGCGGCCCCCGGCCACGGCTGCGTCCGCCACGCACCGGACATAATCACCGAGCAAGCCTGAGTTGGGCTGCTGGTTGATCCAGATGGGCCGCCATTCCGGACCTCCACGGAGCGACTTGACCAGCCAGATGTTGGATTCGATCCATGGCTCAGCGGACGGCCCCGCACGAATTCCCATGTCCGACAGGTTGCGAGCGCTGGGACGTACGCCTTCCACAGCTAACAAGGAGAGATGGGCGGCTCGCGCGGATGCCGTATCGCGCCAGATGGGGACTACCGGGACGGAGCTATTCCTTGCGCGCAGAGCCGACTCCACTTTTGCGGCGAAGCCGGCGGGAAATTCTCCCTCCAGAACCAAGCCATCCAGGCGCGATTCAACGGCGCCCCGGGCGACGGCCAATGAGTCTGCGCCCGGATAGACCACTCCGAGCACTGCAACGCCACGCTCTCGAGCCATCCGGGCATACTTTCCGGCCAGCTGTTGCTGCTTTGCTTCGGCTTCTGATGAGGCCCCGATACTAAACGTGATCAGCAGGGCGTTGATGGGGGTGCCGTTCAGTAAATCTAGAGTGGCGGGTTGGTACCATTTCGCGATGGCTTCCCGAGCCTCTGCGCTCAGCGTTTTGTCTTTGGCACGGCGGGCCAACTCCAGCGGTCCGCCGTCCCATCGCGCCGGAACCCACTGGCTCGGATTCGGCGCGCACATCCCGATCGAAGCGGAGCCAAATAACCATACCGGTAGGATTGTGAGGCATCGACTCTGCATCGGAAGCTCAACCATTTCGTCGCCAGTGCAAGCCGGTTGCCAATGTCGTGGCGCTTGACCACGTCCGCTGCGATTATGTTCAGCGAACTTGGAAGCGGCATTTCGCCCCTAGACTCTGGGGCATGTCACCCAAATTTCGTGAGAAGTAATGTAGTGGCACGCAGGAAAGCTCGAATTCGAAAATCGCTCGCATGAGTTATTCCTAATCAGAATCGCCCCTTTGAGGGAAATGTGGTCCGGCTGTGGACGGCATGACGAGACGCTCAGGAGTTATCTCTTACGGTCCAAGACCATCGGGGAGTTTTGACCAGATAGGTAACGGGAAACGCGCTTGCAACCGGCTATGACACTCCGATTCGGACCCTTTTCGGCCAATCTAACGGTTGTGCGCCAAGATCGATCTACCGCCGGGAACTGATGGTGCACATAGGCTGCACACACGTGGCGATTGATCGCATTCCAAGCGCTAAACAGGACAAAGAAACGTGATGTACTTTGATTTGAGCGAATCAGCGTCGATCGGGCAGAGTGTTTCAGAAGTCACTCGTATGCCGCGGCAGTGTTGTTCTGATGAACTTGGGCCAGGATGATGTCTAACCGCCAGATACTGGATAAAGACGGTAAGGGTGCACGTCGGATAAAATAGAAGATATGGCCCTTGCAACGGACATAGTAACGGCATCGGAACGCGCCCGCCGAACACGCGTTTACGAAGAGGCCCTTGCGTCCATCCGTCTCGAAGGGTTTGAGCTTGACGAGCAAGTGAAGGCACTTTACGGGCGGTACATCAGTGGGGAATTGACTCTAGCCGAAGTAGGGAGCGCAATCGATGAGCTCGACACCCGAGAATTCGGACCCGTATCTCTATCCCGGCACAAGCGTCCTGAGGAACCTGCGCGGTCTCACTGATCCGGACAGTTTCGGACGGTGAACATCTCTAAGGGCGGTCACCTTTTCGGGCTCGCTGATTGCCTAGAACCATCACTCCAGCAGGTCCTGACGAAACTGGCGGCTGAAAAACATCTGGTCAATCTCGATGCCGATACCTTTGCCGGCCGCGCCGCCTACTTTCTCGGCGAACTGAACGCTGCGCATCCGTTTCGCGAGGGAAACGGCAGGACGCAGCGCGAATTTATTCGCGAACTGGGACTGAAGGCCGGACATTACATCGACTGGAGGGAGGCGGCCGCCGAGGAAATGATCGAGGCGTCACAGTTAAGCCATAGGAGCGGAGATTCTTCCTTGTTCGCAAAGATGATTGTAAAGTGTATGCGGAGCGTCTGAGAGTTGACCTAGCCGAAACCTTCCGTTGTTAGTACCTATGTCGAACCGGCCAGCGCATCCGTGAGAGCTTTGCGTTCACAGTTTTCGGGTGGAACTCATCGTGGAAGTGCCCTCCGGCCCACCGAACGAGCTGTTCGTATTGTTCATGCTTCGGGTCAAGAATTACTTCCAAAAACTCCTGATAACCGTGAACGCCGCCGACATCTTCCGGTGGACAGCGGCGTTCGCCACCAAGACAGACCGGATGCGGTAAGGCGGCCTCGACGCGCTGAATCTTTTCCAGCACCACCTCATGTTGCCAGTTGTCACCGAAGTCGTACAGGTATGTCACGGATTCGCCCTCTAACCTGAGCACCTTGCCTAGCAGCCCGTGGCAGAAACCCCTCTACCGAGGAACGACTCGCCAACCGGTCTAGTGT
>OCTA010005920.1_pt1 | contig 10518 bp, 2 predicted proteins | sample 1538991 | NCBI WGS metagenome assembly OCTA01 (sample SAMEA3539302, study PRJEB22396) | soil metagenome | biome: tundra; feature: field; material: soil | place: USA | collected 2010-05 | depth 0.15 m | reverse complement strand
GGACGCGCATCCGGGCGGCGGTGCCGCTTTCCACCTGGGAACGGCTGGCGCAGACGGTGGCCAACGATGGCCGAGGTGACGACTGGCTTTCGATCGGATGCCTGAAGGCTTTTGTGGACGGATCGCTGGGGTCGCATACGGCGGCTTTTCTAGAGCCGTTCACCGACGCGCCGCGGGACACGGGGCTGCTCGTGAACACGCCCGAAGACCTGTATCGCTGGACCAGCGACGCCACACGTGCCGGGCTGCAGGTGATGGTCCACGCCATCGGAGACCGGGCGATCCGGCTGCAATTGGACATTTTCGACCGGGTGCGGAAGGAGCAGCATCCGCCGGATGCGCGCTTCCGCATCGAGCACGCGCAACACATCGCGCCCGCCGACCTGGCGCGGTTTGCCGCCATGGGCGTGATCGCGAGCATGCAGCCCTATCACGCCATCGACGACGGGCGGTGGGCGGACAAAGCGATCGGGCCGGAGCGCGCCAAGACTACGTATGCGTTCCGCGGCTTGCTGGACGCGCATGCGCGCCTGGCGTTCGGCAGCGATTGGGACGTGGCGCCGCCGGCGCCGCTGGAAGGCATCTACGCGGCCGTCACGCGCCGCACGCTGGACGACAAGAATCCCGACGGATGGGTGCCCGGACAGAAGATCACCGTGGAGGAGGCGCTGCGCGCGTATACATCGGACGCAGCCTACGCGGAGTTTGCGGAGAGGCGGATAGGGACGTTGGATGTCGGGAAACTGGCGGATTTCGTGCTGTTGGACCGCGATTTGACGCGCATTCCGGCGCCGGAAATTCGCCATGTGCGCGTGCTGGCGACGGTGGTCGGCGGGGAGATGGTATTCGAGGGCGCTCGATAGAGGTTTGCACTGGCACTCATGCCTTCAGCGCCCCGACTCATCGGGGCGCTCGCGTCTGGCGAAGAGCAGCGGGCTGGTGACTTTCGCGCCCGGCCGCCCACTTACCGATGTACGCCCCTTAGTCCGGGTACTCTGCCGCGGTATCCGTATCCGATGATCCGTAAACTTCTTATGCGCTCCCGGTAACTCGATCATGGGCATATGGCAGTTCAGACAATCCTTCTTCCGACCCGGCACCACCGCATACCACCACCGGAGTGCGGGGATCGCGAAAAACGCTCAGTGCCGAGGAGAACCGTATATCATGTTTGTGCTCGTTCGACATAGCCTTCGCCGCGTCCCATTCAAAGTGGAGTTGGCGGGGGCGGTTCACAGATTCATTGTCCAACGTCTAGTCGTGCCTGTCCAACGCCGACGTCCTTCTGACGGATTCATAGGGAGGCCTTCTTGGTTAAGGGTGGCGGCATTAGGCCATCCCGAAGGAGAAGTTGACGGCATCGAAGGGCCCGCCGCCGCCTCATCGAACCACGAGAGCCCATTGGCTCGTAACCGACAGACGCCAAATACTTCATTATGGTGAGCCGGGCGGGACTCGTGCACGAGCGGCGCATTGACAGGATTTAAGTTACAGATTCTGCGACCCGCACGAAACGCTGAAATCGCTCAAAATTGACCAAGTGTCACCATAGTGTCACCACGGAAATACGGGGCAATCGATGCACAACAATGGAATCACGCCCCCGCGCTAATCCTTGTCATTTTCGCGGCAGGTCGAACCGACCGCGCGAGCGGCGCACGACTACCGGCCATTGCAGGTCGATTTCGCTTCCTGCGTCCCCGCGCAAGAGTTACACCAGTTCCCACCGGAATCGCGCGCCCCCAATGTCCATCCACGTAGCGGCCACCCGTCTATACCCACCGCGATGCTGCGGGCAACGACTCGCTCAGGCCGTCCGTGGCGGTCCCGTAGCACTATTCCGTGCCGGAGCTGTGAGACGGCGCTCCCGGGCCACAAGCACAGCGCCTGACCCACGGGCGCGGGAGTATTCCTCAGTCGATTCATGACGGCGCAGTACGCCTGGGGCATGCGCCCGCTCGCACGTTCCGTCCCTATTAATCCCTATTAATAGCGCTGCGCACGGCTGGTCTTTTTGATCTGTCTTTTTGATAGCATGACGCACGGTTGGTCTTTGGGTTAGAATTACGCTTCGCTCAGTCAGGAGGATTGCAGTGAACCTTCTTTTCGTTGCCGCAGAGGCGGCGCCCTACTACCGCACCGGCGGGCTTTCTGACGTCGTCTACGGCCTGGCCAAGGAACTCTGTGTCCAGGGGTACGACGCGAGGATTGTGGTCCCGCTGTACCGCGGCGGCGCCCAGGGCCCACCTATGCGTAAGGTGGCCACCGACCTACCCGTCAGCCTCGGGGCGTATTCCCGCAACGCGGCTGTGTGGAAGACCCAGGCCAGCCCCACGTTCTATTTCCTCGATCAGCCGTTCTATTTCGGGCGCGAAGACATCTATGGCTACGCCGACGACTACGAGCGATTTCTCTTCTTCACGCGTGGTGCGCTCGAGATGCTCTCGTCTCCCGAGTTCCGGTCCGCCGAGAACGATTGGTTCCCGGACATCATTCACGGCTTCGACTGGGTGACTGGCATGATGCCGGGCTGGCTGCCGAAACAGCGCGAACTTGACTCCCGTTTTAACCGGACCCGATTCACTCTCTATGTCCACAACATCCGCCGGTTGGGCACCTTCGGCAGCCGGGCGCTCGCGGTGGCCGAACAGGAGTCCGGCGGGATCTTTCCCGAAATTGGAGAAACCAGCGACCACATCAATTTTCTGGGCCGGGGATTGCTGTTCGCGGACCGTGTGGTGGCCGTGAATCCGAACTATAACCCGCTGGATAATCCCCTGCCGGAACCCGCCCACGTCCTGGAATCCATCCTGGCAGAGCGGCGTGGCGACGGCAGCCTGCTGGGCATCGCTTCCCGTATCGATACGGTCGAGTGGAACCCCGCCGCCGATTCCGCGCTGAACGCCCCGTTTTCGTACGATACTCTCGACGCACGAGCGGGAAACAAACTCGCCCTGCAGAAGCAGTTGCGGTTCAAGCAGGATCCCGCTGTCCCGCTTTTGGGGATGGTGGGGCGGCTGATTCCGGAAAACGGTTTCGACTTGCTGCACGCCGTTGAACGCAGTCTCGCTCAGCTCGGCGAACTCCAGCTCGTGATCCTCGCCGAGCCGGGCGACGCCGATTACCAGGGCCAACTGGCGCGATGGGAAGCCGGACAGGATTCCCGCCGGCCGTGGATCAAGACCCGCTTCGACTTCGACGACAACCTGGCGCGGCTGATCTACGGCGGCTCCGACATCTTTCTCCTGCCGGCGCGCGAATTCCCTAGCGGCATCATGCAGTTGATCGCCATGCGCTACGGCGCGGTGCCGGTAGTGCGCAACACCGGGGCCATTGCCAAGACGGTGCACGGGTGGACGCCCGGCATGTCGCGTCGCGATTTTCCGAAGGGCATGGGTGTCGGCTTCCGCTTCGACGAACATTCCGAGCCGGCATTCCTCAACGCCTTGCAGGCCGCTCTGGCGGCGTACCGCGGCGACCGGCTTCTGTGGCGCCAGATTCAGCTTCACAACATGGGCCAGTCCTGGTCATGGGCGGACCCCGCCGGCGAATATTTGCGCCTATTCGAGCAGGTCCTCACCCAGCCGCCCCGCTTGATACGCACCGGGACGCCACAGATCCTCGGCCGGGCCTCGCGCGTCCTCCAGTCCCTGCAGGAACTGGGCAATCTGCCGGACGCAGGCAGCACCACCGAGATTCTGGGCGAAGCCGCCCGGCTGGTGCGCTGGGCGCTCGCCTGCGATGCGGTCTACTTCGCCACCCGCGGAAGCGTGGCTCCGCTTTCGGCCGCCGAACCAGAGGACGCCGCCGTGGACGGGGTCTGGGAATCGGATTTGAATCCCTCGCGGCGTCCCGAACCGCCGGATAAAGGGCTTGTATCCACCCTGCTCGAACAGGGACGGAGCACCTCCTGGCGTCACCTGGGCGATATCGACACCGAAGGGTTGTGCCGGCCGATTCAGGGTCTGGAAGCCTCAGAGTTGGCCCGGCGGGAGGGTTGGGTTGCCGGTTGGTCGGTTCCGGTATCGGCCCAGGGCCGGCTGCTTGCGTGGATTGACGCGCTCTTTACGGACGGCACTGCCGATCAGTCGTGGGTGATTTCGTCGCTGGCGTGGCTGGCCGGCGCGTTTGCCAGCCGCCTCGATACACTCCGCGCCCAGCGCGAATCGGAGATCGTGTCCTCCATCGGGTTGGACCTGATGGCCGCCACATCGACTCAGGACGCCCTCGAGCGAACCTGCGCCGGCGCCGTGAAACTGTGCCCCGGCAGCACGGCCTGGGGATGGCCCGCATGGACGGATGCGCCCGCCGCTCCCGCTCCGCCGGATTGGATCGCCGCAGCCCAGCCGCGCATCCAGGAAGTGATGGGGACCCGCAAGCCCGCCTACGACCCGGAATGGAACGATGCTCCCCGGGGCGTGGACGAGCGCCGGCCCCTGCGCAGCCTGCTCGTCATCCCCATCGCCCCGAGGGCTGCCGGTCAAACCATCCCGCTCAAAGGCGTGATCCTGCTCGCCAGTCCCCGGCATGCCGCGTTTTCGCGCGAACAGGAACACCTCCTTGCCTACCACCTCGCGCCCCAGGCGTTCGCCGCCATCGAGAAAGCGCAACACAGCGACGCCGAAGGACGGCGCCGCGTCGCCGAGGTCGAGCAATTGGTCAGCAGCCTGGTGGCGGGCGTGGAATTCAAGGATCTGTTGGAACGGGTCATGGACAAAATCGGCGAGGTGCTGAAAGTGCAAGCCGGCGCTCTCTACCTGCTCAACGAATCCACCGCGAAACTGGAGCTGGAAGCCGCCTACGGCTACCAGAAAAAGTTCGTGGGCCTCGGCGTCTCATATACCGTGGCTGAAACGAGCGGATTGACGGGCTGGATCGCCAAGAACAAGGAAATCGTCCGCTGCAGCAGCCTGGAAGAATTGCACAACCATCCGGGATGGAAAGGGCATTTCAACCGGCAGCACTCCGTTCCTGAACCCAACGCCTTTCTCGGGATACCCCTGGTCGTCCAGGAACCCGGCAAGGAGCCGCTGGTGGTCGGCGTCCTCAAGGTGGAAGGGCGTACCGAGAAGGCCGCTACCCAGGTGTTCGACGATGGCGACATACACCTGGCGGCCATGATGGCTCACGTCATCGCCACCACGGTGTATAACGCGCAGCGCGCCGAAACGAGCCTGCGCGAACTGAGCGCCAACCTTCAGGGACTATCCGATGCGATGGCCGGCAGCCTCGACCGCGAAGCCCTGTTAAACAACATCGTGGAGAAGATCGCCGCCGTCCTGCGCCTCGATGCCGCCAGCCTGTACCTAGCCAACGACGAAGGCACCGAACTGGTGATCCAGGCCGCCGCCGGGTACCAGAAGCCGCTGGTGGCAAGCAAGGTCACCTACAAATGGGGCGAGGGCGTTACCGGGACGATCGCCGCCACCCGCAGAGTAATCGGCGCCAGGACTTTGGCGGAACTCCGGGCCGTGGGCTGCGCCTCCAACGGCAAACACGACGCCCTGCACGTTGACGGATTCAAGCCTGAGTCGTTTTACGGCGTTCCGCTGGTCGTCGCTGGCAAGACGCAGGCCATCGGCGTCCTGAAGGTGGAGAGCCTCCACCAGGGCGTGTTCTCAGGCCAGGACAAGCTGCTCATCGGCATGATGGCCAACGTGATCGCCGCGGTCGTCTACAACGTCCAGCAGAGCGAGCGCCACTTGAGCGATTTCAGAGACAACCTGAAGAGCCTTTCGGCGGTGCTGGCCGGCAGCCGGAACCGCGAAACTCTCATCGAGGGCATCGTGGAAAGAATTGCGGAGGTGCTTCGACTCGACGCCGCCAGTCTGTACCTGGCCAACGACGACGGCACGGAACTGGTGATTGCCGCCGCCGCCGGCTACCAGAAGCCGTTGGTCGAAAAAAAGGCCGCCTACCTGTGGGGCCAAGGCGTCACCGGCAGGATCGCCAAAACCGGCGAAGCCGTCGCCACTAGTTCCCTGGCGGAGTTGCGCAGCATGGGCGGGGGCGCGTCGTTTGGCGCATGGGACCACCTGCACGTTTCCGGGTCCCGGCCACAGTCCTTCTTCGGCCTGCCTCTCGCGGTCGCTGGCCAACCCAGGGCCATCGGGGTGCTCAAGGTCGAGAGTTTCAAGCCGGCATACTTCACCAGCCAGGATAAAATCCTCATCGGCATGATGGCCAACGTCATCGCCACCGTGGTCTATAACGCCCAGCAGAGCGAGAGCCGACTGCGGGAATTCAGCATCAGCCTGGAAATCCTCTCCGGCGTCCTCGCCGGCAGCAACATGCGAACCGTGATCGACAACATCGTCGACAAGGTCGCCGACGTGCTCCGCGTCGATGCCGCCAGCCTCTACCTCGCCAACGACGATTTCAGCTTGCTCGTCATCGCCGCCGCCGCCGGCTACCAGAAACCGTTGGTCGAAAAAAAGGCTACCTACGTGTGGGGAAAGGGTGTGACGGGCCGGATCGCCGCCGAGAAGAGGGCCTACTCGGCGCAGTCGCTCGAAGATCTCCGCCGCATCGGCGGGGATCCCCGCGGGGCCTTCGACGATCTGCAGGGGGGCCAGCAGCCGCAGTCTTTTTACGGCCTGCCCCTCGTGGTCGCCGGACTGCCCAATGCCATCGGCGTGCTTAAGGTGGAAAGCACCAAGCAGCGCTTCTTCTCCGCCGAGGACAAGCTCCTCATCGGCATGATGGCCAACGTCATCGCCACCGTAATCTACAATGCTCGGCAAAGTGAGAAGCACTTGGCCGGCATTCTTCAGCACCTGGGCTGCCTCTCCGCCCCGATCGATGCTTCCGCGGATCTGTTGCGCCGCCTCGCGCGCGACACCGATTCCGGCATAATCGACCAGTTGGCTCGCGCCCTTGCCGCGGACCTGGACCGCACGCCGGGTAAGGCGTTGCCGGAGTTGCGGGCGTTGTTCGAGTCCGGGGCCAACCGCGAGATCTATCGCCGCGTCGCGTTCTGGTCCGGGGTAGGGCAGGTGCGCTGGCCTTGCCTGCTGTTCGACGCGATTCTGGAAACCCACGGCGCCCTTACCAATTGGGGCGAGGTGGCGGCGGTCGGTGAACCCTGGTCGGCCCTCGCCGGATCCACCCGGGAATCGCCTGCCTTTCAGGAAAACTCAGGCCGCATTGCCGCCATGCTCGGTTCCGCTCTCAATGCAGCCCTGGTCGAAACAGGCAAGGATCACCTGGATACATGGTTCGCGTCGGTCCTGGAGACCAGGCGGTTGTTTGGCGACGACGCTCCCGCGATCCCGATCCTGTTTCAGCGCCAAGGCGAACTGGATGAGACAAACCGCCTGCTCCTGCTCCACTTCCTGGGCGGGGAACTCAAGCACCCCTACTCCATCGGGGTGATTGTGCTCTGGACTCAGGACGTGACCGCGGCCAGAATCCTCGAAATCCGCGAAAAGATGACCACGCACGCGGTGGATTTCGTCGTCGCCGGAATCGCCGATTTCCTGGGCATCCTCCAGTCCCCCGAGCCCGGCAACGCCTTCCGCCGCCTCGTGCTGAGCCAGGCCACCACGCAGTCCGCCTTCATCGTCGAGGGCCCCGTGCCCGATGCTATGTTCTTCGGCCGCGCCAAGGAACTCGCCGAGATCCTGCGTTACCTGGGTCACGAGCGCTCCTGCGTTCTCATGGGCGGCCGCCGCAGCGGCAAGACCTCCATCCTTTGGCGCCTCCACCGCCTCATGTTGCCGGATAACGGATTCCGATCCGTCTTTTGCGGGGTCGGCGCGGTCAGGACTCCAGACGAGTTCTTTCAACTGTCCACCCAGAACATGCGGCCGGAAATTGCCGCCCCCATGTCCGCCAATATGCCGCGGACCGTTCACGAACTCCTCGAAGCGCCGCCCGGCGACAAACCCTACGTGTTGCTTCTGGACGAGGTCGATAAAATCGTCGATCTCGACCGCCGCCACGGCTGGATCATTTCCAGCCGCTTGCGCACGGCCGTGAACTCAGGCCTCCGCATCGTGATCTGCGGCGAGCGGACCCTCCTCTCGGCGGGCCAGGATAACTCCACCCCGCTGGCCAACCTGGGTACCCCTCTGGTGCTCGGTCCGCTCGAGTATCACGACGTTGAATTGCTGATCGGCGACCCCTTCTCTCAACTCGGCATCCAACTGGTCGATCCCCAGGCAATCTGCAAGTGCGTCTTTGACTTCACCTCCGGCCATCCCAACATTGTCCAGCGCATCGGCCGCAGCCTGGTGCGCGGAATCAACCAGCGCAAGGTCAAGCGCGTCACCGTCGCCGACGTGAAGGCCGTGATCGCCGAACCCGCCTTCCAACGCGACGATTTCCTGGAAATTTACTGGGAAAAAGCCTCCAACCTGGAAAAAATCGTCTCGCTTCTCATGGTGCAGGATCCCCACGCGCGTACCCTTCCCGCGATCGTCGCAGCCCTGGCCGAAAAGTGCTCGCTCACTCTCGGCGCCGACGAGGTATATGAAGCGCTGATCCGCCTCACCAAGTTGCGACTCATTCTCAAGCAACAACCCACCGGCTTCGAGTTCGCCGTGGAGGCATTCCCCCGGGTCGCGACGGGTACCATGGCCGCCGACGATCTCCTCCTCGTCTATACCGCCAAATACCGCAACGAGCGGCCCGGCGAGCTTGCGGGAGAAATCCTGTGAGCTTCGAAATCTTCAGCCCTCTGCGCCGGCATCATCCCCTCTATACCAAACGCAACGATGTGGAGAACGAGGCGATCCGCGAACTGAGGAAGATGCACTACCTCAAAATCGCCTGCCCCCACAAACAGGGAAAGACAGGCTTCCTCAACCGCATCTGCGGAAAGCTGGAGCGGGACAAGACTTTCGTTCGACTGTCCGCCCGCGTCCTGGACCCTTCGAGCGAACCCGCCTGGTATGACTCTCTCTGTTCGCGCGTACGGGACCAGCTCGTGCTGGCCGGTCTTGCCGCGGCTTCCACTCTCCCCATCCCGGCCAACCACTCCGGCTGGGAAAGCTTCCTCCGCCAGGTCGAACGACTCGGCATCAGTGAGGGCCGTGAGATTGTGCTCGTGATCGACGATCTTCGCGTGGCTGTGGGCCTGCCGTTTGCGTTCGAGTTCCTGATGCAGATGTTCCTGTTTTATACCGCGCCCAGCATCGGCCCGCGCCACGCTCTCACCTTTGTCGTTGCCGGCGCGTTCGACGATCTCGATTTCGCCGCCCCTGGTTTCGTCACCGACCCCCTTGAGTGCGCCCTTCCGGTCCAGTTGCGCGGTTTTGACGTTACCGAGGTTGCCGACCTGGTGTCCAAAGGTCCGTTCCGCCGCGACCAACTGCAAGAACTCGCTGACCAGATCCACTATTGGACGCGCGGTCAGCCCTACCTGACCCAGCTTCTCTGTTCCCGCCTGCCGGCAAACGCCACACGGGCCGATGTGGGAGATTGTGCACGATCCCTGCGCACGGAAGGCGACATCCGCGCACGTTTCGCGCAGCACATTGAAGGCGATCCCGCCATCAAAGCCTGCTTTCAGTCCATTTTGGACGGCGACCGCGTCGGCTATTCCAGAGACCTTCCCGAGCAACGCCGGCTGCAACAATTCGGCCTCATCGACCGGGAGCCGGCCCAGAAGTACTGGGAGATCCGCATTCCGCTCTACCGGTACCTGTTTCAGGCCCGTAGCCAGTATGACGTCTTCATCAGCTACCGTCATCTGGGAGGCCGGTCGCACTCCGAAATGATCCAGAAGGACCTCGAAGTCCACGGCTGGAAGGTCTTCCGCGATGACAAACTCGGCCCCGGCCCTTTCCGCCCCGACCTGCTCCGCCTGATCGAATCCACCCCCATTTTCCTGCCCGTGCTTTCGCAAGGCACGCTCGACCGCCGCCCGGCCAGGGAAGAGCGTCATGACGAGGACATCCTGCGCCTGGAGGTCGGACACGCCCTGGCCAGAACCGAGCACATCATTCCCGCGTTAATGGACGGCTTCCAGTTTCCCCCCGACGCGGAGTTGGGCGATATCCAGGGCATCCGCGCCCACAATGGGGCCGACTTCGGTCAACTGGGATTGGAACGAGGCCTGGAACGGCTTCGCGAACTGATTGCCGCGGTCGTCCCGCCGCGGAAGGTAACGTAATCCCCGCCGCCGGCACCTGTACCGCACCGGCATGGTCACGCCCGCCGAGCTGCGGACTCCGCCCTGTGCGTAGACCGAAATCCATCCATGATTCAGTGGAATCAACACCTGTAGCTGGCCTGCGGTTGCCATGGTGAGGCCACGTTCACCGTGTCAAAAGGGTGAGATGCCCACCGTCGATCCACACTGGAGATTAGGATCTGGCTACAGACAGCGGGTCCGTTTCCGCAGGTTGCAGATGCCGTATCCTGAGTTTGATTGCTGTCCGGACTTGTTGGACTTTACGCGATATGGCGCCAAGTGTCACTACGAATCTTGCGGATCTCCTAAATATATGATTTTAACTTACTTAACTGGTGAGCCGGGCGGGACTCGAACCCGCGACCCTGTGATTAAAAGTC
>OCTA010005918.1_pt1 | contig 10521 bp, 13 predicted proteins | sample 1538991 | NCBI WGS metagenome assembly OCTA01 (sample SAMEA3539302, study PRJEB22396) | soil metagenome | biome: tundra; feature: field; material: soil | place: USA | collected 2010-05 | depth 0.15 m | reverse complement strand
ATTAGGAGATGCAATGAGCGATGCAGCCACAACTCGCAAACTGATCCAGACGGCTCTGTCGAATGGGCTTGTGGGCAGTCCCGGAGGTTTCCGGAGGAGGGCGGATGTGCACTTGGTGCGGCCGGGAGAGTCAGTTATCAAGCGCGCAGGCGCTTCATTTGTCATGAACCTAGCGACTGGGCAGTTGACGGGTAGTTCAGCGGCTGGCATTGCAGTGCGCGACCCGGCGGATCAGACGGGTGGCTGGGTGACCTGGGCGAGTTGGCGCAATGCCACGGGGACCGCAATTTCCTCGTTCGCAACCAGCTGGGTGGTGCCGGTGGCACCCGCGGCTCCGGCAAACCAGCTTCTCTATTTCTTTAATGGCCTGCAAAATGCGAGTGGCTCTGAAATTCTGCAGCCTGTCCTGCAGTGGGGCAGTTCGGGCGCGGGCGGCGGACCCTTCTGGAGCGTAGCGAGCTGGCACGTCGATTCTCAGGGACACGCCTATTGCACGCCCGCGATTCCAGTGAATCCGGGAGACGCGCTCACCGGCCTGATGACGATGACAGGCGCGTTCAACGACGGAACCCATAACTATCGGTGTGAGTTTGCCGGCGTGGCTGGAACAGCCCTGATGGCGCTGGGTACGCCGGAGCTGACGGACGCGGAGGAGACGCTAGAAGCGTACGGCGTGACCACGCAAACGGAGTATCCAGGCGGACCGTCGACAGCGATGAGTCAGATCGACCTTCAAATTGCGGGCAATCCGGCACCGCTGGCGTGGGCGAGCAACACCATGCAGAATCCATTGTATGGCGAGAACGCCATAATCGTAAGCAATACGTCGCCCGGAAGCGAGGTGGATCTTTGCTATTGAGTCTGTTCTCGGGCGGTCAAATGGAGTGTGCCAGTTGGCTCTTCAGGTGTGGTGATCCCCATCTCCTTCACGGCGGGTAACCGTACAGACTTGGTCAAAGAGACCGATGTCAAGGGAACGTTTGGCATCTCCTACAATTTTGACAGTTTATTCTCTAAGCAGTAGCGAAGAAGGTATTCAAAAGCACGTTAGAGATTTGAGAATGAGCCGACTGGCGCGTGAAGGACAAAACAAACAGTTCGACAGGACATATCGATGAACGCAAAGACGTTATCATTGTTGATTTGGGCGACTGGATGGACTGCTCTGGCCCTCATGTTACTTCCGACACTTCTTTATCTGCTCACGGGATGGAAGATTCGGAGAGACAAACTACTAGCGTATCTAGACTCGGGTGCGCTGCAAGTCTATTACAGTCAGTTTCCCTACAACCCTTCGATCCTGACAGATCTTCGAGAACGGTTCCGAGCACAGTTTCACTACCTCTATGGTCGAAGACATTTCGTTTCACCGATGATTCTCTTTAGTACCCTTTCAGTGATTGGCGTGTGGCTTTCCGCTCGATCGGTACAGGCGGTATTTCATGTTGCTCCGTCTCCACTTGGGCTTCCTCGGACTACACTCTTCGCTCTGGCAGGTGGGTTCATTTGGGTGCTCAGCGATGAGAGGGCGCGAATCGCAAGGCGGGATATCGGGCCGAAGGATGTTCATGCATGGTCTTTTCGCCTTCTCCTTTGTGTCCCCTTTGGATTGGCTGTTTCGCACATCGCGAACGAAGGCTTGGCTGACTCGCTTGCATTCTTCATGGGCACCTTCCCGACACAAACTCTCTTCACAATTGCAAGGCGCTTGTCCTTTTCTAAACTGAACCTCGTTGACGAAGGGGAGGACGCTAAACCGGAGCTGTGCTGCCTTCAAAGTGTAGGCAGGGCAAACGCTGAAGTATTCAACGATCAAGGTATTGACACGATTGCGGCGCTCGCATGGACTGATCCTGTCGACCTCACGATCCGCACAAACTTCGACTTCAGTTATGTCCTCGACTGCATGAGCCAAGCGCTGCTGTGGGTTTATTTTGAGGACAAAACACGCTCTCTCTTTCCATACTCGATACGCGGGTCACAGGAGGTTATGGTGTTGGTTCGGGCCTATGACCAGTCATTCGATCCGATCAACCCGAACATACCGGGATTCTCCGGGGCCGAAGTCCGTATCACGGTCACGAGCGCCGCTGCTAGCGTCGGCCTTCCAGTCGAAGCATTCCTTACTTCCCTCAGGCAGGTCGTTGCTGATCCGTACACACAGTTCATTGCGAATGTGTGGAAGTGAAGCTCATCGCCAGGCGGCCCGTGACGACAACGCCGTCATGGCACTCATCGCTGACGCAATCGACAGTAGCCGAGATTGTAGCGGTCAGGTTGGTAGCCAGCACGATTCCGTTTGTTACCTGATCAGAGCTTCCAGGAGCGCCTATAAATGGTTATATCGCGTCCGGTGCCAGAACCACGATCAGCATTGGGCCACCAGGCGACGAGGTCAGTTCCGAGATTGGTAAAAAGCGGAGGCGGCAGGCAAGGCTGTCCGTGCCCCCCTCTGTCGGTGCCGTTGCCGTGAGCTTGGCGCTCTCCGAAAGGCGTGGATCTGTCCTATCAGGCTCGGTCCATTTTCTTCCTATTCTCATTTCCCGAGCCAGCCGCACCAATGGATAGTCGAAACTCATATTCCCCTTGCCCAGAAGGTACAGAATTCAGCTGCACCACGTCACAATCGAAGAATTGCTTGGCTAATGACCGAATGAGCCGCAGAGACGCCAGTGATTCCTGTCGAGTTGTAAAGAGAATAGATGTAGCGCCGGTGCGATCTGCAAGGTCCCGAAGATAAGCTGCAAAGTACTCCAGAGCGAAGGGGTGATTCGGCGTGGTTGCGGCGACCTGCCAGATCGCGATGCCGTTTCCTGGATTGCTTGTGGGCATTGCGAGTAGATATCCTCTCAAATCGCCGGATTCCTGCTCCAGAACTTGGCAATACTCAGGATGAAATTGAGTAAAGAACCATAGAACGTACTCAGAGGGCACAGTAAACGTCGAAAACTCGGCAGCAAGTGACCGAACGAAAGCGAAGTCCCTCGGCTCCATTGAGCGAATGCGAGTTTTGAACAGTGGTCGGGCAGCATTTTTCATCGTTGTGTGTATCTCGGCGTAAGTCCTTCAAGAAAAGGCATTTACAATCTAGACAGTTTCTTACCCACCGTCAAGCATCGCGTGGACTCGGGAAAACGCCTCAATATGGGACCGCCCGACATTTCACTGTTCTCACGATTCGTGGATCCACTCCATGTGGCGCTCGACGGACGCGGCGGCTCGCCCCTTCCCGGCACTGCTATTGAGTTCATGTTCAAATTCTTCAAGCCGATCTTCGACTCCGGCCTCCACTGCATGGAAGAGCCCAGGGAAGATTTCTGAGACCGGCTTTTGGAAGACTACTTGATACCCAAATGCCGTCAGCATGCTAGGAAGGGTCCTAGACCGCTCATGGCGTGAAATCTGGCTCGCTGAAACGCTACCCAGAATCCGTGCTAGGTCTCGCTGACTCAGCCTGCTTTTTCTCCGGAGGAATCGAAGATAGGTCCCTACCGAATTCGATGTCATTCTCCCTTTGAAGGTTCGTTAGTCGACCTTTGGATTAAGTGTACCAAGACAGAGATATCGCTCAAGAGTCGCCTGACAAAACGCTCCGCTGGCCCGCCACGCCGTCAATAACAGCGGCCTTGGATCAACATTGCCGCGATGGAAGGGATATTTGCGACCGCAGCGAGTGACCGGGAAGTTCAGAACATTTCCATGTGCAATTCACACCGTTGCTCTGAGAAATCCTCGGATTGACGGCTCTTTTTGCATCTCCCGCAGAAAACTGTGGACGAATGGCGTCACAAAACTTGCATCGAGTGCAATTTTCCATGCCTATCGCTTCACATGTGGGTTGTTAAGCTTAGAACAAATCAATAATACAGAATTGCTCTTTGGCACATGAATCACGCGCATATCGCAAGCTACCTTCGTTATTATCGGAAGCGTTCAGGACTGAGCCAAAAAGAACTCGCCATTCTGGTCGGGTATCCCAATGAGGGGCCAGTTTCGCGGCAGGAAAGGCTGTATTGCACGCCACCCTTCCACACCGCGCTTGGATACGAGGCGATCTTTAGGGTTCCTGCATCAGAGCTGTTTCCAGCATCGTTCGAAGAGATTTCACAGGCCGTCGAAGTGCGCCTAAAGAGGTTAGAGAGCCAACTTCAGAACTCTACTGTCAAAGGTCGAAAAGCGGTCCTGATCGCCCGTAAGCTGGAATGGATATGGGAGCGTCAGAACCCGGAGCAATCCGATTTATCCGATGAAGCAGGACTCGCATGAAATCAGGATCGTTGCGATTGCCATACGTTCGCAGCGATTGGGCTTCGCTGTGCTTGAAGGTTCGCTGGGTCTTGTGGACTGGCGTACGGTGCACTATCGGAGCAATAGCATTCCACATATCAAGGCGGCTATGGAGAAGCTAAAATCGCTGCTTGTCCTCTCTCCGCCTTCGGTGATTGTTATTGAGAGCTCACGGCTGGCGAATGCTCTGAACGCCTCGAACGTGTGCTCGATCTGCCGGTTCCTTAAGCAGGAGGCCGAACTCCGGCTCGTGCCTATGCTCTTCATGAAGCGAGAGGACGTGCGGAAAACATTTCGCGATTTCCATGCCAAGTCCAAGGATGCCATCGCGGCAACAATCGCACAGATGTTTCCTGAATTGCTCTCGAAACTACCGCCGAAGCGCAAAATATGGCACGGCGAGCATCCGACCATGACGATGTTTGACGCCGTTGCGCTCGCGGTTGCTTTCTGGGATTACCAGAACACGCAGGATCCCACTCCCGGCTGATTGCTCAGCGCAACGAGGTTTTGTCGCCCTGCCGCCGGCCTCTCGGTGACGTATAGACGAATGATTCGTCCGTCACGCCTTGAGAGGCCGACGGGAGGGCGGCCAAAATCACACACTTGGCGAACCGAGCTAACGTTGCAGTGACCAACGCCAGGCAGCCTCCACAAGGAGCTATCAACATCAACAAGATTCCCTAAAGATCTCCGCAAGTTCACGGATTTCTACACATAATTGGTTCCAACTCTCACCAGTGGGGTGCACCGCATTTGTATCTACGGGCAGAGACAGCTCAAGAAATGAGAGAACATGCCCCTTCTGGGCGGTTCCAACTCCACCGAACACATACCCAGCGGGAATCATAAGATGTTGGAACCTTCGCTGAAATCTAATCGGTACGGCTCTCCAAACGTCTGCAAGATGCATGAGCGGAGCGCAGATCGCGTCAAGATTGTCCAATATGGATTTCGGTGCCTTCTCCATTTCCGAGCTGCTGCCTTCGGGCTCAGCCAACCGTCGAGTAAGTACAAGGCGCTGCGCACGAAACTCCTCGTCGGTGATCACCTGTTCCATCTTCATGCGGATTAACTGCTCGTTTTGTTCCTTGTTCCGCTTCACCTCCAGTTCCCGCCGCTCGCGTAGTAAGCCGCGCGATACCTCCCAGGACTCAGCGATTTGATGGACATATTCCTTGAAATGCGCGATCGAGTGACGGTCAGGGCTGATGTCATCAAGAAATCGGGAGAACTCCTCATGTACCTCCGCCAACGGATAGTTGCCGTGATCGCCGCAGGAACGCCGGTTGCAATGGTAGTACGGATAGACCTTTGACCGGCCACGAGAAAATGACCCTGTGAGCGGCAATTCGCAATTTCCGCAACGGACAAACGTACGCAACGGGAATTCCGGTCTCAGCGCAACGTGGGGGATCGAGCGATTGCGCCGGGAAATAACTTGCTGCACGGCGTTGAAGGTTTCACGGCTTACCATCGGAAGGTGCCTGCCGGAGATTTCTTCGCCACTCCACGGATCACGGATGATTCCGGCATAGAAGCTGTTGCCGAAGAGATGATCGATGCCCTGATTGCTGAGTGGTGTGCCGGCACGGGTCCGGAGTCCCCGGCTTGTGAGAAGGCGCAACATTTGCGCTTTGGAATATGCACCCGTGGCAAACTCGGTCCATCCTTGCTGGATAAGCCCGAATGCGGGCTGGTCAGGCTGGTCGGGCCCAGTCTTCTTGTCTCCGGGCCTGGCACTCTTGTAGCCGAGCGGCGGCTGCCAAGGGAAGATACCTTCCTGAATCTTGCGCCGCATTCCCTGTACTGCGCGGGCGGCACGGATGTCATTGTCGAACTGGGCAAAGCCGGCCAGGATTGTTTCCAGCAGTTTTCCTTCCGGCTTGGCGTCAATGGGCTCGGTGACTGAAACCACATACACACCGTACTTCAGAAGGCCTGCCTTGATGTTGAAGTGGTCCCCGACATTGCGCGCCAGCCTATCCACCTTCCAGACGAGCAACTGCTCGATGTTCTGATCCCGTTTGGCACAAAACGCGAGCATTTCGAGAAGCTGGGGACGGTCGGCGAACTTCGCCGACTCGCCCCGTTCCACGAAGACGCGAACGACATCCCAGCGGTTGCGTGTTGCGTACTCTTTGCATGCAAGTTCCTGCGATACGAGGCTCGTTCCTTCCACCTGTTCCTTTGAGGAGACGCGGCAATAGATAACTACATTCATTCTTTGTGATTTGATTGTTGTTTTCGACCTTTCCTTCAGCGTAGGCAATCAACGAACATTGTCAATGCCCACCTCCGGTCCTGGCTGCTCAGTGTCTTCATGTTGTGCGAGGTATATATCGAAGAGTAATTGTGCCAACGTCTGAAGCGCTCTCTCCAATGCGGGATCGCTGTGTTCGCATACCGGACATCCCTTTCGGAATTCCAAGTTATCTGTGGCGGCGCGCTCGCGCTCGTGTTTCTCCTCTAGCATGAGCATGAGTATTTATCAGAATGGCCGTGGTGGATAGGGGTAGAAACTTGCGCGGAAAGTCAGGCGGAGACTTGAAACATGTCATGGAGAGATCAGTCGGAGTGTACCTGTCACGGGATGCAAGTTTCAGCCCCTATTATTCTTCCGCACATCGCATAGGATGAGTGAACGCTTCGATTCAGGTCGAGATCGAAGCGCCTAACAACCATCAACCGTCAGCACATGCGAGGACCGCTATCGTACATCGGGGGCAAGACCCGTCTTGCGAAACAGATCATTGAAATGCTTCCCGCCCACAAGACGTACGTGGAGGTCTTCAGCGGCGGCGCCCAGGTGCTCTTCCACAAAAGGCCGTCAGAGGTCGAGGTATTGAATGACCTCGATGGCGAGATTGTGAATTTCTTCCGCGTCTGCCAGCAACACCCAGACGAACTGATTCGATATTTGAAGTACATGCTGGTGAGTCGCGTGTGGTTCGAACTGCTCAAAGTGACGAACCCGGCAACCCTCACGGACATCCAGCGGGCGGCGCGTCACCTGTATCTTCTGAAGAACTGCTACGGCAGCATGGTTGTCAAGCAAAACTACCATCTGCACGTCGTCCAGCCCCCTGGGTTCAACCTCGACACGCTGCCGGAGAGCATCGCGGAGACGCACAAGCGGCTGGCGCGGGTCCAGATCGAGTGCCTTCCGTACGAGAAAGTGCTTAAGCACTTTGATCGGCCTGAGACGCTGTTCTATCTCGATCCGCCGTACTTTGGCCGGAACCTCTACCGCTTCAATCTGAGCCCCGATGACTTCGCCAAGATGGCGGAACGCCTTGCAAGCCTCAAGGGTAAGTTCATCCTGTCGTTGAACGATCTGCCTGAGGTACGGAAGATCTTCCAGCGGTTCAAGATTCAGGGGGTCAATCTCGCGTACTCCGCGCAGCCATCCTCTGGCCGCCGCTACAGCGAAGTTCTCATTACCAACTTCTAAGCGCCTGTCAAAACTTTTCTTTCGTGAGCTAAGTGGCTCGCCTGCCATGTCTTCCGAGGGCAGGGAAGAGACGTTGTTACCGATATTGTCAGGCCGCCTGCCAGAATCCACCTCAAATGCTTCACTTCTTCGAACAACTCGTGATCTCCATCTGGAACCGCATCCACCAGCGGCGGGCAAAGAAGCAGGTTTCTGCCGGTCTGTCGCTCGGACACGAGGTGCTCGAAGGACAGGAGACCAACCGCACCATCAGCTTGAGCCAGACCCGGCGGACCATGCACGTTGCTGTGCTCGGCAAGACGGGCAGCGGCAAGAGTTCGCTGCTCCGGCATCTCTGCCTCGAGGATATCGCCGCCACAGGACGAGGCTTTCTCTTCTTCGACTTACACGGCGAGGACACGAAGTTTCTGTTGCGCGCTATCGCTCAACGGGAAAAGGAACTGAAGCAGCACCTCAGCCATCGGCTGATCGTAATCTCCCCGGCCGATGCAGGCTGCTCCGTCGGCCTGAACCCGCTTGAGGAGGACGAACCGGACTTTGTGCGCATTGCGGAGTTCGCGGAGATTCTGCGGATGCGCTGGGGGCTCGACCGCTTCGGCGCCCGCACCGATGAGCTGCTGCGCAACTCGCTTTACGTTCTTTCGGCGAACCACCTTACCCTGCTCGAGCTGTCACCGTTGCTCACCGACTCCGGGTTCCGGGCGGAGTGCCTCAAGAGAACCCCGAACGCCGACGTGCGGTACTACTTCGAGTCCCGCTACGGCCAGGCGAGCGATCCGATGAAGGCCACCATGCGGGAGCCAATCCTCAACAAAACCTCGGCGTTCACGGCTGACCCGCGCTTTCGCCATATCGTCGGGCAGGTGAAGTCGACTTTTTCCCTCCAGGAAGCGATGGACCAGGGCTACTGGGTCATCGCCGACCTGCCCAAGGGAAAGCTCGGGGCCCAGTCGCTCACCCTGGCAAGCCTGCTCTTCACGGTGGCCAAGAACTCGATCTTCACCCGCGAGAGCCGGTCGCTCTTCACTATCTACTGCGACGAGTTCCAGAATCTGGCCGGGCAGTCGAGCGACATCGAGACGGTGTTGTCGGAGGCCCGGAAGTTCGGCGTTTCCATTGTCTCGGCCAACCAGTTTCTGGACCAATACCCGGCAGAGATGCGGGCGGCGGTGCTCTCAGTAGGCACGCACGTCTTTTTCCAATTGTCGAGCGCCGATGCCGGCACCGTCGCCCAGATGCTCGACGGCGGCAAGTCGCTGGCCGAGAAGCTGAAGAACCTGCCGCAGCGGCGGTTCGTGGTCAAGTCCGGGGCGGAGTGCTGGCGCGAGGGCATTGTGCCGATGGTCGATGACCCAAAGGCGAACTACTCCGACCTGCTTAACCGTTCCCGCGCCCTCCGCGCCCTCCCGCGGCCAGAGGTCGAGCGCGAGATCGCTGCCCGCCACGCCGCGCTCTCGAAGTCAACCGATGAGGTGCTCCATGACTGGGAATAAGGGATTCATCGTCCAGCCGCGCGACCAACACCTCCTGCGGGAGCTCGCCATCCTCGAGGTGGCGGACTGCGAGCAGATCAAGGTCGTAGCCGGCTTCGGGTCGACGACCCGCGCCAACACCCGGCTCCTGCAGCTCGTTCGCGCCGGACTCCTGCGTCGGTTCTTTCTGGGCTCTGGCGGAGGACGCAAGGCACTCTATGCCCTCTCGCAGAAGGGAGCCTATCTCGTGGGCGTTCCCTATCGGGGACCACGGCGGCGGCAGGATGAGGTGCTCGTCGCCGACTACTATATCGCCCACCAATTGGCGATCAACGAAATCTACTGCACCTTGAAGTACAAGCCTGTTCCCGGAATTGCCTTCGAGCGGTGGGTCTCGTTCCACCAGCCGGTCACGCCTTCCTCGGGGCTTATCCCCGATGGGTTGGTGGAGCTTCGGATCGCCTCCGGGGTGACAAGTTGTTTCCTCGAGGTCGATCTCGGCCACGAGAGCCTGTCGATCTGGCAGCGGAAGGCCAAGAACTACCTCCAGCTGGCGCTCTCCGGAGACTTCCGGAAGCAGTTCGGCCAGGACCACTTCCGGGTGCTCGTCCTCGTGAACTCGGAACGCCGCCTGCAGTCGATCCGCAAGAACATCGTGACTGTTACCGAAAAAATCTTCTGGTTTGCAACGCTTGAGTCGGCCAACATCCGCTTCTTCACTCCCATCTGGCTCCGGCCCGTCGGAGATCACCCTAAACCATTCTTCGAAGCCCAATGAAATATTGCTACCAATGCGGACGCATGACAGCCGGGGAGCCGCTCTTCTGCAACCACTGCGGCCGGACCTATGACGTCAAACTCTGCCCGCGCCAGCACCAGAACCCGCGCGGTTCAGAGGTCTGCAGCCAGTGCGGGAGCCGGGAGTTGTCGACGCCGCAACCGAAGATCCCCATGAGCTGGCGCCTCGCTGCACTGATCCTCCGGCTAGGGTTCGGGCTGCTGCTCTTTTATATCTCCCTCGACCTGCTCGTCGCCCTCGTCCGTTCGCCCCAGTTTCAGCAGTTCCTCGTTGTGACCGGCATCGCAGTCGGAGGCCTCTGGTGGTGCTACTCGAAGCTGCCCGATTGGTTGCAGAACCTGATTCGGGCGCTCTGGAGGTGGAAGAGTCATGACGACTGACAGAGGGACATTGTCAGGTTTCGCCGAAGACGCGAATCGCACGGAGATTCAGCCTTTAGCGCACACCGGCCTAGTACTACTGTGTTATAAGAATCCACGGAGGCAACAGGGGCATCGGGGCAGGGAGCG
>OCTA010005917.1_pt1 | contig 10523 bp, 11 predicted proteins | sample 1538991 | NCBI WGS metagenome assembly OCTA01 (sample SAMEA3539302, study PRJEB22396) | soil metagenome | biome: tundra; feature: field; material: soil | place: USA | collected 2010-05 | depth 0.15 m | reverse complement strand
GATAGGGGGCAGACCAGTAGAGCCGATTAGTCCTGCGCCCGTGCGGAACTCACAGTCTGCCCCGCTGCCGGACAGCTTTGAGAGCTTCGAGAGTATTCCCCTGCACCAGATTTCCCCGAGTGATACTCAGCCCAGGACTACTTGGGACCTTGAGCGCCTGGAGGAACTCGCCCAATCCATCAGAGCCAACGGGCTCATCCAGCCGATCACCGTTTGTAAAATCGGGCCCGAGAAGTATCAGCTGATCGCCGGTGAACGCCGCTGGCGGGCGGCGCGCATGGCCTCCATGACCGTGATTCCAGCGCTCGTCCGAACAGTCGAGCAGAATCGCCGGCTTGAACTTACGCTGATCGAAAACATCCAGCGTGAGGATCTTAACCCCATCGAGACCGCATCCGCTTTCGCGCAGTTGATCGAGCAGCATAAGTTGAGCCACGAGCAGGTCGCCGAGCGCACCGGCAAGGACCGCTCGACCGTCACAAACTTCCTGCGGCTATTGAAACTCCCGAAGGAAGTCCGCGAGGACTTGGCAAGGGGGGATATTTCAGTCGGCCACGCGCGCGCCCTGCTCTCCCTTCCCACCGCCGAAGCCCAGCGGATGGCCTGTCAGCAGATTCTCGATAAACGTCTTTCCGTGAGAGAAACCGAACGGCTCGTCAAGGAGCTTACTTCGGAACCGGCCGCCGCTAACAGTGCGAAGGCCGGGGAATCGTCCAAAACAGTAGTCGATCCAAATGTTCGGGCCGCCATAGAAGAAATGCAAACGGCGTTGGGAACGAAAGTGCGGCTGGTTCCTCGCTCCGGCTCGGCGGGCAAGATTGAAATCGAATATTATACTCAAGACGATTTGGAGCGTATCTACGCGGTGATCGTTAAGTAGAAATTTTGCGGCAGGTTCCGCCTGCACCTGGGAATTCTACTCTTAGCGTTTGTACAATAACTACATGCCAATAAAAGTAGGTATTAACGGCTTCGGCCGTATCGGGCGGAACGTTGTCCGGGCTGGATTCGACAACTCGGAGATAGAGTTTGTCGCGGCGAATGATCTGACGGATACGAAGACTTTGGCGCACCTGCTAAAGTACGACTCCATCCTAGGTCGGCTGGACGCGACAGTGACAGCACATGAAGACTACATTCAGGTAAACGATAAGAAGATCAAGATCTTTGCCATCAAAGATCCGGCCGAAATCGATTGGCCAAGCCTGGGAGTGCAAGTAGTAGTAGAGTCAACGGGGCGTTTCACCGATGCTAAGGATGCGAAAAAACATCTGCGCGGTTCGGTGAAAAAGGTCATTATCTCCGCCCCGGCGAAGGGTGAGGACATAACCATCGTCCTAGGCGTGAACGAGGGAATGTACAATCCCGCCAAAGACAACATCATCTCTAACGCATCCTGTACCACGAACTGTCTTGGCCCAGTCGTCAAAGTTCTGAACGACACCTTCGGCATCGACAAAGGCTCGATGACCACCATCCACAGCTATACGAACGATCAGAATGTGCTCGACTTTCCGCACTCGGATCTGCGGCGCGCCCGTGCCGCTGCGTTGAACATGATTCCGACATCGACCGGGGCCGCCAAGGCTATCGCTCTTGTTGTTCCCGAGATGAAGGGCAAATTGGACGGGTATGCCATGCGCGTCCCCACCCCCGATGTCTCAGTGGTCGATTTCGTGGCGGTTCTCAAAAAGGACACCACCGCCGAAGAAGTAAACGCCGCGTTGAAGACGGCCGCCGAAGGGCCCTTGAAGGGCATTCTCGAATACACGGACGATCCGGTTGTCTCCACGGACATGCTGAAGAATCCTAACAGCTCGATTGTCGATTCCCTTCTTACCAAGGTGCAAGGCGGCAATCTGGTGAAGGTCGTGGCATGGTATGACAACGAGTGGGGCTATTCGAACCGCGTTGTCGATTTGATTGTGTTTCTCGGCAAGAAAGGGCTGTAACGCCTAGTCAGGCGAAATCGGGTCCATGACGACTCAGCTTGCAGCGCGTCTGCTATTCTGAATCCCCGGTCCCGATTTCGTTTAGACAGCGCAGTCCCGGTAAATCCAGTACCGCGGCAGGGCGACTTTTAGCCGTAAACTCTAATTGGAGGTCCGCGATGGATACCCACCGAAATGAGCGAGTTTCGGAAGCGCTTCGCGAGGAATTAAGCGAGCTGATCTCTTACGAACTCTCGGATCCCCGTATTGGAGACGCCGTTGTAACCGAAGTTCACGTGTCTCCAGATATGCGCCGCGCACAGGTTCGTTTGCGCCTCAGCGAGAAGTTGCCTGAGCAAAAGGCCACCATCCGGGCGCTCGAAGGCGCCAGACACTTTTTGCGCCGGCAGTTGGCGGAACGGCTGAATCTGTTCCGCGTTCCAGAGCTTCATTTCGAAGCGGATGTTTCCTCGGCGGTAACAGGCAAGATGGAAAACTTGTTGAAGCGGGTGCGCCGCGGTCGTCCGCGCGATGCGGAGCAGCCGCTGACATAGGCGCGCCGCGCTCTCGATTGTCTCTCACTTTTAGTACCTTTGTCGTAAAGTCTTGTATCGTTCTGGCAAGATATTTTTTGCGGGTTGGTCCGCGAGCAGTATTCATGGGTGTTTGGAGGCACTTTCATGAAGGCTCCAACTTTTGGATTCTGACCCTGTTTGGTTCCGGCTCCGCCGGGTTAGGACTTCTGCTCGCCCGAAGGTAAACTCGTATCACGCCATGAAACCCCGCTCGAGTCGTCCTTCGGAAAGTAGTCCCGCGCCCCTTCCTATCCACATTGATGATGTCGCTCTGATGGGTGCGCTTCTGGCACTCCAGCCGGAGGCTGCATGCGCGCCGCTCAGCTAGGCGGAAGGTTCCTTGATGCCTGCCGCCGCCGTCCTACCGACGTGCGGCCAGTGTGGTTTATGCGGCAAGCCGGGCGGTACATGAAGCCCTACCGTGACATCCGCGCCAAGCACGGCATTCTCGAAATATGCAAGACTCCCGAATTGGCCGCCGCCGTTACGCTGCAGCCTGTCGAGATCCTGGATGTAGACGCCGCCATCATCTTCGCCGATCTTCTCCTCCCGGTAGAGCCAATGGGCTTGAAGCTCGAATTTATCTCCGGCGAAGGCCCGTATATCGACAACGCGATTGCCGAACCGGAAGACATCGACGCTCTTTCGACGACTCAGACTGAAGATCTCGGCTATGTGGGGGAAGCGATTCAGATCGTGAACCGCGCCCTGGGCGGCAAGGTCCCGGTCATCGGGTTTGTGGGCGCCCCATTCACGCTCGCCAGTTACATGATTGAGGGCGGCCCGTCCAAGACTTTCCTGAAAACGAAAAAGCTGATGTTTGGCAACGAGACGATGTGGCGAAGGCTGATGGGGAAGCTGGTCGATGTCCTCGGAGATTTCGCCCGTATCCAAGTGAATGCCGGGGCCCGGGCGATACAGGTTTTCGACAGTTGGGTCGGGGCGCTCAGTCCCGAGGATTACGTCCACTACGTGCAGCCTTATTCTCGCGCGCTGATCGAGCGCATCCGTTCGGCGGGCGTTCCCGTGATCCACTTCGGCACCGGAGCGGCCGGCTTCTTTCGAGAACTGCATGCCGCCGGCGGCGACGTGCTCGGCGTAGACTGGCGGATCAATATCGACCAGGCCTGGATGGATATCGGCTATCGCTCCGCCATCCAGGGCAACTTGGATCCCGCCGCCTTGTTCGCGCCGCTGCCGGAACTGCGCACGAAGGTGACCGATCTTCTCAGGAGAACCGGAACGCGCCCCGGACATATCGTAAATCTGGGGCATGGGATCTTGCCCGAGACGCCGGTCGAGAACGTGAAAGCGGTCGTCCAAATTGTCCGAGACTTCCACCGCTAGCCAGTCTAAGGTCGTCGTTGTGGGGGGCGGTGTATCCGGGCTGGCAACCGCCTATTTCCTGGCCAAGAAGGGTTTCCGGCCAACGCTGATCGAGAAGTCAACCAGGTTGGGCGGCCTCATCAAAACCGATCTCATCGATGGCTGCCAACTGGAGGCGGGTCCGGACAGCTTCATTTCCTCCAAGCCGGCGGTGGCGGAACTCGCGGCGGAACTGGGGTTCTCAAACCAGATCATTGGATCGAACGATGCCAGCCGCCGCGTCTTTATCGAGCGCGCAGGGTCCCTGGTCCCGCTGCCGAAGGGCATGGTGATGATGGTGCCCGGCGATCTGCGCGCGGCGCTTCGCTCAAGCCTCTTCAGCCCGGGAACGAAGGTCGGATTCTTCCGCGAGCTGCTCAAGTCACCGCGCCGCCGCGACACCGACCTGTCGGTCAAAGAACTCGTCCTCGACCATTTCGGCCCCGAAATGCTGACGAGAGTAACGGAACCCTTGCTCGCTGGGGTGTACGGCGGCGATTCGGCTTCTCTGAGCGTGACCAGCGTGCTGCCGCGGTTCCTCGATTACGAACGCGAATACGGCAGTCTCATCCGGGGTGTGCAACACGAGCCCGCATCCCCCCGGAATGGGAGCTTGTTCCAATCGTTCGCCGGCGGAATGCAAACGATTGTGGATGCGCTAGCGCGCGAGGTTGCGGCTCTCACCGACCTTCGTACGGCGGAGGTCACCTCGGTAGCGCAAACGGCAACGGGCTGGGATGTCTGGATCGGGGACGATCCCATCGCCGCGGATCACGTTGTGCTCGCCTGTCCCGCCTATATCAATTCGCGTCTGCTCAAGAGGTCGGCCCCGCGCGTGGCACAGGGTCTCGCCGAAATCCCATACAGTTCGGCAGTGCTCGTCACGCTGGTGTATGACCGCGAACAGTTCGCCCACCCGCTGAACGGCTTTGGATTCCTGGTGCCGCGAACGGAGCGCGGAACAATCGCCGCAGCCACCTGGGTGAGTACTAAGTTTCCATCGCGCACCCCCGCAAACCGGGTTGCCGTACGCGGTTTCATCGTAGGTGATCAAGCCAAGACCCTTATGGATGCTCCCGATTCGCAGCTCACCGAACTGATGGGTGACGACCTGCGGCGCTTAATGAATGTCCAGGCGGTCCCGTTGTTCACCACCCTGTATCGTTGGCCCGAATCCATGCCTCAGTACACCGTCGGACATCGCGAGAGGCAGGCCCGATTGAGGGAGGAACTGGCGCTCCTGCCCGGCCTGCACCTTTGCGGGAATGCCTACGACGGAGTCGGCATTCCGGACTGCATTCGGCTGGCGCGCCAAACCGCCGCGCTTATTCCGCAAATACACCGCAACTAACTCTCTTCTTTGCAATAACTTGCGTATATCATCGTGAAGGAAAATTCACTAAAATGGCGCAATCTCATTGTTTAATCCTAGTGAGATTCGGCGTCTATGCAGTGGGAAACAAAAAGGTCCGAAGTTTAGACCCAAACAAGAGAGCAGGAGCAAAACACATGAAGTTTTTTGTTGGAGTGGTAACGGCTGCGATGTTGGCATTGCCGGCGTTTTCTCAAAAGGGAGCAGACGCCAGGCTGAAAGCGGCAACTGAGGACCTGCATGACATGATGCAGGCCTCGGACAAGGGAATACCTCAGGATTTGTTCGAACGCGCGACCTGCGTGGTCGTTGTACCGAACTTGAAAAAAGCCGGGTTCGTGGTAGGCGGGGAGTACGGAGCGGGTTTCTTCACTTGCCGTAAACCCAGCGGCGTGGGCTGGAGCGCTCCCGGATCGCTCAAGATCACCGGCGGCAAAATTGGATTCCTCATTGGTGGTGCGGAAACGGATGTGATCATGCTCGTGATGAACAAGAGCGGCATGGAACACCTGCTGTCCGACAAGTTCAAAATGGGCGCTGAAGCCTCAGCCGCGGCAGGTCCGATCGGGCGCGATGCCTCCGCGATGACGGATGCCGAACTCCACGCGGAGATTTTGACTTATTCACGCCAGCGTGGACTCTATGGCGGATTGGATCTCTCGGGCACCGCGGTAACCCAGGACAGTGATTCGAATCGCGAACTTTATGGCAAGGATATTAGCAACAAGGAAATCGTGATGGGCGACACTCACACGCCGGCGGAAGCCGAGGCGTTCACCCACGAATTGAGCCGGATCTCTTCGCGTAAGTAGCGCACGCGCATCTTCGTTGAATTTTGTTTGAGGCCGCCTGGATTGCCCATCCAAGCGGCCTTTGGTTTTTTGCGGTGTTTCATCAAAGAGAACGCGATTGGGTGTAAGCTTGCTGCATCCGTGCAAGATCGTCAGAAGCGTTTTCCGCGTGTTCCTCAAGAGCTCCAACCTGTCTTCCACCGCCACTTGCGGCGCACCCCCTGGGCTTTCATAGTTCTTGGTCTTGCGGGCTTGGGCTTCGCCGCAGACCTTCCTAATACCAAAGATCCCCCCGGAATCAAGCGTTATGCTGGCAGTGAAATAATTGCCTATCGCGCGCCTAAGTTCGATGAGTATCTTCTGCCCCTCGGCCCGCCCATTACCTTCGGGCCCGTGTCGTACGAAAAGAGCCTGAAAACGGAAGGTCTGGTCAGCCGTTATACCTATCTCGCCCCGTCGGGGCGATCGGCGGCTGAATTGTTCCGCAACTACAGGCTCGAGTTTCAAAGACTGAATGTCATCCCGATTTTTGAAAAATCGACTGCGGATAAGGGAGGCTACGGCGCAGCCTTGGAAAACGCCGATGAAGACGACCTGGGTCAGATCCTCGCTTCCGGCGAATCTGAGGAGCGCTTGTTGGTAGGTAAGTCAAAAGACGCAAAGCCCACCTACTACTACCTTCTGGTCACTGTTTATGTAGACGGACTCATCCCTGAACGCCTTGCTGGCGCCATCACGAAAGAGCGCGCCATGGCGGAACTCATCATCATCGCTCCCCAGCGGATGGAAGAGAATATGACTCTCCTCAATGCCGAGGAAATGGCGAAGTCGATCACCGATACGGGAAGAGTCCTCCTTTACGGAATAACCTTCGACACGGGAAAAGACACTCTGCGAGCCGATTCACAGCCTATGCTTCGAGAGATTGCGACGCTTCTTACCAGCCACCCATCCTTGAAGCTCCGAGTTGTGGGTCATACCGATAATCAAGGCGCGTCCGACAGCAATCTGGACCTGAGTCGCCGTCGCTCAGCCAGTGTGGTTCGCGAACTGGAATCGAAGTATTCCATTGCCGCCAATCGCCTGGACTCCTTTGGGTGCGGTCTCTATGCCCCTGTCGCGTCCAATGATGACGAGGAAGGAAGAGCCAGGAATCGGAGAGTGGAACTTGTAACTTGGTGAGTCGAGTGCCGCGGTCAAGATTTGCCGCGAAGGCCGCGCAAGGTGAAATAATGGAACAGATTGGAGTGTTAATGCAACTCGACGGAACTCTTCAACTGCCAGACGGCAAGCTGATTGCCGTTGTCTTTGAAGTCGATACGGCGCAGTTCGGAACGAGCTTTGCCATTGCGGGCTTCGCCGATGTGATCGCGCGCGCAATCGAAGTTTTGGGCAGTAAAGAACGAGCTCTAGCTTGGCTTCGGTCGCCGGTTCCAGGACTGGGCGATAAGAGACCTCTCGATGTCATCGACACAGCCGAAGGGCGTCGCGAGGTTGAAGACATCCTTGGCCGTATCGAACACGGCGTCTTTGGATAGTGACTGTCCACAGGCTCACCTCCCGTCGTTTTCCCGCCTGCGATGGGGAAGGAGCCCGTTTGTATGGCGGGCGCTGGAACAGCCGGGGGCGGCCTGCGGTCTATACGGCGGGCACTCAATCGCTCGCCGCGCTGGAGATTCTGGCGCACGCGGCGGCTTTGGGCGACGCCTATGTGGTGGTTCGCATCGAAATTCCAGACGGCGTTCTGATCGAAGGGATTCCTGTGAGTGAGTTGTCGAGTTGGGCGACGGAAACGACGCGCTCGATGGGAGATGCTTGGCTCACTCGACAGACCAGCGCCGTCCTACGCGTGCCTTCCATTGTGGTTCCCGTGGAATTTAACTTCGTTCTGAATCCTGCTCACCAAGATTTCCATCGCCTCGTTATAGCCGATCCGGAGCCGTTCCGATTTGATCCCCGCTTATTGAAGCGATTCGTCGGTTCCTGGTACGGTTGAGCGCTAGGGAGCAACCATCCCAGAATATCGCCCGAAAACCAGCGCAGACTGCTCTCTGATATACTACTAAGGTCAATCTAATTACAATTGGGTGAGTCCGGTTGTCTTTCCGGCTAGCTCAACAATCAGTTTCAGGCTTGGCTTTCCCGGAAACGGGATGACCTCTTCATAACTTCCGATCTACTTACCTTGCTTGGTTATTATGCGAGGGAAGCCCGGATAGATAGCGCCTTCCAGCATTCCTTGAAACACGACGGCCGAACGCGTGGCAACGCGGCCTTATCTTCACGATTGGCGTTAAAACATTTCCAGCTGCCTTCGTTCCGATTGCAAGGAGGCCCAATGGCCCAGAAACTCATGACCGAAGAGGTCGAAGCCGTTCCAAATGCTCTTCCGAAATGCCCCACCGGCATTCAGGGGCTCGATGAGATCACGCTCGGTGGTCTGCCGCGTGGCCGCCCCACTCTCGTCTGTGGCAGCGCCGGCTGCGGCAAGACCCTGCTGGGCATGGAGTTCCTCATCCGCGGCGCAACGGATTTCGACGAGCCCGGCGTCTGCATCTCGTTTGAGGAAACCGCCGAAGAACTTGCCAGTAACGTAGCCTCGCTCGGGTTCGACGTGGCCGCGCTCGTCGCGCAACACAAGCTTGCGATCGATCACATCCACCTCGAACGAAGCTTGATCGAGGAGTCCGGCGAGTACGATTTGGATGGCCTGTTCACCCGGCTCGGTCTAGCGGTGGATTCCATTGGCGCCAAACGGGTCCTCATCGACAGCGTCGAAACTTTGTTTGCCAGCCTCGCCAACGAATCGGTCTTGCGATCCGAACTGCGGCGCCTCTTCGCATGGCTGAAGCAACGAGGACTTACCGCCATCGTCACCGGTGAACGCGGACAAGGCACCTTGACCCGCCACGGTTTGGAAGAGTACATCTCCGACTGCGTCATCCTGCTGGACCACCGTGTTACCGAAACGATCCTGACCCGCCGTCTGCGCGTGGTCAAGTACCGGGGCTCCACACACGGCACCAATGAATATCCGTTTCTCATCGAGGATGACGGCATTTCGGTGCTGCCGGTGACATCCATCGATCTGAAGCATATCGTGTCCAGCGAGCGGGTCTCAACCGGCATTCCCGCTCTCGACGCCATGCTCGGTGGCAAGGGCTACTTCCGAGGCAGCAGCATCCTCGTGTCGGGAACGGCAGGCACGGGGAAAACTAGCCTGATGGCCCATTTCGTTGACGCCGCCTGCGCCCGCGGGGAGCGCTGCGTGTTTCTCTCGTTCGAAGAGTCCGCCGACCAGATTATCCGCAACATGGGCTCCATAGGCATCGATTTAGAGCGCTGGGTCGATCAGGGCCTGTTGCATTTTCGAGCCGCTCGCCCGACCACGTTTGGCCTGGAAACCCATCTCGCCAAAATTCACAAGATCATCAAAGAGATCGCCCCCGGCGTTGTGGTGGCGGACCCGGTGAACGGGCTATTGCAATCCGGGACGGCATTTGAGACCAGGAGTATGCTCCTGCGCTTGATCGATTTCCTGAAAGAAAAGCAGATCACGTCGTTAATGACTACCGTGACCGGCGGCGCGGATACCTTGGATCAGAGCGAACCCAGCATCTCTTCCCTGGTGGACGCATGGCTGTTGCTGCGCGATCTCGAGAGTGGGGGCGAGAGGAACCGGGGGCTCTACATCCTCAAGGCGCGCGGGGTGGCGCATTCCAATCAGATTCGTGAATTTCTCCTGACCGATCACGGGGTGGCGCTCCGCGAAGTCTATCTCGGCGAAGCGGGACTGCTTACCGGCTCGGCGCGTCTGACGCAGGAGGCGAAAGATGGATCGGCGGCGCTCTTTGCCCGGCAGGAAATTGAAAGAAGGCAACTCTTGCTGGAGCGCAAGCGCAAGACACTGGAGGCGCAAATAGCTTCTCTCCAACTTGACCTGGCGGCCGAGGAACAGGAATCCTTGCAGTTGATTTCGCAAGAGGACCTCCAGGCGAAGAAGGGCGAGCAGGACCGCAGTGACATGGCCAGAAGCCGCTTCCAGGACCCGCAAGACGGCAATGGCAGAAGTTCTAAAGCGGCGGTAGGCCAGTCATGATGAAAAATGAAAGCCCGAACAGCGAGGACCCGACCAAGGCATGGTTGCTGAAATTGTACGTCGCGGGACAGACGGCCAAGTCCTTGCAGGCTTTTGCCAATCTGAAGCGCATCCTCGAGGAGCACCACCCCGGGCAGTACCACATCGAAGTGATCGATCTGCTGAAACATCCCCAGTTGGCCAAAGGGGACCAGATCCTGGCGCTTCCGACGCTTGTGCGAAAGCTCCCCGAGCCGGTCAGAAAAATTATTGGCGACTTGTCGAATACGGAGCGTGTCTTGGTCGGACTCGACCTGCAGCCGCGGGCGACCAAGGCAAGCGCATGAAGGAGTCAGAGTCCGAAGACGACACCAAGTTGTTTGAGGACGCCCTGGCGGCGGGACCACAAGC
>OCTA010005916.1_pt1 | contig 10525 bp, 7 predicted proteins | sample 1538991 | NCBI WGS metagenome assembly OCTA01 (sample SAMEA3539302, study PRJEB22396) | soil metagenome | biome: tundra; feature: field; material: soil | place: USA | collected 2010-05 | depth 0.15 m | reverse complement strand
TTTTAATGATACGGCTACCACCGAGATCTACACTCTTTCCCTACACGACGCTCTTGCGATCTCGAGCATCGGTTTGATCTCCGGGTTCGACATGAACAACTTCCAAATCAGTCCAGTGCGGTAATTTTCAATCATCACCGTAATTGGCGCCTGGTTGAGTCCCATAAAAATCGGGGACACCCAGTTCTCACTCAAATTCATAGCGTCGCGCGGCCCGTAAACTCCCCAAGAACGGTTACCTAAGTCCCGATAAACATGCTTAAACATATCCATCGATGCTTTCGGCGTGTAAGGAAACGACGCCAGCGCTCCGGTGAACGTCATCGTGCCGTCATCTTCCTGCGGCCGTGGTTCGTGAGGAAGATAGCCCTGCGCGCCATCACTCGCGGTCAAACCCCAAAAATCAGAGCCATAGCCTTTGTAGTGGCCGGGATTCTGCTCACAATAGGCAAGATTGATTTCGGCCATCTCGCGGTTATTGTCGAAGTAATCCGTGAAGCGATCATGGATGCCGCGAGCGTCAAAGCCCATGTACGAATAGTGCGCAAAGAACAAAGGCCCGCCCGATCCTACTCCGACGTCAAGTTTGATCCCGTAGTAAGTGTTGCCGTTGACGTAGTTATAGCCCTCGTGAGTGTTAGACCAACCTTCGCGATACTTAGCGCCGACGTCCTCTTGATTGGCCCAACCAGAGTAATAAAGTCCCGCTGGAACGCCGTGTGTGGGCGAAGCAATCGCCAGCAAATAGACAATCATCGCTTCGTTAAATCCCGTCAGCCGATGATTGATATACCAAGACCACTGCGGCGACCAGTGCCAATAAAGTGCGTCACTCTGCGGAGTCTGGCGGTACCAGTCCCATTCCACTGTCTCCCAGAGATGTGAAATCCTGCGAAATAGAGACTTCTCGGCCTCAGTCGAACCGCTGTAATACTGGCGCGCCGCCAACAGCCCTTCCATCAAGAACGCGGTCTCCACCAGATCGCCGCCGTTATCGATCGCGTCGAAAACGGGAAGGCTCGCTCCAGTGTTACCGTCCATGAAGTGGGGCCAGGCTCCGTGATACCGCGGAGCTTTCTCCAGAAATGTCACGATCTGGCTTAGTCTCTCGAGCCCTTGCTGGCGAGTAATAAATTGTCGGTCCACCCCGACAATCAAAGCCATGATCCCGAATCCGCTCGCGCCGGTCGCTACGATCCGGTCGTCTCCAGGAATATTTTCGAGTGTCATGCCCGCCACAGGATGCGCCCCTTCCCAGTAATAACGGAAGCACGCCTCCTGCAACATGGTGAGAAGTTCGTCATCATTTAACTCTCTGGTAGTGGCAGTTACAACGTTAGAAAACCGCGACAAGTTAAATTGACGATCTGAAGCAGCGACCTTGTAGCGTACCGTTACACCCACTTTTCCTAGAAAATCCGAATAACGATTGACGCCCGGAACCTGAATTCCAATCGGCTTGAAGTCACCACCATCGATCGACCGGTAAACGACATATCTGGCCAGCGCTTTATTGTCGATGGAATTCCAACTGATATCGACATGCCGGTCGTAGCCTCGGGCTTGAACATTTTGAGGAGCGGACAGCTTTGCATTCTGGCTGAACGAATCGTTCGCCATAGCCTTGTTCGACATCGCTGCCGAATTGTCTACGGAGATCTCATCCAAAATCAGTGTGTGTTCGATCGAATCACTTTCGTTTTGGGTGAAGACTACCTTGTTTAAACGACTAACTTCGAGTTCATGAATAGACGTAGTCTTGAACTCTGCCAAAGGGATGTGGACCTGAACCCATTTGCCGGGCGTGACATTCCCAACGAATTTTCCAAGGGGAATCAGATTAGAAAAGTTTTCCCCAGTATCTTGAATCTGGATGAGTGGTAAAACGTCAGGCGGGATGCTCTTTTCCGAGTAGCACCAAAAATAAAGCGTGTCGCCGCGAAATTTGATTTCACGATTTCTAAAGTTCATTACCCGAACTTCAGCTTCCCATCCGCCGTTCGCAACCGAACGCCACTTGAGGCGTAAAGCATTCGGCGGCGTCATAAAAACGTCATTGCTGACGGGCAACCTCCGACGATCAAGTTCCAGCTCCGAAGGGAGGGAGGCTTTGCCGGCGCTGTAGTAATACGCGTCCGGCTCAAGGCTACTGTCAAAAATGTTGTGTTTGTAATATTCAGTGTCAGCCTGAGCGGCGATAGACAAAAACACCACGCAAAACCACAGTACCGAAAACGGATAGGTGCTCCGCGAATGAGAAGAAGTTAGCATTTTTAGAAGTTAGTGTTTTTCTTCAGCCGGCTGGCTCGGTTGATTTGTCACGGGTCCATTATCCGCTGCTTGTGCCCCTGGCTCTGCAGGCGGCGCAGCACTGATTTTAGCCAGCATCGGCGCGATCTCTGGATTCGACATGAATTGCTTCCAGACAAGTCCAGTGCGGTAGTTCTCGACCATCACAACAATCGGCGCTTGATCGAGTCCCATATATACCGGCGAAAACCAATCGTGGCCAATGTTGAATGCGTCACGCGGTCCATAAATTCCCCACAGCCGGTCTCCGAGATCGCGGTAGAAGTGTTTGAACGCCGCCATCGATTCTTGCGGAGTGTAAGGGAACGACGATAGCGCCGCGGTAGGCGTGATCGTTCCGTCGTCGGTTGACGTTGCGGGACCATGCGCCAGGTAGCCGAGTTGGTCGTCGCTTGCCGTCAATCCCCATGTGTCGGGCCCATAACCTTTATATTGCCCGGGATTCTTGACACAGTATCCATAGTTGATTCGCGCCAGGTTTCGATTGTTGTCAAAATAATTGGTGTAGCGATCTTGAAGTGCATGCGGATCGAAACCCATAAAGGAATAATGCGTGAAGAAAAGCGGTCCGCCGCTGCCGACTCCGACGTCGAGTTTGACGCCGTAATACGTATTGCCGTTAGTGTAGTGATCGCCCTCGCTGAAACCAGACCAGCCTTCGCGATAAAGAACAGCAGCCTGCGATTGACTCGCCCAGCCTGAGTAATACAGCTCCGAAGGCACGGGATGCGTCGGCGACGCCATCGCCAGCAAATAGACAATCATCGTCTCATTGAAGCCTGTGAGCCGATGGTTGATATACCACGACCACTGCGGCGACCAATGCCAATAGAGCGCGTCTTTATTTGGCGACTGGCGATACCAATCCCATTCGACTTCGGTCCACATCTTCGTGATGTTTGAGTACAGCTCTTTTTCGACGTCGGCGGGGCCGTTGAAATACTGTCGCGCCGCCAGCAGACCTTGCATCAGAAAGGCCGTTTCGACTAGATCGCCGCCGTCGTCAAACATACCGAATGCCGGAAGGTTCTTACCATTCTCGCCGTCCAGAAAATGGGGCCATGCACCGTGATAGCGAGGCGCTTTTTGCAGGAACGCGACGATGCGAGTAAGCCGCTCCTCACCCTGAGCCCGAGTGATGAATCCGCGCTCCACTCCAACCATCAGGGCCATGATGCCAAAGCCAGTAGCTCCGGTAGGAACCATCCGGTAATCGCCCGGAATATTTTCGCGCATTACACCAGACTCAGGCTGCGCGCCCTCCCAGTAATAGCGAAAGCATTCTTCCTGCAACATGGTTAGCAATTCGTCGTCGCTTAGAACCCGCGTCGAGGCGCTGACTGTGGCTGACATCGCCGATTGACGGTAATTTCGATCTGTCGCTGCGACCTGGTAATAGGCGGTTTCATCCGACTTGCCGAGAAAATCGACGTAGCGGTTGATTCCGGCAACCTGGATTCCGATCGGATCAAATTGCCTTCCATCGAGCGACCGGTAAATCGTATAGTTCTGCAGATCGTCAGTGGTCACCGGAGTCCAACTGATGTCAATGTGCCGGTCATAACCGACGGCGCGCATGTCCTCGGGCGCTGGTAGAAGTGTTTCGGCTGGGGCGCCGTCATTATCGATCTTGATCGCGTCAACAATAAGCGTGTGCGGAACCGAATCCGCCGAGCTTTGCACAAAGAAAATGCTGTGCAAGCGCTCCGGATGAAATGCCCGGAATGATTCCGTCACAAACTGACTGAGCGGAATTTTCACTTGCGTCCAGCGTGCGGCAGGCAAATCGCCCATTATCTTTCCTAGCTCAAGCGCCTGGGAGAATCCCCCATTGTTGTCCGAAAGCTGGACCAAGGGCAGAGCAGCCGCCAGAATCGGTTTTTCGGAAAAGCACCAAAAGGAAAGCGTGTCTCCCCGATAGTCGGTCAGCCGATTGCGAATGTCGACGATTCGCACCTCGCCGTGCCAGCTTCCGTTTGGATTGGACAGCCACTCCAGATGTAACGCGTTCGGAGGAGTGAAAAAAAACCTCGTCTCGACGGGAAGCAACCCAGCATGCACCTGCAGCGTGCTAGGCGGAGTAGAACTGCCGCCACTGTAAAAATAATTGTCCGATGTGGGGCTGTTGTCGAAGATGACGTGGTTGTAGTAGTCCGCCGCAGTCGCCGCAGTGGATATCACAAGCAGCGACACTACTCTTAGGATCAAGCTCAATCGGAAACGAAGCATGTGTGGCGAAGCTCATGGAAGAACAAAATATTGGTCGGGGTGCGCGGATTTGAACCGCGGACCCCCTGCGCCCAAAGTAGCTGCGAAAATAACGGACCCACTCCGGCGCACCCACCAATTTACTAAAACGATATTGTACCAGCCTAAACGTGTGTACGCGTGTGGACAATCGCTGGGACTTGGCACCTAATTAGTGTATGTAATCGGCCTGCTCACAACAGCAGTCCCAGGAGTGTTACGCTTGAACGATAGTTCGTTATAACGCCTCGCATAGCGAGCAACAGCTCAACCAAATGGGACTGAACAATACAAACATCATTGACCTCATTACCAAGCCGTTTCCGGGCGACAACTGTAAGCTGGTTCTTCTTGTAGTGGACGATGGAACCATCACTGACCAGCTACAGCGTTATAACCTGCTCATCTCAAAACTCACTAACTACGTTAATTTCGTGTCGAGTGAGGATTTCAGGCGCAAGAATCCCGGAATAGATCACGCTGATGTTTTGATACGGGTGGTTTATACCACGCCGCCCAACGAAGCAATGCTGAATGTACAGGCAGTCGGAAAGAGAAATGATGCCGCTCAAAGGCTGCGGGTCGTATTCGTTGATCGGGCATCATTCCCGGATGATTCCAAGCGGCATTGATGCCGTTCAGCGGTTCAACGAGCGCTAACGCTGTTTTCGTCAAACCTCTTGGGCAATTTGTAGCAGGCTTTTGTCCAGTACCAAGTGTGGCTAGATTGGCTGGCCAGAAATAAGTTCGTCGTCCATACTTCAGACTTTCAACGTCTTTACCTCATAAGTGGTCGACACTGAAAGCCTCTTGTTGTTTAGTATTACAATAGCACTCATTGATAATGCTTTCCGCTTCGGTGCTTCACGAGGTTGGGAAGACTCACGAACCGTTCGATACGCGCCGGATGCCGTGTCCGGCGGCCTTCTATTATTGGCAAGGAAGATTGGTCGGGGCGCGCGGATTTGAACCGCGGACCCCCTGCGCCCAAGGCAGGTGCGCTACCAGGCTGCGCTACGCCCCGACATGACTAGCAAGATTGATTCTACCATCCAACATTCGAGCTACTCGTTCTCATTAACGGCAAATTTGGCCGCATCAAAACGGTGCCGCCTGAATGAATTCAAGTTCGCGAACGGGCTCCGCCAATGGCAAGCGCGATGCCGCCCGCAATCAGCACAACCGTGATGATTGGAGAAACGCGTTCACTATGAGTGGTTTGAACACCAAGATTAGCGCTACCGACCTTGATGCCTTCCCGTTCCGTGTGAGGAATCGGCACGACTAAGGATGCGATACCCAGAACAATCATCAGAATGCCCACAACCAGCAAAACTTTCATGTCAAACCTTTCGAATCGGAATCGATGCCCAATTTGCTTGGACCATCGCAATCTTAATTGAAAAACATGGCGAACCACAAAATTGGCATCAAAGGGCTGGCAAGTGCTATCTGGAGGCCCACCACGGTTGGGCGTTGACTCGGAAATAGGACTCAAATAAGCTTAGACAAAGTCATTCGCGACTTTGTTTGAATCTCGCGCTAGCAGTTTGTTCCCGACGCTGCGATGTGGAATGCTCAAGCAAAAAAGTTGCGTTTTTCCAAACTGTATTCGTTCTATGTTGTTTCTTGATCGAACGTAAAATATGCATCCACCGGCGACCTCGGGCTCCAAAGCTATCGTATCTTCCCTGATGTCCGTTCGCGCGCTGTTGCTCTTTCTCGTCGTGCTCCTGTCGAGTGTTCCGTCAATTGCTTACTCCGTACTAACCCACGAGGAAATCGTCGACTTGCTCTGGGCCGACGAGATTCGTCCTTTGCTCCTCAAGCGCTATCCCGAACTCACGGACGACCAGATCAAAGAAGCGCATGCTTATGCTTACGGTGGCGCAGTTATCCAAGACTTGGGTTACTACCCCTTCGGCAGCAAAAAGTTCAGCGATCTGACTCATTACGTTCGCAGCGGAGATTTCGTTCGCGAGTTGTTGGTCGAGAGCTCGGATGTAAACGAATATGCCTTTGCTCTCGGCGCGCTGGGTCACTATACGTCGGATATCGACGGACACCCTGCCGTGAATCAGGCGGTCGCCATCGAGTATCCGAAGTTGCGCGCGAAGTACGGTAAGTCCGTTACTTTTGCGGAGAACAAGACTGCGCACTTAAAAACCGAGTTCGGCTTCGATATGGTGCAAGTTTCAAAGAATCGTTATGCCTCACAGCAATACCATGATTTCATCGGTTTTAAAGTGTCGAAGCCATTGCTAGAGCGAGTTTTCCCCATTGTCTACGGAATCGAACTGAAAGATGTGATTGCGCATGAAGACCTGGCGATTGGTTCGTACCGTTTTGCCATCAGCCGACTAATTCCAGAAATGACGCAGGTCGCCCTCCAGACCCACAAGAAAGACATGATGCGGGAGCATCCTGATTTCGCAAAAAAGAAATTTCTCTATCGCCTCTCGCGCTCCGAGTATGAAAAAGAATGGGGCAAAGACTATACCAAGCCTGGCACGGGAGCCCGCATCCTGGCGCTATTTTTCAGGATTATTCCGCATATTGGCCCCTTCAAAGCGCTTTCCTTCAATAACCCAACCCCGCAGACCGAGGATCTCTATTTCAAGAGCATCAATACGACAGCCGATCAGTACAAGATTTTCTTGCACGCCGTGAGAACTGATTCTCTTCAATTGCCAGATAATGATTTAGACACCGGCCAACCCGCAAAGGCGGCGGAATACTCGCTAGCGGATTCGACTTACGCGACGCTATTGGACCAACTATTAAAGAAGAAGTTCGACGGAACTCCGCCGGAACTACGCTCAAATATTCTCGCCTTTTACTCCGACTTGTCCGCCCCAGTGGTCACGAAGAAAGACCACGCTCGCTGGGACGCCGTCGTTTCTTCTATCAATCAGTTGAAGTCCTTTCAACCTGAACCGAGCGGAACCGCGCACTAATCCAACCCATCCTTGAAGAGCTGAAAGACACATTATCGAGTTCCAGAAAACCTGCCTCGACATAGAATTTCATCGCCGCAATCCAAGATCCAAGAATGATCAATTCTGACCATCTTGATAAACGGCGACGGGCGATACTGCAAGCTGGGCGTGGTCCCATTCGAACCAGCGTCCCAATAGCATTGTTCTCGCAGTGACGTTCTCGCAGTGACGAGTGAACAAGTATGGCAAGAAAGTAAACTGTTCTTCCTGTGATTGCATCTTAATCAGACCGAGGAGAGCCTCGCCATGAAACGAATGAGGTGTCGGCCTTTTCTTTCACGACCTTTTCCCTTCCTCGCTATCAATCTGCCTGGAGCGCCCAATCAGTGACTGAACCAAGGGGGAGCGCGGTTGCGGGCCCGGTCCCAGCGCAGCCCGGACTTCGGTTCGCGCCTGCGGATCCCGACACAGCTTCTAAGGGGCTAATTACTCAGTTTTTCGAATGGTTCGGCGAACTCGGCCTGTTCTTTTGGCAAGTCGTGCGAGCTGCGGTTACGCCACCTTACGAGTTCCGTGAACTGTTTGTTCAACTCGACGAGATCGGCTCGAAGTCGCTGCCGCTGGTCGCATTGGCTGGCGCAGCTACCGGTGTAGTTCTATCTCTCGAAGCTCGTTATAGCTTGACTCGGTTTGGAGCCAAATCGCTCCTTCCCGCCGCGATTGTTTTTTCCGTCATTCACGAAACCGGGCCAATCATCACCGGTCTGGTTGTTAGCGGACGAGTCGGCGCTGGCATCGGCGCCGAACTCGCATCCATGAAAGTGACCGAGCAAATCGATGCCATTGAGGCCTCCGCCGTAAACCCGTATCGGCTATTGGCTGCAACACGCATCGTGGCTTGCATCCTCATGATGCCCTTGCTTACGCTCGCCGGCGATGCATGCGGATTGTTTATGGGGTGGGTCGCTCAGGCTCTGGCTGAACCGCTCTCCTTTCATCAGTTCATCACTCAGGGTTTCAAGGGCGCTGATTTCAATGATTTTCTGCCACCTACGCTTAAAACCTGTGTGTTTGGACTCATCATTGGCCTCATTGCTTGTTATCAGGGAATGCGCACAAAAGGAGGCGCAGCGGGAGTAGGCCGCGCGGCCACGAGCTCGGTCGTTCTGTCTTCCTTGTTCGTAATTCTGGCGGATGTAGTGCTTGTAAAAATTATTCTCGTATTTTTCCCGTAGATATTTCTGACGTTCTTGACTGAGCGCCTGGTGAAACCCGTATGGAAGCAATTGATCAAGTCGCCAAGAAACGAGAACGTTCCGCTGAAGACAACGGTGGGCCCGCTATTGAAGTCGAAAATCTGCACAAGTCCTTCGGCAGTCAGCGCGTCTTGAATGGAATTACCTTGAACGTGCAACGTGGTGAGACTTTGGCGATCTTGGGTCGCAGCGGCACTGGGAAGAGCGTTGCTTTAAGGATCATCATCGGACTTGAGAAGCCGGATTCAGGATCAGTTCGCATTCAGGGTCAGGACATCACCGGACTCACTCTGGATCAGCTGAGCGAGATTAGAAAAAAAATGGGATTCCTCTTTCAACACGCCGCCCTTTACGACTCGCTGACGGTTGAACAGAATGTGGCTTTTCCTTTGGTGCATCACAAAGCGGAAATGTCGAAGTCTGAAATAAAAGATCGAGTCAACACACTGCTCACTGAAGTAGACATGGAACAAGCGGCGCAGAAAATGCCGTCCGATATCTCCGGAGGCATGCAGAAACGGGTTGGCTTGGCGCGCGCGCTGGTTTTGGAGCCCGATATTCTCTTGCTCGACGAACCCACCGCGGGCCTTGATCCAATCAGCTCAGGAGAAATCGACGATCTGATTCTCAAACTCCAAAAAGAACACCAAATGGCGTCGATCGTGGTGACGCACGATCTGCACAGCGCCAAAACAATATCGGACCGCCTCGCCTTGCTCGATCAGGGGAAAGTGGTCATTCAGGGCAGCTTTGAAGAACTTCAGCAGAGTGACAACGATTTTGTAAAAGAATTTCTAAAGCATTCGTAGAGATTGATGGGGGAAGTATGTCGAGAGCGGCGCGGTTAGGTATTTTCATTGTCGCGACACTGGCAATCCTGGTGGCGGGCGTCTTCATTATTGGAGGCAAACAATACCTCTTCAGTTCGACATATCAATTGAAGGCGCAATTCGACAACGTCGAAGGCTTGGATGAAGGCGGCGACGTGCGGGTAGGCGGTGTCCACACCGGAACTGTGCGCCGCATTCTGTTACCAGGCAAGCCAGGCGAAAAAGTCACAGTAGTTGTGGACCTCGGTAAAAAATCGCACGACATCATTAAGAAAGATTCGATTGCTTCGATTGAAACCGAAGGCCTGCTGGGCAATCAGTATCTCGCGATCTCATTCGGCACTTCGGGGGCTGCCGACGTCCGCGATGGTGACACTATTGCCAGCCATCCGCCACTTGAAATGGCAGACATTCTGCAAAAGGCAAGCGGCCTTCTCGACACCAGCCAGGTAGCCCTTCAGGACCTGACGAAAGTCTCGGCGAATCTTAACGCAATCAGCGGCAAAATTAATCGCGGTGAGGGAACCGTCGGCGCTCTGGTCAACGATAAGCAACTCTATAACAACCTCGAAGAAACGACCGCGTCCATGAATAAAACCATGGTGCAGGCCGAGGCGGGGGCCACCGACTTCAAAGAAAATATGGAAGCCTTGAAGCATAGTTTCTTTGTGCGCGGATTTTTCAAGAAACGGGGCTACGAAGATTCCACCGAGCTGACGACCAATGAAGTCGCACGCCTGCCGCAGGGTACGCCGGCGAAGGAGTTCACCTATCCCGCAAAGCAACTTTTTGACAAGCAAGATTCCGCGAAGCTAAAGAACCAGAAAACTCTGAAAGATGGAGGCGAGTTTCTCGCCAATAACGATTTCGGTTTTGCGGTCATCGCCGTATCCGCCGGAATGGAAGGCGATGCCCAGAAAGATCTGGTGCTGACCGAAGCGAG
>OCTA010005915.1_pt1 | contig 10525 bp, 9 predicted proteins | sample 1538991 | NCBI WGS metagenome assembly OCTA01 (sample SAMEA3539302, study PRJEB22396) | soil metagenome | biome: tundra; feature: field; material: soil | place: USA | collected 2010-05 | depth 0.15 m | reverse complement strand
GACAAACGGCAGCCAAGCCGCCGCCACCGCGGCCAGCCACACCAGCACGGCTCGCTGCCAGCGATCGCGGGGCAGGACCAGCAGCAGCGGTATGAAAGCCAACGCCCAGGGCTTGGCGTCGGCCGATGCGGCCAGCAGCAAGGCTGCCGGGATGGTCCGGCACCGAGCTATCGCGTGCATCCCTGCCAGGAGAAGTACCAGGGCCAGTGCGTCGTCAAAGTGGGTGTAGTGCACTGCGAGCTCGGCCCAGACCGGCAGCAGAACCGCCGCCGCCAGGCCACGCTGTCTGTCGGTGATGGTCAGATGCGGCAGATGGGACAAGGACAGCAGCATCGCCGGACCGGCTGCGGCGATGACTACTGCGGCTACCGACCCGGACAGCGAGGCAGGCAGGCCACTCAGCGGCGCTGCAGCCAGAAAGGTCAGCGGCCCGATCTGCAGCTGCGGGTGCGTGGCGTACAGGTGCAGGCCGGCGCCCGGGCTATCCGACCTCAGCAGCGCAGCCCCCGTGGCGACGAAATGCCAAGACACCAGCGTGTGCCCCAGCTGTAGGGCCGACCATAGGGCCATCCACACCCATGGGAACCACGCAGCATCAACCGCCTTGAACAGGAAGTGAGTCTGCTGGTGCTGAACCGGAGGGGACAGTGTCGGCAACCGCTGCCGGGTGGTGGTTACCGTCGACATGGGCGGCTCATGTATTGGCTGGTCCGGTGAGTCGCCGGGCGGCGGTGACGGTAACGATCAGGCTGTTCATGATGGAGCAAACCTGACACACGTTCCTGGGATGATCAAACTCAGCCACCCTTTTGGGGTGATTTGTGGGCTGATCTATCTATTTGATGCACCAACCCCTGTTCGCACAGATCGTGTGCCAGACACCTACGATCGGGGCGAGACTTCCGCAGTCAGGGCGGTACGGCACCAGGCTGGCACCACTCTTGTCCGGTGCGCTCGCTGCACCGCAGCGTGACTCACGGTAGGGGCTGAGGGGTGCTGTTCAGCAGCGTTGATGCGATTAGCTGGTGACCCGCCGAGTTGGGGTGGTCTCCGTCCCCCGCAAGCAGAGAGGTCGGGTTCTTGGAGCCGTTTCCCTTGAACGGTGCGTAGAGACCAACGCAGGTGGTGCCCGCCCCCCGCGCAGCGGTGAAGACCGCATTGCTTTCCGCGCGCGTGAGTGCGTCGCTCCAGCTCTGGAATGAGGCTCCGTTCTCCGCGGTGCCGACATCCCCGTCCTGGAACACGTTCCAGTAGTCCGTCACGAGAATCGTTGCGGGGTGATCTGGGTGGGCGGCCCGGGCGGCAGCCACGATCAGCCTCACGTTATGTGCGACGGCGTCGACCATCGGCCCGTAGCAGGTCGCCGGGCAGCTAGAGGGTTTCTTGCCTTCCAGCGAGATGAGGTCGTTTGCTCCGATCGTCACCAGCAGGACGTCCGCCTTGGCCACCTGATCGCGGAACGCCCCCGGCTTGGTCATGGCCTGCAGCAGCTGGACACTGGTCCAGCCAGACATGCCCAAGTTGACCGAAGAGGTATTCAAACCTCGCGCAGAGGCCAGGTCGCTGGCGTACATTGCGACGAAAGTCGCACAGCCGCAGTCCTGACCAGAGGTCACCGAATCGCCGACACCGACCACCGTGATCGGCTGGCTGATCCCTCCCGAGGCATTGCGTGAGGTCAGCGTGGGTCCGAAACCTGGTGTTGTGAAGGCTGCCGCGGCCTTGACTGCGGTGGGTGGTCGATCGGGATCTGCCCGGGCGAAGGTGGTCAGTGTCACCCCAAGCGCGACGGCGATCAGTGCCGCAACTGCGACGGTGATCAGCGCGGCGAATACTCCGGCGACCTTGAGCCTAGGACGGCTCGACGAGGTCCGGGGAGTGTGTTCCGGCCTCGGCATGGCATTGAGGTTACGTCACCAGACTTCGAGCCACCTGTGCGTTCGCTGTAACTCCGGTAACTGCCTGAGTCACACATGTGCCTGGTGCTCCTCATCTTGAAGGTCTGCGCTGCTCTACCTCCACCTGAACGCGCCCGCATGGGTGGGCACCGTTGGCTATCAATAGCAAACCGCTGACCTGCACTGATACCCATTCCACCGTTGGCAAGATATGACTGGTGGCGAAGTTCTTACGGCCTTCTGCGGCCGAGGCGTCGTCAGGCGGGCGCGCCCGGACCTATCCGCAGCGAACAGGTCGTGGGCATGGTCAGGACAACGGACACCCTCACCAACGCGACCGAGCTCGTGCCGGTGGCCTTGGCGACCTCGCGTTGCCTCTGGTTCGTCTTCGAAGCAAGACTGCGCGGGGCCATAGCCTTCTGCCCTTGGTGGCTGAGCGGCGATTCAGGTACACCGCGAGCGCATAGACGGCCGGATCGTGGCCCTGAGCTGAACCGTCCAATGGACAGCAGCAGCGCCCGTCTATCTGCTGACGGGCGCTGGCGTTCCACAGAGGATAGCCCGCTGAATCAAGACGGGTGCGTCCCATCCGGCATCCATCAGGCCTACATCCGGTACAGCAAGGGCCTGCTTCGACCAATCGACGTCGGCGACCTGGCTAACCACGTGCGTCGTGGGTGCTCGGGCACGCGAGTCCACGAGGAACAGTGCCACGTTGCCCATGTCACCAGCTCGAAGACGAAGCCCACGAGCTGGCCGGCTCCGGAGCAAGATCAGGACGGCATATGCGGCCAGGAACATCACCGCAGCGACGGCCAGTCGACACTGTCCGCCCAGCGCTGACGGACTCTGGTCATGGTGGGCCGCAAGTCGGTGGTCGCCAGCGGCCCTGCCCATTCTCCGAACGAGTCCTCGCGTCTGCTCTGCGGCGTTCGTGGTCAGGGTCCTACTTGTAGAACACCTTGACTCCGCCGTGACCTGAGCATGCGCCTTGGTGGTGGGCGGCGTAGGAGTACGTGCCGTCGTGGCACAGGGCTGTCGCACCGCCGCCCGGCGCGGGACGAGGCGCGGGAGCTGGCTGAGCGACGGATGGGGGATTGGAGGTCGACTTCGCGGGGGTAGCACCGACGTAGGTCTGATAGGCAACCCACCAGTTGGTTGCGATGGCCCGCTGAGCCGTGGCCAGACTGATGGTGCCCTCACAGACCAAGCTATGAAGCTTGTTCTCGATGACGTCCTTGACCCGAGCACCCTCGGAGGTGTTATAGGGCTCCGGCCACAGGTTGGCTTCCGCGTCCGGCGCGCCCCCGATCTACAACGAGATGACGTGGTCCTCCTCGTAGTCACCGGTCGTGGTATCACCCTCGTAGGCGTAACCGGACGCGAGCTGCTCCACCTTGAGTCCGGTCGTGACCGATGAGTTTGGCCGCACTGTCGCGGTCCATCCCGACACGCAGATCGTGCGGCCAATGTTGGCCTGGCTGACCGCCGGATTGACCGCCCCCGGTGTGCGTGCGGAGTTCGGTAGGACGGCACCGGCACCGTTGACCGTGATCCCGCCGGCTGGCCGGGCGGGGACCGGACCTGCTGTGACTGCCAACTTCGGCGGTGCTGTGGTCGGCGGACGGCACACCGAGGCACTGGTTGGTGCGCTTGGGCTTTCGGTTACGGCACTGGTCGAACGCTGTGCGGGAGTGGCGACATTGCTGCCCGAAACGGCCCCGGTCCCGGCGCAGCTTCCGGTGAGAAAAACCAGCAGACAAGCCACGGACCGCAAGGCGATGCCCCGAGGGTTACAGCGATACCTCGTCACATCGATTCCCTTTGTCCACGTGCGCCGCTGACCCTGCCCCTGCATTTCGGGTGCACCCGCAGGATAGGTAGAGAAGGCTCTGTGCCGCTCGACGAAGGGAATATAGGTTGGATCGCCTCGGTCGAGGTCGAGGCGACCTACAAGATGGCAGAGGGGATGTCCACCGCAGCCGTTCAATGACCTTATCCTCGCGGCCTCGCTAGGCCACCGGGTCCGGCTGCCGCGCGAGGACAGACCGGAGGTAGCGGACCCGACGGTCGAGCATGTCACGACAGGGCCGATGCCGCCCAGTCTTGGTACAGGGGCGCTTGTCGTCCTGCTGGCTGGGTCTGGCGAATCGGGGAGCCTCTCGGGCTGAACATCTCCGACCTGGACTTCGTTGGCCGAACCACCGAGGCCGAAAGTCAAAACGCGCGAGGACGCCGGGGCTACGGCTCGACCCCAGGTCGACACCCACGCGGTACGGCGCTGCGCGCGAGCGCACGGGTCGCCGGCAGCCCCCGATGAAGGTCGTCAGACGCGCCTCGGGCACGCTTCGGTCGTCATCACGCTCAACACCTGCAGGGCACCTGTGGTCGGGCGAGGGCGACCTCACCAGGGCCGTCATGTGACGCGGCGTTCGGACCTCTTGGACTCTGTGCGGGCCAAGGCATCCGCGGCAGGGTAGACGGGCAGGTCAGGGGCTCGCGCAGGTGCTGAAGCTCACTTCCACCGGAAGTGCACGAAAACGCGGCCGAAGTTGTTCGAGTCCTTCTCCACTCGGTGGTAGAGGGCCTTGATCTCCTTTTGGTCTAGGAAGCGCAGAACATGTTTCTTCAGGGCGCCCGAGCCCTTGCCGGGGATGATCTCGACCAGAGGTGCCTTCTTGAGGACTGCCTCGTCGATGATGGCGCGCAGTGCGCGGTCGATGTCGCCGCCGTGGTTGTAGATGTCATGCAGGTCGAGCTTCAGTTTCATGTCGCCATCGGCTTTCGGCCCCATGCGGAGACCATCGGGGAGGTGGCAAGGTCCAGACGGCCAGTGCCAATGTTGAGAAGGTGCTGCTCAAGCTCAGCCTCGGTGGCGATCCCGGCTGTGATCAGAGGGTCGCGGATCTGCTCGACGGTGGCTCGCTCAAGCTCGGCGCAAGCCGGCCCGCCCATCGGGAAGTAGCCGTCGGACTCCACCTCGCCGAGTCCGGCGCTTCGCAAGAGCCTTGGCAGTGTCCTGCCGTACGCCAGGTCGACGCCGCGCTCTGCGAGTAGCGTCCGGAAGCCGTGCTTCAGCTTGTTCGCCAGCTCCTGCTCGGCGCCGAACTCGTCCGGGCAGACCAGCGGCTGCAGCCCAGGATCGGCTTCCTCCAGCAGCAACCAGCCACCGGGTTTGAGGGCGGCGACCATCGAGGCCAGTGCCTGCGCGCGCTGTGCCAGGTGAACCAGCACCAGCCGGGCGTGCACCAGATCAAAGAAACCCGCCGGGGGCGGCTCTGCGCCCACGTCATGACGTCGGACCTCGTAGGGGGCAGCCGCGCCGCCCAGCCATGAGGTGTCGATGTCAGTTGCCAGAACGTGTCCCTTCGGGCCGACCTGTGCCGCGAAGAAGGCCGGCACGCTCGGGCTGCCTGCGCCGACCTCCCACACCCGCCATCCGTAGGTGAGTCCCAGCGCGCGGGCGTGCCGGAACGTGGAGGGGTTGAACAGCACCGAAAGCGCATCGAGCCGCTGCTCGGCCTGCGCCTGCTGGTTGTCGAGCAGGTATTTCTCGCTTCGGTTCACGTTCACATCTTGCGCCATCGACATATGGCGGGCCAGGAATCGTGCGGGTAAACTACGCTTGCCTATGTTACCGGCGGGTAAATTGAGGGGTGGCCGTGGCTAGAGGGCACGTACACACGGCGATGCTGAGCGGGCACGAGTTCTGGTATCTGGACAGCGGCGATGGCCCGGCGGTGATGTTCATTCACGGGCTGACCAGCTCGCACCGCAACTGGGTTCATCTGGTCCAGAAACTTGACACCGATCATCGAGTGGTGGCGCCAGACCTCTTCGGCCACGGCGCGTCGGACAAGCTCATGGGGGACTACTCGCTGGGGGCGCACGCAGCCACGCTGCGGGATCTGCTCGATCGGCTCGACATCGATCAGGTGACCCTAGTGGGGCATTCCTTCGGTGGCGGCATCGCGATGCAGTTCTGCTACTTGTTTCCCGAGCGGGTCGAGCGTCTTGTCCTGGTCGCCAGCGGTGGCCTGGGACGGTCCGTGAGCCCGCTGCTGCGCGCTGCCACGCTGCCGGGGGCAGGATTCCTCCTGCCGCTGATCGCATCCGGTTGGGTGCGCGGGCGAGCCGAAGCCGCCGGACGGATCCTTAGCAGTACAGGTTGGCGGGCGAGTTCGGATACGACCGAGATCTGGCGCGGGTTCACGTCGCTGGCCGACGCTGACACTCGACGAGCCTTTCTCGCCACAACTCGCGGCGTCATCGATCCAGGGGGGCAGACGGTGACTGCCCATGATCACCTTCCCATGGCCATCCAGGTTCCCACCCTGGTTGTCTGGGGTACGAAGGACCGGATGATTCCTGCGTGGCACGCGACCACCGCGCACGAGGTCATCACCGACAGCCGTGTTGTGCTGTTTGAGGGTGCTGGACATTTTCCGCACCTGGACCACCCTGAGCGGTTCGCGCAGCTCCTCAGCGATTTCATGAAGCGATGAGGTCGCTCGGTAACCCCGTTGCGGCGTTCGACGTCAGCTCAGGGTCTGACTACGCCACAGGTCGATACCACCCTCGATTGCGTGGTTGTCGATCTCAGCCAGCTCCTGCGAGCTGAATTCGAGGTTGTTCAGCGCGGCGATGTTCTGTTCCAGCTGCTTGACCGATGAAGCACCGACCAGGACCGAGGTGACGCGCTTGTCGTGGGCTATCCAGGCAAGCGCCATCTGGGCCAGCGACTGGCCACGGCGTGCGGCTATCTCATTCAGGGCCCGGATGTGGGTGAGGTTCTGATCAGTCAGCAGATCCTTGGACAGTGACGAGTTCTCGGCCATCCGTGAGTCGGGCGGAATACCGTTGAGGTACTTGTCGGTCAACATGCCCTGCGCCAGCGGTGAGAACGCGATACACCCGGCGCCGACCTGTTCCAAGGTGTCCAGCAGGCCACCTTCCACCCAGCGGTTGAGCATCGAGTAGGAGGGCTGGTGGATGAACAGTGGTGTGCCAAGCTCGGTCAGGATCTGGGCAGCTCGGGCGGTGCGCTCCGCAGAGTACGAGGAGATACCTGCGTACAGGGCCTTGCCGGACCGAACAGCGGTGTCCAGTGCCCCCATAGTTTCTTCCAGCGGTGTCTGTGGGTCAGGTCGGTGAGAGTAGAAGACGTCGACGTAGTCGACACCCATCCGCTTCAGGGACTGGTCCAGGCTTGCCAGCAGATACTTGCGGGACCCGAATTCCCCGTAGGGGCCCGGCCACATGTCGTAGCCGGCCTTGGTGGACAGAAAGAGCTCGTCGCGGTAGGGCAAGAAGTCCTGGCGCAGGATCGTTCCGAAGTTGGCCTCGGCTGAGCCGTAAGGCGGACCGTAGTTGTTGGCCAGGTCGATGTGACACACACCGAGGTCGAAGGCGCGGCGCAGGATCGCCCGTTGGGTATCTCGTGAGTGGCCGTCTCCGAAGTTGTGCCACAACCCCAAAGAGATAAGAGGAAGCTTGACCCCGCTTCGTCCCACCCTGCGGTAGCTCATTGACTGGTAGCGGTCCTGTGCGGCGACATGTGTCATGAGGCGCATTCTCGCAGCCTCACCTGGCTGGCTGATCCCCGGCAGCTCAGCGGACCACGGCGACCGGGCAGGTGGCCCGTTTCAGGATGCGACGACTGACTGACCCAAGCAGCAGCCCGATGAACCCGCCACGTCCCCGAGATCCCACGGCGAGCAGGCTTGCGCCCTTGGACTGCTCGAGGAGCTCGACGACAGGATCACCGCGCACGACGTGGGGGTGAACCAGAACATCTGGGTATTTCTGCGACCAGCCGGCCAACAGCCCGGAGACCAGGGTCTCCTCCTGGTTCGCGATCGCGGTCCAGTCGCCGGTCCAGGGCTCGCCCCCACTGACGATCTCAACTGGCTCCCACCACCAGGTGTGCACGGCGGTGAGGCTGCTGCCTGTTGATGCGGCGTAGGCGAACGCATAGCCGGTTGCTGGCTGGGAGGCCTCGGAGCCGTCCACTCCGACCACGACGTGTCCTGATCCGACGCCGTGCGTGCCGTTTTCGCGGACGACCACGACCGGGCAGCTGGCGTGGATGGCTACATGATCGGAGACAGAGCCGATTAGGGCAGTAGGTATGGCGGAGTGGCCGTGGGACCCCACGACGACGGTTTCGGCGATTTTGGAGGCCGCAATCAGGGTGGTTGGGGCGAAACCGGTGACGCTATGGGGTGTTGTCTCAACCTCGGTCCTCATCGTCGCGACGATGTCCATCGCTACGGTGAGGACGGGATCTCTGCTCGCCGGGGACTCTTTGGTGCCGAGCTGCTGCTTGTCGGTGAGCACCGGCTCGTTCTCCAGGGCATGCACCAGGTGCAGAGGCCGCCCGGTTCGTCGGGCCTCGTTGACGGCCCAACGCAGGGCGAGGTCGCTGGAAGGGGAACCGTCCACGCCGACAACGACGCTGCCGCCTGTGATCTGATGGGTGCTCATGGTGGGCTCCTTGGTACGACGCCATGTTCCTAGGGCGACACCAGCATGGCCGCCCGCGAGCTCGGCCGCATCAGGCGTGGGTGTCTTGGTGCCAGAAAACTTGAAGAGTCCGTAGCCCCGGGCCGTCCGCGCGATGTCAGCCACGGCTTAGGCTCAAGTAATGGCGACCCCGACTGCAGAGATAAATGGAGTGCCCAGCGCGCCCGCGGCGCTGGCGGGCTCCGCGGATCTGCCAGAGCGTCTGGGGTACCGGCTCAAGCGGCGGGCTCTGGGTCCGCCGCTGACCACCGACCAGCTCGAGCACGAGACGCTGTCAAAGAAGCTGGCACTCGGCGTTCTCTCCAGCGACTGCATCTCCTCCTCGGCTTATGGGTCTGAGGAGATCCTGCTCATCCTGCTGCCGACGTTCGGGATCGCCGCATATTCGTTGCTCCTGCCGATGACGCTGGTCGTTCTTGTCGTCCTGGTACTGGTCACCCTGTGCTACCGGCAGGTCGTCATGTTGTACACCAAGGCAGGTGGCTCCTACGTCGTGGCGCGGGAGAACTTCGGCCCCATAGTCGCCCAAGTGGCTGCTGTCGCGCTCATGGTCGACTACATCGTCACCGTGGCCGTCCAGTCCGCTGCCGGGACCAACGCGGTCACCTCCGCGATTCCGTGGCTGGTGCCATACAACCTAGAGATAACCGTCGCGGTGGTGCTGATCCTGTTCTTCGGCAACCTTCGTGGGCTACGCGAGGCAGGTCGAACGTTCGCCTTCCCGACATACTTCTTCGCCGGTTCCATGACGGTGGTAATTATCGGTGGGCTGGTGCGAGAGGTAATCGGAGACCTGCCGCACTATAACCCTCTCACCGCCCCTGGAGCTTTCCCGATGGGCCACAGCACTGCCTTGCTGAGCTTCGGCGCCATCTACATCCTGCTGAAGTCCTTCGCCAACGGGGGGTCATCGCTGACCGGGCTTGAGGCGATCTCCAACGGTGTCAGCACGTTCAAGACCCCGCGGGGCCTGAACGCCCGCAAGACCCTGGTGGTGATGAGCTGCATCCTGGGCTTCCTTGTCGCGGGAGTGTCGTGGCTGGCCCACGAGACGCATGCGGTCGCCTACCAAACCGGCTCGCCCACTGTTATCTCCCAGGTTGCCAAGGCGGTGCTGGGGACCAGCGCAGCCGGGCACGTTGGCTTCCTGCTGGTTCAGCTGGCCACCATGCTGATCCTCTACACCGGAGCAAACACTCCCTTCAACGGGTTTCCCTTCCTTGCGAACTTCGTTGCCGCCGACGGCTTCCTGCCCCGCTGGCTGACCAAACGCGGTCACCGCCTGGCCTTCTCCAACGGGATCGTCGTGCTGACGGTCGCCTCGCTCGCGCTGCTGCTGGGAACGGGCGCGCACGTCGACAAGCTGGTGGCGTTCTATGCGATTGGTGTCTTCACCGGCTTCACCTTGGCCGGCTTCGGGATGGCCAAGCACTTCAGGACCTTCCGGGGTCCGCGTTGGAAGTCCAAGGTCGCGCTCAACAACGTGTCGGGCGCAGTCTCGGGCCTGGTCGTGCTCATCTTCGCGGTCACCAAGTTCACCGAGGGCGCCTGGCTGGTTGTTCTTATCTTCCCAGTCATGGTCATCGTCCTGCTACGGCTGCACCGGGCCTACGACCGGGAGGCAGCGTTGCTCGAGGCTGTGCCAAGTGCCCAGCCGGTTCTTCGCACGGCCCGCAGCTGCGTCGTCGTACTGGTCGACTCGGTCGACCTCGCAGTCATCCGCGCCATCCGGTACGCCCATACGCTGCGGCCAAGCGAGCTGCATGTTGTGCACTTCGTCATCGACTCGAGCCACGCCACCGACCTGCGCAGCGCCTGGGACGCCCAGCCCGGGCTGGACCTGTCCCTGGAGCTCGTGGACTGTCCTGACCGCCGGCTGCCACGGGCCGCCCTCGAGCTTACCGAGCGGCTGATCTCCGACGGTGTCTCTACCCAGGTGACCATGCTGTTGCCCCGACGCTCCTACGGTGCGTTCCTGGGCCGCATGCTGCACGACCGGACCGCCGATGACATCGCTGCGGCCGTCTCGACCGTGCCCGGCGCAGTAGCCACCATCGTCCCCTACGACGCCACCAAACCCACGACGCTGCTGCGACGCAAGG
>OCTA010005914.1_pt1 | contig 10525 bp, 9 predicted proteins | sample 1538991 | NCBI WGS metagenome assembly OCTA01 (sample SAMEA3539302, study PRJEB22396) | soil metagenome | biome: tundra; feature: field; material: soil | place: USA | collected 2010-05 | depth 0.15 m | reverse complement strand
GATCCATACGAGCACGGTCATGACGCACAGTCTTCCGCGTCCAGGCCGGAAAAGCTCCGACCCGCCAGCTCAGGCGGCGGTGGCTGCCGGGGGGCTGTGGCTGTGCAGGGTTTTTCGGCCGTCGGGGCTGGTGGCGGTGGTGGTGCCGTCGGCGTTGAGGGTGATCTTCCAGCCCCACCGGTGCACGGCGATCAGATGATGGAAGGGACACAGCAAGATCAGGTTGGCCAGGCAGGTCCGGCCCCCCTCGGACCGTGGCGTGATGTGGTGGACCTGGCAGGCCGCGGGCCGCTGGCGGCAGCCGGGGGCGGCGCAGTGCCGGTCACGGGCGATGACAGCCCGGCGCAGGTGCGGGGGGATGGTGCTGGTCGCGGCGCCGGCCTCCAGCGGCAGGCTGACCGCTGGGAACTGGCCGCCCAGCAGCCCGGTCCGCAGGAACGCGGTCAGCCCAGCCGGGCCTGACAGCACATCGGCGGCGCAGCGCAGCACCGTGTCCTGCAGCCGCCGCAGCGTCCGCGGCGGCAGCGGCCCAGCCAGGCCGGAACCGGCCGGGCCCGAGTCGGGCAGGCCCGAGCCGGGCGGGCAGATGCAGCGGCCGCAGGTGCAGCCAGCCGGGCCGCCGGCGCCAAGCAAGCCGGCGGTCAGTTTCGCGAGGGCTTCGGGGTCGAGGTGGCCGGTGACGACCGGGGTGATCTGCGCGTCACAGGCATACCCCTCCGCCGCCCGGCCCGACAGCCAGCCCGGCTCACCATCAGCGGCGGCCCGGCCAGCAGCCCACGCGTCCTCCGCACCGGCGGCACCCTGCAGGTTGCGGAGCTGGCCGAGGGTCATGTGCAGCTGGATCTGAGTCGGCTGCCCGGCCCGGTCCGGCAGGCACCCGGCGGCGACGAGCCGGCGGCAGGCTTCTTCCAGGGCGTCGTGGCGGCGCTGGGTGGCGGTCCGCGCATCCTCCGGGCCAGCCTTCTTGCCCAGCGCCTCCGGCACCGCCGACAGCGCCGCGGTACATCCCGGGGTGAGGTCCCCGCTGACCCGCCCGGCGCCGCGGAACGTGACACCCAGGTCCAGGCTCCGGTCATCGAAGCCATCGCCGGCGTCCTCATCGGGGGCGGCGCAGCGGCGGCGCATCTCGTGGGCCAGCGCGGCCAGGTCCGCCAGCGCCGCACCGCCGTCCGCCGCGGCGAGCAGGATCTGGCCGGCGGCTTCGCGCTGGCTTTCCGGCAGCAGATCACTCCAGGCGCAGATCTCCCGCGCCCACGACGCCGACACCGTTCCCGCCGCCAGCGCCTGGCCCACCACTGGATGAGTGGCCAGCCGCTTCATCCAGCCCACCGCGCCGGCCGCGGCGCCGCCGGTGACCCGGGTCTGCCACTTCAGCCACGACCGCGCACACTGCTGCCCATCGTGCTCGAAACCACCCTGCGCGGTGAACGCCGCCAGCACCGCCGCCCGGGCCGCCGTGTGCTTAGCCTCGGCCCGCTCCAGCACCCGCAGGCACTCCGCCTGCGCCGCGGCCGGCAGCGACGCCACATCAGCGCCGTTCAGGCCGTCCAGCGCCGCCTCCAGCATGACCAGGGCCACGGCCGCAGTGGCGGGCTGCCGCGTGATGCACATTCCGCTCACCTCCGGCCTGCTATCGAAGACTAGTTCGACTCTACCGCCGCCCTCCGACAGTTTCCCCGGCCACCCAGACCGGCCGGCGAAAATCCGTTGAGGAAAATTTGCCCTTGATCTTCCCCACGCGGTTATCCGGTTGCGCCCGGGTGGGCGCGGGCGGCACGGTGAGCGGCATGGACGTCCAGGTTCGCCGGGTGGAGCCGGAGGAATGGGCGGTAGCGCGGCGGGTACGGCTCGCGGCGCTGGCGGACGCACCCGGGGCGTTCGGCTCCACCCTGGACCGTGAGCTCGGCTTCGAGGAAACGTCGTGGCGGGAGCGTCTCGCCACCTGGCCGTGGTTTGTGGCCTGGCTGGACGAGGAGGAACTCACCGTGGATCTCGACGGCGCCGGCTGAATCAGGCCTGCAGCACGGCCCACAGGGCGACGGTGGCCAGGACCAGCGCCAGGGGCACGGTGAGTAGGCCGAGCCGGGTGAACTCACCCAGATCCGTTTCGTGATCGCGCTCGGCTAGCAGACGGCGCCATAGCAGGGTGGCCAGGGAGCCCGCGTAGGTGAGGTTCGGGCCGATGTTCACCCCGATCAGCACGGCCAGCACGGCTCCCGCGCTCACCGCCGGGCCGTGGCCGGTCACCACCGGAAGCAGGACCAGAACGGCCGGCAGGTTGTTGACCACGTTGGCCAGCGCCGCGGCCACGCCAGTGATCGCCAGCAACGTTGGCAGCGACGATCCGCCCGGCACGATGCGGGCGATCGCGGCACCGAGGCCATTGGCCACGACCGCCTCGACCACCACGCCGAGACCGAGGACGAAGAGCAGGAAGGGGACGCTAACGGCCCGCACCAGGCTGGCCGGGGTGGCCTGGCGCTTGGCCAGGCCACGGGCCGCGAGCACGCATGCCCCGCCGAGCGCCGCCCAGGCGGGGCTCAGCCCGGCGAACGAAGTGATCACAAACCCGGCCAGCGTGGCGACCACGGTGAGCAGCGGGAAGAGCGGTACCCGTGAATCGGCGGCTGGCTGGGGCCGTCGCGGCGGCACCACAGCCAGATCCCGGCGGAAAAACCAGCGGAAGGCCAGGTACTCGACACCGATCGCGACCACCCACGGCAGCGCCATCAGGCCGGCGAAATGGGTGAGCGTAATCCCGGCCACCGAGTAGGCGAGCAGGTTGGTGAGGTTCGACACCGGCAGCAGCAACGACGCCGAATTCGCCAGGTGGGTGCAGGCGTAAACCTGCGGCTTGGCCCGCACCCGGAGCCGGACCGCCGTGTCGTGCACCACGGGTGTCAGCAGCACCACGGTTGTGTCCAGGCTCAGCACGGCGGTCGTCACCGACGCGATGCCGAAGACTCCGGTCAGCAGCCGCAGCGGCGAACCCTGGCTGGCCCGGGCGAGCCACGCCCCGGCCGCGGTGAACAGCCCTTGCTGCTGGCAGAGGTGCCCGAGGACCAGGACTGCGGCCAGAAAGGCGAGAACCGGCAGCAGCCGGGCCACCTCGGCGCGGGCCTGGTGGACCGGGAGTGCGCCGGTGAGGATCACGATCAGTGCCGCGGGCACCGCTACCGCGGCCTCAGGCAGCCGCTTCGGGCGGGTTATGGCGGTGAGCAGGATGGCGGCGAGCAGAGCGGAGGCTAGCGCCTCGGCCGCTGGGCCGTTCAGGTGCGCACGGCGCTCGGGGCGGCGCCGCTGGGTGACGCTGCCTGGATCACTGCCACGCCGCCATTATCCGCCCGGCAGCCGCCCATCCTGGCAAGATGGCCGGGGTGGGACCGCTGATGCTGCTGGATACCGCCTCGCTCTACTACCGCGCGTTCTACGGCGTGCCGGAGACACTGACCGCGCCGGACGGTACCCCGGTTAACGCCGTCCGCGGGCTCCTCGACATGATCGCCCGGCTGGTCCGCGCGCGGCATCCGGCCGTGCTGGTCGCCTGCCTGGACGCGGACTGGCGGCCGGCCTTCCGGGTTGCCGCCATTCCGTCGTACAAGGCGCACCGGGCCCGCCCGGACGGCACCGAGGAGGCCCCGGCGTCGCTGACCACCCAGGTGCCGGTCATCGAGGAGGTGCTGGCCGCTATGGGCGTGGCCATGGCCGGGGCGCCGGGTTACGAGGCGGACGACGTGATCGGCACGCTGGCGGCCCGGGCCGACGGCCCGGTCGAGATCGTGACCGGGGACCGTGACCTGTTCCAGCTGGTGGATGACGCCAGGCCGGTCCGGGTCATCTACACCGCGCGTGGGCTGACCAAACTGGATGTGGTGGACGAGGCGGCGGTGGAGGCCCGCTACGGCATCCCCGGGCGGGCCTACGCGGATTTCGCCGTGCTGCGCGGGGACCCCAGCGACGGGCTGCCCGGTGTGCCAGGGGTGGGCGACAAGACGGCGGCCGCGTTGATCGCCACGTTCGGCACGATCGGGGCGATCACCACCGCACTGGACCGGGGGCATGGCGGGTTTCCCAAGGGCAGCCGGGCGAAGGTGGCCGCCGCCCGTGACTACCTGGCCGCGGCGCTGCCCGTGGTCCGGGTCGCCACCGACGCGCCGCTGCCGCCAGCCGGCGGGCAGCTGCCGATGGCCCCGGCCGACCCGGGCCAGCTGGACTCGCTGGATGCCCGCTGGGACCTGGGCTCATCACTGCGCCGGGCCTGCACGGCGCTGGCCGGCAGCTAGCACTGCGGCCTGGGCCGGCGACTAACTACAGGACGCGGAGAGCGACCAGGCAGGTGTCGTCTTCGGGGTCGGTGGAGCCAAGCGCGCCCAGCACGGCGTCGATGACCTGCTCGGGGTCGGCGCTGCCGGCGGCCGCGCGGCAGAGGGTGCCCAGCCCTTCCTCCAGTGGGCGGTCCCGGCGCTCGATCAGCCCGTCGCTGTAGAAGAGCAGCAGGTCGCCGGTTTCCAGGGCGGCGGAGGCCGTTTCGTACGGCTCGCGCCCAGCGCCCAGCAAGATGCCCGACGGCTGGCAGAGCGGCCGCGCCCAGGTGTCCCGGACCAGCACCGGTGGGGGATGGCCCGCCTGCGCCCAGGTGAGCACCAGGCTGGCCGGGTCAAAGTAGCCGGCCACGACCGAGGCGGTGTGCTCGGGGGCGACGTGGTGCACGAGATCGTTCAGCCAGCCAACCAGGCGTTCCGGGGATGCTCCCGTGATGGCCAGGCCGGCCAGTGCGCCGCGGAGCCTGGCCATCCCGGCCGCGGCGGCCAGGCCGTGTCCGGCCACGTCGCCGAGGGCGAGCAGGACCTGGCCATCGGGCATCTCGGCGGTGATGTACCAGTCGCCGCCCACCCGGCTGTCCCGGGAGGCGGGCAGGTAACGGACGACAGCGCGCAGGCCGGGCAGGTCGAACGGACCCTCGTGCAGAGGCAGGATCGCGCGCTGCAACTCCAGCGTGACATGACGTTCCTGGGCCAGCGCGGCAGCGAGCTTCGCGGGGTCACCCGGTTCGCTGGGAGGACGGGCGGGGCGAAGACTCACCGGCCCGGGCATGCCGCCGATGACCCGCGCACGGTCCGGCACGGCAGCCGCGCCTGACTCAGGATGAGCCGGAGGAGCAATGATCTCAGAAGTCATCGCCATTCGCATCTGTGAGCTTAAGTAGACCTAGCGTGATGCATGACAGTTGCTCCTGTCTAGATGATTGCTCCCCTCTAAATCGCCGTACAGGCCACGATACAGCCGCCCACGCCGCGACGAGGTCCCATGATTAGATGGCGCCCATGGATGAGCTGGCGGACCGGCACCCCGCCGGACGGCTCGCACTGGCTACCCGGGATCTCGTCGTGGTGGATGGCTGATCACCCGGGGCAGCGCGAACTGCTCGAGCTGACCCGCGAACTGGCCAGCCAACAGCTGCGCCCGGTGGCCGCGGCGGCGGAGCACGACGGCCGTTTCCCACGCCAATTGTTCCGCATGCTGGGCCGGTCAGGGCTGCTGGGCCTGCCGTATCCGGAGAGGCTCGGCGGGGGCGGCCAACCATCCGAGGTTTACCTGCAGGTAGTCGAGGAGCTGGCCACCGCCTGGCTGACTGTCGCGCTCGGGGTGAGCGTGCACACCCTGGCCTGCTTCCCGATCGCTACCGCGGGCAGCGCGCAGCAGCAGGAGCAGTGGCTGCCGGGACTGCTCAGCGGCGAGCTGCTCGGTGCCTACTGCCTGTCGGAGCCGCACAGCGGGTCGGACGCGGCAGCCCTGCGGACCCGCGCGGTCCGTGACGGGGACAGCTATCTGGTGGACGGGGTGAAGGCCTGGATCTCGCATGCCGGCCAGGCCGACTTCTACACGCTGTTCGCCCGCACCTCGGGCCAGCCGGAGGGCCGCGGCCGGGCACAGGGCATCAGCTGCCTGCACGTGCCCGCCGGGACCGCGGGCGTCAGCGCGGGCGCGGGTGAGCACAAGATGGGCATGCGCGCGTCCGTGACGGCTCAGATGATCTTCGATGGCGCCCGGCTGCCCGCCGATCACCTGGTTGGGGAGGAGGGCGGCGGGTTCACGCTCGCCCTCATGGCGCTGGATTCCGGGCGGCTCGGCATCGCTGCGTGCGCGACCGGCCTCGCCCAGGCCGCGCTGGACGCCGCGGTCAGCTACGCCCGCGAGCGGCGCCAGTTCGGCAGGCCCATCATCGAGTTCGAGGGCATCTCCTTCCTGCTCGCCGACATGGCCACCGGCGTCGAGGCATCTCGTGCGCTGTACCGCGCGGCGGCCAGCCGCAAGGACGCCGGGCTGCCGTTCAGCACCCAGGCGGCGATGGCGAAGCTGCTCGCCAGCGATACCGCGATGCGGGTCACCACGGATGCGGTACAGGTACTCGGCGGCTACGGGTACGTCGAGGACTTCCCGGCCGAACGCTACCTGCGCGAGGCCAAGGCGCTGCAGATCGTGGAGGGAACCAACCAGGTCCAGCGGATGGTGATCGGCCGGGCGCTGGCCCGGGAATGACCGGGCCAGGCGCCGTGATCGCTCAGGTCGCGGCCGCCACCTCGGGGGCGCTGGCGCCCTCGCGAGCCTTCGGGTGGCCAATCGACAGCGCGCTCACCGGGTCGAAGAACTGAAGGTTGGAGGTGTCCACCGCCAGTTCCATCTGCTCACCCGGCCGTACCCGGCTGCGTGCCGCCACCCTGGCCGTCCACAGCGACTTACCCGAGGCCATCACGATCGCGGCTTCGTCCGCCGACTCGTCGTCGACGGTGGCACTGATGCTGTCATGCTGCACCGGGGGGGAATCAACCGAGAAGATGACGTGGATCTCGCTGCCGAGTTCCTCGGTCACGTCGGTAGCGACAGACATCCTGGCCCACCCGCCGTCGGCCAGGCTGGCGTCCTCGAAATCCGACGGCCGGATGCCCAGGATCACCTCGCGGCCGAAGTAGTCGCTCAGGCCTACCCTGGCCTCGACCAACCCGGGGGCAAGCGGCAGCTTGTAGCCGGCGAACGTCACCGCGGGATCGCCATCGCGCACCAGTTGGGCGTTGACGAAGTTCATTGCGGGCGACCCGATAAAGCCCGCCACGAACAGGTTCACCGGAGCATCGAACAGGGCTTGCGGGGTATCCACCTGCTGGAGCCGGCCGTCGCGCAGCACGCAGACCCGGTGCCCGAGCGTCATCGCCTCGACCTGGTCATGGGTCACATACACCGTGGTCACGCCGAGTCGGCCATGCAGCTGGGTCAGCGATGCGCGCATCGAGACCCGCAGCTTGGCATCGAGGTTGGAGAGCGGCTCGTCCATCAAGAAGGCCTGCGGCTCACGGACGATGGCCCGCCCCATGGCCACCCGCTGGCGCTGACCGCCGGACAGCGCGGCCGGCTTGCGGGCCAGGAACTGCTCCAGGCCGAGCATCCGGGACACCTCGGTCACCCGGCGCTTGATCTCATCTTTGGGGGTCTTGCGCTGCTGCAGCCCGAAGGCCAGATTCTGCTCCACCGTCATGTGCGGGTAGAGGGCGTAGTTCTGGAAGACCATGGCGATGTCACGGTCTTTCGGCGGCAGGTCATTCACCACCCGGCCACCGATCGAGATCGTCCCCGAGCTGATCTCCTCCAGGCCCGCGATCGATCGCAATGCCGTCGACTTGCCGCACCCGGATGGGCCGACCAAGACCATGAACTCGCCGTCCCTGATCTCCAGGCTGAGCCCGTCGATTCCCTTGACCCCGCCGGGGTACACCTTGTTCACCTGGTCTAGAACGATCTCGGCCATCGCTGCGCTCCGTCGCTGTCAGCGCGGCACCGCCCGCTACGGAACCGCTCGGCGAGCATCGCGGGTACGCCGCCACCGCGGCACGGGCGCACGATGCCCCTTCTCGGCCGGAGCGTATCCGGCGGACCGGGCCAGGTTAATACGAGGTCACATCCTGTTACGCGAACGTAAAGCCCGTTATCAGGCCGTTATCGCTGGTGAGGCGCGCACAGCGGCAGGCAGACTACCGTTACGGGGTGGAAGACAACGACCGTAAGATTCTGGGGCTGCTGTGCCGTGACGGCCGGGTCAGTTTTACCGAGCTCGCCCGGCAGACCGGGCTCTCGGTGTCGGCTACCCACCAGCGGGTCCGCCGCATGGAGCGGCGCGGCCTGATCAAGGGATACGCGGCCGTCATCGATCCAGCCGACGCCGGCCTGCCGCTGACCGCCTTTGTCTCCATCAAGCCCTTCGACCCGGCCGCGCCGGACGACGCGCCGCAGCGACTGGCTCACCTGGCCGCCATCGAGGCCTGCCACAGCGTGGCGGGCGAGGAGAACTACATCCTCAAAGTCCGCGTGGCCACGCCGACCGACCTAGAGGACCTGCTGCAGGAGATCCGCGCATCGGCCGGTGTCTCGACCCGGACCACCATCGTGCTCAGCACGCCCTACGAGAACCGCCCGCCCGAACTGTAAGCGTTGTTCAAAACCGGCTGTCGAACCCTGGCCCGTAGGGCCCGGGTGAGCGGCCGGTGCAGGTCAGGCCCACGGTTAGCAGTGAGGGTAGTTTGAATAACGCGAACTTTTGAATAAACACTGTAGGACCTGGCTAGTCCGGCAGGCTGGCCGGCCGGGTGCCCGCGCGCAGTCCGTCGAGCATCAGCCCGAGCAGCCGTTCGGCTTGCTCCAGGTCTTGTCCCGCGCGCTCGGCCGCCACCGTGAGCGCGTGCGATAGCCGCATAATGTCCCCGGCGTCGACGTCGCGCCGGATCTCGCCGGCCTGCTGCGCGCGGGCCAGCAGCGACTCGACCGCCCCCCGGATCACGGTGCTGCAGGCTGAGAAAATCTCCGAGTTCTTGTCCATGGTGGCCAGCATCGACGTCACCAGGCTGCGCTTAGTGGCGCTGAACGCGACCATGGCCCGCAGCCAGGTGGCGAGAGCATCGGCGGGCGACGGCTGGTCGAGCAGGTCGGCCGCCCGCGCGCAGAGCGCCTCGACCTGATCGCGGTACACCGCCTCCAGGAGATCCTGGCGGGTCGGGAAATGCCGGTAGAGCGTGCCGATGCCCACCCCGGCCCGCCGCGCGATCTCCTCCAGGGACACGTCGTCCGCGCCGTGCTCGGTGAACGCCGCGAGGGCCGCGGAGAGCAGCAGGTCCCGGTTGCGGCGCGCGTCCGCGCGCATCGGGCCGGGCGTCCGGGCGGGCAGGTCAGTCGTGCTCATCGGGCCAACTCTAATGGGTTGCGAACCGGAGGATGCCTCCGTATAGTAACGGAGGTGTGCTCCGGATACTTCCGGAGCCTACCTCCGCTGTGCCGCTCACGCCACTCCCGGGAGTATCTCCGTGCCCTCACCCACATCACCGCCCGCTGTCCTGCGCCGCCCGGGCACTGCCCCACGCCGGAGCCACCCGGGCATCGCGCTGACCATAGTGCTCGGTGCCCAGCTCATGGTCATCCTGGACGCGACGGTGGTGAACATCGCGCTGCCCAGCATCCAGCATGGCCTGCACTTCTCCGTCACCGGCCTGTCCTGGGTGATGAACGCTTACGCGCTGACCTTCGGCGGCTTGCTGCTGCTCGGCGGCCGGGCGGGCGACATCCTGGGCCGGCGGCGGGTCTTCCTCGCCGGGATCGCCCTGTTCACGCTGGCCTCGCTGGCCGGCGGCCTGGCGACATCAGCCGGCTGGCTCATCGCCGCCCGGGCCGTGCAGGGTAGCGGAGCCGCGATCGCCTCCCCGGCCGCGCTGTCCCTGGTGGTGGCGGCGTTCCCGGAGGGCCGCGAGCGGAACCGGGCGCTGGGCCGCTACTCAGCGGTGGCGATGGGCGGGGCGTCGCTGGGCCTGGTCCTCGGCGGCCTCATCACGGAGTGGGTGTCCTGGCGCTGGGTCCTGTTCATCAATGTGCCGATCGGGATCCTCGTCGTGCTCATCGCCCCCTTGTTCATCGACGAGACCGCGCGCCAGCCCGGCCACTTCGACGTGGCCGGGGCGCTCACCTCCATCACCGGCATGGCGTCCCTGGTCTACGCGTTCATCCGGGCTGCTTCGGCGGGCTGGTCGGACCGCCTGACCCTCGCCGCCCTGGTTCTCGCCGGGATCGCACTCGGACTGTTCCTGCTCACCGAGACCAGCGCCAGGCAGCCGATCACCCCGCTCCGGCTGTTCGCCGACCGCGGCCGTTCCAGCAGCTACCTGGCCAGGATGTTCCTGGTCGCGGGCATGTTCGGGATGTTCTTCTTCCTGACCCAGTTCCTGCAGAAGATCCTGGCCTTCAGCCCACTGCGGGCCGGGGTGGCGTTCCTGCCCATGACGCTCATCGTCTTCGCCGTCTCCCGGCTGTCCGGCCGCCTGCTCAGCCGCTTCGCACCCGGGCCGCTGACCGTGGCCGGCACGCTCCCGGTCATCGCCGGGATGGCCTGGCTCTCGCGCATCTCGCCCGGCACCGCCTACCTGCCCGGCGTGCTGGGCCCGATGCTCCTCTTCGGCTTCGGGCTGGGGATCGCCTTCGTGCCGCTGACCAC
>OCTA010005912.1_pt1 | contig 10526 bp, 9 predicted proteins | sample 1538991 | NCBI WGS metagenome assembly OCTA01 (sample SAMEA3539302, study PRJEB22396) | soil metagenome | biome: tundra; feature: field; material: soil | place: USA | collected 2010-05 | depth 0.15 m | reverse complement strand
CAGCGGTACACCATACCGAAAAGAGCTTTGTCCTGCCGGCCATCACATCCTCTTGCGATTACAGGGGGATGATTGGAGCGATGGCGCTGTTTTCCCCAACGTGCGGTCCCATCGTACTCGCCTGGGGAATGCTCGCCGGGGCTGCCGTGTCGGTCCTTGTACTTCTTCCCAGAGTAATCCCTTCCATTGCCATCAGTAGATTCGCAAGCTCTCAGATCTACGCGCTCTTCGACGGCGTAGGCCGCGTCATATTAGTCGTCATCGCAAACTGCGCATTTGGCGGCCTGCCGCCTGTTGAGGCCTTTCTGGCGCCCAAGTTTGGCCCCGGAGCGCTCTCCTACCTCGGCTACTCGCAGCGATTGATTATCGCCATGGGTGCCGTAGTGGTCGCGGGCCCAAACGTTCTTCTGGTCCCAGCCATTGCGCAGGCCTGCGTTGAAAAAAATCCACAGCGGATAAAGAGTCTATCAATTAAAGCAATCGGTGCAGTTTGCGTAATTGGCGCTCTGGCTGCTCTCATCTTCGGCCTCATGCGGGTGCCCCTCATACGGCTGGTCCTGCAGCACGGAGCCTTCGATTCGACCACCACCCAGGCCGTTGCCGCCACGCTGCCCTGGCTGCTCGTAGGCAGCATCGCAATGCTTGGGACGCAGATAGCCCTTCGCTCCCTCTATGGTCAGAATTTCCATGTTTTTCCGGCAATTGCAGGAATCCTCGTCCCTGCACTTTATTTTGGGCTGGGATCCTTGTTGGGCAATACGATCGGATTTCAGGGCATCTGCATTGCTTATGCGGTCTCCTGGTGGCTCATCTTTGCGGCCTTGCTTGTCAAACTCTACGGACTCGCACCAAGGCAGCTGCCTATACTGGTCTCGCAGCCGGTCTTGGGCGTTGGCGCTGCTCTTTCTGTCGCCGCCGTCACCATGTGGGCAACGCAAAGGCTTCTTCTGCAATCCGCGGATTCGTTGGGTGACGTTGCCCTCGGGCTCCGCTGCTGCACAGTGGCTTCACTCGGTATCGCATCGTTCGCATTGACCGGCTTGTTCCTCTGGCCGCGATGGAACCTGCGCAAATTATTACAAGTACCGGGTCAACAGAGCGAAAAATAGAGGATGGCGCTTGCTAACGGTGACGTCTGGCGAGAAGCTGCTCATGAGTTTGTCGTCTAGGTATATGAATGTTTCGACAGAATAGGAGTACTTCGTGCCGAATACCGAACGCGATCTGGAGACCCATGCACTGCACGAGGAAGAGATCGTTAACCAATATGGGGATACATACGCCAAGCATAAGAGCTGGTACGCTGAGCGATTTGGCGTCCTCACCGTGCGAGAAGAAGCAGACCTGGCGGCGCTAATATGGATGTCAAAGGTCTCTTTTCCTCCTCAATCCCGGGTTCTAGAGATAGGGTTTGGTAATGGCGGCTTTCTCGCTTATGGCAGTAAGAGACAGTGGGAGATGCACGGAACGGAGATGAACGAACTGCTGTTGCAGCGCGCCAGGAGGAATGGATTCGATGTAATTCACGCGGACAGCTTGGATTCGTTTCCCAGCGGTTACTTCGATCTTGTCGTGGCATTTGACGTTCTTGAACATATTCCCGGCCATAAAATTCACGGGTTTCTCATGGATGTGCAGAGAATATCGAAAGACAAGGCTGTGTTCATTGCCCGGTTTCCAAATGGCGACTCACCTTTTGGGAGGTTCAGTCAGCATGGAGACCCTACCCACATCACCACCATTGGAAGCCATAAAGCCAGATACTTCGCGGGAGAGGCGGGTCTGGAGATTATCTACATTGGCGGGGAAGCTCAGCCTTTATTGTCAGGACTACCGCATTTTCTTTATCGTCTTGTCGCAAATCCTCTCAAAAAGATGCTTAACCTAATCCTGAACTTTCTGTTTTGCCCTGGCGAGTACAGATCGCTCTGCTCGATCAATCTTGTGATAATCCTTCACATAAGGAAGCCATTGACTCAGTAGGAATGGTGGATACGGCATTGTTAGCTCACTGTATATACAAAGTCCAAGACTTAGCACGATTAAACGATGAGTAGTTGTATCATTAGTCTTGCAAGACCAATCAGAAGCGGAACAATTGTGGCGATTCAACGCCGGAAAATGGAGATTCCATATTATGACTTCAATATTCACCAGGTTGCAGTACTATCTACTCGCCAGGTTGGAACGGCGCGTCGGGTCATTTTCCAGTCGTGAATGCAGGGAGAAAGTGCAACGTGGCAGCCTATTACATTATGGCTCCAACGTGTACTCCCAGCGAGGCGACGATGGAATCATCCGAGAGATCTTTCGGCGTATTGGCGTTGAAAGGGGGTTCTTTATAGAATTTGGAGCCTGGGATGGAATTTATCTTTCTAACGCACGTCTACTTTTTGAGAAAGGTTGGAGCGGGATGTACATCGAAGGCGATCCCAAGAAAGCGAAAAAACTGAAGGGCCGCTATTCAATATTCCCCGATGTGAAATGTATTCAGGGATTTGTGTATCCATCGTCTTCAGATAATCACAAAACATTGGACAATTTTTGTGACGAGAACGAGGTCAACCGAATTGACTTTCTATCTATAGACATTGATGGCTTCGATCTCTACATCTTTGAGAGTCTTCGGCGCCGTCCTACATTGGTCGCAATTGAAGGTGGATTTAGCTGGCATCCGCAAATGAAAGCCAGAGTTCCTGATGAGGTTGCTAGCAGCCTGCAGCAGCCACTGGCTGTGATGGTGGAGGCTGTCAAGAAGAAAGGATATGAACCGATCTGCTTCAACCAAAATCTCTACGCCATTGATATCAGCGTCGCAGACAAATTTGGAGGTGTCAGACATGACGCCGAATCTCTCTGGCTCGACGCGTATTACGATCAGTCGGAAGCGTTTCGTTCAAACAACTCCCAGCTTAGAACGACAAATTCTCTGATACGCAAGTACGAAGCTCCGCATGAATCTAACTTCACTTTCAAGGTGTAGTCTATCGTTCACGAACATATCGACGACAACTTATTGTTTTGCCGGTTCGTAGAGCGAGCACGAGATTGAGGACACGCTAAGTGATCGAAGGCAAACGCGACATGCGGCTACCGACCATTCAGGTGTTGCGGGGAATTGCGGCAAGCCTGGTGGCGTTCTATCATTTTTCAGGCAATTTCACGATGCATTCGTGGCTGATTGAGAGCGGCTTCAGTAGGATTGGTGCGGCAGGCGTAGATATCTTCTTCGTCATATCGGGATTTATCATGGTCTACACCACAAGGAGAAAGACGGGTGCCAGGGATGCCTTGACCTTCATCAAAAGACGTGCGCTTCGTATCTACCCTCTCTATTGGTTTTGGACGACAGTTCTCCTGGCGCTCTGGGGAATCGGTGTCCTTCTGCAGATGTACCATGGTCTGAGCCTGAAAAAGTACCAGTTTTCCGCCTTTTTTATCTTCAGTTCGTTCGTGCTGCTTCCCTCCTACGACGGAGTGGCATTCCGTCCGCTGCTAGCCCAGGGTTGGACGCTTTCCTTTGAAATGTTCTTTTACGCCGCATTTTCATGCGCTATTCTCATGAGGCTCAAGAAGGCGAAACTGGTCTTTCTTGCTGCGGCATTTGTTGTGCTATCTCTCTGCGGCAGATGCCTGGGCGCACAGAATGGATTGCGCCACCTATTTACTGACCCGATCGTGCTGGAATTTCTGTATGGTGTGTTGGCTGCTGAGGTTCTGCTGCGGGTTCCAGAACGCCGTAACAGAAAAATAGCGCAAACTTTGCCCTTGGTATTGATCGGCCTTGGGGTAGTCGGCCTTCTGTCTACGGCGTGGACGAATCCTCCGCTGTCACTCCGTTACCTCTTTTACGGCCTGCCTGCCCTCCTGATCGTGTCGGGGGCGGCAATGTTTGGCTCCGCGCCGCGGCCGCGCTTCCTGGTCTACATCGGGGATGCTTCTTACTCCATCTATCTTACCCATACTTTCGCAGCTACGGCGTTTTTCCTTGCCCTCGGACGAATCGCCATCTTGGGAAGAATCCCGCCCGACGCGGTCATTCTCGCCGGAGGTTTAATGGCGATAGCCGGTTGTTCATTGACCTACTTGCTGGTTGAACGCCCTATTACCAAATTCGTATCGCCGAAAAAAGCTGGTTTTGTTGATCAAACTTATAGGGATCAATCCCCGGTTCCAGTGGATTTCCATCGTTTTCCGACTGAGGACAGAATATCTTCTTACTCCAAAGAAACAAAAAAATATGAGTAGCACAATGCGTTCCTAACATGCATTAATCAGTTTGAAAGTGGCATCATCGACTTCCAAAGCTGCTGTGCCGACCATGAAGAATCATCTACGAGATGCCGTTTGGGACAAACCATCAACAACGACATAGAACAACCCTTTTTGAGTGGCACCAGCTCTACTGGCTTAGGATGCCGCGCGGGCCGAGCTAGAGCAACCGTTTATGCGGCTCTCATTATTCCTGCAATCATGCTTCTTTTCGCTATTTGTACGCTCGGCCGTGGCGAGTCGTTGGACGAATCGTGGTTTGTTAAATGCACGGGGATGTTTATAGTTTGTCTGGCTCTTGTCCCATTGCTCTGTGAAGCAAGTCAGAAGGTGCTCGACCCGTTCAATCCAAGGAATTTATTTCTATTTTCATTTTCGCTTCAGTTTGGCTTCTATCCACTTGTAATCCTAGCTGGTGGAGAGAGGCTACCTCTGCTGAACTATGCTGCGGAATCCGGAATTGAGAAGTACTACGTCTACGCCCAAGTGCTTGCCGTGCTGGGACTGATTTCGTTTCTTTTGGGATATTCCACCCGCTTGGCAGAGCGTATGGTGCGTTTTTTGCCAAGTCCGAGACCATTGGATATTCAACGCGCCAAACGATCCATCTGGATTCTATTTATAGTTGGCTATCTGGGAATGGCAGTCTTTCTTTTAAAGCAAGGAGGATTACGGGAGTTTCTAAATAATCGGGAGATCTGGCGCGCAGAAGGCATACCGGGATCTGGATTGTTTTTGATTTCTGTCGATCTCTGGCTTCCGGCAGCGGCTCTGCTTCCAATGATATTGCTGACGAAGTGCAATGAACCATGGCGAAAGACGGGCCGCCGGCTCGGATTTCTTTGCATCTGCCTGATTCCGGTCCTCTTCCTCGGGTTTCGATCCCTGATCATAATCCCAGTCCTTCAAGGAGTTGCCGTTCTTCACTATCGCCGCAAGCGAATATCTGTAAGCGCTTTCGTATGGGTTGCTGTCCTTCTGAGTGTGTTTATGACTGTATATGGTGTCAGCCGTTCAGTACATGGGAATGCAAGCGAGTTATTGGCGGCAGTCGGACCTCAGGAAGCTCTGGATTACGTGTTCTTCAGATCACCGGGTACAGACCTCGTTGCAACGATTCTCAGCAATCATCCTGATCGACATTTTGAATACGGCCTGAAGGGGGCTATCGAATCCGCGACAATTGTAATCCCTCGCGGCGTGTGGCCCGGCAAGCCAGTTTCCTGGGGAGAGCGATTCACAACGACATTTTTTGGGGACTACCTATACATGACAGGCATTGTGCAGGAAGTCTATGGCGGCGTCAATTGCACCGCAATTGGCTACTTCTATCTGCAGTGTGGCTGGATCAGTGTAGTAATTGGCATGTTCCTCCTAGGAATGGGCGTGAAAACGATCTATTCATATGGTGTTCGTTTCGCCGGTTCGAATACCGCATTCCTGCTATTTATCCTCCTGTGGCCAGTTCCGCTCATAATGGTGGATGCGCCGCAAAATGCGTTCAATCAGATTGTCATAATTCTTTGCTGCGCTTGGTTGCCCCTATTCTATTTCGTTCGCCAACGAAATTAATCGCAGCGACAGCCATAGTCACAACCCTATCTGTGTGTTCCTTGATGCTTGAGAGAAATAATACCTGTTGAGGGATTGGGGTGTGGGCCTGCCGGTGGGAGCGTTTTAACATAGAAATGAGCTTGTTATGAACTTAAGTCCGCGCCGGCCAGCTCAATCCGTGGCCGTGCTCGTTGTGTCGTGTGACAAGTATGCTGATCTTTGGCAGCCTTTCTTCGATCTGTTCTTCCGTTACTGGAGCGACTGTCCGTACCAGGTCTATCTGCTCAGTAATACCGCCATCGCGGACATAGCCGGCGTCAAGGGGATTCCGATCGGGCCTGATACGTCGTGGTCGGACAACCTACTCCAGGCCTTGGCGCAGATTGAAGAGGACTATGTGTTCTTGTTTCTCGAAGATTTGCTATTGACCGGCCCGGTGGACACAGCTGCAGTGGAAACGGTCGTCGGGTGGTTTGTCTCTTCTCAGGGCAACTACATCCGGCTAAATGGTTTCCCTCCGCCCGACGTTGCCTTAACCGAAACTGTCGGGACGGTTGCGCCTGACACGATCTACAGGACTGCGACGGTATTGTCGGTCTGGCGCCGCCAAATACTAGCGGAGTTGCTGCGGCCTGGCGAGAGCGCTTGGGATTTTGAGACTGCCGGGTCGGTACGCTCCGAAGCCTATGATGGCTTCTATTCCGCCCGAAGGAATTACATCCCAGTTATGAACGCGATTATCAAAGGGAAGTGGCAGCGGACGGCCCTGCGAAAAACAAATTCGCTGTGCATCGGTTTTGAGGTAGGAGCCCGACCAATCCTGAATCGTCGCGAGCAAGCTGCTCTGTGGCTACGGATACGGGGAAATCGCCTACTCTATTGGCTCCCCGTGGCATGGCGCAAGCCTATCCGAAAGTTCATATGTGGATGAGTGATGTTATGGCGGAATATTTATGGTCAGAGCCGGTACCGCAAATTCGGACAGGGGGTTAGGTGGAGGTTCTGTTCGCTCGCAGCCTAAAATGGCTGGGATGAGGAGAGCAGATGAGCAGACGTCCGCGCAGGAACCATACGGCCACTTTCAAGGCCAAGGTGGCCTTGGCCGCCATCAAGGGTGAAAAGACACTTTCGGAGCTGTCCGAGCAATTTGACGTTCATGCCAACCAGATCACGCAGTGGAAGGGCCAGCTTCTGGAGGGTGCGGTCGGCGTCTTTGGCGCAGAGGCCAAGGCGGAGAACACAGCAACGGCAATCGATCTCAAATCGCTGCACGCCAAGATCGGCCAGTTGACGCTGGAGAACGATTTTTTAGAAGGGGCGCTCACCAAGGCCGGGTTGCTGAGCGCAAAGCGATGATCGATCCCGATCACGATCTTCCTATCAAGCAACAAGCCGAAGTACTGGCGATCAGCCGGAGCACGGTCTACTATGAGCCGCGCCCGATCTCAGCCGAAGACTTGTGGCTGATGCGGCGCATCGACGAGTTACACCTCAACTACCCCTTCGCCGGCAGCCGGATGCTGCGCGGCTTGCTCTGGCAACAGGGCTTGGTAGTTGGCCGCCGGCACATCCAAACGCTGATGAGGCGGATGGGCGTCGAGGCCATCTATCGCAAGCCCAACACTTCGAAACCCGCGCCAGGACACAGGATTTACCCGTATCTTCTGCGCGGACTGGCCATCACGCGGCCCAACCAGGTCTGGGCCATGGACATCACGTACATCCCCATGGCGCGCGGCTTCGTCTATCTGGCCGCGGTGGTGGATTGGTTCACGCGCAGAGTTCTGGCATGGAAACTATCGATCACCATGGAGAGTTCCTTCTGCGTCGAGACGCTGGAAGAAGCCCTTTCCAAGAATGAAAAACCGGAGATATTCAACACCGATCAGGGCAGCCAGTTCACCAGCGAGGCCTTCACCGGGCGGCTAAAAGAAGAAGAGATCAAAATCAGCATGGACGGCAAGGGCCGCTGGCGTGACAATGTTTTCGTCGAGCGGGTGTGGAAGTCGATCAAGTACGAGGAGGTCTATCTGCACGCCTACGAATCGGTCCAGCAAGCCAGGGAGTCCATCGGCCGCTACCTGGAGTTCTATAATTCCGTCAGACCGCATTCCAGCCTGGGGGCGTTCACGCCCGATCAGGTCTACTTCAACCGCCTGCCAGAATCCATGGCAGCCTAAAAACAAAAACAAGAACTTCCACTTAAGGAAAAAGCAAAAACTGTCCGAACGACCGGGACCACCTCAGTCCGTCAACCACCGAATCTATGGGCATTTATGAAGATCTGGCTCATCAATCCGTACGGTCCGATCCCATCTGAGGGATGGCGGGATTACCGCTTCACCATGATCGGAGAAGTCCTTGCACGAGAGGGTCATATCGTCACTTGGTGGACCGCCAATTTTTCTCATCATTTCAAGCGCTTCCGTTCCGCCGGCTGGCAAGACATTCCGGTGTGCGAAGGTTTCCGCATTCGCCTTGTGCCCACCACATCCTACCGCACTAACATCAGCTTTGGACGCCTGCGGTTCGAGGCGAATTTTGTCCGGAACGTGCTACGCAGAGCGTCCGACTTCGAAGCCCCCGATCTGCTGATCGCGGTCGATCCGCCGCAGATCATCGGCTGGCTCGCCACCAAGCTTAAGGGGCAATTCGGCGTGCCGCTGGTACTCGATGTTATGGACATGTGGCCCGAGTTGTTCAGTCTCGCATTTCCAGGCCGCCTGAAATTGTTTGCTCGGGCTATTTCCTTCCCGTTCTATGCGCTGCGGAGGCGCAATTTATCTCGCGCGGACGGCGTCACCGCCTTGTGCCAGACGTATATGGACCTCGCCCTGCGTGAGGCACCCGTCCTGAGTACGCGGCCAAGTGCGGTTATCTTCAACGGCATTAACTTAGACGACTTCTCTCCTGCTCCAATATCAGCGGACGCTCTACCACTGCCGAAGCCGGTAGATGAGGTCTGGGCCATCTACGCAGGGACACTGGGAGTCAACTATGATGTGGATACGGTCCTGAACGCTGGACTCGCTTTGGCGGGATCCAGGATCCGGCTGCTCCTTGCCGGCGACGGACCGCGCCGCGCGGATGTGGCGCACTTCATCGAGGCCCACCCCTTGGCCAATCTGAAGTATCTGGGCAAGCTGGACCACAAGGATCTAATCCAGTTGTACCGAGTGTGCGATATTGGCCTGTGCCCCTATGGACCGGAATCCAACGTGGCCATGCCGGACAAAGCATACGACTATATGGCGGCCGGTCTGCCAATAGTAAACTCGCTACGAGGTGAGCTGGCGGAAGTGTTGCACCGGGCGGATGCGGGGCTTTCGTATGAGGCAGGCAATGCATTGTCCTTATCCAACACCCTACTTCACCTTGCCGCCGGAGAACCGGGACGGTTGAGCATGGCACAGCGTTCCCTTAGCCTCGCTGCCCATTTCGACTCTAAGCGTCAGTACCTTATGTTCGTCAAGTTAGTGGAAACACTCACGTCGTGTGGATAGCAAACAGGCCGGATCATGAGTGCACCAAAGTTACCCGTACATCTGGGGCTGGTAGAAGGAAATATGCACTTCAGAAGTTTACGCGGGAGTCCAACCTTCCCCGGTCGTCCATACTGTAGATCAGACCGCCAAATCGCAGGATCGGGGTCACGAGAACCAACCGAAAGCGGCGTTGTGTCAATAGGCGAACAAAATCGCTCCGGGATTGACAGCGGTCCGCGCGTAGTTTCCGCGAATCTTTTCCATCTGGATGCCATCGTTCAAATCCACTTGGCTGCGTTTGAAGGGTTCTTTCTTGAGTCCATGGGTAAGCGATTTTTGAAGGAGCTTTATCGCGGGTTTCTGGTTGAGCCGTCAGGCTTATGTCTGGTGGCGATCGACAAGAAGGATGTTGTGGGGTTTGTTGCAGGAACGACGGAGCCCGAGGGATTCTTTCGGAGGCTGTTGCGGCGCCGGTGGCATACGTTTGTCCTTGCCGGTACTGCTTCTTTAACTCTGCATCCTATTCGCGGGGGGAAGAAATTCCTTCGCGCGCTTCGTTACCGGGGTGAAAGACCCGCCGATGTACCTAATGCAACATTGCTGAGCAGCATTGGGGTGGTTCCAAGTGGAATAGGCAGAGGGATTGGGAAGATGTTGATATCCGCCTTTTGCGAAAGGGCGCAGTTATCGGGGGCTTCTACCGTATTTTTGACGACGGATCGTGATAGGAATGACGCGGTGAACCAGTTTTATCTGCTGAACGGATTCAAACTGCACAGCTCTTTCTTGAAGGAACGAGCCCGGTGGATGAATCTGTACACGAGTTCCCTCTCGGACGCGCAGCCGGCGAATCAGGGCGAACTATAGCATAAAACCTGAGAATCATTGGAGTGCCAAACGCATGCTGAAGAGAGGATTCGATATAGTCGCGTCAGGGGTTGCACTGGTGGCGTTGTTGCCGCTGATGCTGGTTCTGGCTATACTCGTTCGCCTTGATTCTCCTGGACCTTCGTTGTTCCGCCAGACCCGGGTAGGCAAATCCTTCCGTGAATTCCAGTTGCTGAAGTTCCGCAGCATGAGAAACGGGAATTGCGGCGCAGAGCTTACATGTGGACAAGATGCAAGGATTACGAGAGTCGGTGCATTTCTTCGGGCCTTCAAGTTGGATGAGCTGCCGCAGCTGTGGAATGTGTTTTGCGGAGATATGAGTCTTGT
>OCTA010005910.1_pt1 | contig 10529 bp, 7 predicted proteins | sample 1538991 | NCBI WGS metagenome assembly OCTA01 (sample SAMEA3539302, study PRJEB22396) | soil metagenome | biome: tundra; feature: field; material: soil | place: USA | collected 2010-05 | depth 0.15 m | reverse complement strand
CGCGCATACGGGAGGACTTCGACCGGGAAGCCTGGCCGCACTTCCGTGAGATCTATCGCGCCGCGCTGCGCCTAGCGCGCCGCCCGGCGGAGGCGGAGGACCTCGCCCAGGAGGTCTTCTTCCAGGCGTGGAAGTCGTTTTCGAAGTTCGATCGCGGCACGAACTGCCGCGCCTGGCTCTACAAGATCCTCTGGAACGTCAACCAGCAGCGAAGCCGCAAGAGAGTTCCGTTCACGCTCGGCGCCGAGGGAGAGGCCCTCCTCGCCGAGACGCTCGCCGCTGAGGAGCCGACGCCCACGGAGATCAAGGACGAGGAGGTCACCGCCGCGCTCGACGCGATCTCCGCCGAGCATCGCCAGATCCTGCTCCTCTCGGACGTCGAGGAATTCACTTACAAAGAGATCGCCTCCATTCTCCGCGTTCCCATCGGCACCGTCATGTCGCGCCTGTCCCGGGCGCGGGCCGCTCTGCGCGAGAAGGTAAGGGGGACGGCCGCCGCCGCAGCGCTCGGCTCCGGTGGAGCGACCGCAGAAGGAGGAATCCCGTGAACGCCGCCCTGAACGTCCGCGACTATGCCTGCGCGAAGGTTCGACGAAGGTTGGACTCGTACCTCGCCGGCGAGCTGTCCGTCGACCTGTCGCACGAGATCCTCGAGCACCTCGAGCGGGACCCCGCCTGCCGAGCCGAGCTCCAGGCCCGCGAGAACCTGCGCGCCGCCGTGCGCAGGATCGCCGCCGCAACGCCCGAGCCGCGCGACGGGTTCGAGGCCGAGGTTCGGGCACGTGTGGCGAAGGCGCCGCCGGCGTCGTCGGCTGCGCCCGCGCTTCTTCTCGCCGCTTCTCTCGTCGCGGCCGTCGGTCTCGCCTCCTATCTCGTGATCGCCCGCGTCGGCGTGTCCCCGCCGCCTCCGACAGCCAAGAGCCCTGCCTCAGCCCAGCCGGCGTTCGAGTTCGCCGCGCTCAACCACAAGAACTGCACGCTGAAGTATTCCTGGCCGAAGGAGAATCCTCCCTCGGAGGAGAAGCTCGAGGCCCGACTCGACTCCGAGCTCGCGGGCGCCCTCCATCTCGCGGCTGCGCGTTTGCCGGGCTATGTGCCCGTCGCGGCCCATCTCTGCAATCACGCTGGCGAGAAGGTCTTCCACGTGATCTTCCGCCGCGAGGGGACGCAGAAGCCCGAAGGCCTCATCTCGATCCTCGCGACGCGGCCAGGCTCGGCGTTCGCAAAAGGGGTCCGGCTCGCCGGTCTCGAGGGCGGGCGCCACGACGGCTTCCAGGTCGTGGGAACGAGCGCGCGCGACGGGCGCCTGATCTTCGTCGTCACGACGGCGAACGAGGTCGAAGCAATGAACCTCGCCCGCTCCGTCCTGCCCACGCTCGCGGTTGCGTTCCTGGCGCACTCGTGAAGTCCGCTCTCCTGATCCTCTTATCCGGGGCCTTCGCGGCTGGTGCCGCGACGCCAATGCCCGCCGGGACGCCGGTCCTCGTGGAGCTCTTCACGTCCGAGGGCTGCTCGAGCTGCCCCCCGGCCGACCGGCTCCTCGCGCGCCTTGCCGCCGATCAGCCCGTCCCCGGCGCGCTCGTCGTACCGCTGTCTCTCCATGTGGACTACTGGAACCACATCGGCTGGAAAGACCCGTTTTCGTCTCTGCGGTACACGGAGCGCCAGGGCTCGTACGCAGCGCGTTTCGGGAACCCCGGCCGTGTCTACACGCCTCAGATGGTCGTGGACGGCCGGACGGAGCTCGTCGGGAGCGACGAAGACGCCGCCCGGCGTGCCATCGGAGAGTCCGCCCGCGGGCCGAGAGCCCTCGTCCGCGCGGTTCCGAACGCAGCGGGCGCCGCGCGCGTGACCGTCGCCGGCGCGCCGGGCGGCGCGGACGTCTTCTTCGCCGTGATCGAGGACGGCCTCGTCTCGGAGGTCACGCGCGGAGAGAACGCAGGCCGGCGCCTCGCGCACACGGCCATCGTCCGCAACCTCCTCGCGGCCGGTCGTGTCGACGCGGCGGGTCGCTTCGACGCTTCGGTTCCTGTCGAGTCCGGCAAGGGCGCGCGCCGCGTCCTCGCTTTCGTTCAGGAGCACGGCCTTGGCCGCGTCCTTGGCGTCTCGGCTCCGGCGGACCTCCCGCGCCCGACGAAGGAAAAGAAGTTAAGGAGAACGCCATGAACCTCCCCGACCTCTACCTCAAGACCACTGCGCTTGCCGAGAAGGTCTTTGCGCCCTTCGGGAGCCTCGTCCTCCTCGTCCTGCGCCTCGTCTGGGGATGGCAGTTCTTCACGACCGGGCTCGGCAAGCTCCAAAACCACGTGCGCGTTACGGAGTTCTTCACGTCGCTCGGCATCCTGATGCCGGGCCTCAACGCCTGGTTCGTGGGCGGGCTCGAGATGGCAGGCGGCGCGCTCCTCCTTCTCGGCCTCTTCTCGCGGCCAATCGCATTCCTCCTGACGGGCAACATGTTCGTCGCATACCTCACGGCCGACCGCCCGGCGCTCTTCGGCGTCTTCCGCGACTTCGATTCGTTCCTCAAGGCCGACCCGTTCTGGTTCCTCTTCGTCTCGGTCGTCGTCTTGACGCTGGGTCCCGGTGCGTTCTCGCTGGATCGTCTCCTCGCGAAGGCGATCGCCGAGAGACGCAAGCGCGCGTCGCGCTGAACCTTCGCGGCGGGGGGATGTTCCAGGCACCCTGCGACATTCACGGGCGCCTGTAGGGGCGCAATGGGAATTGCCGGGGGGTGTAGGGGCGCAATGGGAATTGCCGGGGGCTCTGGCGCGTAGAGACCAGCGCCACCCTCAGGGAGACCTTTCGATCGGCTCGCGGTCCGAGTGCTGGACGATCGCGTTACAGTTCCCGATACCGCTTCGCGGCCGCGAGGTCCCTCCTCAACTCCGCGGCGTTGCGTCGTGGTCCGTAGCCCGGCGTGTCGCGCTGAATACGCCAGCCTTCCTTCAGAGGTCCCGCGTCGACCGCGTCGAAGCCAAACGCGTCGAGCATCTCGGTGACCATGGCCTTCGCGGACGGGTCGTCGCCCGCGATGACCAGAGCGCGGCGGTTCGGAGTGCCCGCGGGCTGCCCGTGAGTCGTGAGCTCCGCGGCATAGATGTGATTGAAGGCCTTGACCACCTTTGACTTCGGAAGGTGCGCTTGCAAGAGCTCCGACGTGGTCGTCGACTCGTCGTCGAGCTCAGGAATCTGCCCATCGCGCTGCGGGTAGTAATTGTTTGTGTCGATGACTACCTTGCCGGCCAGCGGCTCAACGGGAATGCTGCGGATGTTCTTGAGTGGGATAGTCACCACGACGATTTCGCCATCCTGCGCCGCTTCGACCGGCGTCGCGGCGCGGGCCCTAGGACCGAGCTCGTTTACGAGCGCCGCGAGCGTCTCGGGGTCCCGCGAATTGCTGATCACCACGGAGTAGCCGTGCGCCACCGCGAGGCGCGCGACCTGGCTTCCGATGCGGCCCGCGCCGATAAGTCCAATCGTCATCACGCACAGAATATGCCATGGATGTCAACCGGAGCCGCGCCGAACCGAGGGGTGGTTCCTTGGCCTCCTCGGCGTGAGGCGCGTCAACGTTAGGTTCGAGTAATCGGCCTTTTTCCCGAAGGATCTCGGGTGGATGGCTCAGAACGCGGTAGTCCGGGACTACCGCGCACTGGAAACCGGACGGCGGCGGGCGAACCGACTCGTTCTAACCGTCGTGGGATGAGGAGCTTCCCGCAGCCTTACCTTATCTCGCAGTCCAGAATGGATTCCTGCCGGTGTTGGTTCGAAAAGCAGCCTGAAGGGCCGTCACGAAGATCAGCGAAGGGGCACTTGAGTGGGCCGACGTGTGCGCGCCGAGCGGAAGAGCAAAGACGAAACGCTGGTCTCTGCGCGCCAGGGCGTGTCGCAATTCCCATTGCACCCCTACATCATAAAGTGTCTCTACACGAAGGCGACCGTCGACAAGGACACGACGGCGATGATCTTCTGGCTGAAAAATCGCCGGCCTCGGGAGTGGCGTGACCGAAGGGAGCTGGAGATGGCCGTTCCCGACATGCACAGCGTGGTGCACGAGGCCGCCGAGCTCGTGCGCGCTCGCAGGCGGGAGTTCCAGGAGCCGCCCGGGTCGTCGTGCCCTTCAAGTCGGTTGCCCATACACACGGTTCAGGTCCGCCGGGTCCTCAACGGGCTCGGGCGTAGTCTTTCCGCGCCTGTCGCAGAACCGGGAGATCGGCATCCGCGTCCTTCCAGGCGGCGAAGAAGGCCTTAAATCCGGCGCGCGCGGCAGTCAGATCCCCGGTGCCTTGCCGCGCCTCGGCGAGACCGAGCCAGGCGAGCGCCAGATAGGGGGAATTTGGGTTGACGAGGCGGGCGCTCAGGAGCCGCTGGAACTCGTCAGCGGCCTCACCGTAACGGCGCAGGGCAAGGAGCGCCCGGCCGCGGTACCAGATGGTGACGAGCTGAGAGTCCGTCCCGAGGTCGTACGGCCGCACACGCTCCAGGAGCTGCACGGCCCCTTCCGCATTCCCTCTCGCCAATTCGAGCACCGCGCCTACCGTGGGAACGGTGACGCTCTGGAGCCCCGAGTCGTGGGGCGCCGCGGTGGCGTCTCGCTCCGCCAGTGCCTGCGCTGGGCGGGCCTCGCCGAGCCTCGACAGCGGCAGGGCGGCGAAGGCCTGAACCGCCGCCGAGTCGCCGGAAAGCCGGAGGGCTTCCTCGACATCTCGTTTGGCCTCTCCACTTACCTCGGCATCCGCCTCCGCCTGCGCGTCGTCCAGGAGCACCAGGGCGGCGTACTCCGTCAGGCCCTGCTGGAGCCCGATCCGGCTCGCCTCGTGAAAGAGCTGCCGTCCCACGGCGAACTTTCCCGCGGCCATCGCGCCCCAGGCCGCCGCATCGAGCATCTCTCCTTCGCGAGGTCTACCGCGGGCCCACGTCAGCTGCTCCCCCATGCTGGCCTGGTCGTCCTCTCCGAAGGCGATCACGTACCTCGACACATGGATCAACATGCCGTCCGTCCCTGCGGCCACCATCCGTCCGTAGAGCGACTTCGCCTCCGGGTAGGCGCCGCTACGCTGCAGGGCACGCGCCAGTGCCAGTGTGCAAAATGGGTTTCCAGGATCGAGACGGACCGCTTCGCGAGCCGCCGCGACCGCCTTCTCGAGCCTCCCCAGGCGGTAGTGGATGCTGGAGAGGTTGTTCGGCGCCACGACGTCGCGCGGGTAGACTTGGCGCCACAGCTCGTACGTCTCCACGGTCTTCTCCGCCCCGCTTGTGGCCGCGAAGTAGTGCGCCGTGATGTAAAGCCGTTCCCGCTCCGAGACGCGGGCCCGGAGCTCGAAGGCGCGGGTGAGATGCCGCCGGGAGAGCTCCCATTCCTGGGCGTTCCCGTAGACCGTGCCGAGGCGGGCGTGGGCGAGGGCGAACTCGGGATCCAGCTCCGCGGCGATCTCGTAGTCGTTGACGCTCTCCTGGTCGAGCCCGGCGGCGCGTTTCTCCTCGCCCTGCGCGAACGCCCGGAGCGCAGCCATGGACGCGCTTGTGGTCTTGGCAACGGGCGTCTCGAACCGCGAGACGGTGGCCTCTGGCTCGCCCAGCTGGAGCCGGAACGCGCGCGCAGCGCCGTCGAGCGTCTCGAGCACCTGGTCGCCCGAGGCCGCCTCCCTCCGGACCTGGGCCAGCACGCGCCCATCGGAGCATCGGGACGCCGTCAAGCCGACCCGATAGCCTCCTCGAGTCCGGGACAGCTCGGCCGCCAGGACTGCTTTGGCTCCCACCGCGTCACAGGCCCGGCGGGCCCGATCCTCTGTCACCCTGAGGACCGGCGTCGTGGGCGTCTCTCCTTTCAGCGGCCGCCGCACGGCACCGTCCGGCACCAGGTTCAGGTAAGGCGACTCGGAGAGCACCACGCGCAGTGCTTGGCCGAGTGAGGAATCGAAGACCGGCTCGCCGGTGTCGTTAGTCAGGTCGGCGAGGATCTCCCGGTCCGTCTCGAGGAGGACCGGCCGGCTCGGCCGGACGAAGGACCCGAGCAGGGCCGCCCCGGCTACAACGGCGAACCCGAGCGCGCTCCAGACCGCGACGCGGCGCAATCGTCCATGAGGCGGGACGGTCGCGACGTTTGGAGCCGCAGGCGCTGGCTGCTCTAGGGTTTCGGCGGCCGCAGACGGTGGGACCGCGGGGATTGGAGCGGGATCGAGGACCTGAACCGGGGCGATGAAGCGATAGCCGACCCGGGGGACCGTCTCGATGTAGATGGGCCGCTCGGGGGAGTCGCCAAGGGCCGTGCGCAGCTTTCGGATCGCGCTGTTCAGGCTCCGTTCAAAATCGACGAAGGTGTCCCCCGGCCAGAGGCGCGCCTGCATCTCCTCGCGAGAAACCACCTCGCCTGGCCGCTCCAGCAGCAGGGCGAGCAGGTCGAACGGCTGTCCGCGAAGGCGGACTTGGACACCGTGCTTGCGGAGCTCGTGGGCTCGCAAGTTGAACTCGTACACCCCGAACCGGCAGGTCCCACGATCTCCGGACTCGCTCACGCGGCGCCGATCATACATCGGCACATCTCACATCCCATGCTAAGTCCCCTGTGCTCAATGTATTGACTGGTCACACACAAAGCAGCCTGCGGCCATTGAAGAACGGCCGCCTCGCGCCCCAAGGTGTCGGCGTTCCACGACTCGACGGCGTCAGTCCCGAGGCGGTGCCGTGTTTCGGACGAACCAGAGGTACGGAGATGACGACGACGATAAACGCCATGAAGTTCGGATCGACTGTTTTCGGGATGCTTCTCGTCGCCCACACGGCGGCGGCGCAGTTCACGCAGCAAGGGCTGAAGTTAGTGGGGACGGCATCGGGGAACGCTTCCCAAGGTGTTTCCGTGGCCCTCTCCGCCGACGGCAATACGGCCATTGTCGGAGGGTCCAACGACAACGGTAACGCCGGGGCCGCGTGGATCTGGACGAGGACCGGAGTCAACTGGACCCAGCAGGGGACAAAGCTGGTCGGCACGGGCGCCTCGGCGAACGCTCAACAAGGCTATTCCGTGGCCCTCTCCGCCGACGGCAATACGGCCATTGTCGGAGGGCCCATCGACAACGGTAACATTGGGGCCGCGTGGATCTGGACGAGGACCGGAGTCAACTGGACCCAGCAGGGAACCAAGCTGTTCGCCTCGGACGCGACCGGGAACGCTTCACAAGGCTGGTCCGTGGCCCTCTCCGCCGACGGCAATACGGCCATCGTGGGAGGACAGGGCGACAACGGCAGCATCGGGGCGGCGTGGGTGTGGACAAGGAGCGGAATCACCTGGACCCAGCAGGGAACCAAGCTAGTCGGCTCAGGCTACGTGGGGACCCCTCTACAAGGTCACTCCGTAGCCCTCTCCGGCGACGGCAACACGGCCATAGTCGGAGGGCCCAGCGACAACAGTAACATCGGGGCCGCGTGGGCCTGGACGAGGACCGGAGTCGTCTGGAGCCAGCAGGGAACCAAGCTGTTCGCCTCGGACGCCACGGCGAACGCTTCACAAGGCTGGTCCGCGGCCCTCTCCGGCGACGGCAACACGGCCATCGTGGGAGGGCCCTACGACAACTCTAATGGGGCCGGGTGGATCTGGACGAGAACCGGAGTCAACTGGACCCAGCAGGGAACCAAGCTGGTCGGCTCGGGCGCCACGTTCGCCGCTTTACGAGGCTCTTCCGTGAGTCTTTCCGCCGCCGGCAATACGGCCATTGTCGGAGGGCCCGACGACGGCATCAATCAGTCCCAGGGGGCCGTGTGGGTCTGGACGAGGACCGGAGTCAACTGGAGCCAGCTGGGAACCAAGCTGGTCGGCTCGGGCTGGGTGGGGCTTGGTGCTTACCAAGGCCTTTCCATTGCCCTCTCCGGCGACGGAAACACGGCTATCGTCGGAGGGCCCGGCGACACCAGTGGCGTTGGGGCCGCGTGGGTCTTCGTCGCTTCCGCTCCCGCTTCCGCCACTCAGCTTGCCTTCGTCCAGCAACCCACCACCGCGGTCGCCGGGCAGTCGAACACCCCGGCGGTCACGGTGCAGCTTCACGACGCCGGCGGGAATCCGGTGGCCCAAGCCGGCGTGACCATCATGATATCGCTGTCCTCAGGCACCGGGACGCTCGGCGGCACGTTGAGCCAGGTGACCGATGCCTCGGGTCTCGCCACCTTCAGCAACCTCTGGATCAACCTGATTGGGTCCAAGCAGCTTACGGCGGCGAGCGCCGGCCTCACCTCGGCTGTCAGCACAGCGTTCACGATCACGGCGGCGGCGGCGGTGAATATCGTGACGACCGGTGGCACTTCGCAGAGCGCGCCCATTGGCACTCAATTTGGGCAGCCGCTTCAGGTCATGATCACCGATTCCTTCGGCAACCCGGTGGTCGGCGCCCTCGTGACGTACAGCGCGCCAGGTTCCGGACCGAGCGCCACGTTGAGCAGCGGGGGTAGCGCCACGACGGATGCGAGCGGCCACGCCTCGGTGACCGCCACCGCCAACGGCGTCGTGGGAGGGCCGTACCTGGTCTCCGCGACGACCGGCACCCTTGAGCCGGGCACGTTCAGCTTGACGAACCTGCAGCTGCAGGCGGCGGCTGCCGCGCAGATTCCCGTCCTGGATGGGTTCGGTCTCGCGCTGCTCGCCGCGTTGCTCGCGGCGGTCGCCTTCAATGTGCTGAACCGCCAGTGACTGTAAGGCCACAATGGGAATTGCAGCGGCCGTTGGCACGCACAGACTAGTGTAAGGACGCAATGGGAATTGCCGGAGGCTATGGCGCGTACAGACCAGGCCGCACCCGCTGAATCCGGTCCCTAAACGGGGATTCTGGCCGGACAGGAGCCCTTCAAACAAAGCGGCTGCTGCCCGTGCTCGTTCGAAACTCTGCGTGAAGGGCGGTCACCCGGGAGAAAACGTCGATCGACGTGTGCGAGTACCGAGTTGCACTCCCTACAGCCTCGCACCACTCCACGTCCCGCTCGCACCTGACGTCGACATCCACGTCCCCGACCCGGTCGCCCCGCCGCCCTGCTGAACGAACTTGCCTGTCCAGGTGATGGTGAAGTCGACCCCGCCCGCGCGCCCCGAAGTCGCGACGAGCGAGTCGCCCGACGGGGACATGGTTCCGCTGCCGCTGAAAGCGCCCACGGAAGGGCTGATGACGCTCACCGTCATCGTGCCGTCACTGGAAACGGAGCCGGTCCACGTTCCGTTCTCGTAACCCGCGTACGAGCCGGAATAGCTGCCGGCGAAGGGATTGTCGCCACTCGCCACGACCGCAAAAGGGTCCCCCGAGGCGTTGTTGATCATCGTCGCGTACGCCAGCACGGGCTGGTTGCTCGTGAACTCCAGCCACAGGTTCGTGTCCGTCGTCCCGGCCACACCAGGGAAGGCCGCCGCGCTGTCGAGCGCCACCTGGCTGAATCCGTTGGCCGCGAGCGGCCCGATCGTCCCCGTCGACAAGAGGGACCCGCCGCCGAGCCGCACTTTCACCGTCGCGGTCGCCGCCGCGCTCCCCGGGTTCATGAACACCAGGTTCGTCCGGTAGCCAGAGAGCGTGCTCGAGCTCACCGCCAGCTGTCCGATCACTCCAGTACTCAGCGCCTGCGACGCCGCGATTCCGGGCAGCCACTGCCCCGACACCGCTCCCGCCCCGCAGGCGTTCACGTTGTTTACGTTCGCGGCGACGAGAATCGATCCCGTCGTGTCGAACCGGATCGGGCCGTACGCTCCCTGACTCAGCGTCTTACCGAACAGCGACTGCAGGATGTTGTCGAACGCCACCTGGCTTCGTGCCGCGATCTGGAACGGACTCGCCGGAAAGGCCGTCGACGTCACCTGATCGTAGAACGTGGCGGTGACCGTCACCGCGCTCGCCCCCTGGTTCAGGAGCCTCACGTTTGTCTGGTACTCGGCCCCGTTCAAGCCCGTCCGATACGCAGACGAAGGCAGGATGTAGCTCGCCGCCTGAGCTGCCCGCGACTGCGCGAGAAGCACGACCAGGCAGGCCGCGATACGACAGGACGATTTGTACAGAGACTTCATGTAGATCTCTCTCTTCGGCTCTCGGTTCTGACTCTGCAGTGTTGCACGGATCTCGATGCGAGGGCGGGCGGATCGGCAGCTCCCGGGTCGATGTTCGGATCCTCTTCAGTCTAGGAGCCAGTGGGAATTGTGGGGGGCTGTAGGGGCGCAATGGAAATTGCCGGGGGGCTGAGGCGCGTGAAACTGGGGTAATTCTGTCTCTTTCTAGGCGCGACCGAGGCCCTTTGATCCCGCCCGTAGACGGACATTCTGTCCGAGCGGCGATTTAGGTTCGAGTAATCGGCCTTTCCCTAGAAGGCGTCCCCGGAGTAATGGCTCAGCGCGCGAGCCTTCGGGACCAGACCCCGCTCGTCGTCGAGAAACGGCGCTCGAACCGCACTGTCTACCTCCTCCGGAACGGCGTTCGGGCAGCCTAAAGCCGGGTGGATGGCTCAGAGCGCGGTGGTCCGAGACTACCGGGTCCTGGAGACCGGACTGCGGCCGGACCAGGTATGAACGA
>OCTA010005908.1_pt1 | contig 10533 bp, 10 predicted proteins | sample 1538991 | NCBI WGS metagenome assembly OCTA01 (sample SAMEA3539302, study PRJEB22396) | soil metagenome | biome: tundra; feature: field; material: soil | place: USA | collected 2010-05 | depth 0.15 m | reverse complement strand
CATCAAGAAGATAAAAAAAGCTCTGTAATCGCTATGTATAGTGTATTATGGCAAACAAAAGAGTATCAGAACTGGCCCCCATCACTGCGCCAGAGTTGGATTTTGCAGACCTCCTGCTTCTGTCTGACATTTCGGCGCACGAGTCAAAGAAGTTACAGCTAAGCGACATTAGTAGATTTCTTTTGCTTGATGGACTCCTCACGGGGTCTCTATCTGGGACCGCCAGTTATGCTCAGAATGCCGCCACAGCATCGTACGTCTCACTTGTTTCTGCCTCTTACGCAAACACCAGTAGTTGGGCATACAATGTTAATACTGCCTCCTACGCCCTCGCTGCACTTTCCTCTTCTTATTCACTGAATAGCTTTTATTGCATTACGGCATCCTATGCTCTCACGTCATCTGTGGAGTTGGTATATTCATCCGCCTTTGCTGACTATTCTCAAACCGCATCATACTTACTTCTGTCCCCAGGGGGGACAAACGGCACTGCTTCTTATGCTCTAACCTCCTCGTTCTTCCTTGGATATTCTCAAGCTTCGGCTTCTTATTCGAGCACGTCATCGTGGGCGTTAAATGCCATTTCAGTGTCAACCGCCACGAATGCAACACTTGCGAATACAGCCTCTCTCTGTCTGACTTCCTCGTATTTGGCGTTCAATGGAATTCCTAATGGCACGGCTTCATATGCTTTATCATCTGGTAACAGTCCCAATACAATTATTGACTATGGTATTTTCAAAGCCATCACCCAATCCGTCTCGTCATCTCAAATTGACTATGTAGCCATTACTCCTACATTTGGTGGCACGGCGACAACAACCGTCGAAGCATACGGAACCGTTGATATTCTGTTTACCTCATCGGTTAGTCCGACGAACGGATACCTCGAACTATTCATTGTGAATAGACAGTATGGATATTCTCAATCATTAGATGCTTCTCCCGTGTGCCTTAGCATAGGTGGTGATTCGACAATTTCTGGAACACTAAAGTATCCATTTACTCTCCGTGGTGATGCCGAGTTGTATGGCTTGTATGAAGTTTACGTAACAGCTTCTAATGGGGTCTATATCGAAGGCTCCAGAACAATGCGATTCAAGTTCACAAGTGAGAGCGATCAGTTTGATGTATCTTCTGCCGAACCGATGGAGTTCTATACATATCCATCCAATGCCATTCTTCTTTATTCGTCAAGCTTGCACCCCGGAATTGCATATCAAGGCTCGGCATCTCAAGTAACCTTCTCGGGTTCAATTGATGTTACGGAGTTGTTTGTTCCTCCTGCTACTGTAAACATCATGAACTACACTTGGACGCTGATGGGATTGCAAAAACTTACAGTGGACAACAACTCGGGGCTTGCCTATTTGGGAGGTATTCCTACGGGATGTATTTCGGCATCTGCTGCCAACTGCGGATTGACCGAACTTCCCTTGATTGCAAGTAGTAGCATCGGATACTTAAATGTTCCTAATAATAACATCGTTGCCAATTTGTCCCTGCCTCAATCAATGAGCTATCTGAATGTGGCAAACAACTTTTATGTTTCTCTGCCACTTAACCTTCCGGCAGGCATGACAGCCCTTATAGCTGATGGAACGGGGATTACTTACACTCCACTCACAACTCCTGATACTCTTATTTCGATGTCATTTTCGAATTGCCCTCTTTTAACTACGTGGATGTCTCCTACATTCCCGGCGTTTTTGGAGTATCTTTATGTGGATAATTCTCCGTTAAGTAACATTCCATCTGCGATACCTTCATGGCTATTGTGTGTGAACATGTCTAATAGCTTGTTGAACCCAACTATAATCGGAAGCGTTGCTGCGGGACTTGTTACGAACGGAATGACCAATGGTTATTTCTCATTCCTCGGCACTCCTGACAGTTCATCTGCATTCAACATTATTCCGAATATCACAACCCTCAGAAGCCGTGGATGGACAATAGTATCTTAAGGACTAACATATGTCAGAGTACAACATTAAAATAAGTGAGTTAAATCCAGTACCGAGTCTTCCGTTAACGGAAGATTTCTTCCCATTGGTTCATAGTCAGTCAATGACAACCTATCGAGCCACTCTCCAAAACATAGGATTACTGATGACGCATTCTATCTATGCGGACACAGCATCAATTTCTTTATTCAATCCGTCATCAATTTCGGCATCTCACGCCAATAATGCGGACAAATCTGTTTCATCATCTTATGCGTTGTCTGCGTTGTCAGCATCATATACTCTCGTGGCGGATTCGGCATCTTGGTATCCTTCGCAAGTGTTTCAATCGTCGGCGTTATATGCCTCTCGTTCACACGACGCTTTGTACGCCACCCGTGCGCTTGATGTTGATACTCACGGAACAATATACAACATTCCGTATTGGAATACGGCCAACATTTCGGGTACAAATGGAGCATTGACCCCATCATCCGTACTAGCTGTTGACCCAAATCAGGGGCTTGTTTTAGTTGATAGTGCTTCAACAGAACATGCGCCGTACGTTGGGCAATATTCCGACCGACCAGATTTTACTACGTGGAGATATAATGAGCAAGCCGCAACAATAAATAATACATTCCCGAATGCTGGGTTATATTCATGGCTTCCGATTGTTTCTCAACATTTTATAGGCACAGACCAACGTAATTATATGTGGACCGGATCGACCGCACATAGCGTTTATGACCCACAACACGTTGTTACTAACAGTTACTTTTCTGGAAGTGCTGGAGGTCCATTGAGCGGGTCATTTTATACTATCCCGCCCACTTATGGAGCGATAGCAAACGTTTTCAACGGAAAATGGGTCCGTATAGTTTCTTATGGTGAAAATACTATATTTTTGTCGGGAGGCCCCGGGCCATCTACAGCCGGTCACTCTTCTATGGGAGAGTTTCAGTCTTATTATCAAAACATAGGAGGTCTTTTACGAATAGAATGTGGCTCCGATGTTGGTAATAATGATCACATTGTTTATCTTCTTATTCATGCAAATATGTATAGCGGACAAATCAGTGCTCAAGTGTTCCATTCTAGTAACTATTCCGCACAGATTATAAATGCAATCCGAATTTATCAGACGGGAGGAGGACCAGGACTAATAGACCCGCCGCTGGCTATAGATTTATTGATTAACAATTTGATTCCCGGAGATACGACGTTTAGTATAAATCTTCAATCATGGGGAGGAATTAGATTCCTGAAATGGGCTAACGTTGGCCCGTGGCCGTTTGTTAATTCTGGAAGTAATGATATTAGGCTATCAGGAAATACTTTGATTTTCCCCGCCGCACCCGGATTCTATTCGAATGTGTCTAAACTTCAGAATTATTATATTCAGGGTAAAAATGTAGTCATATGGCCGAATCCCAACGAATTAACTCAAAGCGGATTGTCTGTTCCATCCCAAGCTATTAATCAATCTTTGTTCGTTAGTGGAGGCATCAATACCAATACCTCTTATTACTGCAACAACAGCATGGGTCTTACCACAAAAGTTGTTTATGGCACTAACAATCTGTATTTCTCGGGTGGAATTCTGATAAACAAGTATCCGCCTGATAGCTATGTTCCACCTGTAAATCCATGTCTTGGACCTTGGATAGTTCCTGGTGTAGGCGGAAACAGTGGTGTAGGACCGATGTATAAAGACACCGTTTATCAGATTGGCGCTGGTACGGGAATCATTTCATTCCAATACGATACGAGCGACAATAACAATCCCACTGACCGACTCACCGGACCTCCTGGAGACCCAACTCGATTCCAGCTTATTCTCGGGGGAAATGTAGTAATGGATTCTGACTGGAGAGGACTTGATATGAATCCGGATGAGATAGTTGAATTGAGTACTTCGTTGGCTCATTATGCTGGTACTTCAGGATGGTGCCCTACCATACCAAACTCTCTGGTATCAAGCCCACGAACTCCAACCTACATCATGTTGCAACCAGAAATCCCAGTTCTCTATTACAACAAGACCACGGCTGATATAAACATCACGGTCAGAGCAATAGCTCCTATGGAAAATGCTTATAACTACACCATGAGTTGCCCAGGCGGTCCACTTTAACGTATTTACGTATTTACAGGCGAAGCCCCGAGTTTTCGGGGCTTTTGCTTTGTACAGGGGATATTTATAACACATGAAAGACAAGATACTTGACCGAATCATTCGGTTCGACATTCTACTTGGGCTTACAGCAGTCGCCATTGCCCTTGTAGCAGCGTTTTTCTCGGTGTATGGTATCGCAACCCTCTTTGCGGGTGCGTTCGCTTTAACTGCCTTTATGGCGTCAACACTGGAGATTGGAAAGCTCGTCGCCGTAACCTATCTCTACCGATACTGGACCAAGACAAAGAAATGGCTTGCCGTCTATCTTTCCATTGCTACCCTTGTCCTGATGCTCATAACGTCTATGGGTATCTTTGGGTATTTGAGTGCCGCTTATCAGAAGTCATCCCTTGAATTCAAAGCGGGGCAAGAGAAGATCACGATGGTCGAGGGGCAGAAGACGTATTTGACCGATAAAATAACCCAAGCCAAGTCACGCATTGATACTCTGAATAAGATGCGGACGTTGCAGGAAAGCCGTATGAATGAGTCACTTACGAATGCTTTCCTGACCCGCAGTCCTATTCAGTTCAAACAGTTGCAGGACCAAACGGCTGAGATGATTAAGACCGCCGATGCCAACATTGGAACAGAGCAGCAAACTATTCAGAAGACGACTGATGACATCTCCAAACTTGACCAGCAAGTGAATGAGATGAAGTTCGCTTCGGCAAATAAGAAGGACATCCGTACCTTTCAGTTCGTGGCTGACCAGTTTGGTACGAGTCTCGATAAGGTTGCCAAGTGGTTCATTTTTACTATCATTTTCGTTTTCGACCCACTTGCCGTGGCTCTTATTCTTGCCTACAACGTTGTGACCTATAAGAAGCCGGACGAAGAGCCTCTCCTTTACACGGGAGGAAAAAAGATAGACATTATAGAACCTTCTCCCGCTGTACAAGAATCAACTAATTCCGAAAAGGAGAAGTTACCCGAAGAGGATTTTCCTGAGAAATCTCCGATAGACCCTCCGGAATCAACTAATTCCGAAAAGGAGCAGTTAGTTGATTCTCCCCCGATTCCTGTAACCAATCCGCCTCCCCCGTCGTCTATTGGACATATTATTAATGCCGGTCAATTTAAGCCTCGTCCAACTTGGCTACAATAATTAAAATAAGTTGACATAAGGTTCTAATACTATATCATTACGATCACAAGGTAAGAAAAATCTACATTTACGTTTGAAATCTAATATGTATGCGTCGGTTAGTCATAAAAAGACATCCACTATGGATCAATCCGACATTACGTACACATTGGAACTTCTGAACGATGCAATCACTGAAAAAGATTGGGATAAGGTAGAAGAGGCTCGTGAAACCCTAAAAGAGTTTTTAGATGGAGACGAATCTCTATTGGAAGAATAGTATGATTACAGTTCTACTGGCATTAAGTCTAGTTATCTCTTTGGGACTCTTGATTACAGCTTACATCATTATCAGACGGCTTCTCGCTAAAATTGACACTTACGAAGAGTGGATACTTGACTTTAAGACTGATGTCACTAGCACGCTGGAACGAATGCGTGACATTGACAAGTCAGTAGTCTTCTCTTCTCGGTTAAATGAAAAGGGAGCGTTTGAATCTGATGACCAAGTTGGTGGGGTGTTCAAAGATTTGCTAGAGCTAATCGAGAAACTAAACCAACGAACTCAATGAGAAAACACAATAAAGTTACACATCGTCCCCGAGCAGTAAAGCATCGTCGCAAGATTCAGAAGAAAGTCGCCCGCAAGCAGATAAAACATCGGGGGGCAAGAAAAACCGTCGTTGTTCCTGTGCCGGCATTCTCCGAAAAGCCCATAAAACTTCCTCGAAAACGACGTACAGCAAATGTCTCACGAATGTATTTCACCCAGGAAACTGAGGACGCCATTGTCCTTTACAATGCTACCGAAGACACCGCCATTCGAGAGAAAATCTTCCGTGACAAAATTCTACAGCCAGTTCAGAAGCTAGTTGAGAACGTGTTCAATACTTTCAAGTTCTCCTACTTTGAGACCGGACCACAGGATGTTCAAAAAGAATGCCTAACCCATCTTGTTGCCAATATGCACAAGTATGATCCCACTCGTTGCAGCAAATCCGACCCCAAAAAGAAGACACGGGCATTTGCTTACTTTTCTATCATCGCCAAACACTACCTCATTCTGTTAAACAATACCAACTACAAGAAGTTCAATCAGAACGTTGAGATAAGTGAAGAGCGTGACGAGAATACTGTTCAGCTACAGCAGGATGACAAATACTACGCTCAACAGGAGTTGACCGACTTCATAAATCTTATCATTGATTTCTGGGAGAAGAACGTCAACAAAATCTTTACTAAACAGAGAGACCTTAACATCGCCAATGCTGTGGTGGAACTATTCCGAAACTCCGACAGAATTGATGCTTTTAATAAGAAGGCGCTTTACCTTTACATTCGTGAGATTGCCTCATGTAAAACTCAGCAGATTACGAAGGTTATAAATCGGATGAAGCAGTATCACGACACGATTCAGAAGTCCTACGTAGAGCACGGAACAGTCAATACTGACCGCTACGCTCTGTCGTAATTCGGGTAAAATAATTGACCATTTCCTGCCCAAAATGGGGTGGGGGGTCTATTTATGTACGTATGGCAGACATGGATTTTGAAGTATATGGCGGCAAGACCTTTAAGGATTTGTGCCGTGAGGTTGTAGAGCGTTCTCAGAGCAAGAAGGACCAGTTGGACACGCTCATAGGCGACCTTCGTACTCTTATTAAGGGTCCAAACGATGTTGGGCAGTTCATGCCACGCATCAAGGAACTTCTCGAAGTCGGCGTAAAGAATGACGAACAACTCATCAAACTTGCTGCCGTAGTTCAACGTATTGCCTCCGCCCAAATAGAAGCCACTGGTGGAGAGGGTGCTGGATTGACTGAGGCAGAGAAAGATAAGCTGTTGCAGAACCATTTGAATGCCGTGGAAGCCCTCAAAATCATCAAGAAAGAAACGGAAGAACTCCCCATCCCCAAGTAACATATGTCCTACTGGAAAGACAGTTCAAAAAATACCAGACCGTTGGACAGTTATGGTCTTGCTACAAGTAACACCGCTGGAAAAGGTGGTAATCGAGAATTTCACGAACTGGAATTTGGAGTTGTTCTCGACATTGTATTGGATTTGAAACATCCCATTTACACGGGAGCGCATCCTCAGCAGACGAGAATTGATACCAAACGATGGCCAGTAGATTTGACGGGTGCCCCACCATCCGATGGAGACCCCGATTTGACGTGGATTGGTCGTGCCGTGGTTCGCCCTCTCATTTCAGGTAAAGTTACTGAAAAAGATCAACTTATGTGGGCATATCCGATGGATAACAACGTTACGGAATATCCGCTTGTCAACGAAACTGTTGTCTTGTATGAACACGATGACAAGATATATTACAGTCGCAAGGTAAATTTTCGTAACTGGCCAAACAACAATTTGGATTTCACTATCGAAGGTGCAAGTTCGGGTATGTCTAACACAGAGTTGTTTAGCAAATCTCCATACACTGGACGCATTGAAACTAAGACGGATTGGAAAGCAGATTCGGGATACCACGGGTATGCGGGAAAATATTTCTATGGCAATCCGAAGATTCGCACACTACATCGGTTCGAGGGAGATTTGCTATTAGAGAGCCGCCACGGCTCGGAAGTCATAATGAAGGCTTTCGACAAGACCCGTGGAAACGATGTTGGAGACCCAAAATATCCTGACTACAAGAACAGTGGCAATCCAATGCTTATTCTACGCAACCGCCAACGTCAGTTGCTTAAGGTTGGACAGACGCTTTCTTTGAGACATAGTCCTAACCCTGCTACGGTGGTAGGAACCATTGAAGAGAAGAACGTCGGTGGGTATCTTGACGAGAATATTAATCACGACGGAGCAAACATTTACATGACTTGTGGGCAGACCATTAGCGAATGGGTCACGACTTGCTATAAGCACATGTTCCATGACCAGAAGGACGAAGAAGTCGCCAAGTTCAAAGGCCCAAGCACGTTTGTTTACCCAAGCCCTATGAAGGGCGACCAGATTATTATCAACTCTGATAGGCTTGTTTTACAGGCTCGCTACGAAGAAATTCTGTGCTACTCTAAAAAACGATACGGGATTTGCACCGATAATGAATTTACGGTTGACTCCCATCAACAGATGGTGCTTACAACCCACAACAAGATTGTCCTTAACTCTCCTGCTATTTATCTCGGGGAATATGACAAGACGGATGAACCCGTCCTTCTTGGTCAAACAACGGTCAACCTGTTGTGGGATTTCCTGGAAATGTTCAAGGAACACGTTCACAAGCACGAACATAGTCATACTAATGCGGGAGCACCATCGCCAAAGATGACACAGGAACCTACCGACCCATTTGTCCAACAAGCTACAGCGTTACAAGTCAGACTCAAAAGTCTATTAAGTCGCCGTGTATATGTTACGGGCGGCGGGTTCTCCCCCGGTCAAAACGGGGAATCTATCCCAGAAGGCACTTCACCTGTCAAAATTGACGTTAGTAGTGGTGCGGGTGTGCCGGGAGGATTCAAAGGTGAATCGCATAGGACTTCGTGAACATATTTATAAACATATGAAAAAGTCAGAACTCACACAACTCACACAAATAATCGAGGTTCTCGTAACACGAGAAGTCCGAAAACAACTTCCAAAACTCATTGGAGAGGTCTTCCAAAACATGGCCGGAAAATCAATGGTAGTGGAACACATTCAACCTGTCCATAAGGATTATGCAGAAAAGGAAGTTGAACAACCAAAATTACCCAAAGACCCACATGAGTTTAGGGCATCGTTGAAGGAACTTTTCTGTGGAGCAAGTCCTGTAACCAGATCCGAATTGGAAGAGGGTGTTCAACCTCGCAAGCTAATACATTACGCCAAAGACCCCGTGTTGAACAAGATTCTGAACGAAACCACTTCCGATTTGAAGCAGAAAGAGCGTTTTACGGGATTAGCAGCTTTCCAAGGAGGCTACAATCCCGGTATGCCTCCAGCCGCCGCAGTTGTAGGAGCGGGTGAGATGATGCCCGAGTCAGAAATACCTACGTTTGCCCGTGGTCAGGCACCTATGTTAACTTCTACGACGGCACCTATACAAGAAGGGAGTGCGCCTCTTGCAGCTATTCCCGAAGGAATATCGGCGTTGGATGTAGCCCGAATGGGAGGAACTTCACCGGCAGTGACCGAGGCATTGACCAACTATGACCGCATGAAGAAGATTCTCCAGCAGTCCAAAGAAAAGAGATACTAATGCCGCTTGTTAAAAATACTCCACTCGGAATGACATTTCCCATCCGTGATGGGAAGGTTGGGTATTTTGAGCAGTCCACGGACAGTTTGACTGCTTATAGGATGAACATCATTAACCTTCTGAGGACAAAGCAGGGAGAACGCCGGATGAATCCGACGTTCGGTAGCCGTTTGTGGACGCTTGTTTTTGAGCCAAACGACGAGTTCATGGCAAAAAGGGTAGAAACCATCATCCGTGATGACATTTCGCAATGGATTCCTGGTATTTCGGTATCATCGGTTCAAGTTCAAAATATAAATAACGACCAAAGTACGAACCTGGTTGATATTTATAAATTGTACATCATCGTCACTTTCGTCATTGATTCTATTAATGCGTCAGATTCAGTAACACTTACCCTTGACGTGAATAAGGTATAAGATATGGCAACAACAACTCCGAAAAATTTCGGCCCGAATTCTAAAGACATCCGCTACATCAATCGAGACTTCTCTCAGTTGCGGGATGCGCTCATAAACTTTGCCAAGGTCTATTATCCCAATACCTACAAGGACTTCACTCCTGCCGCTCCCGGTATGATGTTCATTGAACAAGCCGCCTATGTTGGCGACGTTCTCAGCTACTACACGGATTACATCTTCAAGGAGACGACACTCCAAAGTGCCACGGAACGCAAGAACATCATTGGTCTTGCGAGGTATTTGGGATACAAAATCAAACCTTCTACGGCCGCAACGGGCGTCGTAAACCTATCTCAGCTTTGTCCATCGGCGGGTGATGGAGCGGGAACTTATTTCCCTGACCCCAACTACATGTTATCGGTAAAAGAGAACACACAGTTCTCCAACAATGGGGGTGCTTATTATATTTTGACTTCGGCGGTTGATTTCACTATTAATTCTTCGGTCTCTCAAAGAATCGATCAGGTTTATTCCCGAAACGCTGACGGAACCCCGATGTTCTCTTTGCAGACCAAGCAAGGTCCGGTGAGTTCTGGGCAGATATTGTCTATTGATACCGTCGTCGGAAACCCATCCCCATATTTTACGATTCAGTTGAACGAGACAAATGTTCTACAAATCATTGACATCGTGGATTCGGACAATAACAAATGGTACGA
>OCTA010005907.1_pt1 | contig 10533 bp, 8 predicted proteins | sample 1538991 | NCBI WGS metagenome assembly OCTA01 (sample SAMEA3539302, study PRJEB22396) | soil metagenome | biome: tundra; feature: field; material: soil | place: USA | collected 2010-05 | depth 0.15 m | reverse complement strand
GGGCTGAGCAATCAACATTGGTTGTTGCAATAGGGCATGTTCGGCGTCGAAGTACGGTATTCATCTAGGGCGCCCACCCTATTCTCGGCACTCTCGGCGCAAATTCCACTGTCCTTCGCACCGAGGTTCCCAATCGCTGCCTGAACAATATGGTATTGCCCAGGCAGCGAAACAGAGTAGGACAAGCAAGTAGAGAGACGTCGCCGCGGAGGGTTCTTACGTCGGTCTTTTGAAGACTGTTAGGCGTTGGAGTTGCGTGACGTGATCTGGGGTCAGCTCCGCGAGGTCCTTGACGCCCAGGAGTTGCATGGTGCGAGTTATCTCGCCGGAGAGAATCCTGATAGCGCGGTCGACGCCTTCGCGGCCGCCGGCCATCAGACCGTAGAGGTACGCGCGGCCGACGAGTGTGAATTTGGCACCGAGAGCGATCGACGCGACGATGTCCGCGCCGCTCATTATGCCGGTGTCGAGGTGAACTTCGAGATGCTTCCCGACCTCACGCACCACCTCTGGAAGCAGGTGGAACGGAATGGGGGCCCGGTCGAGTTGGCGCCCGCCGTGATTCGACAGCGTGATGCCGTCGACCCCTAATGCCGCGAGTCTCTTGGCGTCTTCCAAACTCTGCACCCCTTTAACGACGAACTTTCCCGGCCACTGCCTCTGGATCCAGGCGAGGTCCTCAAAGGTCACCGTTGAGTCGAACATCGTGTCGAGGAACTCTCCCACCGTACCGGACCATTGCTCGAACGACGCAAAGGCGAGTGGCTCGGTCGTAAGAAAGTTGATCCACCACGCCGGCCGCGACGCGGCGTTGATCACGGTGGAGAGCGTGAGTTGTGGCGGAATCGTAAATCCATTTCGCCTGTCTCGAAGTCGAGCACCGGCGACGGGGACGTCCACCGTGACCAGCAGGGTGTCGAATCCTGCCGCGGCTGCACGCTCGACGAGCGCCATCGAGCGTTCGCGGTCCTTCCACATGTAGAGCTGGAACCAGTTGCGACCATCGGGATTCACCGCCGCGACGTCTTCAATCGTGGTCGTACCCAAGGTCGAAAGTGAGAAGGGGATGCCAGCCTTCGCGGCCGCGCCGGCTCCGGCGATCTCACCTTCGGTGTGCATCATCCGGGTGAAACCGGTGGGCGCGATGCCGAAGGGCAAAGCGACGGGACCGCCAAGCACCGTCGACGCCGTGTTGATTCGCGAAACATCGCGCAGTATTCGCGGGTTGAACTCGATGTCTTCGAACGCTTGGCGTGCGCGAGCTAGGGAGATCTCCGCCTCAGCGGCGCCGTCGGCGTAATCGAAAGGGGCTCTCGGCGTGCGGCGCATCGCGATGGCGCGCAGGTCCCAGATCGAGAGTGCGTCGTCTAGGCGGCGCTTCTTCGCGTTTAGTTCTGGCTTCTTGAATCGAATGAGGGGCGCTAGTTGTCGCAGACCAGGCATCTGTCTCTTCACGATGCGCCTTTCATCTCATTGTTCGAACTTGGTTAACGCGCGACAGTAACTGACCTTTTTGAGTCGACGCTTGCGTTGCTCGTTACGCGCCGACGTAGTACTTGTCAATCACCGAGAGAGCCCGGTCCAGTCGAGCCAGGCCCTCGCGAGCTTCGTCGGCGGTAATGGTGCACGGAGGCACCACGTGGAGCCGGTGATAGTTGTTAAAGATCAGAAGACCCTCGCTCCGACACGCGCCAAGGAGCTCGTTGATCGCGGGCGAACTCCCTCCGTAGGGCGCGAGCGGCTCTTTGGTCGCGCGGTCGGTGACGAGGTCCAGCGCGAAGAACACGCCCAGGCCACGCACCTCACCAATGACCTTGTGTTTTTTCGCGAGCTCTTCGAGTCCGGGGCGCAACACTTCGTCGCCGATTCGTTTGGCGTTTTCAACGATGTGTTCGGCCCGCATCGCTTCGATGCAGGCAACCGCCGCCGCGCAGGCGAGTGGGTGACCCGAGTACGTGAGACCACCCGGGTAGACGCGTTCACTAAACGTCGCGGCAATGGCTTCGTTGATCACCACGCCACCCAGGGGTACGTAACCGGAGTTGACGCCTTTGGCGAAGGTCACCAGATCGGGCCGAACGTCATGGTCCTGGTACGCGAACCACGCACCGGTGCGACCGAAGCCGCACATCACCTCATCGGCGATGTAGACAATGCCGTAACGATCGCAGATCTCGCGAACTCCCTTGAGAAAACCCTTCGGCGGCACCATGATGCCCGCCGTCCCGGGGACGGTTTCGAGGATGATGGCGGCAAACGCTGTGGGTCCTTCGAAGCGAATGGTGTTTTCCAAACTCTCCAAAGCGCGCTCACACTCTTCTTGTTCGGTGGTGGCGTGATAGTTCGAGCGGTAGAGGAACGGTCCAAAGAAGTGCACGACCCCGGACGATCCATTGTCGTTCGGCCAACGGCGAGGATCGCCCGTCAAGTTGATTGACGTTGACGTTCCGCCGTGGTAGCTGCGGTACGTCGCGAGAATCTTCTGTCGACCGGTGTGTAGTCGTGCCATACGCACCGCGTGCTCGACCGCTTCGGTACCACCGCTGGTGAAAAAGACCTTGGCCGCTCCATCGAAAGAGTGGTCCAGGATCAGTTCCGCGGCGCGGTAACGCGCCTCGTAGCCGTGTTGGGGGGCGATCGTGCACAGCACCCCGGCTTGTTCTTGGATGGCGCGTACCACCGACGGATGCTGATGGCCAATGTTGGTGTTGACGAGTTGTGATGAGAAGTCCAAGTAGGTCTTGCCGTTTTCGTCGGTGACGTAGACGCCCTTGGCGTCTTTGATCATCAGTGGATTAATGGTGGCCTGTGCCGACCACGAGTGGAAGACGGACGCCTTCTCACGTTCGAGAGAGGTTAGTGCAGAGCGGTCGTTTGACATATCACGGTCCCCTTTTGTTTCCGGTATTAAAACTGTAACGTACTGAGTTGCAAGAGATTCGGGGTGCGCGGCAAACGCTCGAGGTCAACCATTGAAACTTCGCGCATATCCACAAATCAGAACAGTGAGTAGCTCAGACCGTTGACGTCGCCATCTTCTTAGCTTCGTCGAGACTCGGGGCGTACGATCTGGAAGTCCCTCCAAGCCCGGTCCCTGCCTTGACTCATTGCACAGCGTCGTTCTACTTTGTTTGCCGTTCTTCGTGATCAGAGTGAAGAACTAGCGTCGTGTTAGCTGGTCAACACGACGTTGAGGGGATCGTCACCACGCAACATTCTGTCAATTTGTTCGTTGAGAAGGTGCGCCATACGGGGCAACATAGCCGTTGTCGCTCCGCCAACGTGTGGCGAGATGAGCACGTTGGCGAGGGAGAAGAGTGGATGGCCGTCGGGTAGAGGTTCGGGGTCCGTTACGTCAAGTGCCAGGCGTAGTCGTCCAGAGCTGGCGTGTGCGAGCAGTGCGTTCGTGTCGGCCACTTTGCCGCGCGCGATGTTCACGAGCAGGCTGTCGTCGTGCATTCGACTGAGGAAGGAATCGTCGATGAGATGCGTCGTTCTCTCGGTGAGTGGTACCGCGACCACGACAACGTCCGCCAGCGGCAAGAGATCGTGCAACGAGTCGAAGCCATGAATCTCGCCGCGTTCGTCGCTGCGCGCGGTCAGCGCCACGCGCGTCACCGTAACTTCGAACGGCAGCAGGCGAGCTTCTATGGCTTTACCAACGCCGCCGTAGCCGACGAGCAGCACGTTGCGATCGGCCAAGCTCTGGTGCCACGACGGCGCCCACCGGCCTTCACTGGCGGCGCGCACGAAATCGGGAATGCCGCGCTGCGACGCGAGAATCAGCGCGACGGTGAGCTCGGCGGTCGACGTCTCGTGGACCGTTGCCGCGTTCGCGTAAATGATTCCAGGCGGCAGTAGCTGTTCGACACCGTCGTAACCGACCGACTGGCTCTGCACCAGACGGGTCTTCACGTTGGCGAGTTGAGCCAGGGCTTTCGCCGTGTCCATGTACGGCGGCACCACGATGTCGATCGCGTTGACCGGCGCCGGGCCCGACATATCCCATTCAATAATCTCGACGCCTTCGGGCATCTCACCGAGCGCGGCGCCCAAATGAGCGTCGGGCACGCTTACCAGCAGACGTGGGGCGTTCATAATTCGATTTTATTCAACAACCCGAGTTTATGTTTCAGGAACCTTCGAGTTTGCGCCGGATGATCGTCGAGCTGGGACACAACCTAGGTCTCTCCGTTGTGGGCGAGGGCGTCGAAACGCCGCAAGTACTAGGCGAACTGGCGTCGACCGGACGTGACGTCGCGTAGGGATGCCTTTCTACTCGTCCCATGCCAGTTGACGAGTTGACACCGTAGCTCGCTCGCTACAGATCTGGCGACCTCGGCCAATATTTGTAGTGACGTACGCCCCGCTCGCGCTCGTCGGATCACTCGTCGCACGCTTCGATCGCACCGTCGTTCGACAAGAGTTCACGTTATACATCTTTGGAGCGGTTCCGTTTCGCTCAAAGTGATGGACTTTTGTTAACGATGCTGTCGCCGGTGTGGGCACTTCTCGGAACACGTGTACGGAGAAGTGGCGCGTCATCAAATGACAACGAGATAACTACCATTTGACAATTCCTCGTGAAGGTGCAATAGTCCGTAGTCGCAGGGGCTGGAGCGGGGAAGCGCCATGGACGTTAGTGCCGATACGTCTCAACTAGACGAGTCAGTACCCGCAACCCAGGCGTCAATCTTGGCTGACGGTCGACCAAACACGTCGGCCCTTGAGTATTTACGTCAGCCGAGTTCTTCCTCCATTGCAATGATGCGCTGCGCGTTTAGGGGTCTGCTCAACACCAACGAATAGTCGTTTTGTTCGAGATCCAGCGAGCGAAGTTTCTTTGCGTATCGCTGGTCAATTGCTCAGTTCAGGATTCCTTGCGCGAGAAGTGGCGCCGAGACTTTCTCAATTGAGAGATGTTATATTGCCCAGAACTTCTAGAGAAACGAAGCGTGACCGACCATGCCGGCGGCCACCGTGGTGTTGGTGACCTCGTCGATCAGGACGAAGCTGCCCGTGACTCGGTCCTCGCGGTAGTCGTCGACGACGAGCGCGTCAGCCGTGACCAACGTCGCGAGCCCGATCTGATTCGTGGCGAGCGAGGTGGCGTCAACGATCGCCAGTGACTCGATGTCGATGAGCCCCTTGATGGCTTGCACGCGCACCGGCGTTGATTTCGTCGTGTGCTTCAGTCGAAGTCGTTGGCCGCCAACACTAAAGGGCTGCTCGCCGAACCAGCAGATGGTCGCTTCGAACTCTTTTGTCACCGTGGGCAGGGGAGCGGTCGCGATGAGATCACCACGTCCGGCGTCGGTTTCGTCGGCGAGGTCGAGATCGGCCGCGAGACCAACCGTCGCCTCGAGTCGTGACTTACCACCAAAGTTGATCGCCTTGATCGTGGTCTCGATGCTCGCGGGCAGCAGGGTCACGGCATCGCCCACGTGAAAGGCCTCACCACTTACCATGCCCGCGTACGTTCGTCCGCCGCCGCTTTGGCGCAGCACCCACTGGACGGGTAGTCGCGCCCCCTGGGCGGTCTCCCACGATCCCGCTTCGGACGCTTCGAGCGCTTCGAGGACCGAGGGTCCCTCGTACCACGGCGTGTTCGATGAGTTCTCGACGACGTTGTCGCCGAGCAGCGCCGACACGGGAATCGTGAGCGTCGAAGAGAAACCCAACTCGCGCGACACGGTCGCGATCTGATCGACGACGCGCTGAAAGGCCAGTTCGGACCAAGCCACGGTGTCCATTTTGTTGACGGCCACGATCACCGAGCGCACGCCGAGCAGGGCGGCGATGCAGAGGTGGCGACGGGTCTGTTCCTTGAGACCGGAGGCGACGTCGAGGACCACGAGCGCGAGATCGGCCGTCGAAGCGCCGGTCGCCATATTTCTCGTGTACGTCACGTGACCGGGGCAGTCCGCGATAATGAACTTTCGCGTAGGGGTCGTGGCGTAGCGGTACGCGACGTCGATCGTGATGCCCTGCTCTCGCTCGGCGCGCAGGCCGTCGGTGACGAAACTCAAGTCGAGGTCGCCAATGCCGCGCTTCTCCGAGGCGGCGGCCACCGCGTCGAGCTGGTCGTCGAAGAGTTGACGCGTGTCCACGAGCAACCGGCCAATCAAAGTTGACTTGCCGTCGTCCACTGATCCAATCGTCGCGAGACGTAGTAAGTCCTTAGTCGCGAGCTCCATTTAGAAGTAGCCCTCGCGTTTGCGATCTTCCATCGCCGTTTCGGAGAACTTGTCGTCGCCACGCGTGGCGCCCCGTTCCGAAACGTTCGCCACCGCGACCTCGTCGATGATGGCTTCGAGCGTGCTGGCGTCCGAGATCACCGCGCCCGTGCAGTTGGCGTCGCCGACGGTGCGAAAGCGAACCGACATCCGTACGACTTCCTCACCGGGACGCGGTTCAACGAACTCACCCACGGCGAGCCACATGCCGTCGCGAGAGACGACGTCGCGTTCGTGGGCGTAGTAGATCGAGGGCAGATCCATCTTCTCTCGTCCGATGTACTGCCAGACGTCGAGTTCGGTCCAGTCCGACAGGGGAAAGGCCCGCACGTGTTCACCGGGATTGACCTTGCCCTGGTAGAGCTGCCAGAGTTCGGGGCGTTGCTGGCGCGGGTCCCACTGTCCAAAGGCGTCACGGAAACTGAGGATGCGCTCTTTGGCGCGGGCCTTGTCTTCGTCACGCCGAGCGCCACCAAAGGCGGCGTCAAAGTTATTGTCGGTGATGGCGTCGAGGAGCGTCACCGTCTGGAGGCGGTTGCGAGAGCCCAAGGGCCCCGGGTCGGCGACCTTGCCTTGATTAATGGTGTCTTGGACTTTGGCGACGATGAGTCGCGCGCCGGCTGCTTCGACCGCCCGATCGCGAAAGTTAAGTACCTCTTCGAAGTTCTGGCCGGTGTCGATATGCAGAACCGGGAAGGGAAGTTGTTGTGGCGCGAAGGCCTTCGCCGCCAGGTGAAGGAGAACGGCGGAGTCTTTACCGCCAGAAAAGAGCAGCACCGGTCGTTCGCACTCAGCCACGACCTCTCGAAGAATAAAGAGAGCGTGGGACTCAAGAACGTCGAGATGGTCGGTAGCGTTAGGGGTGTGCAAGGTCGTGGTCATGTTTCTTTGGACTGATTGTATTCTAGTAATGCACTAGACAAAGTTAGACTCCTATGAGAATGCCAGTGATTACACCCACTTCGGACCTGCTTCGCGAACTTGATGACGTCAACGAACGATTCGAACACGCGACGCCCCTCGAGATTCTCAAATGGACCTTTGAGCGATTCGACGACGACGTCGCGATGGCCTGCTCCTTCGAAGACCTGGCACTCTTGCACATGGTTCACGAGGTTCGACCCGCGACGGAAATCATCTTTCTCGACACGGGGGGACACTTTCAAGAGACGCTCGACTTCGCCGATCGGATATCCAAGGAGTGGTCGCTCAACCTGACTCGTACCACGCCGGGCCCCGACGCGGCTGCTTCGCCCTGTGGCAGTGAGAACTGTTGTGAACTTCGAAAAGTTGAGCCACTCGGGCGCGCCCTCGAGAGTCGCGCCGCGTGGATCACGTCGGTGAAGCGCGTCGACACCCCGTCGAGGGCAGCGATGAAAACCCTGATGTGGGATGAGAAATTTGGCCTCGTGAAAGTCAATCCCTTGGCGACGTGGAGCGACGAGGACGTGGCCTACTACCTCAAGAGTCACGAACTCGCCGAGCATCCCCTCTGGGCCGAGGGCTACGCGTCAATTGGCTGCGCGGCCATGACCCTCAAGCCACAGGTCCCCGGCGATCGACGCTCGGGTCGATGGGTCGGACTCGACCAAGAAGAGTGTGGGCTCCACGAAGCCTAACTATCCACCAAAAAATCAGACTTCAACAGTAAATTTGTGCCGATGTCATCGGGACGCCTCTTGGAGCTGGTCGAATGCTGCTAATAGTGCTGGCCCTCTTTTGGGTGGCGCTGTTGGCACCTATTGCGGTGCGGCGACTGCGTGACGGCGGTACCGAGAAGTCCATTCAGTCCTTTCACGCCGAGCACGAGGTTTTGAGCCGCCAGGACTACGCCATTATTCCCGCGCACCGCCTCGACCAGCCGGATCAGCCCGTTTCGAGTTCTCGTCTATCGGAGCGTAAGCCCCGTCTCACCGTTGTACACGCCGACGACACCTTTGGCTCAATCGAGTCGAGATCGTCGTGGGACGAGTGGAGCGACGACTACGCGTACGAGTACGACGACACTGCGCGACCGGTCACCGGCGTTTCCAATCGTTACGCGCAGGCCTACTCGTCGCGTCCGAGTGAACCAATGGCGACGACGAGGTACCAGACGCCGATACGGCGTCGCACCATGAGGTCGCAGCGGCGCATGATGTTCACGCGACTCGTTCTCGTCGCGGTCGTGTTGACACTGCTGGCCTTCGTCACGAGCTACCCCCTCCTCTTCGACGTGGCGGCAGCTTCGTTGCTGGCCGTCGTTGCTTACGTCGCGCTGGCTTTTTACTCGGTGAGTCAGGGCTACTTGAACGATTCTTCGTTACCGGTGCGCGTGCCCGAGCGTCGCCCACTGGCCACCATCGAACCGCTGTACTCACAGGGCCGCGAGCGGTACGCCGCGCACTACGAAGACGAGTTCGAGTCAGAGTTTTACGAGCCGGAGGCTGACGATCAGTGGGGTCGGCAACCTCAGCCTCGTCGAGCGTTGGGCTAGAGTAGGAACCTCTTAGGGGGTGTAGCTCAATTGGTAGAGCGCTACGTTCGCAATGTAGAGGCAGTGGGTTCGAATCCCATCACCTCCACCACAGGCGGTCGATCGACCGCAAAACCTGAGATCGAGCTGACGTGAGCAAGAGCGAGAACGACCCTCGTGAGTCGGCGGATGACGTTTCGCCCGAGGACGCCACCGGCGCTCGTGGTCGACACGAAGGAACGAAACGAGGTTCTCGTGGCTCTCGTGACGATGCTGAGAGTTACCGTCATACCCGAACATCGGCCGCGTGGGCGGCCGTCGGTGTCGCCATACTTTTCGGCATTGCGTTAGTCGATTTCATCGCTCAGAACACGGGTGACGTGCGTATTGAGTTCTTCGGCGCTAGTGGACGAATGCCGATCGCCGTGGCGTTGCTCGTGGCGGCACTGGCGGGCGCGGTGGTGGTCCTCGCAATAGGCGTTGGTCGCGTGGCGCAACTTCGATTCAACCTGCGCCGTCGGCGACGCCGCGAGAACGCTGCGAACAGTGCGTCCGTCGAACGCGACGCCGACAACGCTCGTGATGGCGACGAAGGTCCGAGCGGTCGCTAGCGTTAGACAAGTAATAAGAACTGTCTTCGTTCTTCGACAGCGTGTGACCAGTCACTATTCGTTGTTCGCCCGTTGGAAAGAATTTGAGAAAAATTGTATTCATCCTCGTCCGGAAGATGTAAGACCGCCCCGTCGATCACATTTCTTTTCGATGCGAAGGCGCCATTCACCGGTAATTTACGGTCATCGTGATGCAATTCTCGTCACTGGCGTGCATCGAGCGAAAAACGTTACCTGATTGAAATCCGACTTGGATGTATGATTTTTAACAGAAGACCGGTTTTCATCCTCTTTGACGTTGAACTTAATTCGGTCTCGAGAGCGGTGCGTGGTATGCGTGTCATCCCTGAAGTAAAGCGTCCCTACTCCTCGCCGTCGAAATTCTCAATGTTTCGGAGCCCGACCCAGCGCTCCGCCAATCTCTCCCGAGCCCGACTCGGTCTTGGAACATTCGGCGTGGGTTTACTCAGCTTTATAACGCTCATCGCCTCCGCGAGCGATAGCGCCGCGGCCGCGACGAACATCGATCTCGGTACCGCGACGTCGTACGCGGTGATCGCCGGTTCGACGATTACCAACACCGGACCCTCGGTGATAACGGGTGACTTCGGACTCAATCCGGGAACTTCAACACCCGGCTTCTCTTCCATCACCCTTGCTGGCACCGAGAACGTCCACAACGCGGCGTCGCTAGCGGCGCAGAACGCCTCCACGGCGGCGTACCTCGTTGCGCAGGGTGAGACTCCCGCCATCACGGTGGCTGCGGGAACCCTTGGTGGCGCGACGACGCCGACGTTGACACCGGGCATCTACACCGCGGGGAGCTTGATTAAATCCCTATCCCTGACGGGAACGTTGACCCTTAACGGGGAAGGCGACCCGAACGCGGTCTTCATCTTTCAAGCCGCTTCCACCTTGACGACGGACTCGAGTAGTTCGGTCGTTCTTGAAGACGGGGCGTCAGCCTGCAACGTCTTTTGGCAAGTCGGCAGTTCGGCGACTCTCGGAACTTATACCTCGTTCATCGGTACGATTCTGGCGTTGACGTCGGCGACGTTAAATACCGGAGCCACCGTGAATGGCCGAGTGTTGGCGCAAACTGGTGCCGTGACGCTCGACGAGAACACGATCAGCGTGCCGACCTGCTCCGCGGCCACCACGACAACGACAGCGGCCGGCGGCACCACGACAACGACAGCGGCTGGCGGCACCACGACAACGACAGCGGCTG